>Ga0082335_1001746_pt1 | contig 44037 bp, 47 predicted proteins | sample Subgrocontami58m_FD_72375 | JGI IMG/M metagenome (GOLD analysis project Ga0082335, IMG submission 72375) | Subsurface groundwater microbial communities from S. Glens Falls, New York, USA - GMW37 contaminated, 5.8 m (SPADES assembly) (version 2) ...
AGGTTGCTAGGCACCTCCCCGAAGCGTATCGCCGCCAAGCCACGTCCTTCATCACCTTCTTGGAGTCAAGGCATCCACCGTACGCCCTTAAATTTCCTATTAGGAAACTTAAAAACCACCTGCCCGTCACTTCACCCCGCCACCACTGGCGGGGCAAGCTCACGGGCTTACTAATTTTTCTACCCAGCACTAGATCAAAGATCAGTACTGGGTTATCACCCCGAACCGAACTATGTTCTGGTTCGGGGTTCTATCCTGCTAAATGAAATCAACTTCATCTAGCTTATCATTCCCACCATCCTACAATCGGATAATGAGAAAGTTTTGTTCCATCTACAAATGCGAAAAGACCCACTTGGTCTTCATTCGTGATGGCATTTAATTGTTAAGGATCTTTCAAAAATGGAAACCCCCGCCTGTCTCGAGGCGGGGGTTTTAATCCACAAAATAGCCAATGGCTATCTATGCCGCTTCGAGAAAAGTTGTGAATTTCTTAACATTTTTGATTAGTCATTATCTTATACCCTATCGATTTTGGTGTCAACCGCGTAAAGAAGCATAGCTTCCACGCGGCTAGGCCGCGTGAGAGTGCAAACTCTTTTACGCGGTTGAACCCCGTGAGAGCGTAGCTCTTTTACGGGGTCAACAACCCATACTACTAGGCCTTGCCTTGCGAGGGAGAAAAATCTAGGAAGTAGATTTTTTGAATACAGAAATGAGGCATATTACCAATCCTAATACGAATAATGGTAGGTAAAGAGGCCAGCCGAAAGCGAAAAGTGAAACTCCCATAAAACTTTGACACTCAGAGCGACCATTTTTAAGCAAGAACCGTTCTTGCTAGGCCAATACCGCCTTTTCCATATTTCTATTATATCTGTATAATCCCCTAAGAAACGTTCTTCGAAGGAAATAACCTGCGACGTAACAGGAGGGGGCAATGCACAACAGGATCTTGATGGCACTACTCATCATCTTCTTCACAGTTACTGGGCTGGTATCGGGGAGTGAGAGGAACAACCTCTTACTCAAAAAAATCCTCGATAGTCTCACGGCAATCGTATCAGGACCCTGTTACGACGAGTATGGGGCGGAACACTACTGCGTGAAGTGCACAAAAAAGGGCGAAGAGGGTTTCTTCCTCGTCGTCCTGTCAGAGGACAGGTCGGAAGAAATCATCATCATTCACGTTCTAGACAAAAGCCGGACTATAGTCTGGCAGAAAGGAGTCGAACTCTGAAAGGAGTTAAATGGGGACGTCTGACGTTCCGAGGGGAGTAGTCAAGCAAGACTGCTCCCCTTCGTGTTATGGTAAAACCCTTATTTTCCAACCTAATATTTCTTCTTTAGAAATTTGGCCAGATCGGCCTGCATTTGCATAAGATCCCGCTGATGATGACTCATACTCGACTTTATCTGCTCAACTTCCACCTTTAAACGACTGAACTCGGACTGTACGATTTCGAAATCTCTTTTCTTTTTTTCAAGCTCCAGTTCCTTGCTTCTCAAATCTTTTTCTTTCATTTCCAAATCACGATGCTCACCCTCTATTTCCTTCTTCAAATTTTCCACCGCCTGACTTGATGCAATCATAATATTTTATTCTATAAATACCCGCGAGCGTAAGCAATGAGTGTAATGCTAATGGTAATCAAACAAAGAAATCCGAAAAGAAATTTAAAAAACGCCTTATCAAAATAACGCATACTTATATTATATACCAAAAACTGCCCGGAGGCAGTTTTGAGGTTATCTGAGAAAGGTACTAGAAATTAATAGTTACCGCTTGCCTGCATTGCCTTCAATTCCTGATTTAAGAGCACGATAAGCTGTTGGATGAGGAAAATAAGTTGAGTCTTGATGACCGCGATAGCCACGGCATTTGTTGCTGGAACAACCGGTGCTACTGGTGTAACTGGAGAAACTGCGGCGCCGCCTCCCCCTCCGCCTCCACCTGAACCTCCAGTGCTACCACTGCCTTGCGGACAAGATACACTCTTGGGGAAGACAGTAATGGTCGCTTCATTTGCTGACGATGCAAACCTTACGGTAGATGAGGTACTCTCACAGGTGCTGGAAGTAACATACTGAGTTGAAGTAGCACTCCACTCTATCTGCTTGAAGCCTGGGGAAGATAATTCGAGAAAGGAATTTGCTTTAAGAGTGAAGGTGAAGAAAGTCGGCTCGACACCTATGGTCTCTATGACATTGCTATTGCCAGACACGTTTAGCGTCTGACCAGCGGCAGTTACTCTAGCACTAGATCCCAGAGTAACAGTGTTAAACGCGGCAGAGGCAAGTGATGGCAGAAGCAAGCCCACTAATAGACCTGAAGATAATAATTTTTTCATGAGTTAGTTGAGCTAACGCTAAATTGGATCACGGACAACCACCGTACGACCAGAGCACTTGTCCACCACCAGGAACAGTGCCGGCGCTACTGACAATAGCAGCACCAGTGCGGAAGGTGGTTGATGATGCCGACGCAATGGCAAACGCACCGAATTCAAGTCTTACTTTCGTATTTGTCGATGTGGCATACAGCTGGACGCAACCCACACTCAAGGTCGAGGTAGCTGCGTTTGTGTGAGTGGTGGTAGCAGTCGTGAAGGTGAGGTTGGTGGAAGTAGCGTTGGTAGCGGTAACCGATTGCAGTGTGGTAGAACCCATTACCAAGACATTACCAGCGCCATCAATAGTCGTGGTCGCAGTAGTACCGAAGAAAGCCGTATTGTTGACGGACAGTATAGTGGTAGAAGCGCTACCCAAAGTGCCGAGTCCCGCTATAGAAAGCGTGCCGTCTGAAGTAATGTTTGTGCTAATAGTAGTGGCGGCGTTGATTAGCCCAGTAATTAACAACACTGAAACAACTACAGAAAGGGTCACCGCCACCGGCCCCCTACTGACAATTTTCTCCATCAAATCTTTTAATTTTTTCATATTTTACTTAACTTTTAATTTCTTTTAACTACGTATGATTATCTCATAGTAATTACCACAATTATCCCCCAAAAAATAAACTGTGGATAACCCCGTACCAGAACAAGTTCGGTACGGGGCAGGCCCACATAATCAAAAAACCGCCCGAAGGCGGTTTTTTGTTTACCCCGAGTTTTATCGAGGGGATTCTACGTTAAGCGTAGAGCTTCAGTAATCGTTAGATTACGGAAGTGTAACAGTTCCAGTCCTCCAGTCGGCATTGCCGCTCATGAAGGTTGAGATCTCACGACCACCGCCAGCGTGGACGGTAGACCAGAGAAGTCTGTTGATCTGAACTGCGTAAGCACCAGTGGTTACATCGCTGCAAACCAAGGTACCAGTAGAGTCACAGGTTCGAGAGTTGAAGACCATCGAAACTAGGACGTCTACAGTGTTGCCCTCACCCAAGATCCAGCTGTTTGCACCAGTAGAGGCAGTAACGCCAGACGGTACAGTGATGGATGTTGAGGAAGCGACGTAAGTCAAGGTGTTTGCGTTCAAGGTACCGGAGACCGCTGCGCCACTTCTGTAGATTATAGATGAGGATGCAGTGTCGCCAAGAGGCGTACCAAGTACCACCAATGGGTAGGTAGTAGAAGCAGAGTCACCGAATTCGATGTCTGCGCCGACCGCCTTCATGCGGATCAAGAAGTCTGCCTTAGCAGTCGTGGTTGCATTAACGTAACCAGGAGTACCACCGTAGGTGATGCTCTTGGAAACCAAGCTGAATTCAGGACCAGCCTTGCGAGTGGTGATGGATTCTCCAAGACCGTTACCAGACTCGGTGATAGCTGTTCCCTTCATGTTCTCTGCTGTCAAATTGGCAGCAGTAGTAGAAGCGGTCCAGACACTCGGGTTGGTAATGTTGTCGACAACGTCGACTTGGAATGAGAAGGTCTTAGTAACGTCCTTCAGAATCTTGTAGTCGATATCTGTGAAGGTTACAGAAGATTGACCGCTGAAGTTCATGGTCGTTGCCGAACCTACGAGGGTTGAACCGTCGTAGAGGTAAGCAGCCGAGGTAGAAGCAGTACCGGCATCAGTCTTCGAGAGATTCACAACAACGTCAGTGAGAAGGACATCATCCTTCTCAGCCTTGGCATTGAACTTCAAGAGTTCGAGTTTGTCACATTCGTCCTCGCTTGAGGAAGATGTACAAATCTTTTCTTGATCTTGAGGAGTGCTCGAAGGGGTCGATGCGGTAAGGGTTGCGCTGTCTGCCACATCATCTTCAGTTGTGAAGGAGTTGGAGAAAGCGGTTGAAGGACCGTACTGGTTGATACCAGCACCAGAAAGGGAGCGGACACCATCAACTGGGACACCGAGAGACCAAGTCTCAGTGTTGTAGTCAGAGTCCCAAGTGCTCCTGCCGTCAACTGCGACGTCTAACACTTTAATACTATTCTTCGCAACAATGAAGCTGAATCCGGCAAGAGTGATGAAGTAGTCAGTACCATCCTTGACGACGGTCGAAGAGTTGAGATCAGATGAAGCTAAAACAGTACTGCCGTCCATGACATAGATCTTGGAAGCAATCTTGTTGTAGAAGTTCTGGTCAGCGACAGTGGTACCAGTAACATGGTCCAAGTCGATCTTAACTCTCTCAATTTTCATGTCGGATCCCTTGGCTTCGATCTTGATGCCTAAGACGGATCTCTTCATGTCACCTTCGTACATCTTTGTGCCTGAAGCAGGATTCGGATTCTTAGAAACGGTAATAGTGCCTTCAGCACCAGGAGTGGTGATAACACCACCGCCAGTTGTGACAGCGCCAGAACATGAGAGACCGGTTGTGGAACTATAACCAGTAGCTGAAGTACAGCCCGCTGGGTAAGTTCCGCCAACAACAACTGTTCCACTTGTAGCATTGGCTTTTGCTCTTGAAATGGAACCGAAGTAGCCAGCTGCTGGAGATACTCCGTTAGCTGTCTGCCACTTAGCGACTGCGGTTTTCGTGAGAGAACCGAAGTAACCCATGGCTACACCTGCTGGCATAACCAAGTGACCTTGAGCCGCGAGCATCTGCTGAAGAGCGGTCACATCAGCGCCCTTACTTCCTACAGTAAGGTTTGTGTTGAACTGATAAGCAGAAGTTGCAGTACCACCTGAAAGAGTGGCAAGCTGCCCCATAAGCGCATCAATTTGTGCCTGGAGTTCAGCAACAGTTACGGCACCGGCCATCGGTACAAAAGCACCGAAGACAAGTGATGCGCCCGCTGCAATTCCAGCAATTTTTGCAATTCTAATTTTATGCATTGTTAATTTTATTTCTAATGCGTGAACGCTTCCCAATAATTTATAAAGTTTGTTTGGTCCGCGTCACGGGTATTAATTTTTTCACTTTTGCCGAGAACGGTTAAGCCTTCCTCGGCAAGTGCTTAGATTATAGAGGATATTTGGGCAATTGCCAAACTACCTGTGGATAAGCCCATATTACAGATTTCGGGATATTAAGCAAGCGAGTATCTACTCCACCTTTTCTCCCCAACCTTCCTCAAAACGCCTGATGCCACCATACCAGACAACTCACGTTGAATAGTTTTCTCACTACAACCGCTAATTAGAGGGGTAACGTCCTTAATCATTATCTCCCTTTTACGCTTTAATATTGAAATTATAATGCTCTGTCGGCTATTTTTCTTAACTGAAACAGCTCCGAAGGTTTTTAGCTCTCGTTTCTCAAGAATATTGTCCTTTACATGCTCTGCCTTTTGAGGTTCCGGCAACGATCTTTCATTTATAGGTGTTTCTTGAAAAAATGCTAAATCTAAAGAGTTTTCTGACTCATTCATAAGTTTAATTAATTCGGGATGCAAAATATTATAATTCATTTCTGAAACTAAACCGACTGATTTTGCCATGGCAAGCAATGCTGACACCTCGCGTGTCATGGGCAATTTGACTTTTATACTGTCAGAAAGGAGATCGGTCGCCAGTGATCTGACCCTCCATTTAAGCGGCTCCTTATCATCAAAAAAACTGGTAATTAAATACAGCGCAGATGCAATCTTTTCTCTTTTTGTACTTAATGCAGACATTTTAATATATGGTGTCCTTTAACGTCTTTTATGGATTGTCCTTTAATATTAACATAATATGTCCTTGATTACAAGTCAGTCCATTATGTATCTAAGGGACAATTTGTGCAAATCCTCTTATCCTTTGAAATTCAGCACAGTGCTTGTGTTATTATTAAAAAATATTTCATAGTCAATATGGCAAATTACCAAAAGAAAAGAGAGCGTGGCTTGAGTAGTAATAGGTTTTCGATATTACGCTTTATTTCAAGTGAGACTACCAACGGCATCATGGGAGTGATTTCTCTAGTTGTTTCTATTTTTCTTTTTTTAAGCGCTTTTGGTCTTGCTGGCCGAGCCGGAGCAATAGTCTATGAATGGTTCACTTATTTTTTTGGACTAGGTTACTATCTTCTGCCAGTAGTTTTTCTTCTATTAGCTATTTCGTTTCTTCGAGAACAAGAAAGGGACTTCGCTATGCCACAGCTCTTTGGCTCATTTATCCTTTTTCTGTCGTCTCTTGGGCTTGTTAATCTCCTCTCGAGCAAAGGTGGTGTTATAGGAAATTTAATATCTAAACCCCTAGACACTTTCTTTCATATTTATTTCAGTGCCGTGATTCTTTTAGCGTTCATTGCTATTTCGATATTAGTCATCTTTAATGCCTCCATAAAGTTTGATACGATTTCTTTCATAAAAAAATTATTTGCAAAGAAAGAGATAGCCCCCCTAGCTCCGACGGAAAACGCCGCCATCGATAAGGCCGTTGAGAAAATGGAAAAAATACCTGAAAATAAATTAGTCCCCTATGGGTCAAACAGGCAGTCAGCGAAAAATGGGGGCGAGAACGATGAAGGGTTCATGCCCTTGATAAGACGTAGAAGCGGTAAACGCTGGACTCCCCCACCGCTCTCACTCTTAGAGGGTGACCGTGGCAAACCAGGTGTCGGTGACATCAAGGCAAACGCAAATTTAATTAAGCGTACTCTTCTGAACTTCGGCATTGTGGTCGAGATGGATGAAATTTCCATTGGTCCATCTGTGACGCGCTATGCCCTCAAACCGGCCGAGGGTGTAAAACTCTCCAAAATTCTTGGATTGCAAAATAATCTAGAGCTTGCTCTTGCCGCGCATCCGATACGCATTGAGGCGCCTATACCGGGTAAGTCGCTCGTGGGTATTGAAGTCCCCAATACTTTAAAATCAACCATTGGCCTCGGCTCTTTAGTTTCAGATGAAGAATATTCGAGAAGTATTTTACCGCTACTCATAGCTCTTGGTAGAGACATTTCCGGACGATCTCAGTTTGCAAACTTAGGTAGAATGCCGCATCTCCTGATAGCCGGAGCAACCGGTTCCGGCAAGTCAGTATCCATCCACGCCATAGTGACTTCCCTACTTTATAGAAACCCACCAGAGAATCTCAAATTCATCATGATAGATCCAAAGCGCGTTGAGCTTACAATGTATAACAGCATTCCGCATTTGCTTACTCCTGTGATCACAGACCCGAAGAAAGCGATCCTCGCGCTCAAGTGGGTCGCCAAGGAAATGGAGCGTCGTTATAACATTCTTGAGGAACACAGCGTGCGAGACGTTGATTCGTATCACCAAAATATTCTGACTAAGGAATCAAAGAAAGATGGCGATCCGATGCCCTTCATCATCATAATCATAGATGAGTTGGCTGACTTGATGCAGTCTTATCCGCGAGAACTTGAAGCCGCCGTGGTACGTCTGGCCCAAATGAGTCGTGCGGTTGGGATTCACCTCATCCTCTCCACCCAAAGACCGTCAGTTAATATCATCACTGGATTAATCAAAGCGAACATCCCCGCGCGCATAGCTCTGCAAGTCTCATCACAAATTGACTCACGTACAATCCTTGACAGTGCCGGTGCCGAGAAACTGCTCGGTTCAGGAGATATGCTTTTTCTCTCTGGCGAGATGTCGAAACCTATGCGCATCCAGTCCGCATATATATCGGAAAAAGAGGTGAAAGCGGTCACCAAATACCTTTACGATGCTTACGCTGATGAACTCCAGGGTGAAATAAATTTCTCCGGTGACCCCTCGACTACGCTCGGGGCAGGAAATCCAATCTTTTCTACATCTATAAACGAGGATTCATATGATGGAGACGATGATGAACTTTATGAAGAAGCGAGAGATACAGTGATCCAGGCGGGGAAAGCTTCGACTTCATTTCTACAGCGTAAGTTACGCATTGGTTATGCTCGCGCTGCACGTCTAGTCGATATGCTCGAGGAACGCGGAGTGGTAGGCGCGGGTTCTGGAGCCAAAGCGAGGGAGGTTATAGGTGCTGAAGTCGGGATAGAGAACACGGAAGAAGAAGTTGTATGACGGTTTCGCACAATCGTCCTCGATACATACTTTTAATTTCGTTTTTTATACTTCTCACTTTCTATGCTCTTTTCCAAGCAAGAGCTTATATCCTCGGTCCTACGATCTGGGTTGATACCCCACAAGACGGCCAGACGGTTAGTGAGCCGCTTGTGATCATGAGTGGTGGGTCGAAAAATATCGCATGGATTAGTCTAAATGACCGACAGATATTTACGGATGAAGAAGGCAGGTGGAGTGAGAAATTGATAGTCTCACCCGGAGTGAGTATAATGACCCTCAAGGCCCGAGACCGCTTCGGCCGGGAGAGAGAGAAGAGCGTGCGGATTGTCCTATTAAATTAAACCTGTAAACATGAACCAAAAAGGTTTTATAAATCTCATAGTCATCGGCATTGTATTAGCTGTTGTATTAGGTATTGGAGGATATTTTGTTCTTGTCAAGAAACCGCCAAAGCCCAGCGAAACTCAGCAATCCTCTCAAACTGATGTTTTCCTGAAAAAAATCAATGATTTAATCGCTCGCGGTAATGGACAGATTGCGGAGTGTAAGGGAGGAAGTGTGCAATATTTTTACTGGGGTAGTGGTACTGCATTGCCCGTATCGGTTCTGCGGAAAGAAGTAAATCAACCGTGGGAGGTTCGTCCTGGTATTCTTAATCGCTCTCCTGGTTCTCCTATTAAAGAGGCAGGGGTTTATGATCTTGGAGTTAATCCACAAAATTGTGATGAAGTATACGTCGTAACTCCATGGGCGGAAGCATATAAGTCAAAGAATGGTGGAAAAACATGGGAAGCAATCAATCTGGGCGGTACTAGTTATAGTAGCGTCAGCTGGGGGATTGTTGCTATCAATCCAAAGAATGTTCGCCACATCGTAATTGGAACTGCTTTTCCTATTCACAGTGAATTAACGCAATACAGAATTTATCAGTCACAAGATGGTGGCCAATCATTTTATCCGGTTGAGCTTGAGCGTGAATTTACGCAACCACCTACTCGTACAGAAATATCTAATTTGCTGTTCTAGTTCTAATGGGTTAATTTGTTTGTAATCTATAATCCACGATCGTGAAAGATAGCACAATAAGACAAAACCGATCATTGTCATTAGCCACGATTTTTAGAAAACTGCACCTTAGAGAAAATAGTGTTATAATTTCTAAGTTAGCTGATAAAAATCACAAATGATAAAAACTAAAAATACAGAAGTCCCCTCGACAAAGTCCCCTCGATCAGACTCGGGACAAGTCGGGGTAAGTAAAAATATTGACTCTACCCTTGACGCAATTAGGGTAAAGTTTGGCGAGGATTCCATCATGAAGCTTGGAGACAAACCGAGGGTAGGTGTGGACGCGATTTCGACCGGATCGATTGGCCTTGACGCGGCGCTTGGTGTTGGCGGTCTCCCACGAGGTAGAATCATAGAGATCTTCGGACCAGAATCTTCTGGGAAAACAACTCTTTCCCTGCACGTCATTGCCGAAGCCCAGAAGACGGGTGGTATTTGCGCCTTCATCGATGCGGAGCACGCCATGGATCCGGAGTACTCCAAACGTCTCGGGGTCAAAATTGATGAACTCTTAATTTCTCAACCGGATACGGGTGAACAAGCGCTGGAGATTGTTGATTCCTTGGTGCGCTCGGGTAAGATTGATGTCATCGTCATAGACTCTGTGGCCGCGCTCACGCCTAAAGATGAGATTGAGGGCGATATGGGGGCCTACCACGTCGGTAAGCAGGCGCGCCTGATGAGCCAGGCATTACGCAAGCTCACTGCAATAGTGGCGAAGTCCAAAACCATTGTCATTTTCATCAACCAAATCCGCATGCAGATCGGTGTCATGTTTGGCAATCCAGAAACGACTCCGGGTGGTAAGGCGCTCAAATTCTACACATCCGTGCGTCTCGATATCCGCCGCATCGCTCAAATTAAGAAAGGTGAGGAGGTGATGGGTGGGCGTACTCGAGTGAAAGTGGTGAAAAATAAAGTGGCCGCGCCTTTCCGACAAACAGAATTTGACCTAATGTATAACGAAGGTATTTCTCGGGAGGGTGAACTGATTGCATTGGGAGAAAAGTTTGGCATCATGAAAAAATCTGGTAATTCGTATGAATACGGAGATGTGAAATTAGGCCGCGGTTATGACGCTACCCGGCAGTTTCTCCGTGAGAATAAAAAGGTCTCTGATCAGATTCTGAAAGATATTCGACAAAAATTGAAAGAAAGCTAAATGTGGTATAATGGTTTCCAAACCACTATGGCCAAGATAAACGAAAAAAGTACCGGAACGCCATTATATTTTTTGCTAAGAAAATACAAAATGGCACTTTAGGCAAGCTGAAGCTGATGAAACTTTTGTATTATCTTGATTTTGATCATTTTGAAAAATATGGTGAATCTGTTACCAGGGATGAATACCTGCGTTTTGAAAATGGTCCGGTACCTCGCATGGCAGAAAAAATAATCAAGCAGATGAGTGGCAAGGAAATCAAAATCACTCGTAGGAAAATAAGAGAGGGAATGAATGATCAGATGCATATTGAAGCTATAACTGACTTTGATATCAATGTCTTTACCAAAGAAGAGTTAGTTATGCTCGAGGAAGTAGCCGCAAAATGGGACAAATTTACTGGAACAGAAATGAAAATGGCTACTCACGGAGAAGCTCCCTGGATTTCTACTAAACCAAACGAAGTGATTGATTACAACTTGGTATATTACAGAAATAAATACGGAGAGATGGCAAGTATCTAATATTCATTTTCCGGGATTCGGAGAGCGTAAAATTTATAAAGCGCGAATAGTCCCATTAAAAGAAAATATTGGTAAGTCGAAAGGTTACAGAGCTATTTTCCAGTTACTGGAAGAAAATTACAGAATCTTAGTTTTCACTAGACACGGCATTTATAGAACGGAATCAAAATTGATAAAACTAATTAAAGAAAGAGCAGAGGACTTATAAAACTCGGCCGCGGCTACGATGCTACTCGCCAATTCCTGCGCGAGAACAAAAAAGTCTCCGACTAAATTTTGAAAGATATTCGACAAAAACTGAAAGAGGTGTAGTATTGTGTCCTCATGCTTGAGTATAGTGAAATCAAGGAGGGGAAATATATTGTTTTTGAGGGTGAGCCGTATGAGGTTATTGGCTCGCATGTTTTTCGTAAACAGCAGAGAAAACCGGTAAATGCTAGTAAATTAAGAAGCCTATTGACCGGAAGAATTGTCGAGCATTCTTTCCATGCGTCTGACAAGGTAGAGGAAGCCGACATTGATAGAAAAGAAGTTAAGTATTTATATACGAATAAGGATGAGTACTGGTTTGCCGAAGCAAATGACGCCTCAAAGCGATTTAAGCTGTCAGAAGAGATCATCGGCCCGGCAGCTAAATTTCTCAAGCCTAATATTTTAGTTGTCTCTATGCTTTTCGACGAAAAAATCATTGGACTCAAACTCCCTATCAAGATGGAACTTAAAGTAACTGAAGCCCACGAGGCCACCAAAGGTAATACTGCTCAGGGAGCAACTAAATCTGTGGTTCTAGAAACTGGAACGGAAATCCAAGTTCCGATGTTTATCAAAGAGGGGGATGTGATAAGAGTAAACACTGAAACAGGTCAGTACACGGACAGGGTGTAAATCTAAATGTCTAATGACTAATGCTTAATGAAATGATTAAAATCTTAATGAAGAATCAGTCACTGAGCCTACCTTTTCTAATAATCGAAGCAAATATTAGATTTAATTCATGTACTTCACGAGAGAGTTTAGATAAAGATTCTTCTTCACGTTGAACAATGCCAGCTACTAACATAAGCCAATACTTGGTTTCATTGATTTGATTCTTTGGTACTCGACTACAAAACGACAGAAGCTCTTGGCTAAACTTAAAAGTCCTCTCACCCAAATCATATTTCTTATCGCTCATTTATCATTAAACATTAGTCATTTGAGTTCCATTTTCTGTTCCCGCAGATCGAATATGAGGCCGATGAGGAGCCCAACTAGACTCCAGTACAGAAATACGAACCACAATTCATGGTACATAATCCATCCCTCGCCAACCATTTTATAAACCACAATTAGAGGAAAAAATATTGGAACGGCTAGAAAATCCGCAAAACAACTGGACCCTGCCGGCGTGGGACATGCTACTTTCAAAATTAGCGTAAGCCCGATTAGGACTGGTCCGAAGAGTGCCCCTTGAATGGAGTATGGTATTCGCATGCACAAATTATAACTCAAAATTATCTTGAAACGTAAGGAAGAAGGCCGAGAAATCGCGCATGTTTGATAGCTAGCGCAAGTTGCCGCTCAAATTTGGAAGGGATACCCGATCTTTTGCGAGATTGAATGCGAGCATGAGGTGTCAGAAACTTCTTAAGAGTTTCGACATCTTTATAATCGATATGCTCAATCTTATTTTCTCTGAAATAATTTTGTTTTCGCATACTAGTTAAAATGGTATGTCATCTACATTCACAGTCTCTTCTGGATAATCAATTGTATCAACAGGTGGAGCTTCTTGCTTCGGCTCGCCGGAGCCTTGTGCGGAGGCGGCGAGGCCATCCCTCTTGGGTCCAAACTGAACCCGATCGGCCACCACTTCAGTACGGTATTTCTTAGTTCCATCTGCCGCATCCCAACTTCTGGTTTGTATACGACCTTCGACATATATACCCGAACCCTTCTTCATGTACTGATTGATAGTCTCAGCTGTGCGCCCGAACGCAACCACATTGTGATATTCCACATCCTCCTGCTTTTGTCCATTTTTATCCTTCCATGTGCGGTTAGTAGCCACTGCAAAATTCACCACTACTGTCCCGCTAGGTAAAGATTTAAGTTCCGGATCGCGGGTTAAGTTACCGTAAATTATAGCTTTGTTGATGTACATAGAACTACATTATACCGTATTCTCAACCCCGACGCCCGCAGGGGTCGGGGCTACTGCTCTAGCTTTGGTAAAAGTGAAAGTAGTTTCGCGGGGAGCCTTGATCAAAAGAAATCGCAAGACTTCTTCTATTTTATCAAGACCGAGCTTTATATCTGGAACGCTAGACCTCTCTGCCTCAAACTTGATCCATCCCAAGTACGCATCATTGAGCACATAACGACTTGCGCCAATTGTCTTTGACATTGAATAGGCCAGGTCCTCCTTGAAAGGATCCTCGGCATCAATTTCCGTGCCTTCTCCATCTGCGATCACCTTTCTAATCTTATCTGTCACAGTAGACAACTTGTCTTCCGGAATACTTGGCAATATAAGATAGCCAATTTCATAGATTTGCATCACGCTACCCTATCATAGAAAGCGCGTTATTGACAAGGGCAGTTCTAATCGTCTCAAAATCCTCTCCCCTTATTTCTGCAATTTTTTTGACTACTTCGCTGACATAGCTTGGTTCGTTACGTGTGCCTCGGTATGGTACCGGAGTGACGTAGGGCGAGTCTGTCTCTGACATAATCATATTGAGCGGTGCTGACTTAATCACTTCGTCATAGTCATGAGTGAAAGTAATCACTCCGGTAAAAGAAATGGTGAATCCGAGATCAAAAAATCTTTTCGCAATGTCTATATTACCAGCGAAAAAATGTATGTTCCCACGAAGCTTCCCATCGAATGATTCAAGAACATCTAGAAGTTCCTCATAAGCATTACGGGCGTGAATCATGACTGGCTTAGCGTGAGTGATAGCAAAGGCAATCTGATCTAGAAATAATTTCCTTTGCCTCTCATAATCTTGAGATTTGTCAGCATGGAAAAAATCGAAACCACACTCCCCCACCGCCATCACTTTTGGATTTTGTATTAAACTTTCAAACTTTTCAACTTTAAAACTTTCTAACTTATCTACCGGGTGAATACCAATGCACGCATATATTTCTTCATACTTTTCTGCCAAATCTATGGCCCTTTGCGACGAATCAAAATCTGTGCCGATAACTATTGTGTGAGTTTCTGTCTCTTTTAATCTTTTTATCACTTCATCAATATCATTCTCGTATAGAGGAGAGTTCAGATGGGAATGAACATCAAAATATTTAGGCACTTGTGGTGAGCGTAGCCGAACCATCAATCTTTACGTGGGAAAAGTGATATTGGCATCTTATTCTCTTTTATTGCTGACAGAATTTTTGTGCTCGTTGCGGGCATAAATGGCGCGAGAGAATAGCCGATGTGGGCGAGCCTAGTAACAAGATTAGCGATAACCTCTTTATCTTTTGACTCCCACGGCTTACTCTCTTGAATCTCGGCATCAAGTTCTCCAATCTGTGACCAAATATGATTCGCGGCCTTTTGAATCTCGAATTTGTCTAATAGCGCCACTAGTGCGCTGTCGAACACCGGGTGTTTGACAGCTACTGGTTGAGAAAGATTGGTCTCGGCCAACTTCATGATTCTTGAAACAAGATTTCCCAAACCATTCGCCAGATCTCCATTATAGGCACTTTTAAAAGTATCCTTAGTCAAATCTCCATCTTCAAATGTAGAAATCTTCCTAGATAAAAAGTATCGAACTGCCTCGGGACCAAATTCTTCAATAAGCTCTATAGGGTCAATTACATTACCCAAAGTTTTAGACATTTTTTGGCCACCAGAGGTTATAAAACCATGTACCAATATTTTCTTGGGTAGTGCTATCTTGGCAGACAAGAGCATGGCCGGCCAGATCGCGGCGTGGAAACGCAAAATATCTTTGCCGATCACATGCAGATCAGCTGGCCACCATTTATTAAACTCTTCTTCATTCCTGCCATAACCAACAGCCGAAATGTAGTTAACAAGGGCATCGCACCAAACATAAATTACTTGAGTAGAATCGTTAGGGACTGGTATACCATGTGGCACATTCTTTATTGGTCTTGAAAAACTGATATCGTCTAATCCTCTATCCAACAGAGCTAGTATTTCATTTCTCCTAGTATTGGGTACGATTTCAAGCTTATTGGTTTCTATCGCCTCTTTTATTTCACTATTATATTTTGACAGTTTGAAAAAATAATTTTTTTCCTCGATTCTTTCTGGAACAATACCATGGTATGGACACTTATCGTCTACTAAATCCTTCTCTGTGTAAAATGCCTCGCAGTTTAAGCAGTATTGACCAGAATAAGTTCCTGGATAAATATCCCCTGTTTCTACGAGCTTATTCCACAATTTTATGGCCCCAGGCCAATGTTTTTCCTTATCTGTAGTCCCTATAAACTGGTTGTAAAAAATGTTGAGACTTTTATATAAATTTTCAAAATTTCTATTTATCTCTGGTAGAAATTCTTCGACTGATTTCCCCAATTCCTCTGCTGATTTGATAACTTTCCCAGTATTTTCATCAGAGCCAGTCAGAAAATAAACTTCTTCACTTTGCAGTTTATGATATCGCGCTAGGATATCACATAGTGTCATCGTATAAGCATGCCCCATATGTAACTTGGCGTTAGGGTAGAATATGGGGCTTGTTATATAAAACTTATTAGATGGGCTCATTCGCAGAAAGTTTAGCTGTTTTGCGCTCCTCGAGATCAGATGTAAACTCAATAACTGCAGCTGCTACTGGCACGGCGATGAGAACACCAAGGAAACCGGCTAGAGTACCGCCAATAACTAGAGCTATGATAGAAATTATCGGCGGAACCCCTACCACTTTCTTTACCACAAGCGGATAGACGAGATTGCTTTCAAGTTGCTGAATAATGACATAAAGTCCCGCCACAATGAGGGCGGTACTCATGCCCCCCCAAGTGTAGGCCACGAATATAGCCGGAATCGCAGCCAGCGTCGCACCAAAAAGTGGAATAAGCTCAAATACTCCCGCTAGAACTGCGAGTAGTAATGCCTGCGGAACACCGATAATTAAAAGCACAAGATAAGCAGAGACCATCACAAAAGCTGACATAAGAAGTTGCCCCTGCATCCAGAGCCCTATCTTTGCCTGAGATCTTCGCCATAGACCGATAACATATTCTTCGTGTTTTAGAGGAGTGATGATTTTTAGAAATTTGCTAATACCACCCTCTTGAGCTGCTAGGTAGAAAGATATGACCAAGATCAGGAGGGAATTCACTACTCCGCCGAAGATTACAGACACGCTTGAAAATACACCCTGAGCAAGAAAGGTGGCCAGAGAATTTAAAAGAGAACTTAATTCTTTGATCAAAACTGGGGTGTCTAAACCGCCAAAAATATTTTGTGTCCGAAACATTTCAGAAAGAACTCCGCCACTTGTGACAGAATTAGAATATATTGTCAGAGTTTTTATGAAGTTTGATATTTCACCAACCAGAGGCAAAAGAAGGAAATAGAAGAGACCGGCGAGAAAGAGCGCTAGTAACATGTAAACCAAAAGAACCGCTGGTAATCTGGGTATGTTTCTTTTCTTGGCCCAACTAGCCGCTGGCTCTATGGCCGAGGCGATAACAACCGAAGCAATAATGACCAAAATGAAGTCACTGATTAAAAATAGCGCATAAGCAATGGCGACAATCACTACGCCCTTTGCCCAGCTACCTATAGTTATTTCCCACTTTTGCCTATTCTCGTTCATAAATCAATAATATCATTATTTAGCGAGATTAAATCCTTTGGTCAATTTTTCTAGTTTGATTATATCTTTCTCAATCCCCCGTAAACCAGTTTCAAAAAATGAGTTTTTAGATGTATCTATACCTATAGATTTAAAGATATCTTCTGGACTCAAGGAACAGCCTGCGCTCAAAAATTCTTTAATCTTCTTTGCATAATTATGATCTTTCTTCCATCTTTCATATAAAGCTCGACTGATAATCTGACCATAGGCATACGTATAAACATAGAAGAAGCGGCGAATGTGTGATAAATATACATAGAAATAACCGTCGTCTAGAGTTACTTCTACCGCGTCCCCGAGATAAGATTTCAAATGTTTGACCATAAGTTTTGCAATGTCACTTTTGGAAACCTGCCCTTCTGTTCTGATTTTCTGGTGAAGTTCTAGTTCAAAATTAAAGAATGCTATCTGGCGGAAGATTGTTGAAATATCACCCATAATACGATTGTGCAATAGTATTAAGCGCTCTTTATCTGGTAATTGTTTTTCAACTTCATCTGCCATCATCTGTTCAAAGAATGTGCTCGCCACCTCAGCCGTAGCAGTAGAATGACCCCGATATCTTGATGGTTGAGACTTAGAGAGCTCTGTGTGTATAGCATGCCCCATCTCGTGTGCCAGAGTTTCAAGAGATCTCAAATTGTCTGTATGGTTTAGTAATACAAATGTCGGCAATATACCATCTCCTGAACAATAAGCGCCCCCAGTCTTACCTTTTCGTGGATAGACATCTATCTGGCCATTTTCTAGAAACTCATTGAATATCTCTAAATAGTCCTTATCCATATTGCCCAGAAGTTTCTGTAACATAGCAACGGATTTTTCAAAGTTGAATTTGGTTTTTATTTCGCCAATCTTGACACCTCTATCCGCTAATTTTATTTTTTTATCACCCAACAGTTTTGCATGTAATTTGTAAAACCTATGCGATATCTTGAAGTATTTTGATACTAATTTTACAAAATTTTCTATAGCTTTCTCATCATTCTCGTATCCCAATATTGTCGCGCTAAATGGTTCTCTGTAACCACAGCGCTTATCCATTATCTTTTTGAAATTGTATATGGCATTGAGTTCTCCCTCGGCCATATGGCTAATAGATTTAAGCACTTTGTTAAGTTCATTATGGATAATTCTTCTGTCTCTTTTTGGCATATCCGACAAAGCAGAAGTTGCTTCGGCGATAGGCATGACCTTGCCATCACGTTTAATCGTTTGGGTGTTCAATAATTTATCTTGTGCATCTACCCACATTACATATGCTGGTTCTGATAATAGACTTTTTAATTGTTCCTCACCTTCAGGTAGGTTATATTTCGCATTAATAAAAGAATTTGTAAGCATATATTTAAAGGGCTTAAGCGCCTTATAATTTAGAAAAGGCTTTTGTCTATTTGGTGGGATCTTTGCAATCTCAAGGCCGAAGAATTTTGTCTTATTACTTGCTTCTGTCAGCCTCTGGCCATATTTGGTAGAGAGAGCAAATGATTTACTGTCATCAGAATTTAGATCCGTTTTTAAATGAAAATATCGAGAGGGACCAATAGAATCCATAATCTCACCTATTCTCTCTGATTCTTCTAAGGCTTTTAGAAGGGTCTGTGGAGTTTTGATAAAGGGCGTGTCCCTATATTTCTTTTCAAAAGACGCGCAGAGTGTCTCAATATTCTTGAGATCTTTCTCTATTTGAGGGTCGTTATCGCTCTTATAAAGAAGCTTGAGATTCCATGATGTCTGTATTTTCATAGTGGAAGCACTATACCAATAATCCCCCCAATCCGCCATATACATCTATAACTCACGGTCGTATGAATTAGATGTATACGTTATAAGTTGTCTATAGACAGAAGATAACGTAAGTGTATTTATTGAAGTCTAAACATTAGATCAGATATGAAAATCCTTTCTTGTTCGCCGGTATCGCGATCGCGTAGGGTGACAGTGTCATCTTCAAGGGTGGTGAAGTCTATGGTTATACAATACGGCGTGCCGATTTCGTCTTGTCTCCTATAGCGCTTGCCGATGTTGCCGTTGTCATCGAAAGCAAGATTTGGGATTTGGGATTTAAGATTTAAGAATAATTCGCGAGCTTTGGAAACTAATTCTGGTTTATTTTTAAGAAGTGGAAAAACGGCCGCTCTGACTGGCGCAATTTTTTTAGCAAGCTTGAGATAAGTTCTGGTTTCTCCACCAAGTTCATCTTCGGTATAGGCAGACAGAAGAACTGCCAATATGGTCCGGTCTACACCCAAGGAAGGTTCTATGACATGCGGGACAAATCTCTGCCCCGTTTCTTCATCAAAGTAATCTAGGTTGTGATTTTTTAGATCAAAATCGGTGCGATATGCTAATCCCCACAGTTCACCTCTGCCAAATGGATAGTCGAATTGGAAGTCGATGGTACGTTTAGAATAATGCGCCCTCTCCTCTTGTGATACTTCTAGCTCATAAATCTTTTCGATACCAACTTCCTTTGCAAAACTGTTCATTATCGCTCTCCAGTTTTCAAAGTGTTTATCCCACTCCTCTTCTTTGGTGAAATACTCGACTTCCATCTGCTCAAATTCCCTTGAGCGAAAAATAAAATCCCTTGGAGAAATTTCATTTCTAAATGCCTTACCAATTTGACCCACTCCAAAGGGAAGCTTTGGGTGATGAGCGTCGATTAAATTTTTAAAATCGACAAAAATACCTTGGGCAGTTTCTGGGCGCAGATGAGAAGTTGTCGCCTCATCACCTGTTCCGACTTGTGTTTTAAAAATTTCACTACCGAAATTAGACACATGGCCAGAGGACTCCAACACTTTAGGACTACTGATAATTGAGGTGTCCGTAACAAACATATCATTGCGATCAAATATAAATCTCTGCTTCCAAAGAAACTTGATGTTTTCCTTTAGAACTGATCCGTAATGACCATAATTCCAAAAACCTGAGAACCCCCCATATATTTCAGAGCTCGGGTAGATAAACCCCCGCCTTTTACAAAGCGAAACTATCTTCTCCATGAGATCTGTATTCCTTTCAGTCATATCAGATAATTTTCAATTTTTAATTTTGCAATTTTCATTAAATTTTCAATGTATCAATGTTTGAAAATTGGTCATTGATACTTGATTGTAAATTGGAAATTGATAATTGTAAATTGGTCACTTAGTGACCACCTCATCCCCCTGGATAAACGCCGGATCGCTCGTGAGACGGGTGGTGAGGGGCGGGTTACTCGTGGTGATTATCTCACCGGTAGCGGTATCGCGACCAGAAAAGACAATGTTAGTCAGCAGAAATGGCGCCGTGCCAATTTGGTCCGCGGTAGGAGTAAGAGCGATTTGGAAAGATTGTTCTCTCGTAGCGGAAGAGAATCCTGTGCCCGATTGGAGCATGCCCAGATTCCAAGTCACGAGGTTCGCGACCGGGTCGTATGTCATGCCTCCACTGGCAAAAGTTGACCCACCCAACCATCCCACACCTCGCGGTAATTTGGCGGTCACCTTAGCATCTGCTAAATCGCCCTGTGTATTGCCAACATTAAGGACAACTGTGTAAGTGGTCTCCTCTTTGACCTTTGGCGGAATGGGTCCATGGTTGGCAAACGAACCCAATGTACGTAGTACGCGCGAAGAAAAACTGACTTGGGAGGATATCTTTACCGTGCGGGTAGCACTGACTGCAAGAGGTCTCTGCCCAGAAGCTCCGACCTGTAAGGCCGTCAATGAAAAAGTCAGTTTGATGTCATGATTACCCAGAGGCAGAGCAGAGCTCGGCAAGGATGCAAACCTTAAAGATACACTGCCGCCTTCCCCAGGAGCGAGTTCTGGCAGATCATTAGAGGTATTAATTAAATTCCAAATGATTTTTGATTTTACAGCGTCGTATGTACCATTGTTACTGACATTAACAGAAGATTTGTTTAAAACTACACCCGAGAGAGTGACTTCGAGACGAGGATTAAACATTTTCTCGGAAAGATTGTTGCGAAATTTAATAGAAGTAGAAATATCTCGAGCGTCTGGCGCTATATAAGTGGAAGAATTCTCTCCGTTAAACAAAATGTCTAAACTAATAGAAGGCCTGTTGATGGCGATGGTATTCGAGAGAGAGGCGATTGTCACTTTGAGGTCTGGGCTTGCGCTACTCTCATCTGAAACACCCACATAAAACCTGAAGGTTCGTTCCTCACTATTTTCCCCAATAATCTGGCCGTGGATCGTAGCCATCATTTTGCTTTTTGGCGCTAGGTCACCCAGTACCCAGAGATTATTGTCGGCAATGGCCGCGGGTTTGGTATCGAGCACGCTATAGCCATGGGGATATTCCGCTTTCAGTACGACATTTTTCAATATATCCGGAGAATTAGAAGTGACGGTGACTACAGTTTCGAAACTGTCTCCAGAAGTGGCGGAGGGAGGGTTCTCAACCGTTAGAGTGATGGGGGCATCACCAATAGTGATCTCAAATATTTTGTCTTTATAGAAAGTGGCGTTTGACCCCTTGACCTTATACTCGACAGAAAATTTGAGTTCTTTTATTTCTCCCGGCGCGCCGAGAAGTACGCTACGCACATTACGAACGGTCTCGGCCCCAGCCCCGAGTACCCCCAATTCATCTTTAGTATAGGTGAGAGATTTGGCAGAATCATCTGGGTTTCTACTGCCCGACGGATACTGAATAGAAAGGTTCACTAGCTCCAGATCAGCGTTATTTGTATTTGAGATAATAGTGCCAAGCTCGAGCACCTCACCGGCCCGTATCGTAGATGGCCCAAGCACGCTAATGTCAACATTTTTTGAAGAGACAAAATTAGCGCCTCCCATGAAGACAAAACCCGCCACTCCAATCGCCACTATAAAAAATACGAGCGAAACCACAAATATCTTCTTCATGAATGGGTGAACTGACGGGATGATGCGTTCATGTTTGAGCAATTCATCGAGTTCGGTAGTGTGCCACTTTGCTTCCACCTCTGGTGATTCCAGTTCCTTGACCGGCTTACGTATGTCCAAAGGAGCTCTATATCGAGTCCGAGAATACAATTTGTCATCAAGACCCTCAATTTTGCTTTTGTCTTCTCCGTCCATGATTATTTATTGTAGCATCTCTATAAGTGGCTGGCTTGGAGACCGTTGTTGATGGCTTTGATCAGAGATTTTTTGTCCAATTCCATATCAGATTTTTTGAGATAGCCAAGATGGAAGAGAATTTTAGAAACAATATTTGTTTCAAACATCTCGTTATGCGGCACTGGGGACAAGATAGCTTCTTCCACAGAGTCAAACAATGCTGGATGAGCAGATTCACCTTGTATCAACTTTTCTAAAAGAGCTAGAGGCCTCGCGACTTCAGGTGCCGAAGAGATTCTTTGAATTAGTTCTGCCGATGTCAGGCGCCAGTATTCTCTGCCCTTCACAAACGATACTGTGGAGAGAGAGTATGGTTCGATATTGCCACGCAGTTTCGACGCCTCTTTGCGCACGCCGATAGCGGTAGCACGTATAAGACCGAGATCGCGTGTCATAATCGTATATATTCTGTCTACCTCTCGAATTGGCCTCTCCGCGAGCACCAATCCCTCTGTGGTGTAGATGTGGTAAGACACGGGAATTAATTTACAATTTTCAATTTAGAATTTTCAATTAAATTCCACGTTCGTTACCCTTTTGATTTCGTTACTGTATTTTGTGAACAATTCCTTTTCTGCCTCGGGCACTTGATATGTCATTTTCTCACTAGGCTTCAACCCTTTCTCTTTACGCAAATCTTGGATAACACGTATTGCGTCTCTTACTTTTCCCTCCTCAATAAGTTCTGGTGTAAGGTTTGTATCAAGCCAAACTTCGGTATCGATGCTTTGATCCTCCTCAATTTCTTTAACATTAATCTCGTCTTTAATAATGTCGATGTAAGAAGCTTTTAACTTTAAACTTTTCACTTTTAACTTCTTTAGAGGCTGCCTGACTTTAATGTTTACTTGTGAACGTGCTTCAAGTGCGAGGGAAACGATTCTTCTTGTTTCATTCATATTTTTTAGAACTTCTTCATCAATCCTCCCTGCCCGAGGCCAATCACACAAATGCACACTCTCCGGATCTTTTTCTGTTCGTAATTTCTGATAAATATCCTCGGCGATAAAGGGCATGATCGGAGCGACGAGTTTAGCAAGTTCGAGAAGCACAAATCTCGTCGTAGCCATGGCGAAGGACTTATCCTCTTGGTTACTGCTCTTGAACCTATCTCGCGAGCGCCTGATATACCAAGTGGAGAAATCGGATATAAATTCTTTCATCGGTCTCGTGGCTCGCACAGTGTCATAATCGTCCATTCCTTTTGTCACACTTAGGACGAGCTCGCCAAGTCGAGAGAGAATCCACTTGTCTAGCACCTGCTTGCTCGTCTTTGTGTCATTAAAACTTTCGTTATCGGCATACATCTCATAAAATTTGAAAGAGTTCCAAAGCATGTTTAATATCTGATTGTGGACTTGTCTCACTTCATCATCGACAAAGCGAGTATCTTCCGCCTGCATAATAACAGACGACATTAGATAGTAACGCAGGGCATCGGCGCCAAATAAATCAAGATTGGTCATCGGGTCGGTGTAGTTGCCCTTGGACTTGCTCATTTTGCTACCGTCCTCGGCAAGAATGTTGCCCGTGGTTATCACATTACGGAAACTCTGATTATCAAAAAGTAGAACCGCTACGGCATGCATGTAGTAAAACCAGGTGCGCGTTTGGCCGATATATTCTGCAATAAAATCCCCTGGAAAGCGCTTTTTAAACTCCACTTCATTCTCAAACGGATAGTGATATTCGGCAAATGGCATGGAGCCGGACTCAACCCAACCGTCTATCACTTCTGGAATTCTTTTGAGTGGTTTACCGTCTTCAGATACAAGTTCAATTTCATCAATATAAGGTCTATGCAGATCGAGTTCAAAGTTTTCATTGTGAGGAAATGGCGCAAAATCAAAATCTCGCACTTCCCCCGTATGAACAAGATCGCCGACAAGAGTTTTGATCGGGTCTCCGTGCGAGATTATGAGAATTTTTTTATTAATGTAATTCTTCTCGATATCGAACATAAAATCGAACATGCGTTGACGGACTTCTCCGATACTTTCTTTCGAACCTATCTCTCGCAAACGTTCATCAAGAATAAAATTTTTATTTAGAATCGCGGCGGTCTCTCGAGCGCGTAAGAACGGGGAACAGAAAACCGCGTCAATATTATCTATATTGACCTGCTTTGTCTCTTCTCTACCCTTTTGGGTCAAGTGATTATTGGGATCACCGTCCAAGTCAAGAATATTTTTAGCATTACTCTCCGCCTCGCCGTGTCGCATGACGAAGTATTTATTGCCACTCTTTTTCGTATATTTTTTAAGTTCATCAAGGGAACCTATGACGTAAACTTTCCCCTCTGAATCCTTCCATATTGGTAATGGCGAGGCCCAGTAGCGGTTGCGGGAAATGGTCCAGTCTGGCGCAGACTCTATATTATTAAGAAATCTCCCATGTTTGAGATGCTCCGGTACCCAGTTAATCTTTTCATTAAGCTCGATCATCCGATCTTTAACTTGCTGAATGTTAATAAACCACGAGCTTAAGGCATTATATAAAAGCGCCGTACCACATCGATGGCAGTGAGGATATGAGTGCGTATTCATCTCGCGTTTAAATAGCAAATTTCTGGATTCTAAATCATCTTTGATCACCTTTTCAGCCTTCTTAAAATATTGCCCCTTAATTATCTCTGGTGCTTGTTCGTTGAAGTGTCCGGCAGCATCGAGTAATGGCACCATGGGCAAGTCAAGTTTTAGCCCCAACTCGTAGTCATCTTCTCCGTAGAGAACAGCGGTATGCACAATTCCTGTGCCCTCTTCGGTATTAACAAAATTTGCTTCAGCGACATGCCAAGCTTTTTTACCAGAATTTTTTACTGCAGATATTTCATATAATGGTTCATACTCAAGACCAACAAGTTCTGATCCTTTGCTTTCTTTTATTACAGTGTATTCGTCATTGGGAAAGGTCTTCTCTAATAGATCCTTGGCGAGAATAAAACGAACTAAACCACCAGTTCCCATATCCTTCTTCTCGATCTCAACATAATCAATTTTAGAATTCACCGCCAAGGCAACGTTGCCAGGTAGAGTCCAGGGTGTAGTAGTCCAAGCAAGCACCGATCTATTACTCTCACCCTTTATTCTAAACTCCACTGTCACTGACTCTTCTGTGACATCTTTGTAACTATTGTCTTGTGCTATCTCGGCCTTCGCAAGAGGAGTCTCGCAATGTGGACAATATAAGAGTACTTTACGGCCTTCGTATAAAAGACCTTTGCCATGAATTTCCTTCAAAGCCCACCAGACACTTTCAATATAAGAATTATCCATGGTCTTATACGAATTGTCGTAATCCACAAATCTGCCAATACGATCCACAAACACTTTCCACTCGTCAGCAAATCTCAAGACCGAATCGCGACATGCTTTATTAAACTTGGCCACACCCATTTCTTCTATTTCTTTTTTATTCTTGATACCCAGCTCTTTTTCCACCATATTTTCAATGGGCAGTCCGTGGCAATCCCAGCCCCAGCGTCGTCGAACGCGAAAACCTCGCATGGTTTTATAGCGAGGAATAACATCCTTAATAATTGAGGAGAGCAAACTTCCGTAGTGGGGTAAGCCAGTTGCAAATGGCGGACCATCATAAAATACAAATTCCTTTCTCCCCTTCGACAAGCTCAGGGTCTTCGAAAATATTTTATTTTCTTTCCAGAATTGAAGAATTTTCTCCTCTCTTTGAGCTCGTTCAGACTTCTCTGCCATATTTTTACTATTTTAACACCTTTTACATCCTTTCGGGAGCGGGTATGCCGAGAATAGAGAGGCCGTTTTTCATCACGATGTTAAAAGCTTTTGTGATAGCCAAGCGATACGGAGACTCGGGGGAATCATCAATTATTTGCTCATGGGCATAGAAATTGTTAAAACTACCAGCAAGTTCGGTGAGATAGGTAGTGATGTAATGTGGAGCGTATTCTTTACCAGCTCTTTCGACAACCTCTGGAAACCTGTAAAGTAGTCTTTCTATAGTACGGACCTCACCCCCTCCCCCCTCTCCTAGATCTAGGAGAGGGGCTGGGGAGAGGTTTGCCTTTTCTAATAGAGAATTGGTTCGAGCATATGCATACTGCAGATAAACCCCTGAATCACCTTCGATAGACACGGATTTATCAATATCAAATATTATATCGTTGCCAATAGCTTGTCGGAGAATCATATATTTAATCGCCCCAATAGCCACTGCCTCATCACCTTTCACTTTTTTCTTCACTTCTTCAATCAATGCTTCGGCAGTAATGACGTCGCCAGTGCGGGAAGACATCTTGCCTGTCGATAAGCGGAGCATGCCGTGAGGTAGATGCTTAGTTTTTTCCGCCAGTTCTGGAAGCACCTGCTTCATGGCCTCAAGTACAACCTTAAAATAATCTTTTATCTCATTTCCTGTAACAACTACAGAGAGATCGTATGGATATTTATCATATTTATTCTTGGCGTTACCTAGATCTTTCGCCTCATATGTTGGTAATCCTTGAGAATTTATAAATACGCGAGTGTGAGACCCTTTGAATATTATTGCTCCATCAGATTTTTCAAAAACTTTACCAATATTTGCTTCGACAATCTTCTTTCCCACCACGCCAGTTTCTGATTCGAAGAAATAGTAGTCAAATTTTGTACCGAGTCTCTCATAAACAGTCTCAAAATAATCTAGACTCGCCTTTTTGCCCTTATCATAAGTCTTGTTTACATTTTCATCTGAACGCTCGTATATTTTTTTATTTAACTCCTCAATTTCCTTTTTTGCCTCCTCATCTTCCTCAAACGCTTTATTCCCAGCCACATACGGATCTTTTGCTCCTTTCAATATTCCCCATATTGCTTTAGCCACATGGATACCAACGTCACCCTGGTAACAAGCTTGTTTGACTTCTGCTCCATTCCATTCGAATACTCGCGCCATAGTTGAGCCAATGACATTGGGCATTAGGTGACCAATATGAAATTCTTTAAAGGGGTTTGGATCAGTGTGTTCGACCATTACCTTTTGCCCTTTCAAATTTTCATTTCTTCCAAACTCGTTACCCTTCTCAATAATTTCTCCTAAACTCTTCTTAAAAAATTCTTTTGAAAGATAGAAATTAATAAACCCCGGTCCAGCAATTTCAATTTTTTCTATAAAATTGAAATTGCCCTGAGCTTGTCGAAGGGCTTCGAAGATTTCTTTGGCCTTGCCAGTTTTAATTCCAACATTTGTAGAATAATCCCCCATCTTTAAATCAGTCGGATGCTCCACACTAAAATCGCCACTTTCAATTCCAAGCGATTTGAGGGCTTCTTTTATACAATTATGAAGCTTTTCTTTCATTTAAATTATCTGGCTCCTTTACTATTTTTGACCCAGTTTTGAGTCAGGGCTTTATGCCAGACATCGGGATCAGCTTTTTGAATCTCGTCCCACATTCTTTTGGCAGTCTTCGTATAAAGTTTCTTTGCTCTAATTATCGGTCGAGTATTTTTTAGGTATGCTATTGCTACAGAATCGCTAGCTCTGGCTAATTCCATGAGTTCAAAATCAACGTCCAGAGTATCCGCATCTTTAACGATTTTTGCTTCAAGAGACTTTCGATCATTATATTCTTTAAGAAGAACTAGTGCTTCTTTCCCCAAAATAGTATCTTGAAATATATGAGTTTCAGCTAACTCCTCATGTCTAGTAACATAATCTCTGTGGATAGGAGCTATATCGCCAGTCCTAGATTCAGCCACATCATGAATGAGACACATTTTGAGTACTTTAGATACATCAGCTTTTTCAGAGACAGCAATAATCCAACCAATCATTGCGACGCGGAAAAGATGTTCGGAAATATTCTGCACTTTCCCCGTCATGACTTGTTGCCATGCCCTCGGCACATTCCTCAGTGAGCCAATTTCAAATAGAAATTCTATATCTCGTTTAGCCATTTCATTTCCTTAATACTGCGTCAATCTTTTTGGCTATCTTTATCATATCCTTCTCCTTCTTGCCACGAGTAGTCTCTGCCGCTGTGCCAATGCGAATACCGGATGGGTCCATGGGGCTCCTTGTTTCTCCCGGTATGGTGTTTTTGTTTACAATAATTCCTGCCTTTTCTAGTCTATCACTTGCTTCTTTACCAGAAACTCCTTGGCCATCCATCCAAGTATCAACCAGCGCAAGATGGGTATCGGTACCCCCAGATACAATCCTCCAGCCTAACCGTTTCAACTCTTCTGCAAGTATTTTTGTATTTTTTACAACCTGCTTGGCATATTTTTTGAAATCAGGTCTGGCCGCCTCCGCCAAGGCTACGGCGGCCGAAGCAATTTGATTCAAATGCGGCCCACCCTGAAGTCCGGGGAAAATAGCCCTGTCTATTTTTTTATACAATTCACGGCTGTCTACTCTTGAAAATATAAGGGCACTTCTTGGCCCTCGCAATGTCTTGTGTGTAGTGGTAGTAACCACATCAGCGAATGGAAATGGGGAGGGACACGCGCCTCCAGCCACAAGCCCTGCGGTATGAGAAAGATCGACCATCAAATATGCACCGCAAGCATCGGCAATCTTTTTAAACTTTTTAAAATCTATAATTCTCGGGTAGGCAGTGAAGCCTGCAACTATAATGTTCGGTTTTTCTTTCTTAGCCAATTTTTTCACCGCCTCATAATCAATTCTTTCTGTCTTTTGGTCCACTCCATACTGGACCGCTTTCCAAAATTTCCCAGTTGCAGACACTTTGTGCCCGTGCGTTAAGTGTCCCCCTTCTGTCAAAGACATCCCCATAATCTTTCCCGGTTTACCCTGAGCGAAGTCGAAGGGCACTAGTCCTAGATAAACCGCAAGATTGGCTGGAGAACCGGACAGCGCTTGCACGTTGACATGCCACTTCAGCGGAGAAAGTTTAAAAAGTTTTAACGCGCGAGTGATGCAGAGATTCTCAATCTTGTCTGAAATTTCATTACCACCATAGTAACGATGCCCAGGATATCCTTCTGCATATTTATTAGTCAGTTCTGATCCTAACGCGTCTAATACATCTTGCGACACATAATTTTCTGAAGCAATGAGGTTAATAACGCTTTTCTGACGCCTCTTCTCTTCTCCTATTAGTTTTGCAATTGCTTTGTCTTTCATGTTTTGATGTGAAGCTTTGGATTAAATCCTCCAACTACACTTAGCTCACCTTTTATCGGAGGGTGAGAATCATAACCTTCGAGCTTCACTTGGCTAGGCAGAAATGAGTCGAGAGTAATATTTTCTCCCTCGATAGAGACCTTCGGGAATGTTTTTGGTTCGCGAGAAAGTTGTTCTGCCACTTGGTCTCGATGATTTTCATACATATGAAAATCACCAAGCGTATGTATATATTCTCCCGGCTCTCGTCCTAAAATATGGGCGATTATAATGGCTAGCAGAGCATAACTGGCGATATTGAACGGCACACCGAGAAACATATCAGCACTACGCTGATAGAGTTGTAGGCAGACTTTACCTTTCTTAATATTTACTTGGTACATATTGTGGCAGATTGGGAATTTCGAAGCTTGACCTGGCTTAGCCATTGAGTAAAGAAACTGGGGATTCCATGACGTGACAATGGTGTTGTGAGCATCAGGATCTTTACGCAACTCATCTATAATCCATGCAAGCTGGTCGACACTCCCACCATCAGTAGTGGGCCATTTACGCCAGAGTTCGCCATAAATACGAGGTAATTTACCATGAGTTTCGGCAAAAGCACTATCGTTTTTTATTTTTTCTATAAACTCAGCCTTTGACTCATTACTACCGGTCTTCTCTTTATAAATTTTGTATGGATAGTCATCCCAGATATGCACATTGTTGTCCACTAGATACTTGATGTTATTCTGCCCCGACAAGAACCAGTAGAGCTCATGGAGAACTCCATTCCAATAAACTTTTTTTGTAGTGAGAAGTGGGAATCCATCGCTAAGATCGAAACGCATTTGCGCGCCGAAGGCGCTATAAGTCTTGATTCCTGTGCCCTTGTCTACTTGTTCTTCTCCGTCTTCATAAACTTTGCGCAGGAGATCTAGATATTGATATTCTGGGTGCTTTTGGTCTTTCATGTTATTTATAGTGAGCTCGTCGAACTATTTCTTTTTCTTCTCTACTCTCCAATGCTTATCTACATATATATGATTGGGACTCTTATAGTCAATCTCCGGACCAGAAGACATCTGCGAAAAAGTTAGTTGACCAATCTCCATCCCAGGGGTAAGTACTATAGGAACTTTATTTAAGTTGCAGAGTTCAAAAGTGATCTGTAAAAAATGCCCCGGGTTCACTAGACCAGCGGTGTTATGGACTAGAAGGCCAATGCGAGCAAGACTCGACTTGCCATGAAGTTGGATAAGATATCTTTTAGAACCGAAATGGTCAAGAGAAATTCCGAGAATACTGACTCCTGGATGAAGCACGAAAGTCTCACCCTTCTTGAGTATAACTTCTCTAATCTTAGCAAATCTCTTTTTAACCGGGTCAATGAAACCCGTTGCATGAGATTCCGTCAGAATAAATTTGTTACCCAATTTGATATCGTAACTCGCCGGTTGAAGCCGCTTCTGATCAAAGGGTTTAATAACAATATCCCCCTTCTTCAGTGCCCCCTTTATGTCTATATCAGATAAAAACATTTGACGATTAGATGGTATAATAGCACCACTATGGAACAAAGAACAATTAGAATATCGCGGAAAAAAATGGCTTGGGTTGTTATCATTTTGGTACTAATTGGCCTTTGGTGGGCTTACCAAAAGCCAGATTATGGGGTTACGCCAATGATGGGTGGTGGCTACGGCGTCTCCGACAGTGCTTCTTCGCCAGTCTCTAGTCCAGGCGCACCGATGATGGAGAAAGTGGGTAACATGATTTATCCGGATTATTACCGGCAAAATCCAGACATTACCGATACCCGCCAATTTTTAAAAACCAGCTACTCTGCCGACATTAAAACTCGCGACGTCAAGAATATAGTTCGTGATGTTAGAGGCATCATTAACGACGTTGAAGGTAGAATTGATAGCTCCCAAGAATCGGAGAAATATAGTTATGTCAGTTTCGTCGTACCAAAAAGTAAATTTGATTCTTTTCGCGATGAAATTGAAAGCTTAACCTACGAAAAGTTGATTACTGTTAACGTGTCGTCAGAAAATCTTCTAGACCAGAAACAATCCATCGAAGAACAGATGCAGAGCGCCACTTCCACTTTGGCAAATTTGGAAAAGCAAAAAAAGACCCTGACCACTAGACACAATCAAACCTTGGCAGGAATGAATGCGGAACTTGCTACCCTACAAAATCAAGTTCCCTACCCAACTGATCGAGCAAACGCCATAAAGCAAAACATTGATAACGAAAATATATCTTACAACTCACAAAACCAAAATTTAGCTAATCAAATTGAACAAGCGAAAGTCACAATCACTTGGGTAGAAAAACAAGATACCCAATTTGGCAACAATATTGAAACCGTCAATGGCTATGTTTCAGTTAATTGGATAAGTTACTGGCAAATGGCCAGAGTCCTCTCGCCAATTCACCCAAGTATCATCCTAATTATTCTAGTGTTAGTTCTTTGGAAAATTCTTAGCCTTTCTAGAGTAATACCAAAAATTGAGTTGGTGTAAGCAGGCAACATTACTAATCCACCCCAATTGTAAAATATATGTCTGAAAGAGTTCCTGCTAATCAAGACGACGATGAGGAAATACTTCGTAAGAAAAAAATTGGAGAAACTTCCCTAGAATATGAATTTCACAAGAATACCCTTCATACCATTAATGAAGGTGATCAGCCTGCTTGGTCAGTATTTGGCTTAGATGTAGCAGAGGATCGGGGCAGAATAACTTCTTCGTTTAAGATTCCCAATGAAAGTATTGGGGAAACACGAAGACGAGCTAGCGAACGATTGGCAGATGACCTAGACTCATCAAGAGATCTATTGATAACGCTTTCAGAAAATCCTATAAGAAAATCCGCTGTCATGGACCTTTTTCTCGAAACACTTAGTGACCATGATATTTCTCAAGCTCTTAAAAAGATCGTAATCACCAACGAAGATACTGCAGAAGTCACTGATGATGAAAAAATACTTATTGATATTTTCTACCCCAATATATCTCTAGAGACTTTCGAAGCAGCCAAGCATTTCTCGTCAAATATTAGAGCAATCCCCGATGACATTTTTGAGAGAATTCTTATCAAACATGTTGAGACTTTCAATAAGAACAAAGAAATTTTTGAAAAACAATTGCCCATGCTTAAAGAGGGGTTCATAACAAATATACGAAATGCGATAGATCGAACGTCTATTCCCTTGAGTATTAAGACGGTAGAGGATCGCCTTGCACCCATTGTTGCCTATCTTCAAGACACGCTGACAACAACAATGCGAGAAACTTGGGGAGAGTATCTACCTGACCTACTTACCATATACATAGCTGAGCAACTTCCACCAAGCGAGTTCACTCGTGTCTATAACCATGAAATGATCCATGCTTTAGCGGGCAAAGCAATGCTTGCGACAGAAATGCCAGACGAAATAGGAGGAGGGATAGATATTAGCAACCTAAGATCAGGGCTTCTATTCGGAACAGAATATTCATCTGATGTGAAGAATCATCGCTTCCACTGGCTAAATGAAGCTGTAACTGAAACTGTTACGTTAAATTTACTTAGTCGCGAAAACAGCGCCTCCTACGTACCAGAACGAGAATTATTAGATTTATTATTAAAGAAAGGAGGGAAGAAACTTCCTCAACAATTATTCATTGACGCTTATTTTGAATCATACGACCCAGAAAAACCTGTCGATGAGCACATTCCTGCATGGAAGAAACTTTATGCTGAGATTAATGAAGCCTACAGGCCTGGATTTCTTCTGCAACTAGATAAATATATAAAAAGGAATGATGTTAAGTCAGCTATAAAATTAATGAAGCTCGACTGGGAAACTATACAATGAGTAATTGAAGGGTAAATTGACTTTTTGTTGATTTGACTCATAATGGAAATACATGAACAATGTTGCAACAAAAAATAGGATTTCTATTCCTAAAAAAGAGTACGATAGCTTGAGGCAGTACCACTCTGCCTATATTAAGATTGCAGAGGAAATGGCCAAAGCTGAACGTGCTTATCCTTATGATTACAAATATATTGATACTGTTATGCGTCGCGCTAATTTGGATTATAAGAATGGTAAGGCTATTGAGGCTAAGTCCATTGACCAAGCATTGAAAAAGTTTCGCAAGAACCACTCTATCTATCGAAAAAAGTGATATCAGTCCACAGGACTCACCTATGGGGTAGTTTATTTATTCTAAATTAAAGATTTTTTCAGTCCCGTAATAATCCCGCCAATTAATGTTATAGAACGAGAACATTCTCTCCAGTCGATCTTGGGGTAATTCTTCAACATCGAAATCATGCATGATGCCAAGTAATTCTCTTTTCACAGTATCGGCTAGAGTGTGGTCTGTCACTACTTTTTCAAATTCTGCTAGATAGCCATAACCAGCGTTTTTATCAAGGCAGATATTCGTTTCTCCTAATTTGTACTCCTCCCTTTCGCGTGACCACTTGGCCTGATACTCTAGACCAGCGTCAAGAAGCAATTTATCTAATGCATCTAGTGACAAACCCATTTCAGATTCAAATTCCATGCGCGAAACACCGTTTGAGCTCGTATCATCGCCGATTGATGCTTTAACAACCAAGAGAACTTTGCCATCTGTATCGCGAGTACGTATAGAGAGACTTCTCCCTTCATCCAAAATCTTTTTGAAAAGTGCTTTTTTCGATTCCTCGATATGCGGCAATAGAACGTCCCTGAACTTAATCACATTAGAGCAAACAAAATAGTGATTGAGTTGTTTGTTGCTGTTTAGAAGTACGCCACCCTTCTCTCCAATCTTTTCCTTCAATCTAATAGCCCTTTCAGGACTACCGAGAAGACTTTTGATTTCGATTTCATATTGGGACATAATGGATTGAATTATGTTACCACGAATTAGCATCATAGTAGCCCATTCCAAGAATATGGTCATTGGTAAGGGAAATGACCTTATTTGGGAGATTCCAGATGATCACGCTCGGTTTAAGAAAATCACCATGGGCCACCCAGTAATCATGGGGAGAAAAACATGGGAATCAATACCGGAGAAATTTCGTCCACTGCCGGGAAGAACTAACTTTGTCATCACCAGAGACAACTCGTATTCTGCTCCAGGAGCCACTGTCACTACAAGTATTGAAGATGCTTTAGCTAGTGCGCGACAAGCTCCCGGTAACGAAGAAATTTTTGTAGTTGGTGGGGGTGAAATTTATAAGGCAGCCCTTCCTTTCACAGATCGACTCTATATAACCTTGATAGACAAAGAAGTAGAGGGCGATACTTTCTTTCCAGAATATGCAAATATATTTACAAAAAAGATTTCGGAAGAATCTAGAGAATTTGAGGGACTTAAGTACTCTTATCTAATACTAGAGAAATAAACCTATTTCACATCCACACCCATACTTCTTGCCGTTCCCGCGATAATTTTGGAAGCGGCTTCGATATCGTTCGCATTCAAATCTGGCATCTTCTTTTCGGCTATTTCTTTCAGTTGTGCTTTAGATAGGGTGCCAATCTTTGAGGTGGTATTTGTGCCCGAACCTTTTTCTTTACCTAAAGCTTTGAGGATAAGGGCTGAAGCAGGCTCAATTTTATATTCCAACTTATAACTCTTGTCCTCAAATATGTGAACTATGGTAGGGACAGTCTCACCCACACGATCTTTTGTCTCCTCATTAAAACGTTTGACGAACTCCCCAATAGGAATACCCGCGGAACCGAGGACTGGTCCGAGTTGTTGGCCGGGTACTGCTTTCCCGCCCGGTATTTGTAACTTTAATATTTTTATAACTTTTTTAGCCATTTTGTTTCCAACAATCGATACCAATCTACGAATTAATGCGAATGATACGAATGGGTTTTAGATACTTGTTACGAAAATTGACGATAAATCCCAACTTATGACCGCTTGCTTGTAAGTACTTCTGTATCTGATAATAGTCATCCTTCTGGATAATGGACTTAGCCTTCAACTCTAAGACTATCTTATTATCGACAATGAAATCTACCCTATTTGTACCTATGTTGTCAATCAAATTGATAGGTGTGGCTTTTTCTCTTTCAAAAGGCAGGTGTTCGGTTTTCAAGAGAGTTTCAAGTGCGTCCCCATATTGTTTTTCTCTACAATACCTGCCAAGCTCATTATGAACTTTAAACAGTAATCCATTAATTTTATAAGACAATTCTTTGTGAATAATCTCCGGCATCCTATTCGTTTAATTCGTATGCCATTCGTATATTGGCATCGCTTTTAAGCTTTCTTAACTTGCAAGAAATCAAGCTCCACCGGTGTTTCTCTTCCAAACATATTGACCAAGACTTTGACCTTACCGCGCTCCTCATCAATCTCGGAAACTTTACCCTCCAATTCCTTAAATGGTCCGTCTACGATAACAACTGCGTCGTTTTCTAAAAGATTAATAGTGTGCGTAATTTTATCGGCAGACATTCTGGCAAAAAGCGCATCCACCTCTGCTTTATCAATAGGCACTGGATAAACTCCGGAACCAACGAATCCAGTGACTCTCGGAGTATTGCGCACCACATACCAAGAGTCATCAGTCACTATCATGTCTACTAAAATGTAGCCGGGATAAATCTTTTCCTCCTCTTCTACCCTCTTTCCTCCTTTGATTTTTATTTTCTTCTCCGTCGGTACAATGACATTAAAGATTTTGTCCTCCATGCCCAAGGATTCAATACGCTGTTTCAAATTGCGCATCACAGCATTCTCGTATCCAGCATAAGTGTGGACGACGTACCAATTGCGTCCCTCTGAAATTTTCTGTTTAGCCATATGTTTTTAACAATCGATACTAATATACGAATTTATACGAATTATACTAATGGAATTTATTCGTTTCATTCGCATGTCATTCGTTGATTGGTATCGCATCTTATTTATAAGACGAATTTCTGGAGGATGAGAGAGAAAAGGTAATCAAAAAAACTTAGGAATACAGCGACAGCAATTGAAACGACAATGACCACGACCGTAAAGACGATCGCTTGCTTGCGTGTAGGCCAAGAAACATGTTTGAGTTCTCCTTGCGTATCTTTCAGGTAGTTGATGAATCTTTGCATTTTTTTAAGAAAAACACCCCCGTGGGTGTGCCATGACATTACCATATACGACAAAAGAAAGCCAGCAGAAATTTATCGTATCTCGTAAGTGATAGTCACATTTACTATAGTTTTGTTTTCTCCTGTTGGAATAGTCGGAGGTGGAACAGCCGAGGTTTTGACCATATCGCCACCAAAACCTTCTGCATAGTACGGCCCTCCACCGCCCGTATTGTCATAGAAACTCACTACTCTCACCAGCCGCACACCAAGTTCTTTTGAAAGGGTCTTGGCTTTCTTTTTTGCGTCTACAATAGCCAGAGCTCGAGCTTCTTCCGTAAGCTTGTCTGGGTCATCCACGCCAAAAGAGATGCCAGAGATATTGGAGGCACCCCCATCACCAACTAAGGCTAGGGCCTTACCTGCATCTTCGGTCTTTCTTATCTTGAGAGATATGCCGTGACTTGCGGTATAACCATCTGGCACTTGTTTCGACGGCGGGCAATATGAGTTTGAGCAAATCACTGGTTCATAAGAATATTTCGGCCAGACAGAATAATCGGTCGTTTTGATATCCTTATCTTCAATACCCAGACTCTTTAGACTAGCCAAAATAGCATCAATTTTTCGTGTGACTTTATCTTGCGCATCATTCACCAATTTTGCATCCGCAGAAACAGAGAATGAGAATGAGGCAATATCGGGAATTGAGACAGCTTCCCCCTCACCAGTGACCGATATGGAGTTATACCCTATGTCAGGACTTCGCAAATTTTTGAATGCAACAAGAGTTTCTACTGCCAAAAATATCGTAAGCACAATAAGAGCAACCCATGCCACTTTCAAAAGTTTTTGCACATCTTCTGTATTCATTATCTTTCCACTATATCACATATTAATTCTACTTCTTAACGACCGATTATCACCAATAAACACACCGAGGATAAGCACGGTAAAGCTCACAGATAATAGGCCAAGAGCAATGCCTCCCAGCACATCGAGTGTCCAATGAGCTCCGAGATACAATCTGGAAAAACTTATAATCGCTGCACCCAATACCGAGACCAGAATAAGCATAGTTCTCTTCCCGGGAGTTTTCATCTTTCCCCAAAAAGAATAGGCCAACATAAAGAAGAAGGTGGTCGCGACAGTCGCGTGTCCAGAGGGGAAACTCCAACCGCTGACGGCAATAATTTCTGACCCGGGACGGGCAATTTGAAAAGTGTCTTTAAGCACTGTGAGCGATACAACTGCCACAACCAAAGTAATGGCAAAAAGAACTGCATCATAATAGCGCCGACGCATCACAAGTAATACGGCGATTAAGACGGTGGCAGATGAGAGAAAGAATGGATCGCCCAATCTTGTAACTCCTACAAGAAGAGTGGTGAGGAAAGGCGTGCGCATATGAATCACGACGCGCTCGATTGCAGTATTAAGAGGAATCAGTTCTGCGCCGGAGAGCAGACCTTCAATGATAATCACAAGCACGAGCCCAGAAATCATGAAAACCAGAAGAAAAAGAATATTCTTGGCCCAATTCGGAAACATCATGTTCTTAATCCTAGCATAAGGATTTCAAGCTCCATGGTAGCCACACCGACAACTTTGTCCGCACCTCCGTAATATATATAGAGCAGTCCATCGCGCACGATCATACCGCAAGGGAAAACGACGTTGTTTGTTAGACCCTCTTTTTCAAATGGCGCTTCGGGACTAAAGATGGCGTCAGCCGAACGCGACAAAACGGTCGTCGGGTCTTTGAGATCCAATAACACTGCCCCAATGCGATAAGTACGATGATGTTCCGAGACAGCGTGATATAGAAGCACCCAGCCCTTCCTTGTCTTTATGGGCGGGGCGGTAATACCAACTTTAGCACCGTCCCACATCCCCGACCTTGGACCAAAAATTCTGATGCACTTATTCACTGTCTCCGTTTTGAAATCTAGTGAGGGAAGAAAATCGGCACAAATATCTGTCCCGATACGATGCAATATAAGATATTTGCCCCCCACTTTCTCTGGGAAGATGCAGGCATCCTTGTCATCAACACCTTTGGGCGTAATAAGTTCGGGCTTTGACCAATTCCAACGACGAGCTAGAAAATCTTTTTCACTGATAGAAGTCACGGCTACCCGTGGTGGTCCAACACTGTCGTAGGCGGTGTAGCACATATATATATCCTTGCCAATTTTAGTAATTCGCGGATCTTCGCAACCAGAACCAGCCCCATCGATTTTCTTGGTTTCGAAATCTTCGCGAGGAATATAAACAGGACTATCAAGACGCTCGGTGACAGTTGCTCCGTCATCGCTTAGGGCGTAGCCAATGGTAGAAGTATTATCGTCTGAAAGCGCGCGATACAGAAGATGAACTTTACCCCCAAGGTCAATGGCCGCTGGATTAAATGTCGCTTTTGATTCCCATTTGTGATTCGGATCAGGTGTGATTATAGGATTATTGGGAAGTCGTTTGAAATGCCAACGCCCTTTTGTGTTCCTATCAATGCTTGAAATCAAATCGTCAATACAAACACGCGCGGAACAAGTAGTAGTATCTGCCGCCCCGTAGTAGATGGTTAAAATATTATCATTGAGAAAAACCCCAGAAGGGAAAACAATGTTTGATACGTGGCCAGAAATTTCATACGACTCTTCCGGCACCATTATTGGGCCATTAGTGCGACCGATAATTTTGCGTGGGTCATTCAAATCAAGAAGAAGCGCCTCAATGCCAAAGAGCGGCCCCCGGTCACCGCCCGGAAAATAGTTTTGGATGTGTGAGTAAATGAGAAGCCAGCCATATTTTGTTTTGATTGGTGTTGCCCCAACCTCAACATGGTCGTATTCATCACGACGCAATTTTTCTATCTCATGTTCTTTCATTTTGGGGTACCACGTATCCCAAAATTTGGGAGACCAGAATTCGGATATGTCATCCGCTTGGGCTATAACCATTTTAGCCGCGGCACCGTCAGTATGAGCGCTAAATAAGACTGTAACCTTGCCGTTAATCCGTTCCGGAAAGAGAGTCATAGCCTTGGAATTAAAGGATGTGACAGGATGCCTTTCTTCAACTTTTTTCAAATCGCCTGATATGGCTACTGCGGTTCTGATGCCTTCGGGTACAAACGGATAGACCGAGAGAGCTGTGTAGAAAATGTAATATTTGCCTTCAAAAAAGGTGATTCGTGGGTCCTCACAACCAAATTTCTCCCATTCTTCGACAGGACTAATAAACTGTCTATTTTCTTCAAAATGCAGACCATCTCTACTTTTAGCTATACCAATTGTGGAAATTTGGTCAGGAGTTCTCAATGGATCCTTACTCGATATCGCCCGATATAATCCATGTATATGCCTACCATGCTTCACCACCGACATATTGAAAGTAGCCGACGCTTCCCAATGATGGTCCCTGTTTGGCGCCAGTATCGGATTCTCTTGCGATCTTTTAATTACGAACATAAAATTATTTCCTCAATTTATTTTTCTTTCCAATATAAGCTTGGATTATTTTCTTCCCACTTACTGCGAGAGCGATAGAGCGCATACAACCATCATCAATGTCACCCTTCATTCTTTTTAAACCTTTTCTCCCCATAGTACCTCCCGGCAATATTATGGGAAATAAATATTTCTCTTTCTTGATTATAGATAGAGAATTCTTTAAAATCCCAGGAATTGCCATTCGTGAACGTTTGGTAAGTTGCTTGGGATTTTTATCAAGTATTTGTGCAACAATATCTCCTGTTTCCTTTAATGAATTATGAGTCCAAGCAAGTCGAAGGCCTCCAGCCCTTTTCCATACTCCAACCTCGTCAGTCTTGACTACCCCGATGTACCAATCCAATTTATTATATGCTTCGAAACGCTTTTTATATCCGCCCTTAATAATCTTATCCAGCAATGTTTCTGGCAACCCTAGTATTATTCTTTTTGCTTTACTTAATTTCGTTATAAATCTTTTGCCTAAATGTTTTTGCTGACTTAAATAATCTGAGATTACAAAACATCTTTTTACTTCGATTGATTTAACTTTTCGCAACAGTCTCATGTTTTTATATCACTGCTGCGGATTTTTTTGAAAAGACTGCATGCTCGTTCTTCATAAGTTTCTGGACAAATTCGTCGAAATTTGTGGAGGCCACGCCGATGTGCTTGTCGCCGCCACCGTAGTATATATAAAGAGTGCCATCTTTGATGACCGCCCCGGAAGCATAAATGATTCCGGGTTTCCAATCATTTTCATACCATAGATCGGGCTCAAGTATTGGATAATTTGAGCGATAGAGAACCCTCGTTGGTTCTTCAAGATCAAGGAGCAATGCCCCGAGCTTGTAACGACCCGGATCATCTTTATCCATAGCGTGGTAAAAGAGAAGCCAGCCATTCTTTGTCTTAATAGGTGGTGCAGAAGCACTGCGAGTACGATTGTGCCATGCCACGGTGTGGTCTGGTAACAATTGTGGATCTGGTGCCTCATCTTGTGAAGGCGTTTTATACATATCAAGCTCGTCTAAGTAGGCAATATGCACCCGAGCAGGATCCCCTTTATCAAGATTGTGAAAGATTGCAAATTTCCCATGAATTTTTTCTGGGAATAAGACCCAATTTTTCTGTCTATCACCAGGGCGAGTAAGATAAGCAAATCTACTCCAATTCCATCTCTTGTGTGTGAGGTCATCCTCGTCGATTGAAGTGAAGGCCACTCGCATGGAATACCATCCGCTAAACATATTAAAAGTTAGATAGATGCGTCCATCAATATTCACCGCCCTAGGGTCCTCACATCCTCCCCAACCTCCCCCGGATGCGTAGAGCGCTTTATCGTAAGTGAGTCTCGCAGGTGATGTGTATGGGAAATGATCTCTCGACTGACCGGCGGTTTCCGGCATATAAACTGGATGCGGGTATCTTTCGTCAAAATGAATTCCATCTTTACTAGAGGCGTAACCAATGCGAGAGATGCCATCAGGACCAAGGGCTCGGTAGAAGAGGTGGACGCGATCTCCATGAATAACAGCCCCGGGATTAAAGACTGCCTCTGATTCCCAATACGAACCTGGTGACGGATCAATAATTGGATTTTTAACAGAACGGCGTAAATGCAGGGCTCTCTTCTTCCGACTCTTCTTTACTGTGGACGCCAGGCGTCCACGATTTCCCATAACTCTTTTTTTAACAACTTTTTTCTTACGTACGACCATATTTGTCTTCTATTCTAACGATATCATTTTCGTCAAATTCGCCTTTAGAAATTTCTAATACTTCCACATCATTATCTAAAGCTTCTATGCGATGTTCTATTTCTCGCAAAACTTCAAACTCGTCTCCCGGTTTCGCTCTGACAGTTTTATCTCCTACAGTAATATCCGGGTCCCCGCTCAAAATCCTCCAGAATTCATCTCTCTGTTGATGTGTCTGGAGACTAAAGACTTCTCCCTTTTTGACAAAAATAATTTTAACAGTAACTGCCTCGTTTTTTACAAACTCTCGAAACCATCCCCAAGGTTTTTCTTCGGTGAAAGGTAACTTTTCCATATAAGTATTATAGCACCAGCGATTTTACGCCAACAGCTCTAAAATGACTTTTTTTGTTTCCTCTAGGTTCTTCACTGCCCTGCATTCTATACCTAAGGCCATAACTGGTTCGTCATTGCCCTCTTTAAATAGCTTATCACCCGTATAGAGTATTTTTTCCTTAGGAATACCTGTCCGTTTCATCAGTTTATTTAGCCCATACGCCTTATCTATACCAGCTTTCGTAATCTCTATTGAAGTTGTCCCGCCAATACGCATTGAAAAACCGGACAATTCTTGTTTTAGCACTTCTATCATCTGCTCACGCTTCTTGTTGTCTGGGTCCCATTTTTCCTTTAGTTCAATTGGGGCGTCTTGGCCCAAGGCCGAGAAATTAAATTGAGCCCCTCGGTCTTCTATCAGTTCCCCATAAATTTTTTCGGGGTCTTCAATCCCAGATTTTTTAAATAAATTTTCAAAAGCTTTTTTGATCAGATCCTTTTCTTCTGGGGAAAGTTGTGCATCGTATTGGCATTGCCAACTATCCTCGTCATAGCAATACACACTGCCATCTACTGGCAAAAGAAAAAGGTTCTTCAACCCATCTGGCGAACATTTGAGAGGACCCAGAATTTGCCATTGAAACTGCTCATAGCTCGCGCCAGAAATAATCGCCACCTTATATTTATCCAAGAGTCGACACAAAAGATCTGTCATTGCTTCATCCAGTGCCAACTTACTTCGTGTCAGTGTCCCATCGATATCAAAAGCGATTAGATCAAATTTTTTCATAATAAATTTACCATGGAAGTTTCTCGCCTTTAAACCAAAATCCGCCGGTTTCTGGGCGAGTAATCGCAAATTCGTAAATATATTTTGCCGCCTCTTCCGGGGAAATGTCTGCCTCTAGTCCGCCCATTTCTGTCTTAACCCATCCTGGATGAACCGAGGAAACAGTTATGTCTCTATCTTTCAAATTTACTGCCAGAATCCTAGTGTACATATTGAGGGCTGCTTTTGAAATTTTGTACGCTGGGTAGTGATTCGGATAGTGGCTTACTCCATCTATAGCAAGTTCAAGAGAGCCAGCGGTAGATGAAATGTTTATGATATGACCACCATCTTCAACAAGAGAAATCATTTGTTCCGTGAAATCAATAGTGCCGATTAGATTTACCTCTAAAGTCTCTCTCAATTTATTTACTAATACAGTAGTTTCTTCCTCATCTACTAATATCCCGGCGTTGTTGATGAGAACAGAAATTTTTTTCCCAGTCTTTCTGATAGCTTGGATACATTCCGCAATACTTTTAGAAGAAGATAGGTCAAGCGGAAAAGATTGTAGGTTGTCGTTTAAGACGGGTTTGATTGTATGATATGTCCCCAACACGAACCAACCTTCGGCGAGAAATTTCTCCGCAAGCGCCTTGCCGACGCCTTTACTCACACCGGTGATTAGAACCGTCTTCATTAATTACATTATACCAAATGACGCGCGCTGATATATTCTTCTATTTTAAAAGAAAGGTAGCCAAGCAAGCCAAGTTGTAAGACGGGGGTTAATCCTATCGAAATTAATGGAATAATGGGCATATACGAGTTGTAAGCCCATCTACCCGTGCCAAGCGCGTACCACTCTATACTGACAGCTACAACAATTCCAATAAAAATAATGAGCCAATTATATCTCTTAAATGACGAGAGAAATACAAAAGGCAAAATGATGATAGTTATCATAACCGCATCTGCGAGAGTAGCTCTTAAAAGAATCGACTCTGTGATCTTGCTCCCCATGTAGTTGCCATATAAAAACGAGTGCAAATTTTCCCAAACTAAATTTAGAACGAAAGCGCTAACAAATATTACTAGTACTTTTTTCATTAAGGGGCGACTATCCGGTTATGCTCCGGATCTGAGAGTTCCACAAACTCTAGTGCTACTATTACACCATAGTCGCCATTAATTTTTAGCAAAATGAGTTAGGCAAAAACCTAACTCGTTTTGCCTGGTGCGCGGGAGAGGATTTGCACCTCCACGCCCTTGCGGGCACAGGAACCTCAATCCTGCTTGGCTACTATTACAACACCCGCGCAACGTTTTCAATATTACTTCTCTTCTACTGTTTCTTCAATCTCTTTCGCCGTTCTAATATTTCTCATCTGGCGACTGATTTCTTTGGCCGCACTTTTACGAATGTGATAAAGTTTCGCTCGGCGAACTTTCGAGCGCTTCATCACTTCAATTTTATCTATCACAGGAGAATAG
>Ga0082335_1001750_pt1 | contig 43976 bp, 38 predicted proteins | sample Subgrocontami58m_FD_72375 | JGI IMG/M metagenome (GOLD analysis project Ga0082335, IMG submission 72375) | Subsurface groundwater microbial communities from S. Glens Falls, New York, USA - GMW37 contaminated, 5.8 m (SPADES assembly) (version 2) ...
CCCATGTCCGCTGCGGCCGTGACAACCGTCGTCATCACCGATATGCTCGCGACAGGCGGCAGGCTTTCCGGGCTCGCGCTTTACCCATTGCCAGATCTGCGTTTCAAGCTGCGCATCGCTGAAGACGATCAGGTGTTCGTGGGCGAATTTCGCCACTTGGTGTTCGATCTTGCGGCGCTGCGCATAGTTCGGCAGTCGTTCCCCATTCGGCGTAGGGCATTGATACGCCACCATGCCGCGCTTCTGGGCGAGTACCGATAAAGGGGGAATCTCGTTGCCCAACGTCATCTGCAGCGCAGTTGGGTGCCGATCCCAACCGAGTTCTTCGATGAATAGCGCCCGCAAATCGCCCTTCACGAGCAATTGGCGGGCGCGGGCAGTGTCCAAGGGCATCGTGGGCCTCAGTCGTTCTAGCTGTCGGCGGGCGCTAGCCCGAGCGAGCAGATGATCTGCGGTTCGTCCGATTGGTCCTCCTCCTGCACGATGCACAACGGCGCGCTCTTCTCGCCGTCGTCGTTGTCGAACAGTTCGGCGTTCGCAGCTTCGTCGTCCACATCCTCGTCGTAGTTTCCGGAATCGAGCAAGCCCGAATCCTGCGTCCCGAGCGGCAGCGGAAGCTCGTTCTCGATGGCATGAAGAAACACGAAATTACGCAAAATGTGGCGCTCGATAGATTGCTGGAATGCCGAACCGCTGCTCTCCAGGCGCTTGAAAATATTCGTCCGGCAAAAACCCATCAAGCGTTTTCCGGCGCGAGACAGATCCTGAAATTGTTTGGCCTCGGCCGGCGTGGGCGGCTTGTGTGGCGTGGCGGCGACGTAATTCGCCAGGCCATAGCGCGGAAGATTGAGCGCGTCTACGGTCGCGACTATCCCCGGGCCATAGAGCCGCGCGTATTGGTCCGCGGGGTCCTTGTCATCGATGCGAAATTTGACCGTCTTCGGAACGCGATCCGGGAAGTAGGAGCGTGTCCCGTCCTCGAAGGTAAGAAATTTTCGACCGGTTGCGGGATCGGTCGCGGCGTAATTGTCCTGGATGAAGCTGCGCGTGCGGCGCACCATGTACAGGCGCATCAGCTCGCGCCAGTCATCGGCGAACTCGCTCTTCTCGAACGCGGCCAAGGAATGAATGTCGCACTGGTGACGACGGATAAACTCGGTTTCACCGAGCTCCCTCAGTAACCGCTCCGGGCGGGTCGCCAAATTCATGTCTTCGGGAACGAACAGCCGGAGTTGGCTGGACAGGTCCAGATAGGTCTTGTTGTAAGGCGTCGCGGAAAGCAGGATGCACTTGCTCTCGTTTTCCTGGAGATACTCCTGGATCGCGCGGTAGCAGGTCGAGTTCAATGTTGTCGAAGATGCGGGGCATTGTTCTTGGTGTCTTGGACGACTTTGCCGAGTTTCAATTTACAGCAATTCAACCCGGCTAGAAACTGCTTAAACTTTAGCTCTTCGGCTTGCTCTAGTCCCGTGGCTTATATCGCTAGCGCCTGCGGTACGGCCTGCTGACGCCGACGCGCACCGCTAGACCGGCGCGCACCGCAAGAGTCGCGAGCGCCTCCAACCCGAACAACTCCACCTTGCGCTTCAGCAAGCGATTGAGCCGCGGCCGGGCGATGCCCAGCAGTTCGGCGAGTTCTTCCTGCTTCATCGGCAATCCCTCCAGGTGCTGGGCGAGCGCGTCCAGCAATACGAGTTTGAGCGCGCGCACACTCCTGGCTGCGCGCTCGGGTTCGGCGCCTTCAGGCAGAGGACGGGGACCGGATGGTAGTGGCATGTGTATCAGTATATATAACAGCTATAGGCTTGCAAGCAGCCACGCAATTACGCAAACGGAAATAGAATCTTGAAGAATTGCGCCATGGAACGAGGGGAATTCGCGCTATCGTGCCCACTTGCCCCCGGGCCAACCCCCGCCGGCTAGCCTTAGGGCTCTGATATAATTGGAAAATTTTCCGTCGAACCGCGCACCAATCCATGGCCATTCCCGAAACCAAGAGCCGGGTCCTGTACTTGCGCCTGCTGCGCTATGTCGCGCCGTACTGGCGCATGTTCACCCTGTCGATCCTGACCATGGTATTGGTGGCGGCGACCGAGCCGCTGTTCCCGGCGCTGATGAAGCCGCTCTTGGACGGCAGCTTCGTCAACAAGGACCCCACCACCATTCGCTATATTCCGTTCGCCCTGGTCGGCTTGTTCCTGGTGCGCGGCGTGTTCGGCTTTGCCAGCGACTATGCGCTCAACTGGGTATCCAACCGGGTGGTGCTCGATCTGCGCGCCGAGATGTTCGGCCGGCTGGTCAAGCTGCCTACGCGCTATTACGACGACGCCTCCTCGGGCGCGCTGATTTCCAAGCTCGCCTACGACGTGATGGGCGTCACCGCAGCGGCAACCACGGTGCTGACGGTGATGGTGCGCGACAGCCTTACGGTGGTCGGACTGCTCGCCTGGATGTTCTACCTCGACTGGAAACTGTCGCTGATCACGCTGGTAATAGGCCCGGTCATCGCTTTGGTGATCCAGGCGTTCAGCGGCCGGTTGCGCGAAGTGAGCCGCAACGCGCAGCAGGCGATGGGGGACATCACTCACGTGCTGGACGAGGCAATCGAGTGCCACAAGGTGGTGAAGGTGTTCGGCGGCCAGGCGTACGAGCAGCGCCACTTCGGTGCGGCGATCAAGCGCATGCGCGATTTCGCCATGCGCCAGACCATTGCCGCCGGAGCGTCGGTGCCCATGGTGCAGGTATGCGCCGCCATTGCCGTCGCGGTCATCGTCTACTATTCCACGCAGCAAAGCGGGGTGAGCGTGGGCAGTTTCGTATCGTTCATGACCGCCACGCTGATGCTGCTCACGCCGTTGAAGCACCTTACCGGAGTCAATTCCTCGCTGCAGCGCGGCCTGGCCGCGGCCGAAAGCGTGTTTTCCATCATCGACGAGCCGCCGGAGGAAGACAGCGGCAGGCAGAGCATGGGCCGCGCAGAAGGGCGGATCGAGTTCGAGCATTTGAGCTTTTCCTACCCCAACGCCACCCGGCCGGCGCTGACCGACGTCAGTCTTGCCATCGCGCCGGGGGAAACGGTCGCCCTGGTGGGGGGCTCGGGCGGCGGAAAAACGACGCTGGCCAACCTGATTCCGCGCTTTTATCGGCCCAGTGCCGGGCGCATCCTGCTCGACGGAATCGATACGCAGACGCTGACCCTGGCGAGCCTGCGCGCCAATCTTGCGTTGGTCAGCCAGGACGTGGTGTTGTTCAACGATACGGTTGCGGCGAATATCGCCTACGGTCCCTTGGCAGGTGCCAGCGAGGCGGCGATTGTCGCCGCCGCCGAAGCCGCGCATGCGATGGAGTTCATCCGCGAAATGCCGCAGGGCCTGCAGACGATCATCGGCGAGAACGGCGTACGCCTCTCGGGTGGGCAGCGCCAGCGCCTGGCGATCGCGCGCGCCCTTCTGAAAGATGCGCCGGTGCTGATCCTGGACGAAGCGACCTCGGCCCTGGATACCGAGTCGGAACGGGTGGTGCAGGCGGCGCTGGAGACCCTGATGCAGGGCCGCACCACGCTGATCATTGCCCACCGGCTGTCTACCATCGAGAAAGCGGATCGCATCGTGGTACTGCAAAGAGGCAGGATCGCCGAAATCGGCTCGCATGCCGAGCTGCTGGCGCGCGATGGCCTGTACGCGCGCTTGTACAAAATCCAGTTCGCTGTTGAAGATGATGCGCCCGGGCAGCAGCAGGATCGAGCCCGCGCCCGCGGCAGGTCTTCCGCGGCACTCTGAGGCGGCCGCCGGGCGATGCATATCGTTCACAGCGAGTCCTCCTGCGGCTGGGGCGGGCAGGAGATTCGCGTGCTGGAGGAAGCAGCCGGTATGCTGGCACGCGGTCACCGTGTGACCCTGCTGTGTCCGCGCGCGGCGCGCATCCACGAGGAAGCTATCAGACGCGGCGTGCCCGCGGTGGCCTTGCCGATCGCGCGCAAAGGCCTGGCCGGGCTGCGCGCCATGCGCGCCTGGCTCGCACACGCGGGCTGTGACGTGCTCAACAGCCACAGCTCCACCGACAGTTGGCTCGCGGCGCTGGTGCTGTTGGGTATGAACCCGCGGCCCGCGCTGGTGCGCACCCGCCACATTTCGGCTGCCATCCCCGACAATATCGCCACGCGCTGGCTGTACCAGTCGGCGACGCGAAGAATTGTCACCACCGGCGAGCGCCTGCGCGAGCAACTGATCCGAGACAATCGTTTTCGCCCGGAGTCGATTGTCTCGGTGCCCACGGGGATCGACCTCGAGCGCTTCGCGCCGGCGGACAGGGCGCAGGCGAGACTGCGCCTGGGCCTCGATCCGGCCGAAGCTTGTATCGGCATCGTTGCGACCCTGCGCAGTTGGAAAGGACACCGCTACCTGGTGGAGGCCTTCGCCGGCCTGAAAGAGATGAGCTCGCGTTTGTTAATAGTCGGCAACGGACCCGGCTGGGACAACTTGAAGCAGCAAGTCACGCGGCTCGGCCTGGGGGAGCGCGTGCTCATGCCGGGCGACCAGGCCGATGTGGCGCCCTGGCTTCAGGCGCTGGATGTGTTCGCGCTGCCCTCCTATGCCAATGAGGGCGTGCCGCAGGCGTTGATGCAGGCCATGGCCGCGGGCGTGCCCGTGGTTTCCACGCCGGTGGGCAGCATAGACGAGTTGGTGCGGCACGAGGAAACCGGGCTGATGGTGCCGCCGCAGGACGCAGACGCTCTGCGCGCCGCTATCGAACGCCTGCTGGATGATCCAGCGCTAAGGGGACGGCTGGCCCAGGCCGCGCGCGCCTGGGTGCGCGGCCGCTACTCGCGCGAACGTATGTTCGACAGCATGGAAGCGATTTTTCGCAGCGTGGCCGCGTGATCAGGCCCGACGCGGATGTGTTGGTGATCATCGTGGCGCGCATCGGCGACACGTTGCTCGCGACGCCGGCCCTGCGCGCGCTCAAGGCGGCGATCCCGCAAGGCCGGCTGAGCGTGCTTGCCCATCCCAAACGCCTGGAAGTGCTGCAGCACCTGCCCTTTATTAATGTGCTCGAGGGCATCACCAAGACTTCGGCGCCGGCCCGCGGCTGGATCGGGAAAAACCGCTACGATGTTGCGCTGGTCTACGGTCACGACGCGGCGCTGGTGCGCTACGCACTGCGCGCGAGCGATGCCGTCATCGCATTTCGGCAGCGTGATATGGCGCTCAACCGGCGCCTCGCGCACCTGGTCGAAAAGCCATCCGAACCCGAGCACGCCGTGCTGCACCGGCTGTCGCTGCTCGCGCCGCTAGGACTGGCCGCAGAAAATCTGCGGCTGGCGTCGCTAGGACTGGCCGCAGAAAATCTGCGGCTGGCGTCGCTAGGACTGGCCGCAGAAAATCTGCGGCTGGCGTATTGCGTGACCGGAGAAGAGCGCACTTCGGCGCGTCAGTGGCTGCTAGAGCAGGTACCCTCCGGCCGGCCCTTGATCGGCCTGCAGATCGCGAGTTTTCCGACCAAGGCGCACCGCGACTGGCCCGTACCCAGCTTTCGGGAATTGATCGCCCGCATCGTCGCCACGCACGCGCAGGCGCGTTTTCTGCTGCTGGGCGACAAGGCCGCGGCAGAAAAGGCCGCACCCTTGCTCGCCGCCTACCCGCATCAGGTCGCGCTTGCGGCGGGCAGGCTCAGCCTGCGCCAGAGCGCTGGACTCATGGCCGAACTCGATCTTTACATCGGTGTCGACACCGGACCTACGCATATCGCCGGCGCGCTGGGCATACCCATGGTGGCGCTATATCACTCTGCTTACCCGGGGCGCAATCTCGCGCCGCTGCAGCATCCGGCCTGCATCATGATCGAGCATCCGCTCACGGGAAAAAGCGCGGCCACCACGGCTTCGATGGCCGATATTCCGGTTGCGGCGGTAGCAAAGGCGGCAATGGATCTGCTCGCGCGCGGGGTGCGTCCATGAAGCCCCGGGTATGTCTGCTGCCTTTTGCCGTGCTCCTGTTCATACTGCCTTTTCCGGGCACGGTGGCGCTACGGCTGCTGGCGCTTGCCGCCGGTTTGATCGTGTGCGGATGGATCTGGCATAAACAGGGCTTGCCGCAAGTTCCGGCAAAGACGGCCCTGTTGCTTTGGGGAGGGTGCGCGTTGTTCTCCCTCGCCACTGCCATCGATCCCGGCTACTCGCTGGGCGAGATCAAGAACGAAATCGGCTATGCCATGGCCGCATATCTTGGATTCCTTACCTTGACTCAAAATCGAGAGGACGCCAATTTTTTCGTCAGGGCGCTAATCCTCGGCAGCCTGGTGCTCGGCGTGTTCGCGTTGTGGGAACATGTTTCCTCGGATTCGGCGTATTGGAACGAGCGCGGGCTTGCCGGCGGCTCGGGTAGTTACAGTACCTATTTGCTCGCGCTGCTGCCGGCCTTGCTGTGGGCGGGCTGCGTGTTGCCGCAGAAGCACCGATGGAGCGTGGTTTCGGGCCTGATCGCGCTGCAACTCGTTGTTGCCGTGCTGGCAGGACAGCGCGCATTCTGGCTGGTTTTTGCGCTGCAGGCGCTATTCGCCCTGTACCTGCTGCGCGCGCGCGGTTTTGTCGCGATCTCGGCATCGCGCGTGCGGGCAATCGGCGTGGCTGCCGTCATCCTGTCCGCGCTGGCGATCGCAGGCGCGACGGCGAAGCGCGACACGATCGGGTGGACCCAGGATCCGCGGCTCACGACCTGGCCGGCGGTTGCCGCGCGGATTCTGGAGCATCCCCTGACCGGCAAGGGCTTCGGCCGGGAGACCATGAAGAAGGCGTATCCGGATCTGCTTTCCCAAAAATTTCCCGCGGTCTGGCACGCGCATAATCTGTTTCTGAATTACGGCATCGCCATGGGAGTTCCAGGGATGATCGCAATTCTGTTGCTATTCTTCGCGTTGCTGCGAAAATTCTGGGAGCTGAGCCGCGCCCACGATCGCGTGATCGCCATGACCGGAATCTGCGGCGTGTTGCTGGTGGTGGGAGTGGTCGCGCGCAACCTCACCAACGATTTCTTCCAGCGCGATCTCGCCTTGTTGTTCTGGTCGATCGCCGGAATGCTGCTGGGATATGCAGGGCATGCGAAAGACGCGCCGGCACGCGCATGAAAATCTGCTTCTACAACGTGACCGCGAGTTTCATCCAGGGTGGGCTGGAAACCTATTGCTGGGAAGCGGGACGGGCGCTGGCGCGCCGCGGGCACCGGGTGAGCATAGTCGCGGGGCTGGGTGGCGAGCCGCGGCATCAGGAGATCGAACTGCTGCGCTTTGCGTTCCGGCGCGAACAGGAATGGCCGGACTTCGGCACGCGCTTTCGCAGGCTGATGGAACGCCTGTCGTTTGCACGCCATTCGCTGGCGCACTTGGTGAGCGCCGGGTACGACGCCGTAGTGGTAAACAAGCCATTCGATTTTTCGATCCTGTGGCGGGCGCGGCGCCGTGGCCTCGCGGCGCAGACGGTATTTCGCTCCGGCGGCACGGAGTTTTACCTCGGAGACCGCTACTTTGCCGGCAGCATCGATCATTGGCTGTCCACCAGCCGCTACAACGCTGCGCAGGTCGAGGCGCGTTATGGGCGCCGCGTGCAAGTGGTGCATAACGGCGTCGACGTGGATCGGTTCAAACCGATCGCGCGCGGGACGCAGTTGCGCCAGAGCCTGGGTTTGCCGGGCAGCGCGCGCGTGATCGCAAGCGTAGGCCGGCTGGTCGGCTGGAAAGGCTTGCGCGTGATCCTCGAGGCGCTGCCGCAATTGCCGCGGGAGGTGCACTATCTGGTGGTGGGCGAGGGCCCGGACGAGGCGCGGCTGCGCCAGCAGGCGGCGCAGCTCGGCTTGGTCGAGCGGGTGCATTTTTGCGGGCGCATCGCGCACGACGAGCTGCCGCAAGTGCTGGCGCAGGCGGATATCCTGGTGCAGCCTTCGCTGGGCGAAGAGTCTTTCGGCATAACCCTGGTCGAGGCCATGGCTTGCGCCTTGCCGGTGTTGGCCTCGCGCCAAGGGGGCATGAGCGAGATCGTGCTGCCCGGCGTGACCGGCGAATTGCTGCCTCCGGGGGAGGTCGGCGCCTGGCGCGAAACCATCGCGCAGTTGTCGCGGCAGCCGGACAGAATGCGCGCCATGGGCGCGGCGGGACGCGAACGCGCCGTGGCCGAGTTTACCTGGGCCGCCAATGCGGCCAAGCTCGAGCGGCTGTTAGAGGAGGGGGGCAAGCCATGTGCGGCATCCTAGGTTTCGCCGCCCGCGCGGGCGCGACATTCCGTCCCGACCTCGACGCAGCGGTCCAACGGCAGCGCCACCGCGGCCCGGACGACAGCGGCGTGTGGCGCGATGACCGGACTGCGCTCGGCTTTAATCGGCTTTCCATCATCGACCTTTCGGCCAAGGGGCATCAACCGATGCAAAGCCCGGACGGCCGCTATGTCATCGTATTCAACGGCGAAATCTACAACTTCCCGGAACTGCGCGCCGGCCTTGCGGCGCAGGGCGAGACCTTCGCCGGCCATTCGGATACCGAAGTGCTGTTGCGCGTGTTCGCGCGCGAGGGCTTCGAGCGCTGCCTCGCGCAGTTGCGCGGCATGTTCGCCCTTGCGCTGTGGGACCGGCAGACGCGCACGCTCGCGCTCGCGCGCGACCGCCTGGGCGTGAAGCCCCTGGTCTACGCCGACACCGGCGCCGGCTTTGCCTTCGCCTCGGAGATCGCGACGCTGTTCCAAATCAAGCCCGATCTGTCGCGCGCGCCCGATTACGCCGCCATGGATCATTACCTCACTTTGCAGTACATCCCGGCGCCGCTCTCTGGTTTCCGCGCCATCAGAAAACTGCCGCCGGCGCACGCCATGATCGTGCGCGAGGGCAAGGTGGAGCGGGTATGGCGCTACTGGGACATCGATCATTCGGCGCGCTCCAGTTTGTCCTTTGCCGAAGCCTGCGAGGCGCTGCGCGAGCAAGTCCTGGAAGCGACGCGCATCCGCCTGGTCAGCGACGTGCCGCTGGGGGCGTTTCTCTCGGGCGGCGTCGATTCCAGCATCACCGTGGCGGCGATGGCGCGGCTGGCGAGTGAGCCGGTGAAGACCTATGCCATCGGCTTCGAGGACGAGCGTTTCAACGAACTCCCCTATGCGCGCGAAGTCGCGCGCCACCTCGGCACCGAGCACCATGAAATGACGGTGCGGCCCGCTGCGGTGGACCTGCTGCCGCAACTCATCGAGCACCTGGGCGAGCCCATGGCCGATAATTCCGTGATGCCGACCTACTACGTATCCGAGTTCGCCCGCAAAAGCGTCACCGTGGCCCTGACCGGAGACGGCGGCGACGAGGTGTTCGCGGGCTACCGCAGGTTCTACCATATGCGCCGCGCCGAGACGCTGGCGAAATTGCGTCTGACGCCGCTCTGGCGCGGCTCGCGCCGGCTCACCCTGGCGGTGGAAAATCTGACCCATCCGGGCAAACCGCGCCGGCGCTTTCCGGCGAGTCGCGCCGACGAAATGCTGAATCTGGCCGGAGCCGCTCGCTATCAGCATCTGCTCGCCTTCTATACCGACAGCGAAAAGCGCAGCCTGATCACGCCCGAATTCGCCCGCGCAACCGGCGGCTCGGCTACGAGCGATTATCTCGCGCGGGCGCTGGCGCGCGGCGCCGGCGCCGATGCGGTCAACCGCTGGTTATACGTGGACCAGTCCACCTATCTGCCGGAAGACATCCTGTTCAAGGTGGATATCGCCAGCATGGCGAATTCGCTCGAATGCCGCTCGCCATTTCTCGACCACCAGTTGATCGAGTTCGCCTGTTCGTTGCCGGGCTCGTACAAGCTCACCGCTTCCGGCAGGCACAAGCACATCCTCAAGGAGGCGTTCAAGGACTGGCTGCCGGCGGGTTTCATGCAGCGCGAGAAAAAAGGCTTCTCCGTGCCGCTCGCAAGCTGGGTCAGGAACGATTTCGGCCCCGTGCTGCGCGAGCGCCTGCTCGCGCAGAAAGCTCTGGCGCCCTGGTTCCGCCAGGACGCGGTCGAGCGCATGATCGAGGAGCACGCATCGGGCCGCGCCTCGCACAGCAACCGGCTGTGGTCACTGCTGGTGCTGTCGCAATGGGTCGAGAGTTTCAAGGTGCCGCTGTGAAACCCGGCTACGCCCAGGGCAATTCGCGGGATTGAGCGCCATGTCCGCGCGTAGCGTCTACCAGGTCAATCTGCAGAACGAGTTCGGCGGCGGCGAGGTCTACAGCCGTTTCTTTAGCATGGCGCTGATCGATCTGGGCTACCGGGTCGTATTGTTCGCCAGCCGCAAGGCCGGGTTCTGGGATTCGCTTCTGCCCGCCGGTGTGGAACTCGTCCGGGTGGATGGCGCCGCCGAAATCCTGCGCGCTCTGCCGCAGGCGAAGTCGCTGGTCGTGACCCAGACGGCGCTGGATGCGGACGCGGCGCAATGGGTGGCCGCACGGCATGTGCTGTGCGGCTTCGTCCACATGCCCCTGTATGAGCGCGACCCGGCGGGATTCAGGCACTATCACTTGCTGTTACCGGTGTCCCGGCACGTACTGGACAGCATCAGGGGCCGCGGTTACAGCAAGGTTTTTGGGGAACCCATGTATGGCGTGGCCGACCCGCGGCGCGGCGTATCGGACGGCGCCATTGTCGCGCGCTCCGAATACGACTGGGATAGTCGCAAGCTGCGCGACCGTCTGCTCGGGCTCGCCGAACCCTGGTGGCGCAGGAACCAATCGGTGATCGAGTTCGACAAACGGCCCGGACTTACGCTGGGCATCGTTTCGCGCCTGACGCCGATCAAACAGTTTCCCCTGATGTTCGGCATGCTCGCGCCGGTTATCGCCCGATTCCCGCGGGTCAACCTGGAAATTTTCGGCAGCGGCGGCTACGCTTCGCTGCGCGATCTGCGATTGGGTCTGGCCCCGATGCTGAAGCAGGTACGTTTCTGGGGGCACCAGCCAAACGTGGCTGCGGTCTATCCGCAGCTCGACTACGTCTTGAGCGGTTTGCCGGAGAAGGAGGCGCTGGGCCTGAACCTGATCGAGGCGCAGCATTGCGGCACACCGGTGCTCGCGGTGCGTGCCGCGCCTTTCACCGAAACCGTGATCGACGGCCAGACCGGATTTTTCTTTTCCGATCCGCGTGAGGATGGCGGCGAGTCCTTCGCGCAACTGCTGCAACTGCTGCTGGGTGGCGCTGCGCGCCCGGACCCGAGGCAGGCCGCGGCGCACCTCGAGCGCTTTTCCTTCGCCGCGTTTCGCGAGCGGGTGGCGCGCGCGCTCGACGCGGTTGCCGCAACCGCAGCGTCCCTGACCGGGGTGCAAGCGTGAAAATCGGCATCGTCGCCCCCGGCATCTGGAATTCCATTCATCTGGATATGGCGCGGGCACTAGGCGCGCTGAGTCACGACGTGGCCATCTATACCGAAGATGGCCGCGCCCCGAGCGGCGCGCGTTTTCTGCGTTTGCGCGAAGGGCGCCTGGATTTCTTCGTCATTCACCATCTGCGGCGCAATCCCTGGACCTGGTTCATCGACCGGCTGGCAAAGCCCTGGCTCGGCCGCCGCTTTTTCACCACGCTCGCCGCCATGGCGCGCTACTTCGCCGCCACGCGTGACTGCGACCTGTATTTCGTCGAGGGCGACTGGATCGGGTTCTTTGTCGCCATTCTCGCGCGCTTCATGCCCTTGCGCTGGGTGGTGTGCATCCACGACAGCGATTATCTGCGACTCCCGCTCGCCTTTCCCGGGCGGCCAGCGAGCCGCTGGAAAGAGGCAGTCAAACTATGGGTGCTCGGGAGCGCCGACCTGGTGCGCGCGAATTCGTTCGTGACGCGCGATGCGCTGGTCGCCGGGGGCTGCGCGCCGGAGCGCATACGCGTCGTCCCTTTGCATATCACCGGCTGGATGCGGGTCGACGCTATTGCAGACATGGCCGCGTTCAAGGCGCAGGCGCGCTTGGAGGTTCACTCCCAGTGGTGCATCCCCTCCGAAGGACGGTTGCTGATCACCATGTGCCGCCTGGTTCCGGTCAAAGGCCTCGACCTCGCCATACGCGGGTTCGCCGTAGCGGCAAGGCGCAACCGAGGTCTCTATCTCATGATTTGCGGCGGCGACCGCGTCGTGCCCGGCATCGGCAGCTACCGCGAGCGTCTGGCCGGGATTGCCGCCCAAGAAGGGGTCGCGGCGCAGGTGATCTTCACCGGCAACATCGATATCCGCGAGGCCAAGCGCTACTTCGCCGCCGCCGACCTCCAACTCGCGCCGTCGGTAATCGACACTTTCAACTACGGGGTGATCGAAGCGGCCATGGTCGAGACCTACACCATCGCCGGCGACATGGTCGGCGCCGGCCCGTGGGTGAAGGAGGTAGGTGCCGCGACCATCGTGCCGGGCCGCGACCCCGAGGTCTGGGGCCGTGCCATCGAGGAATTCATCGCCAGCGGGGTGCCGCCGTTTTTAGGCAGCGCCATTACCGCACAGCTCGAGCCGCGATGCATCGCCGCGATGCTGCTCGAACTCGGACGCGAAGTCATGTCCCTGCCCGCCTGATATGCGCATCCTGTTCCTGCATCCCTTGGGCTGGAGCGGCGAGTATCCGATCCTGGTCGAGTTCCGCCGCCGCGGCTACGAGGTGTGCGTGCTGGAAGAGCGCCGCGAGGGCATGAGCGGGAAGCGCATGTATGCCGAGCATTTTTTGGAACCGGGCGACGGTATGCGCACGCTCTGGTATCACCCCGGTCGCGGCGTGGAGCGGGTGCTCACTCTGCCGGTCGACCGCTTTTTCCGCAACACCTTCGACGGGCGCAACCTCGGACACCGCATGTGGGTGATCCGCGAGGCTGTGCGCACATTCGCGCCCGATGCGGTGTATTGCACCGACGGTTTCTCCTATGCCGTGCCCGCCGGGCTGCTCAAGGGCTCCGGCCTGCTGCACACACCGCTCGTCGCGAGCTACATCGGCGGCGACATCCTCGATTGCTCCCATATGGGCTACGGCCGCCGGCGCACGCCGCAACTCGACTGGCTGATGCGGACCTCGATCCGGCACATCGACGCGTTGCGTGCGCTGTGCGACTCGCTCGCACGGGCGTTGCTGAAAGACGGTGCCGATCCCGCGCGCATCAGTTTGATCCCGATTCAGATCGGTGCGCCGCGCGAAGTCTACGAAGAGGTGTATGCGCAGCGCACGCAGGCGCGCGAGCAAGTGCGCGACCGGTTCGGCATACCGCGGAACGCGCGTGTGCTGGTGACGCTTTCCGACAATTACTTCTCCAAAGGCATACAGGACCTGGCGCGCGCCTGGCCGGGTGTGCTCGCCGCCTGTCCGGATGCCTGGTGGATCCTCGCCGGGCCGGAAAATCCGTGGATGGCCGAGGGCATATTTCCGCTGCTCGATGCGAGCGTCGGGCGTGCGCGCGTGCGGCTCACCGGACACCTCAAGGGGCGCGAGACCTACGCGCATCTTGCCGCGGCGGATCTCAACGTCAATCCGACCCTGTGCGAAGGGCTCAACATGGTGACGGTCGATGCCGCCGCGGTGGGGACACCCACAGTCTGCAGCGACGCTGCCGGCATAGCGGACTGGGTGCGGCGCCACGACTGCGGCCTGGTGTATGCGGCGGGCGATGTCCAGGCGCTGGAGCAGGCCGTGATCGCGGCACTGGCGCAACCCGAGCGCCTGGGCGCCTGGAGCAAGCGTTGCCGGGAAATGATCGCGGATTTCGCCGCGGAAGCGGTTTTCGCGCGACTGGTGGAGTTATTCGACACTGCGCTGCGACGGAGATGACGCGGCACTCTGCTAGACTGTTCGGCGGGAGAAACGCCAAGAGATATTTTTCGTGCTTATCGCAACGTTCGGCTGGTGTAGCGCGGTGTGCTATGGTGGGAATTGACAAGGAGCGATCATGCCGATTCTATCCATGTTCTACGGCATCGTGGTGCGCATGTACTTCTTCGACGACAAGCAGCACCACGTCCCCCATCTGCACGCCGGATACTCCGGCAGTGAAGCGGTGTTTTCGATTGTGAACGGGGAAGTGCTCGCTGGTGAACTGCCTTCGGGGAAGGCGAGGCTCGTGCAGGCGTGGATCGAGATACACCGTGACGAACTCCAAGCTGACTGGGAGTTGGCGGTCAACGGCGAAGAGGTGTTTAGGATCGACCCGCTAAGATAGGAGGATCCATGAATCCATATGTCAAATCCGTCCATGCGTTGGACGACTACAAGCTAGAGGTTTCGTTCGAGAACGGCGAGTCGCGAAAATTCGATGTGAAACCTTATCTCGGGCGCGGTATCTTCGTGCGCCTTCGCGACCTCGAGCTCTTTCGAAGGGTACGGGTCATTGCGGGCTCAATCGAGTGGCCCGGGGGGCTCGATCTGAGCTATGACACCCTCTACGTCGACGGCCAGCCGATCATTGCACCGGCACTGCAAGCCGAACAAGGCCGCGCAGTCAACGCGCAACAGGACGCGCGCGAGTGATGGCTGACGATCGCATTCATGACTGAAGTTTTCAGGCGCGGCTTCGCCCGCAGACGGTCGGCATGAGCGCGCAGGAGAACTGGGCCGAGCTCAAGGTGATGGCCACCGAAAATCATTACCCGGCCGTGCTGGAACTGTTCCGCGGCGCGCCCAAGGGTCGCATCCTCGATGTGCCGGCTGGGCAGGGCGCGTTTGCGCAGGAACTCATCAAGGCCGGTTATGGCGACATCGATTGCCTGGACATCAATGAAGAAGCCTTCCTGCTGCGCAATCCGGCGGTACGCTTCACCAAGCACGACGTGATCAATGCCCTGCCTTTTCCGGACGCACATTTCGATTACGTGTTCAGCATCGAGGGTATCGAACACTTCGACAATCCCTGGACCTTCACCAAAGAGCTATGCCGCGTGTTGAAGCCGGGCGGCAAGCTCTATATCAGCACGCCCAACACCTTTTCCGTGGATGCGCGCTTGAAGTACCTGGTGTCGGGCTATTTCCCGCGCTTTCGCCCGCTGATGCAGGAGCCGGACAAGGTTCTGGTGCATCCGATCGACGATGCGCATATTGCACCGATTTACTTCTGGCAGTTGCACTACTTCCTCATCGGCGGCGGCGTCAAGATCGCCCGCATTTCGGCCAACGAACTGCTACGCAAACCGCAGTGGGTGAAGCGAGTGTTCGAGAACTGGATCGCGCGCATCATCCGCAACAACATCAAGAAGCGCGGCTTTCCCGATCATGGCGTGACCTCGGACGCAGTGCTATTCGGCGACTGCATCATCATCGAGGGTATCAAGTCAGCGTAGCAGAGCGTTGAACCTGGAAGTCGTGCAACTCAACCCGCAGGTAATGAACCAGGGTGGATTCATGAACTCGGCCGACAGTTTTAGCGCTTACACGGCAGCTTCGGCAGGCGGGCTAGCGGGTGCGACGATTGCCCGTTACACTGCAACTCATGCCAAACGATTCGAGAGTTTGTCACCATAAGGAGGAAACTGCCATGCCAGGACGGAAACTAGAGGAATCGGTCGCTCTCGTCACCGGTTCCAGCTTCGGCATGCCGTTCGAGATCGCGGCTCAGCTCGCCGAGGCGGGCGTGCCGCAGCTCATGATCAACAGCCGCAACCCGAACAACTGCGAGACGGCCCGGCAATTGATCCTGAAGCGGGCGCCGAAGTGCGATGTGCGCTTCGTCGCAGCCGACGGCACCGTGCCGGCGGAGGCGGAGCGCACGGTGCGCGAAGCCGTCGCCGCCTTCGGGCGCCTCGACATCCTGGTGCATGGCGTGGCGACGAACCTCGAGGGTTTCAAGCTCTCCGCGTTCCACGAGATGCCGACCGAGATGTATCAGAAGCTCTGCACCGGCCACTACATGAGCCTGCTGCACGTCTGCCATGTCGCGGTGCCGCAGATGATGCAGCAGAAGAATGGCACCATCATCACCATCGCCTCCGACGCCGCCAAGGTGGCCACCCCGGGCGAAGCGGTGAACGGCGGGCTCTTGGCCGCGCGGGTCATGTTCATGCGCGCCCTCGCCCTGGAAGCCGGCCGTCACGGCATCCGCTGCCACGCCCTAACCCCCTCGCTGGTCCGCGAGACGCGCCGCCACGAGCACATCATGGAGAACGAGTTCAGCCGGCATCTGTTTGAGAAGGTGATCAAGAAGGCGCGGCTCGGCGTGCCGGCGGCGAAGGACGTGGCCCCGGTCGCGGTCTTCCTCTGCCGCCCCGAGGCCTACTACATCACCGGCCAGGCCATCAGCATCAACGGCGGCATCACGGCGGCCTGAGTCGGCCGCACACGGGGCGCCGAGTCGTTCCGGGAGGCTTGCTCCGCTGGGATTGACAAACGATCCGCATGCCTACGCGGGCTTGCGCGACAGCCTCGCTTCTACTCCGGTGGCCTTGGTAGTTTCTCGCCAGATTTCACTCTTCTCGGGACTTCCAAAGCCGTGCAGGCAGCGGCGGATGCCCTGCTCGCGTATGATTGCGGCTGGTCGGACCTGATTATGCCCCGGGCAGGGGCGCTTTGCGGACAGCTACCGGTCAACCACGCGGTCAACCAGGAAACGGGACGTCGTTTTGCTGTTCAATTCCTTTGCGTTCATCTTCCTGTTCCTGCCGGCCACTCTGTTTGGATTTTTCCTTCTCGGCAGGCGCACGCACAGGCTCGCGGCGGCGTGGCTCGCGGCGGCGTGGCTCGCGGCCGCCTCGGTGTTCTTTTACGGCTGGTGGAATCCGCTCTACGTTATTCTTCTGCTCGCCTCGATCGGATTGAATTTTGCGTTCGGCACCAAGCTCGCGCGCTTGCACGCGGCGGGCCGGGAGAAGCAAGCCGGACGCCTGCTGGCCGTGGCGGTTGCGGCCAACTTGCTGCTGCTCGGCTACTACAAATACACGAATTTTTTCCTCGCCAATCTCGGCGCGCTGGCGGGCGCACCGCTCGCCGCCGCCGAGATCGTGCTGCCGCTCGGCATCTCCTTTTTCACCTTCACCCAGATCGCCTTCCTGGTCGATGCCCGCAGGGGCGAGGCGAAGGAGTACAGCTTTATCCACTACTGCCTGTTCGTGACTTATTTTCCGCATCTGATCGCGGGTCCGATCCTGCACCATGGGGAGATGATGCCGCAGTTTCGCGACCGCGTGGTGTATCGCATGAGCTGGGACAACCTCGCGCCGGGCCTGACGCTGTTCCTGATCGGCCTGTACAAGAAGACGGTGATCGCCGATGGCGTCGCCGAATACGTGAGCCCCGCATTCAACGCGGCCGCGGGCGGCGCCGCGCCGACCCTGCTCGATGCCTGGGGCGCGGCGCTCGCCTACGCTTTCCAGATCTATTTCGATTTCTCCGGCTATTCGGACATGGCGATCGGCCTGTCGCGCATGTTCGGCATCCTGCTGCCGCTCAATTTCGACTCGCCCTACAAGTCCGCGAGCATCATCGATTTCTGGCGGCGCTGGCACATCACCCTGTCGCGCTTCCTGCGCGACTATCTTTATTTCTCGCTCGGTGGGAACCGCAAGGGCGCTGCGCGCCGGCATCTCAACCTGTTCCTGACGATGTTGATCGGCGGTTTGTGGCACGGAGCGGGCTGGACCTTCGTCTGCTGGGGCGCGCTGCACGGCGTCTATCTCGCGCTCAATCACGGTTGGCGATCGCTGTGCCGCGCGCTTCGCTTCAAGCCGGAGCGCTTGCCGGGCTGGCAGGTGTTCGCGCGACTCCTCACTTTCACCGCCGTGGTCGTGGCCTGGGTGTTTTTTCGCGCCGCCGACCTCGATGCCGCGCTCGCCATGCTCAAGGGCATGGCGGGGATGAACGGTTTCATTCTGCCCCAGCGCTGGCTGAGGCACTGGGGGGCGTTCGGGCAGTGGCTGATCGAGCAAGGCGTGCGCTTCGCCGAGATGAGCTATTTCCAGGCAGGCACTCAGGTCAATTGGATATGGATACTGCTTTTGGTCTGCTGGGCCTTGCCGAACACCCAGGAACTCATGGCCGCGTACCGGCCGGGTCTGGTGTCGCCGGGATACCGTCCGATTACGCCGGGCGCATCGGCGTGGAATTTGACGTGGAGGCCGAGCCCGGTCTGGCTCGCCATTACGGCCGGGCTCGGCATCTACGCACTGCTGTCGATCACCGGGTTTAGCGAGTTCATTTACTTCCAGTTCTGACATGAGCCCCAAGCGCTATACGCTCGCACTGCTCGTCGTGCTGCTGCTGCTGCTCGCATCGGTCGGCTTGTTCAACCGGGTCGTCGATCCGTTCTGGTATTTTCGCGATATCGAGATCCGCGGATTCAACCTCGACAAGCCGCGCTTTCCCAGGAACGAGCGGTTGGTGAAATCCGCGCTGGTATCCTGGCTGCGCGCGGATGCCATCATTCTGGGCAGCTCGTACGCGGAAGTAGGGCTGCCTGCCACGCATGCCGGATTCACCGACGGCGGCAGGCTCAAACCCTACAATCTGTCGGTGTCCGGCGGGGCATGGCCGGAGATCTATTGCTATGCGCTATTCGCATTGGAGCTGCCCGGTCTGAAACGTCTGGTGCTGGGCGCATCCGACGGCGCTGCGGCGTCCTGCGCCGGCTATAAGAGCCTCGGCGACGCGGATTACGCCAAGCTGCTGTTCTCGCAGAATGCGCTCAGCGCCTCCTGGGAGACCTTGCAGCGCCAGGACGGCAAGCCGCGCGTGACCGCGGAGGGCATGTGGTATTTCAAGCGCTATGAGGAAAAAATTCGTGGCGACGAGGACATCGCGGTCAATTTCGCCAACGAATTGCGCAGCCACCTGTGCAAGTCGCCACAGCAGGACCGCGGATTCGACGTTCGGCTGGTGAACCGAGCCAGGCCGCCGGCGGACGCATCCAACGCGGGTTTGCGCGCCATCGTTCGGCTGGCGCTGGAAAAGAAAGTCCGGCTCATTTTGCTGGGCTATCCCAAGCACGTGCTTCACTACGAAATGGAACGGCGTTGCGGCGAGCTGGAGCGGCGCTGGAGCGAGTTGTGGAAAATCGTGTCGCTGGTCGAGGAAGAAGCGGGGGCGGACTCGCCGCTGGTCGAGGTCTGGGATTTCTATGGTTATCGTGAAATCAACGCTGAGCGCGTCCGCGCCGCGATCCCCATGGCGAAGCGCCTGTGGCAGGACGCCGGGCATTTCAATCACGAGGTCGGCGGTGTTGCCTTCGATTCTATCTTTGCCGGGGGTGCCGCCAGTCCATCCAGGTATGGACGCAAGGTGAGCACGCGCGAATTCGACCGTCTCATCGAAGAAAGCGAAAGCGAACGGCGCGTTTTTCTGTCCGCGCACGCATGGGTGCAGCGCGAACTCGACGAGCTGACGCGAGCATCAAGATGAAGCTGCTCTACGCCTTTCCCGAGCCTTTGCCGCTGCCGCGGGCGCGCGGCCTGCAGGTGGTCAATACGGTGCGGGCTCTGGCGGAACTTGGCATAGACGTGGATCTGTGCCATGTGTCCGGCGCCAGCGATCCGTTCGCAGCGAACGATCTCGCCCGCCCACAGAACGTGCTGCTCACCCCGTTGTCGCGCAGCCTGCCCTGGCCCCTGGACGGCATACACTCGAACCGGTTCTTTGCCGCGCGTCTGGCGCGGCATATGCGTGCGCGGCGCCCGGACGTGATCATGGTGCGGCACCTGAAAATAGCGCAGTCGCTGTTCGAGCGTTTTCCGCGCATTCCACTGCTGTACGAGGCGCATGAGGTGTTTGCCGACACGGCGCCGGCGCGGCGGCAGGCGCGGATTGCCACGCTGGAGCGCCGGGTGGTGCAGGGCGCGCAGGCGGTGGTGGCGAATTCGCACGCGACTGCTCGCCGGTTGGGCGAGCGCTACGGACTGATACCCACAATCGCGGTCATTCCGAATGGCGTTGATTTTCGCAGCCTGATTCCGGAAAAGGATTGGGCCCATTGCGCCGAGCGCATTGTCTACGCAGGCAGTTTTTTCGGCTGGAAAGGCGTGGACGATCTGGTGGCGGCGGCGCGCGAACTGCCGGGCCTGCGCATCAGCCTGTTTGGCGGCGACGAGGTCAGCATACGCAAATTGCGCGAGCGCTCGCTCGTGGGTGGCGCCGCGCTGGAATTCGCCGGGCGCGTTTCGCCGCAGCGTGTGGCGCAGGCTTTGGACCAGGCATGCATCGCGGTATTGCCGAATCGCGCCGATGCCGACAGCGCCTTCACCTCGCCGATCAAATTGTTCGAATACATGGCAGCAGGCTGCGCCATCGTCGCCAGCGACCTGCCGGCGGTGCGTGAAATTCTCGCCGAGGATGAGGCGGTCTGGATCCGGCCGGGCGATCCGCATTCGCTGGCTGCCGGGTTGCGCCGGTTGGTGGCAGATCCGGACCTTGCGCGCGCGCTGTCTACGCGGGTGCGCGCCAAAGCACGGCAGTACACCTGGGCGCGGCGCGCCATCGACTTGACGCGGGTGCTGCAAACGATGGCGAGCGCAGCATGAGCCCCTCCAATCCACAGGCGCCGAAGATTTTGCTCATCCGCCGCGACAACATCGGCGACCTCGTCTGCACCACGCCTTTGATAAGCGCCTTGCGCCTGCGCTATCCGCGCGCGCATATCGCCGCGCTGGTCAACACCTATAACCGGCAGGTGCTGGAAGGACACCCGGATCTGGATGCGGTGTACGCCTATGCGAAAGCCAAGCACCGCTTGCCCGGTCAAAGCCGTGCAGCGATCTACTGGGATAAGCTGCTGCTGCTGCTGAAACTGCGTGCGCAGCGTTTCGACTATGTATTGCTCGCCTCGTCCCGTCCGGGCGCGAGCGCGCTGCGGCTGGCGCGCTGGATCGCGCCGGCGCACATCGCGGGCTTTGCCGAGCCTACGGGAGTGGTGGATCTTGCGCTGCCCTATTCCACGGACGATGCATTGCACGAAGTGGAACAGGTGTTTCGGTTGACGAAGCTATTTGGCATAGAGGGTGTGCCGGGCAAGCTCAGTATGGCGGTGGACGCGGCTGCCCGCGAACGAGTGAGCGCCGCGCTCAGGCCTCGCGACCCGGCGCGCAAGCTGATCGCGGTGCACATCAGTGCACGCAAGCCCAGCCAGCGCTGGCCGGCCGAGCGTTTTGCCGAGCTGATGCACGCACTTGGCCAAGAGGCGGATTTCCTTTTGCTCTGGTCGCCTGGTGCGGCCGATCACCCGCAGCATCCGGGCGACGACGCCAAGGCGCAGACCGTCATGGACGCGGCCGGCAGTCTGCCGCTGTTGGCCTATCCGACGCAGGAACTAAAAGATCTGGCGGCGGCGCTGTCGCTTGCGGACTATGTGATTTGCAGCGACGGCGGCGCCATGCACATCGCCGCCGCCCTGGGTAAGCCCGTCCTGTGTTTTTTCGGCGACTCGGACGCGGCGCGCTGGCATCCATGGGGCGTGCCTTACCGCTTGTTGCAACCCGAGAGCCGCAATGCCGCGGATATCAGTCTGCCTGCGGCGCTGCAGGCGTTGCGGGAATTGCAGCGGGAGAGCTAGGGCCACTTACCACATCTGGCACGTCAGCGTGCCGTTGGGCTAGACAGCGCTTCAGTAACGGAAAAATAAAGTTATAGATTGTGGTGGCGCTATGACCGCTCAATCTACGCTCGCACCGCTTTGCATGATCACTTGATCGCCGCCCTCGGAGTCGGCGGGCAGTGCAGTGCGGGCCGCGCGCCGCGAGGCAGTGGTGGTATCCTTCCCCACTGAGGAGAGACCACGTGGCGGAAAAGCCGGAAGAACGCGCCCGCGCCGAGATCGACAGGCTGCTTGCGGCCGCCGGCTGGTCGGTGCAGTCCATGAGCGACGCCAATATCCACGCCGCCCGCGGCGTGGCGATCCGCGAATTCCCGCTGAAGACCGGCCACGGCTTTGCCGACTATCTGCTCTACATCGACGCCAAGGCGGCCGGCGTCATCGAAGCGAAGAAAGAAGGCGTCACGCTCACCGGCGTGGAGACCCAGTCGGACCGTTACGCCCAAGGTCTTCCCGAATCTCTTCCGGCCTGGAATCGGCCGCTGCCGTTCTCCTACCAATCCACCGGCATCGAAACCCGTTTCACCAACGGCCTCGACCCCGAGCCGCGCTCGCGCCCGACCTTCGCGTTTCACCGGCCAGACTCGCTGCGCACATGGCTGGACCTGCTGCCGGCGCCGACAGTGATTGCGACGGGCAGCGGCGCGCCCGCGCCCGCCGCGGCATTCGCGCCGCCGACCTTTCTTTCTCTCGTCCGCCACCTGCCGCCCCTCGTCGAAACCGGCCTCTGGTCGGCCCAGGTGCGCGCGATCCGCAACCTCGAAGCCTCGCTCGCCGCCGACAAGCCGCGCGCTCTGATCCAGATGGCCACCGGCAGCGGCAAGACCTACACCGCCATCAACTTCATCTACCGCCTGATCAAGTTCGCCGGCGCGCGGCGCGTGCTATTCCTGGTGGACCGCGGCAACCTCGGCCGCCAGACGAAGAAGGAGTTCGACCAGTACGCCTCGCCCTACAACAACTACAAGTTCGGCGAGGAGTACATCGTCCAGCATCTGACGTCGAACACGCTCGATACCACCGCGCGCGTGACCATCTGCACCATCCAGCGGCTGTACTCGATGCTGAAGGGCCGCGAGCTCGCGGAGGAGGACGACGAAGTCTCCGCCGCAGGTCTTGAGAATCTGTTCAAGTCGCCCGAGCCGATCGCCTACAACCCGGCCATCCCGATCGAGACCTTCGATGTCATCGTCACCGACGAAGCGCACCGCTCCATCTACAACCTGTGGCGCCAGGTGCTGGAGTATTTCGACGCGCATCTGATCGGTCTCACCGCCACGCCGTCGAAGCAGACCTTTGGCTTTTTCAACCAGAACCTGGTGATGGAATACGGCCACGAGCAGGCGGTCGCCGACGGCGTCAACGTGAACTACGATGTCTATCGCATCCGCACCGAGGTGACAGAGGCCGGCGGCAAGGTCGAGGCCGGCTACTACGTGGACCTGCGCGACCGCGAGACGCGCAAGGTGCGCTGGCAGGAACTGGACGAGGATTTCGACTACGATCCCAACCAGCTTGACCGCGAGGTGGTGGCGGTGGATCAGATCCGCACCGTTGTGCGCACCTTCCGCGACAAGCTCTTCACCGAAATCTTCCCCGGCCGCACGGAAGTGCCGAAGACCCTGGTGTTTGCCAAGGACGACAGCCATGCCGAAGACATCGTGCGCATCCTGCGCGAGGAGTTCGGCAAGGGCAACGACTTCGCGCAGAAGATCACCTACCGCACCACCGGCGCTAAACCCGAGGACCTGATCGCCTCGTTTCGCAACAGTTATTTTCCCCGCGTGGTGGTGAGCGTGGACATGATCGCCACCGGCACCGACATCAAGCCGCTCGAATGCGTGCTGTTCATGCGCGCGGTAAAATCGCGCACCTTCTTCGAGCAGATGAAAGGCCGCGGCGTGCGCATCATCTCGCCGCACGATTTGCAGGCGGTCACGCCGGATGCGAAGGCGAAGGACCATTTCGTCATCGTCGATGCCGTGGGCGTGTGCGAGCGCGACAAGACCGACTCGCGGCCGATGGACCAGAAAAAGTCGGTGTCGTTCGACAAGCTGCTGCAGGCCGTGGCGCTCGGCAACACCGAGCCCGAAGTGCTTTCGTCCGTCGCCGCGCGTTTGGCGCGTCTGGACAAATCGCTGTCCGACAGCGACAAAGCCAGGATCGCGCAGGCCTCCGGCGGCGCCACGCTGAAGTCGCTGGCGCAGGGCATCGTCGCGGCCCTGAACCCGGACGAATCCCCGGAAGCCGCGTCCAGTCTAGTTCTCCAGGCAGTCAAGCCTCTGTGCGACCCCAAGCTGCGCAATCTTTTGATCGAACTGAAGCAGCAAAGCGAACAGCTCATCGACACCGTCACCCAGGACCAGGTGCTCGAAGCGGGCTTCTCGGCCGCGGCAAGAGTACGCGCCAAAGGCGTGGTCGAATCGTTCGAGCGCTTCATCGCCGAACACAAAGACGAAATCACCGCACTGCAGATCCTCTACAACCGGCCGCAGCGCACGCAAGGCGCGCCGCTCACGTTCGACGCGCTGAAGAACCTCGCCGATGCGCTGCAAGCCCCGCCGCGCCTGTGGACCGAGAGCCAGCTTTGGCAGGCCTATGCCGCGCTGGACAAGAGCAAGGTCAAAGGCGAAAACCGTCGCCGCATCCTCACCGACCTCGTGTCGCTGGTGCGCTTCGCCATGCACCAGGACAACGAACTCGTGCCCTTCCCCGAGCGCGTCAACGTCAACTTCAAAGCCTGGCTTGTAGGAGCGAGCTCTGCTCGCGCTAAGCCTTTCACCGAAGATCAGATCAAATGGATGACCATGATCCGCGACCACATTGCCGCCAATCTCGGCATCGAGGCGGATGACTTCGAGTTGTCGCCGTTTGCACAGGAGGGCGGGATTGGGAAGGTGTATCAACTCTTCGGCGCTGAGTTGCCGAAGGTGCTTGAGGCCTTGAATAAGGAGTTAGCGGCGTGAAGGATGTCCCGCTCTCCCCAGCCGGCAACCTTCCAAACGGTTGGTGCTGGACGAAGCTAGGTGATTATGTGGAGAATCATGACGGACGGCGTGTTCCAATCTCCAGGAAAGACCGCGAGTCGCGCTCGGGTCAATTCCCGTACTACGGCGCATCCGGGGTAATCGACACAATCGACGGCTACACGCATGACGGTGAATTTGCCCTGATTGGTGAAGACGGAGCTAATCTGCTAACCAGATCAAAGCCGATTGCATTTCTTACAAAAGGCAAGGTTTGGGTCAACAACCATGCCCACGTCCTCAAATGCAGACCCGGGTATTCGAACGCCTTCCTCGCCTACTACATCAACAGCATCGACTTGTCGCCGTATGTTACCGGCACGGCGCAACCGAAGCTTAGTCAGGCAATGATGAATAAGATCCTCATACCTGTTGCTCCGCCTCACAAGCAAGAGGAAATCGTCGCTCAACTGGATAAGCAGTTCTCCCGCCTCGACGAGGCCGTTGCCAACCTGAAGCGCGTCAAGGCCAACCTCAAGCGCTACAAGGCCGCCGTCCTCAAAGCCGCCGTCGAAGGTCGCTTCGTCCCCACCGACGCCGAACTCGCCCACCGCGACTGCCGCAGCTACGAGACCGGCGCGCAACTCTTGAAACGCGTCCTCGAGACTCGCCGCAGCCAGTGGAAAGGCAGAGGCAAGTACAAGGAACCCAACGCGCCCGACACGACCGATCTACCTGAACTGCCGCAGGGGTGGGCTTGGGGGTGCTGCGATCAAATTCTTGCGTCAATTGAAGCTGGCGCGAGCTTCAAGTGCGTCGAGAGACCTCCGGAACATGGCGAGACGGGTGTGCTTAAGGTAAGCGCCGTAAGCTGGGGTACATTCGATGAATGTGAGAGCAAGACCTGTGTGGATACGGAGCGCATCGAAGAGGACTACCTGGTTCAAGTTGGCGATTTCTTATTTTCCCGGGCGAACACTATCGATTTGGTAGGCGCTTGCGTGATCGTGGGTGCTGTGACAAAGCGCGTAATGTTAAGCGACAAGACGCTGCGGTTCCTGCTTATCGGACCATTCACTCAGTCTTGGCTACTCATATGCCTGAGGTCCAAGCTTGGTAGACAGGAAATCGAACGACTAGCAACTGGCAATCAAGACTCGATGCGGAATATTGGACAGGATCGAATAATGCAGATTCGCGTACCTATCCCGCCACTCGTCGAACAAGAGCGTATCGTCGCCGAAGTCGAGCGTTGCCTTTCTCTCGCTCGCGCAGCCGAGACGGAGGTCGACGCCAACCTCAAGCATGCACAGGCACTTCGGCAGTCGGTCATGCAAAGGGCATTCAAGCCGAATGATGAAACTTGCGTGAATAACTTTACGGGCGGTGATAGGTCCGCGAGCGGAGAGTAACTTGCACTTCTACGTGGACGAGTCGGGGCACACGGGGCCAAATCTCTTCGATCCGAATCAGCCGATTTTGTACTACGGTGTGCTTTCGAGCCGCGTCAATTTGGATGTTCTTCTCGAGAGCAGGCTGGCCAGTCAACGCCGCTCGTTAGGGGTGGCCCGACTGCACGCCGCAGAACTTGGTGTCGGACGATTGGTAGAAGTGGCGCCAGCAATAATTCGGTTGGTAAAGCAATATGATATTCGCTTCGATGTCTATCGCGTTGCGAAACCAGATCACGCGATCATATGCTTCTTCGATCAAGTGTTTGATCATGGTGTTAACCCGGCGATTACATGGACAGGGTACTGGACACCAATGCGGTACGTCTTGCTGCTCAAGCTGGCCTCGCTTTTTGACGAGGACTTGGCTCGTCTGGCATGGGACGCACGGATTACGCCGAACGCTGACGTTGCTTTGCCGGTGATGCAGCAGGTTTGTCGCGAGTTGCGGAATCGGGTTGACCGTCTGCCGGATCTCAGATCAAGACAATTAATTGGCGATACGCTTGCTTGGGCTGAAGCCAATCCAAAGGAGATTCTGTACAACGTACCGAGCAAGAAGGACATGCTTCAGGTCACACCGAACGTCGTTGGCTTTCAGTCGGTCATGCAATGCATCGCTGCTCGAATCAAGGCGACTGGCGTACAGGCATCGAGGATCGTCGTGGATCAACAGTCACAATTCAATAAGGCCCAAAAAACGCTCTCGGAGTTTTATCAAGCCGCTCGCGGATTTAAGGCTCCAATGGGGCCGGGACTCCCTATGGTGGATCATACGAATGTACCGACGGTACCGATTGAATTTTCGTCGAGTTCATCCAGCGCGGGCTTGGAACTGGCAGATGTTCACCTGTGGATTTTCAAGCGGGTTTTGGAGCGTTCCGAACTCCCGCCAGAACTCCGGGCCGTGGTCCAGGCGCATCTTCATCGGAGTAAGACTGACGAGCTCTCGCTGAATGCAATCGCAAGTCGCTGGACAAAATATTTTGACCAGATTCCTCAATTGGAGGAAATGTCGCCGGAGCAGGTGAATCGGGGCAAAGAAATTATGAAAATGGATGAAGAGCGGCGCCTTAAGGCTGTTCGCGATCTATTGCCAAGAAATTGAAGTGCGGTGAGTAACCCCAAAGTCCCTTGATGATCGAAAAGACAGTGCGTTGGTGCAGACGCATCGATGCATAAAAACCTTGAAAAAGTATATCAAATGCGCTTTAATTCCACTCTAGATGGTAAAACAGCGCTCCACATATACTGATTTGCCACTCTCCGGCCTGGGAAAACTCTCGCGTTCCCAGCTCGCGGCCGTACTTCGCCAATCCACTGGCATCTTGTCTCCGGCGATGGCTGCGAAGGTGCTTTCGCTCTCGCGCACCGACGCGGCAAAATTGCTTTCGCGTTGGGCCGCGCAAGGTTGGCTGCAACGGGTGCGGCGTGGCATCTATGTTCCCGTTCCGCTGGAAAGCGAGCGTGCCGATAGCGCGCCGGAGGATTCATGGATCATCGCGGAGGCGGCGTTCGCTCCCTGCTATATCTGTGGCTGGAGCGCCGCCGAGCATTGGGGCTTGACCGAGCAGGTCTTTCGCGTCGTGCTGGTGTCGACAACGCGCCGTCCGCGCGATCGCGAGCCGAAGATGGGCGGCATTGGTTTCCGCCTGCGCACCGTCAACGAAAAGGAATTCTTCGGATTGAAGACCATCTGGCGTGGGCGCGCCCGCGTCAAGGTGAGCGATCCATCCCGAACGATTATCGACTTGATGTCCGACCCTTCGCTGGGCGGAGGGCTGCGCTCTTCCGTGGACATGCTGCAGAGCTACCTGGGTGCGAAGGAGCATCGCGATATCAAGCTGCTCATGTCCTATGCGAAAACGCTGGGCGTGGGCGCGGTGTTCAAGCGGCTTGGCTTTCTGCTCGCGCGCTATGCACCCGAGGAACAAGAAGCCATCAAACAGTGCGCGCGGTCGCTGACGCAAGGCTATACGCAATTGGATCCGGCGCAGCCCGCGCGGAAGTTCGTCACGGCGTGGCGCCTTTCCTTGCCTGAGGGGTGGAAGGCGCGATGATTCCAAAGCAGGAGCTGCTCGATCTGACAACGGACTTCGGCCCTGCGCTGGCCCAGCGCGAGGGCTGGATTCTGGGGGTGATGTGATGGCCAGAGGACGAGGCGAATCGCGCAAGTGCCAGGCCGCCGGCGCGCAGACCGAGTTCCAACCGGGGGCGCGGGTTATCGCCCGGACTTGGAAGCGCGTTGCTTCCAGTAGTTGATGAACGCCGCGGTGGTGGGCGTCGTCAACCCAGACGGCCCCGCGGCGAACGGCTGGCGTATGCCTTCGACGGCGGAAGACGTCTTAGCGGACACCCACAGAGCGCAGGCGGCGGCTTTGGGTGAGCGAAGGAAGCGGTTCGACTTGGAGAGCTTCATGCCTCTCATTTTTGCACGCTGAACGCGCCGCAGCCAGCTTTCAATTGCCTGGACCAAAGGTTACAATCAACTGGCATAAGCAGGAGTTCACCATGACCATCAATGATCGCATCGAAATCAATCCCCGGATCATGCTCGGCAAGCCGGTGGTGCGCGGCACGCGCATCACGGTGGAGCTGATTCTCAGAAAGATCGCCGAGGGCGCGACCGAAGATGTCCTGCTCGATGCTTACCCGACGCTGAAGAAAAAAGACATCAAGGCGGCCATTGTCTACGCGGCCGACACGCTGGCGCACGAAGAAACGCTGGTCGCGAGTGGCAGGAAGTAGCGTTCCGGCCGGAGAATGCGCTTTCTCTCCGACGAAAGCTGCGACTTCACGTTCGTGCGTGTCCTGCGCGCGGCGGGCCATGACGTGCTGGCGGTGGCGGAATCGGCGCCTGGCGCCCCCGATGACAAAGTTATCGCGCTTGCGCACAGCCAGCGGCGCATTCTGATCACCGAAGACAAGGACTTCGGGCAACTCGTCTTCGCCGCGGCGGCGTCGACCTCCGGCGTTATCTATGTACGTTACCCGATGCGCTACCGTTCCACGCTGGGTGCGGATTTGTTGCGCCTGGTAGAGGAGCGTGGCGAGGCGCTGACCGGCGCCTTCGCAGTGGTCGAACCCGGACGCATCCGAATCGGGCGCACGCCATAGCAGGCCAAGGGAGGTTGATCTGGCAACGAACTATGGCATTGCGCCCTTGCTAACCACTTGCCAGCTGTTCTCAAAACGGCTACATTTGTTGCCGAACTGAGAACATGAAAAGCCTGATCAGCCACCTGCTGGGGGATACGCGCACCGCGATTCTGGCGGTGTTGCTGCTGCGTCCCGACGAGCAGCAACACGTGCGTGAACTCGCGCGCCTGACCGGGGTGTCGCCGGGAACCTTGCACCGGGAATTGACGGCGCTGGAGTCGTTCGGGGTGCTGCGCCGCAATGCGGTCGGACGGCAAGTTTTCTTTGCTGCCAACCGCGAGTGCCCGGTGTTCGCGGAACTCGCCGGTCTGGTGCGCAAGACCGCCGGGCTTGTGGACGTGGTGCGCAACGCACTGCTGCCGCACGCCTCCCGCATCGGCGCAGCCTTCATCTATGGCTCGGTTGCGGCGGGCACTGAGACTTCGCGCAGCGATGTAGACGTGATGATCCTCGGCGATCTTCCGTTTTCCGAAGCGGTGAAGGCGCTGGCGCCGGCCCAGGCATCGCTGCGGCGGGAAGTGAATGCAACGGTGATGAAGTCTGCGGAGTTCCTGCGCAAGCGCCGCGCGAAAGACAGTTTTGTCTCGGCGGTCTGGAAAGCGCCCCGGCTTTGGGCGATCGGCAGCGACAATGAGCTTGGATAATCTCGCCCGCATCGGGCTTAATATTGGGGGATGTACCACGTTTGGTGTCGTCAGATACACCCAATACGCATGAACACCGCTGAACTCACCGCCCTCCTCGACCGCCTGCGCACCGAGCCACACGAAGCCGAGTGGCTGGAGTTCAAGTCTAATCGCTACGAGCCGCAGGTGTTGGGGGAATACCTCTCTGCGCTCGCGAATTCCGCTTGCTTGCTGGGCAAGCCGCGCGCCTATCTGGTATTCGGCATCGAGGATGGCACTCATGCGGTGCTGGGCACGGCCTTCGACCCGCTTGCCGAGAAGGGCAGCGGGAACCAGTTGCTGCCGCTGTGGTTGTCGCTTGGTTTGCGGCCGAACGTGGGCTTCGAGATTCACCCGTTCAACTATCACGGCGAGCGGGTAGTGCTGTTCGAGGTGCATCCGGCGTTCGACCGGCCGGTTAAGTTCTACGGCACAGCGTACATTCGCGACGGTTCCAGCAAAACCGAACTGGCTCGCTACCCGGAAAAGGAGCGGCAGATCTGGCAGCGGCGTGTGGACTGGAGCGCGCAGATTTGCGATCGGGCGACGCTGGCTGACCTGGAGCCGGAGGCGCTCGTCAAGGCGCGGAAGGAATATACGACCAAGTTCCCTGGCAGATCAGAGGAGGTGGCGGCGTGGGATGACGCGACCTTTCTCAACAAGGTCAAGCTGACGATACAAGGCGCGGTGACGAATGCGGCCTTGTTGCTGCTGGGACGGGAGGAGTCGTCCACGCTGCTAGCGCCCGCGGTGGCGCGCATGAGCTGGATTTTGAAGAACGAGCGCAACGAGGAACTGGACTACCAGCACTTCGGCCCGCCGTTCCTGCTCAACGTGGACAAGGTGCTGGGGCGCATTCGCAATCTGACCCTGCGCGAGTTGCCGGGCGGCACGCTGTTTCCGCTGGAGATCACGCAGTACGACCCGTGGGTGATCCGCGAGGCGCTGCACAATTGCATTGCGCATCAGGACTACGGACTACGCGGGCGCATCAACGTAGTGGAAACGCCCGACGGCCTCACGCTCGCCAACGTCGGCGGGTTCCTGCCGGGCCGGGTGGAAGCGGTGATCGAGCAGGATGCGCCGCTGGAGATTTACCGCAACCCGTTCCTCGCCGAGGCAATGGTCAACCTGAACATGATCGATACGCAGGGCGGCGGCATCAAGCGCATGTTTCAGGTTCAGCGACGGCGTTTCTTTCCATTGCCGGACTACGATCTTTCGCAGCCGGAACGCGTGGCGGTGGGCATACGCGGCCGGATTCTGGACGAGCGCTATACGCGCCTGCTGATGACGCAAACCGGTCTCGGCTTGGGCATGATCATGCTGCTGGACAAGGTGCAGAAGCGTCAGGCGATCTCGGCGGATGATAGCAAGCGACTGAGAGCAGCCAAGCTGGTCGAAGGACGCTACCCGAATCTGGTGGTCGCGGCTGTGGTAGCGGCAGCCACCGGCGAAAAGGCGAAGCACATCCGCGATCGGGGTTTCGACAGTAAGTACTACCGGGACTTGATCGTGGCGCTGATCGGCAAACATCAGCCGGTGTCGCGGGAGGACATCGACAGACTCTTGTTGGACAAGTTGCCGGAAGTGCTAAGCGAGGCACAGAAGCGAAACCGGATTCACAACCTGCTCGCCCAACTTGCGGCCGCGGGACAAATTCACAACGACGGGAGCCGCCGATATCCGCGATGGGCATTGGCGGGCGACGGGAATAATCAATAGCAATTCGTCGAATCATGCCAGTATGAAGCGGCATCGCGTCCGTAACCCTCTAATCTGGCGCTATGTTTTTATTGATATCTATCGCGAGATAACCTTGAGCTAGCAATGAGTCTATCAATAAAACCGAGCCACCCGAATGGAATCTAGAAGAAGAAAAGAATGAACTCCGCCACCATCGTTCAGAAGCTCTGGAACTATTGCAACGTGCTGCGCGACGACGGCATGAGCTACGGCGATTACGTCGAGCAGCTCACCTATCTGCTGTTCCTCAAGATGGCCGACGAGCGTTCCCGCCCGCCCTACAGCCAACCGAGCCTCATCCCCGAGCCCTACGCCTGGCCCGCGCTGCTCAAGCGCGACGGCGATGACCTCTTCGACCATTACCGCCACACGCTGGAGAAGCTCGGCGCCGGGCGCGGTACGCTGGCGCTCATTTTCAACAAGGCGCAGAACAAGTTCCAGGACCCGGCCAAGCTGCGGCGCCTGGTGGTGGACCTGATCGACGCCGAGAACTGGTCCGCGATGGGCGCGGACGTGAAGGGCGACGCCTACGAGGGCCTGCTGGAAAAGAACGCGCAGGATACGAAAAGCGGCGCGGGGCAGTACTTCACGCCGCGCGCGCTGATCGCGGCTATGGTGGACTGCATCGCGCCAAAGCCCGGTGAGGCGATCTGCGACCCGGCTTGTGGCACCGGGGGCTTTCTGTTCTTCGCGCACAATTACGTGGCCGAGCACAACGCCAACCTGACGCGCGACCAGAAGAAGCATCTGAAGGAGAAAGCGCTGCGCGGTTGGGAGCTGGTGCAAAGCACCGCGCGGCTGGCGGCGATGAACCTGATGCTGCACGGCATCGGCTCGGACAAGTTGGTGCCCATTCTGGTCAGCGACGCGCTGGCCGCCGATCCCGGCGAGCGCTTCGAGGTGGTGCTCGCCAATCCGCCTTTCGGCAAGAAGTCGAGCACGATGATCACGGGCGCCGAGGGTAAGGTCTCGACCGAGAAGGACGTCATCGAGCGCGACGACTTCTGGGCCACCACTTCGAACAAGCAGCTCAATTTCGTGCAGCACATCAAGACGCTGCTGAAGCAACACGGCCGCGCGGCGGTGGTGGTGCCAGACAACGTGCTGTTCGAAGGCGGCGCGGGCGAGACCATCCGCAAGAAGCTCTTGCACGAGTGCGACGTGCACACGCTGCTGCGCCTGCCCACGGGCCTGTTCTACGCGCAGGGCGTGAAGGCGAACGTGATCTTCTTCGAGCGCAAGCCCGCGTCCGAAACGCCGTGGACGAAAAAACTCTGGATCTACGACCTGCGCACCAACAAGCACTTCACGCTCAAGACCAGTCCGATGAAGCGCGAGGACCTGGACGAATTTGTCGCCTGCTACAACCCGGCGAACCGGCACACGCGCAAAGCGACCTGGTCGGCGGAGAACCCGGACGGGCGCTGGCGTGCGTACGATTACAACGAGCTGATCGCACGCGACAAGGCGAGCCTGGACATCTTCTGGCTCAGGGACGACAGCCTCGCCGATTCCGACAACCTGCCGCCGCCGGATGTCATCGCCCAGGAAATCGTCGACGACCTGGAGGCGGCGCTGGAGCAGTTTCGGTTAATTGCCGCAGATCTGAACGAAAAGGAGGGTGCTGCATGAAGACGCCCGGTAGACGAAAGCTATCCCTTCACGCACACCACCTGTTTCAGCGTGTGCATCACATCCACCAGATCTGACTGGTTGGCCATCACCGTATCGATGTCCTTGTAGGCGTCGGGAATCTCATCGACCACGCCCTTGTCTTTGCGACAGATCACGCCCTCGGTTTGACGCGCCAGATCGGCTGCCGAAAACTGCTTTGCGGCGGCGGTGCGGCTCATTCTGCGGCCCGCGCCATGCGCGCAGGAGGTAAAACTTTCCGCGTTCCCCTTGCCGCGCACGATGTAGCTCCTCGTTCCCATGCTCCCCGGGATGATGCCCAGATCACCCTCGCGCGCCCGGATCGCTCCCTTGCGAGTGACCCACACATCCGCGCCATAGTGATGCTCGAGCGCCACGTAGTTGTGATGGCAGTTCACCGCTTCGCTGGTAACGTCAAAGACAGGCAGGTGACGCGCGAGCGCCGCCAGCACCAGATCGACCATCTCGCGCCGGTTCTGCATCGCGTATTCCTGCGCCCAAGTCACTGCCTCGACGTAATCCCCGAAATGCTCGCTGCCTTCCGGGAAGTAGGCGAGATCGCGATCAGGCAGTTGAATCATCCAGCGTTCCATGTCCCGCCGGGCCAACTCGATGAAATAGCCGGCCAGCGCATTGCCGATACCGCGACTGCCCGAGTGCAGCATCACCCAGACCTGGTTCGACTCATCCAGGCAAATCTCGATGAAGTGATTGCCGCCACCCAGAGTGCCCATCTGGTTCACCCATTTTGAGAACTTGCCGAAGGCCTTGAGCAGTTGCGGATGCTTCTGCGTCATGGCTTCCAGTCGCGAAGCGAATGGCGCGGCAGCCTCGACGAGCGCACGCTCGTCACGATGCTGGTCACGCCCCACCGGGACATCGCGGCTGATCTGGTCGAATACCTTCCGCAGCGATTTTTCGTCCAGTTCGTTTCCCGTGATAGAGAGCCGGCAGGCCACCATGCCGCAACCGATATCGACGCCCACGGCGGCCGGGATGATCGCCTTGTGGGTGGCGATCACCGAGCCGATGGTTGCGCCGATGCCCAGATGCACGTCAGGCATGGCGGCGACGTGATGGTGGATGAAGGGCAGGCTGGCGATATTGGCCAACTGTTGCTTCGATTTTTCATCGGCATCGTCCGTCCAGATTTTGACGGGAACGCGCTGCGAGGTCAGGACTTGCTTGATTGGCATGGCTTGCTCCAATTCCTTTGCACACTCATGCTAAGCGCATTGTGTCGTTCATTCAGTTCACCATGTGAACTACGTCAAATCAATACAATATCCGGCTGTGTCGTGGCGGTCGTTTATTGCAAATTGGCCATTACATGGCTAATATATAGCCATGTACCGGAGATTAATCGAAAAAAGACTTCAAGCCGCCCTTGCTGACACCCGCGTGGTGTTGCTGAATGGCGCCCGCCAGACCGGCAAGAGCACGCTGGCGCAGCAGGTGGCTGGGCAGCGCGGCGGGCAGTATCTGACGCTGGATGACCCGGCCACCGCTGGGCTGGCCCGCTCCGACCCGGCCGCACTGATCCGGGCGGCGGGCGTTTTCATGGTAATCGACGAAGTGCAGCACGCGCCCGAGCTGTTCCCGGCAATCAAGCGGGTGGTGGACGCGGACGGCCGCCCGGGACGTTTTCTGCTCACCGGCTCGGCCGATGTGTTCTTGCTGCCCCGCCTGGCGGAGTCCTTGGCGGGGCGAATGGAAATCCTGCCGCTGCACCCCTTGTCGCAGGGCGAACTGGCAGACAACGAAACCAACCTGGTGGACGCACTGTTCGACGCTGCGCCGTGGCAGACCGGTTCGCTGACGCTCGACCGCGTGGGTGTATGCGAGCGCGTGATCGCAGGGGGCTTTCCCGAGGCCGTGGCGTGTGCGCCGGGCGAGCGGCGCGATGCCTGGTTTCGCAGCCATGTCGCAAGCCTGCTGCAGCGCGACGTGCGCGACCTCGCCAACATCGAGGGCCTGACCGACATACCGCGGCTGCTCGCGCTGCTGGCGGCCCGCTCGAGTGCGTTGATGAACATGTCGGAAGTCTCCCGTGCAGCGGGCATCGCACATTCCACGCTGCGACGCTATCTCACGCTGCTGCAGGCCACGTTTATTTTTCAGCCTCTGCCTGCGTGGTCCAACAACATCGGCAAGCGCTTCGTGAAATCACCCAAGATCCATTTGCTGGATTCGGGCTTGGCCGCGCATCTGCGTGGCGATGTGGACGCGGCCGCACTGGCGCAGTCGCCTAATTTCGGACCGCTGCTGGAGACCTTCGTGGTGCAGGAAGTTCGCAAGCTTCTGGGCTGGAGCTGCCATGCAGCCACGCCCTATCACTTTCGCACCGCGGCCGGGCAGGAGGTAGACCTGGTGCTCGAAGCGCCGGGCCAACGCATCGCAGGCATCGAGGTGAAAGCCTCATCGAACGTGAACCAAGGCGACTTTAGCGACTTGCGCGCGCTCGCCGAAGCTGCCGGCGACAAATTTGTTGGCGGCGTGGTGCTTTATCTGGGCGAGCAGCGCTTGCCTTTCGCCGACAGGCTGTGGGCCTTGCCGATCGCGGTATTGTGGGAATCAGGCGAAGCGATGCCGGTCTTGCGCTCGCCTGTGCCGCTGGCCTATGTGCCAAAGTCCGTGTCCAAGGGGGCAACGCCGAAAGGATCAAAGCCGGTTGTAGAAAAGCTGCGCATCTCGCAGACCAAGCTTGAAATGCTGTGCCGCAAGTATGGCATCGCCAAACTGAGGCTGTTCGGCTCGGCGTCGAGGAACGAATTGACGCCCGAGAGCGATGTGGACCTGATGGTCGAATTCCTGCCAGAAAGCCGCGCGTCGCTATTCGACATCACGACTATGCAGGACGAATTTTCGGCTGCGTTCGGCGGTCGCAAAGTGGATATCGTCACGCCGGAAATCCTCCTCAATCCGCTCCGTCGGGATTCCATTGTCCCGGACCTGAAGTTGATCTATGCAGCCTGAAAGCCGCGACAAGGCGTACCTTTGGCACATTCAGTGAAAAAATAAAATCAGAGTTGGGCACGAGGGGATGCGCCCCGAAGGTCTCGATCCCCGTTCCTCGGTCCCGCTTCCTCGGTCCCCTTTAAGGGGAGACGGGAGAGGGGAAAGTCCCCACCTCTTCGGGTGGTCCCGACCTTCGGTCTCCCACCTCGGGGGATATCGCCTCGTTTTGTTAGGTACTCCTAGCCTGCGGAGTGTACTCGGGCACGCGTGCGGCAAGCTCGCGCCGAACCTGTTCGGCCCCGGTTTTGTCCTGTCGCAACCAGTCGAAGAGCTCATGCATCCATGCGGTATCGGGTGCCGGGCGGGACTTGGCGATGCGCAGTTTTGGGTGCGGCGTGCTCTGGGTCAGCTCGTCGTCTGCGAGTAATTCCTCGTACAGTTTTTCGCCGGGCCGAAGACCTATGAATTCGATGCCGATATCCGACTCGCCGTACCCGGACAGCCGGATGAGTTCGCGTGCCAAGTCGACGATTTTCACCGCCTCACCCATGTCGAGCACGAATATTTCCCCTCCCGCTCCCATCAGTCCCGCCTGCAGCACCAGTTGCGCCGCTTCCGGGATCGACATGAAATAGCGCGTGATCTCGGGGTGCGTTACGGTGACCGGACCGCCGCGTGCGATCTGCTCGCGGAACTTCGGGATTACGCTGCCGGTGCTGCCCAGCACATTGCCGAAGCGCACGATCACGAACCGGATGGACTCCCTCGCCTGCAGTCCCTGGCAGACGATTTCCGCCAGGCGCTTGCTCGCGCCCATCACGTTGGTCGGGTTGACCGCCTTGTCGGTGGAGACGAGCACGAATTTCTCCACCCCATGCGCGATGGCCGCCTCGGCCACGCGCCAGGTGCCGAGCACATTGTTCCGGATCGCCTCCCAGGCGTTGCCCTCCTCCATCAGCGGCACATGCTTGTAGGCCGCGGCGTGGAACACGATCTCGGGGCGATGCGCGGTGAGCGCCTCTGCCACGCGCGCGGCGTTCTTGACATCGCCGATGACGCATTTCAAGCCGATTCCCGGGTGCTGCTCGGCGAATTCCTGCTCCATGCGGTAGAGCGCAAACTCGTCGTGCTCGTACAGCACCAGCCGCGCCGGTTCGAAGCGCGCGATCTGGCGGCACAGCTCCGAACCTATGGATCCGCCGGCTCCGGTGACCATGATGCTGCGACCGCGGATCCACTCTTGCAGGCGGCTCTCGTCCAGCAGCACCGGATCGCGGCCGAGCAGGTCGTCCAGTTCTACGTTGCGTACCTGCGAAACCGTGACCTTTCCGCTCATCAGGTCCTGATATGAGGGCACGGTCAGGGCTTCGACGCCCGCGCGGCGGCAAATCTCCAGCGCGCGCCGGCGCGACTGGTGCGAGGCCGAAGGCATGGCGATAATGGCCCGCTCTACGCCCAGGCTGGGGGCAAGGGCCACCAGCTCGTCGAGTGCGCCGAGGACGTTCACGCCCTGGATCTGGCGGCCGCGCTTGGCCGGGTTGTCGTCTAAGAGGCCAAGCACGCGCCAGTCGCCGGCGCGCGCCAGATTCTTTAAGAGGTCGGCAGCGGCGTCGCCCGCCCCCAAAATTACGACCGGCCTTCCGGGCGAGCCGAGCAGGTTGCGCAGGCGGCGTTCTTTCCAGACGCGGTAGCCGAGCCGGCTGCCGCCCAGTAGCATGATCAGCAACATCGGATCGAGCAGCATCACCGAGCGCGGCACCGGCGGCTGCTGCTGCGGCAACATCACCAGCATCAAGGCAATCGCCAGGGTCGACAAGACCACGGCCAGGGCGATGCGCTGCAGATCCGGCACGCTGGCATAGCGCCACATGCCGCGATACATGCCGGAGCCGAAGAAAACAACTGCCTGCAGCGGCACTACCCACAGCATCGCCCCGACCATGTTGGGGATGTTGTATTGCGGTATTTCGGTATTGAAGCGCAGCCAGTAGGCGAGATACCAGGCGATCATCGCGGCAGCCACGTCATGGACTAGCGCCATCCAGTTGCGGATATGCATACTAAGAGCGCATTCTAAAATTAACTTTAGGAGCTGTTAACGGGCGAGACATTTGGTCAACTTTAAGAACCTCGTTTCTTGTACGGATGGTGTGTATCCGTACAAGAAACGAGGTTGGCGCGCGCAGCGCGCAGGTGTTGCGAAAACCTGCACGGACGGTAAATCCGTCCGTGCGGATCGTCGCTTGCGCACGGATGATGAATCCATCCGCGCGCAAGCGACGATCTTTGAAGAACCCATTTTTCTCATTTTGAAAGTGGGCTCTGAATCGTCGCCGCGCGCATGACTTTCGCGAGCGCAGTGCAGGTGTCGCGCATGTCTTGTTCGATTAGTCCGGGATGCAGCAGGAACATCAGGCTGGAGTCGGCCAGCCGGCTCGCCACGGGCAGCGGCTCGTTCGGGCCGATACCGGCATTGACGAAAGCCGTCTCGAGATAAATCTCGCTGCAGGCGCCGACGCCGCAGGGTATGCCCTCAGCCCCAATGGCGTCGAGGAGACGCTGCATATTCCATCCCGCGCGCAACATTTCCGGGCGGAGAAAGACGTAGTATTTGTAATAGGCATGCTCGCTATGGGCGGGCGGCAGGGCCAGGCGCAGCCCGGGAATTGCGGACAGGCCATGGCTGAGCAGGCCGGCGTTGCGCCGCCGGAGGGCGAGCCACTGCGGCAGCTTCTTCAACTGCAGCCTGCCGATGGCGGATTGCATTTCGGTGATGCGCCAGTTGCTGCCGAAGTTCTCGTGCAGCCAGCGGAAACCGGGTTGGTGTTCGCGCTCGAACACCGCAGCGTAGCTTTTGCCGTGGTCTTTGTACGACCAGGCTTTTTCCCAGAATTCACGCGAATCGGTGACCAGCATGCCGCCTTCACCGCCGGTCGTGATGATCTTGTCCTGGCAGAAGGAGAATGCGCCGATATCGCCGATCGAGCCCGTCATGCGGCCCTGGTAGCGCGCACCGACGGATTGCGCGCAATCCTCGACTACGCTCAAGGCCCGCTCCTTTGCCAGGGCGAGAATCTCATCCATTTCGCACGGCCAGCCGGCCAAATGCACCGCGATGACGGCCTTGGTCCGAGCAGTCAGCACTCTTGCTATGCTCGCAGCCGTAATATTCTGGCTGTCCGGGTCGATATCGGCGACTACCGGAGTCGCTCCGAGGCGAACGACGCAGCTCGCCGAGGCGATGAAAGTCTTGCTCGGAACCACTACTTCGTCCCCCGGGACTATGCCCAGGGCATAGAGGGCTAGCTCGAGTGCAGCCGTACCGTTGGCCAGGGCCACGGCGTATTTGACGCCGACGAACTGCGCGAACTCGCGCTCGAATTCCTGCGATTGCTCGCCGGTCCAGTAGTTGACTTTGCCCGAGCGCAGCACCGCGGCGACCGCCTCGATTTCGTCTTCGGCGAAAACCGGCCAGGGTGCGAAGGGCGCCTTGCGCACCCGCGTGCCGCCCTCCAGCGCAAGGCGCTGCACCTGGTCCAGGGTTTTTTCTCCGCTGCCCATGTCAGTCCAGGGGCCGCGCCGGCACGCCGGAGACCCTTGCTGCATCGGCGATATCACGGATCACGGTGGAGCCTGCGCCGACAATTACGTTCCTGCCTATCCTGACGCCTGGGGTCACGGTGGAGCCTGCGCCGAGCAGACTTCCCTGGCCCACGCTCACGCCGCCGCACAGGTGACAGCCCGGCGCGATATGCACGGCGTCTTCTATGCGGCAATCGTGGTCCACCGTGGCTCCCGTGTTGACTATCACCTGACCGCCCAGAGTCGCGTCGGCGTTGACGACGCAGCCGGCCATGACGACGCTGCCTGGCCCGATTTTCACCCCCCGGCCGATGCTGGCGCGAGGGTGGACCGCGCTGGCGAATTGCCAGCCGTCCCGATCCAGCAGCGTTGCGACGGCGGCACGGCTGGCATTATCGCCGATGGTTACGATGGCGTGGCGCAACTGCGCCGAAATGAGCGCCGGCAAATCGGTGCGGGTACCCAACACCGGATAGCCGAAAAAGCGCTTGCCCTGATGCTTGAGATCGTCATCGAGCAGGCCGGCAATTTCATAGTTTCCTTGCTGCTCGATGATGTCGATCACCACCTTGGCGTGGCCGCCGGCACCGAACACGACGAGTTTTTCTTTGGCTTTCAATTTTCCCTGCCGTGTCGCGACCCGGTGAACTTGCTCATGGTGGCGTGTCCCGGTTGCGCAATGCCCTGCGGTCGTAGCATGCGCCATGCCGTCATGGCGATGATTCCGAGGTCGAGCCGGAACGAACGGTGTTCCACGTACCAAAGGTCGAGTTCGAAGCGCTCGTCCCAGTCGAGCGCATTCCTGCCGTTCACCTGCGCCCAGCCGGTAATCCCGGGCCGCACTTCGTGGCGCCGCGCCTGACGCTCGCTGTACAAGGGAAGGTACTCCATCAACAGCGGCCGCGGTCCAACCAGGCTCATGTCGCCCTTGATGACGTTGAACAGTTGCGGCAATTCGTCCAGGCTCGATTTTCGCATCAATTCGCCGAACCGTGTAAGCCTTGCCGCGTCCGGCAGGAGTTCGCCTGCCGCGTTCCGCGCATCGCTCATGGTGCGGAATTTATAGAATTCGAACGGCGCGCCGTGCAGTCCGGGCCGGGTCTGGGCGAACAATACGGGGCGACCCAATTTTAATCGCACCGCCAGCGCCAGTAGAGCGAGCAGCGGCGCCAGCCCGACGAGCAGGACGAGCGCTATGGATAAATCAAAGCTGCGTTTGAGCATATCTGTGCAAACCGTCAATCGGCGTGATGCGCCAACAGCTTCTCGTAATATTCGAGCAGCGCAGCGGTCAGTACGGCCGAGGAAAAATCGCGCATAGCCCGTTCCCTTGCCTTCTCCCCCATGCGCGCGCGTAAACTTGCGTCTCCGGCTAGTGTGCGCATGCATTGTGCGAGTTGCTGCACGCCGCCCGCTTCGAACAGCAGGCCGGTCTCGCCTTCGACGATGGCATCGGTGATGCCGTAGATCCTCGATCCGATGGCCGGCACGCCCGCGGCGGCGGCCTCGATGATGGTGGTGCCGAATCCTTCGCGGTAACTGGGCAGGCAGAAGACATCGGCGGCGGCGAAATATTCCTGCGGCCGGTCGGTGGCGCCTGCGAAGTACAGCCTGGGGGCGCAGGCTGCAGCGGCGGCGGTGAGCGCGGCGCGCAAATTGGCTTCGTCGGGGCCGACCAGGAGCAAATGCGCGTCCGCATGCCGGGTCCCAGCTTCGGCGAAGGCCTGCGCCAGGTCGAGCAGCCCTTTGTCGCGGTTGATGCGCCCGAGGTAAAGAAACACGATGGCGTCGGCTGGAATCCCATGGCTGCGCCGGATGCGCTCGCGCGCAGCCGCATCGGGCCGAAAGCGCGCCGCGTCCACGCCGCAGATCGATCCGCGGGCCAGCACTGCCGATTTGGACGCGGTTACGATGCCTTGGGCGATCAGGAACGCGCGCTGCGAGGCACTGTCGGCGAGCACCTGCGTGGCGAGCCGCGCAATCAGCCGGTCCGCGCTCTTGAGTAGGGCGCGCATGACACCGGCGCGGGTGAGCCATACCTGCCCGGTAAAAGTGTGCAAGCGCAGCGGTACGCCGGCCAGCGCGCCGGCGAGCATCGCGAGCAACCCGGCCTTCGGCGTAATTGAGTGCACCAGGTCGAAGCGGCGTTGCCGGAACAGCCGGAACAGAGCCAGCAGCGCCAGCAGGTCGGTCCAGGGGGCAATGGGGCGCGCGATGGGAATCGCCACGCGGTTGATCGCTTCAGGCCAGGGGAAAGCGCCATCCTCAGAGCCGAAATCGGCCACGACCGTAACTTCGGCAATCCTGGCCAGTGCTTGCAAGTGGCCGAGCATGAACGCTTTCAGCGTCAACGGCGCTGCGACGACGATACAAATGCGCGCTCGGTTGTGCCGATCAGCGTTCATGCGCCTGTGCCTTCTGCAAACTCTCCGGTTCGTACCCATGCGGTAGATGCAATTCGTCCAGCCGCCGACAGAGGGAACTCAGCAAAGCGTTCCAGGCTCCCTCGATCTCGGGCGAAATATTGCCGCCGCGGCGATCGCGCCAGCGGCGCCCGGCCGTGGTGGCAAAGAGCAAGTCCCGTGGCAGTTTGAGCCCGGTCGCTAACATCGCGAGCAATAGATTGCGCCATTGGCGGCGCTGCGTGAATCGGCTAATTTGCGCGGTAAGCAAACAGCGACGCGCAGACAATATCTTGCGTAGGGCGATCGGCCCCATGCGATAGCCCAGGAGAATCTCGTCCAGCACGGCGAAGCGGCTGTCCGGGTAGGCACGCAGTAACAACTCCTGATCCTGGGCGCGCGGGAGTTCGGGGGTTTGATAGCGATAGCGGCGGAACCAGTCGGCACGCCCCATCCAGCTCGGGTGCGCCAGGTAGAAACCGTTCCAGGGCTGCGCGCACAGCGCCTCGTGGCTCAGCCGGTGCGGCGATAGCCCAGTGGCCGCCCCGCTTTCGTCGAAGACTAAGGCCCGGCAGGCCAGCAGGTCCAGCGAGTTGTCGGAGTTCAAGCGCGCCACCTGGCGTGCAAACCGGTCCGGGAAACACACGTCGTCCGCGTCCATGCGGGCGATATAACGACCGGCCGCCGCGGCTATACCCTGGTTGAGGCGGGCGGCTAGACCTTGTTTCACGCCATCGCGCAACAGGCGAACGCGCGGATCGCCGAAGCGGAGCGCGATATCGGGAGATGCATCGACCGACCCGTCATCGAGTAGCAGCAATTCAAAATCGCCAAAGCTTTGCTGCAATACCGACAACATGGCCAGGGCCAGGGTGCGCGCGCCGTCGCGCACCGGGAGGAGGACGGAGACTTCAGGCATGCCGGCTTGTCAAAAAATGATTCAGGGTAACGTCCAGTCAAAGGCGGCTGATGTACTGCCAGCGGGGGACGGCGAGATCGCGCGCATCCAGTTTCGGGCTCGCGTACCAGGGATTTGGCGCGATCACGATCTGGCCCGGGCTGTACCCGAGCCAACCCGCCCACCAGCTGAAACTGCTGTTGGCAATGATGTGATGTTTGCATGCGCTCATCAGCGCCAGGTCCTGCTCAGGCTTTTCGGCGTTTCCGGTTACGAATACCGCGGATGGATCGAGCGGAAGCTCGGCACGTGCCCAATCCGGGTCATCGGAGAAAACCAGGAAGCGGCATTCCGGGCAGCGGTCCCTGACGAGGCTTATTGCACGCCGATAATAATCGACGGAACACAGGCCGTGCACTTGCGCCGCGTCGTTGAGGCTTATGAAATCACCCCTACGCACATGCAGGCCGACACTGCCATCAGCGCGCGCCAGTTCAAGCAGTCCGTCGTTGGTCCCGGCCAAGGGCTGCCGCAGCGTAAAATCGGCGCGAATCCTGTCGGCGATATCGCTGAAATAGCGCTCGGACTGCCAGTAGCCAACCAGGAACACTGGTTCGTGGAGTGCCAGCATGCTTGGGTCGTAGGTGATCCCGGACTCGAAATGCCAGCGGCGAAATAAGGGGCGGACCAAGCGCAGCCGCATCCCGATTTCCACCACCCACAGCGGCCAGTTGTTCAAATCCGCCGCGGTCGCGAGCCTTGTCCGAACATTGAATGGCGCAAGGGCATAGTCGCGGCGGGTGTAAGCATTGAGTGCCAGCGCATGCTCGAACGCGCGCGTGTCGAGCAACAGTTCCGCGCCCAGCCGGTCGGCCAAGGCCCGGCCGGCCGCGTACTGGAACATCTGGTTGCCCAGGCCACCGGTCAAGCGAACAATCACCATCAATCGTGCTCGCCAAAACAACACAGGCCGGTCATCGCGAAAC
>Ga0082335_1001753_pt1 | contig 43926 bp, 42 predicted proteins | sample Subgrocontami58m_FD_72375 | JGI IMG/M metagenome (GOLD analysis project Ga0082335, IMG submission 72375) | Subsurface groundwater microbial communities from S. Glens Falls, New York, USA - GMW37 contaminated, 5.8 m (SPADES assembly) (version 2) ...
CCCCGTAAATCCGGCTACTTTCGTAATGGCCGCCGTCAGTGTCGTCTTGCCGTGGTCAATGTGTCCCATCGTCCCCACGTTCAGATGCGGCTTGCTCCTGTCAAATTTTTCCTTCGCCATTTCTCGATCTCCTTTTTAATATATACAAGAATGCTTTTCAGCAACTGAGCCCTCAACGAGATTTGAACTCGTGACCTCACCCTTACCAAGGGTGTGCTCTACCAACTGAGCTATGAGGGCTTAACGTGCTGTTTCCCAAAGCAGGGAGTGGGCAGTGAAGGATTCGAACCTCCGAAGTCTTCTGACAACTGATTTACAGTCAGTCCCCTTTGGCCGCTTGGGTAACTGCCCAGGATAAATTAAAGCTGATCACCAACCGATGGATTTTCAATCAGCGATCACAGAGCCGACGACGAGAATCGAACTCGTAACCTCCCGCTTACAAGGCGGGTGCTCTGCCGATTGAGCTACGTCGGCGAGTGATTAAGCAGGGGGATTATACCAAAACAACTCACATCGTCAAGACAAATACGCTAAATAAGGGAAGTACGACGCACTATGCGTTCCTTTCAGTGCTATAATCCTCTACAACTAACTTATCGAGTCCCTGATTTACAAATCCGCTGACTCACTTATATCAGCAGTCCGCGCTGTTTTTATCTGAGCATTCGCTCATTTTCCCAACATTGATAGACTTCTGACGAAAAGGAATATTTTGAACTTCGAACAATTTAATCTCGATTCACGCCTCATGGTGGGAATCAAAAAGGCTGGCTATGATACCGCCACGCCCATCCAGGAAGCGGCCATCCCAGCCGCCATCCGCGGACGTGACATTATCGGTACCGCCCAAACTGGCACAGGCAAGACCGCTGCGTTCGTCCTCCCCATCTTAAACAAACTGCTTGAGGGCCCGCGCAATGTAACCCGCGCGCTGATCGTCACGCCGACGCGCGAACTGGCTGAGCAAATTCATGATGTCGTGAAGGCCCTGTCAGTTGGGAACAGGATTCGCAGCGCTACCATCTACGGGGGAGTCGGACCCGCGCCCCAAGTCAAAGCACTTCGTGACGGCGCTGAAATCCTGATCGTTTGCCCCGGCCGTTTCCTGGACCTCTACAATCAAGGTCATGCTCGTTTAGGGAAAATAGAAATCCTTGTCCTAGATGAAGCCGACCGCATGTTCGACATGGGTTTTCTGCCCGATGTGAAGCGCATCATCAAGGCTTTGCCCACACAACGACAAACCATGTTGTTCTCAGCTACGTTCCCGTCTGAAGTGGAATTTCTCGCGTCGAGCGTACTTAAGAATCCGCAGAAGATTGCGATGGGAATCAGCCGTCCCGCGCATACTGTGTCGCACGCGTTGTATCCTGTGCCGCCGCATTTGAAGTCGCAGTTACTGCTGGCATTGCTCAAAAAAACGGATACCCATTCTGTGCTGATCTTCGCGCGCACGAAATATCGCGCGCAAAAAGTAGCGCAGCAAATCGAGCGCGCAGGACATCAGGTCACAAGTCTGCATGGCGACCGTTCGCAAGGACAACGCACGTCTGCGCTCAAAGGCTTCAAAGATGGCACGCATCAGATCATGGTCGCCACCGATATCGCCGCGCGCGGGCTGGATGTGGAAAGTATTTCGCACGTCATCAACTACGACATGCCCGATACCGCCGACGCATACATTCATAGAATTGGACGCACGGGTCGCGCACAACGCACAGGCGATGCGTTCACTTTGGTCACGCACGAAGATAACGACATGATTCGAATTCTCGAACGCATCATGGGAAGTCCGCTCAAACGCGAGACCATCGAAGGATTCGACTACACGGCTCCCGCCCCGCCGAGAACTGACTCTGGCGGACGAGGCAGAGGCGCTCCCCGAGAGGATTCCCGCCGCTCCCCGCGCCCCGCTCCCACGCCGAAGAGTTATGGAAGGAATCGGCTGGCGCCGAGGAAGAGCAGGTAAGTTCGGTAATTAGTAATCAGTGAATAGGTATTAGGAAACCCGTCTTATATGAGGCGGGTTTTTGATTCGGGGAGGGTGTATAATTTCTCAGGAGGTAACTTATGGATATGTTCGTCTTTACTGGCATTCTCTGGAAAGAAGAAAAAGAATTCAGCGCGCTTTGCCCTGAACTGGATGTAGCCTCTCAGGGAAAGACACTTGTCGAGGCCCGCAAGAATTTGCTCGAAGCTGCCGCGCTCCATCTCGAAGGCTCCTTTGAAGATGGTCTGCCCTACCTGCGTCCTGTTCCAGTCGAAGATGACCCTCGCAATTCACTTCCTGCTGAGGTTTTGGAAATTTTCAAATTCAAAGTAGATGTAGCCATTAAGGCGTATGTCTAAATTGCCCGTACTTAAACCGCGCCAGATAATTACCGCACTGGAAAAAGCGGGCTTTCGAAAAGTGCGCCAAAAGGGAAGTCACATCCAATTCAAACGGGGGAATTTACTTGTAACTGTCCCGAACCACCCTGGAGACTTGAATCCACAAGTGTTGCGTTCGATTATTCGTCAAGCGCAGATGTCACTTGAAGAGTTTATTAATCTGCTTGGTTAAAACCCGTCTTGATAAGAGGTGGGTTTTACAATCATCAGTAAAATAAAATTCCCTTCCCCCATGAATCAAAAGAGCCCCGCGTTTCGCGGGGCTCTTTTTGGTTGACTAGCTCAGAACAGTAACGTTCGTAGCCTGCGGGCCCTTAGGACCCTTTTCAACAGTGAATTCGACCTTTTGGCCTTCTTGCAGGTTACGGAAACCGTCACCTTGAATGGCGGAGAAATGGACGAACACGTCCGCTCCGCCTTCGCGCTCGATGAAGCCGAAGCCTTTGTCACCATTGAACCACTTTACTGTACCAGTTATTCTGTCAGACATTTTTGCCTCCTTTGGCAATTTGAAAAATTTTAGGTAAATCTGTTTGTTCCATCGGAGGTCAAAACAAAACAGCCCACGGTCAAACCGTGAGCTGTTGATGTTCTTCATACCAACGTAACTTACTGTTTTCCTATCGGCGCTAAAGATAACATACTACCTTTCACAAGTCAATCAAAAGTGAGCCTCAATATTGCGAGTATAATCCTCTCCCTATGAACTTTTTAATCACCGGAGCCGCGGGATTCCTCGGCTCTTCTCTTGCAAATCACCTCGCCCGCGAGGGACATCAAGTACGCGGCCTCGATGACATCTCCACCGGCGACCCGCAGGCGCTCGCGCCGGATGTCCATTTTACGCGCGGGGACGTGAGCGACCGTCCCAAGTTATGGACCCTGCTTCAGGATGTGGATGTGGTCTATCACCTCGCCGCCCGCGTTTCAGTACAGGAATCCATTTTATATCCACGCGACTATAATGCCGTCAACGTTGGCGGGACAGTGGCTTTGATGGAAGCCATGCGTGATGTGGGAGTCAAACGCGTCGTTCTGGCTTCGTCCGGAGCTGTGTACGGCGACTTGGGCGACTCAACATTGACGGAAACTGCCACGCCGAATCCACGCTCGCCATATGCGGTTTCCAAACTTGCGGCGGAATATTACGTCCGCACGATTGGCGGGTTATGGGGCATTGAAACCGTCAGCTTGCGTATCTTCAACGCGTATGGACCGGGTCAACACCTGCCGCCCTCTCATCCACCCGTTGTGCCGCATTATCTTCGTCAGGCCCTGCGCGGCGGGACATTGGTCGCGCACGGCGATGGAACACAAACCCGTGATTACATTTATGTGGACGATGTAGTCAGCGCGATGGTAGCCGCCTCCACTGCGCCGAATATAAATAACCTGGTCATTAATGTTGGCTCTGGTATAGAGACTGCCATCCGCGACCTCGTCCGCGTTGTGTTGGATGTGACCAACAGCAAAGCCAACGTGGTCTACAACGCCCAAACCTCAGGCGGTGTTTCACGCATGAAAGCGGACTTAAGCCTCGCAAAGGAAAAATTGAGATTCGTCCCATCCATTAAACTGGAGGATGGGCTGAGGTTGACACTGCAACGGGATGCAAGATTTAAATAACTTGTTTTCACGTTTACAGGTTTATATGTTTGAACGTTCCAACTTTCAAACATGCCAATCACAATGATTCTCCCCTCTAAATTTTACAGCCGTCCCACATTGACAGTCGCTCGCGGACTCCTTGGCGCAAGACTCGTGCGGATTCTCAACGGAGTGGAGTTGGCGGGGTTGATCACTGAAACCGAAGCCTACATTGGCGAGCAGGATTTGGCCTGCCATGCCAAAGCGGGGCTGACCCCGCGCACTGCCCCCATGTACGGGACGCCAGGATATGCGTACGTTTATTTCACCTACGGCAATCATTGGATGCTGAACGCGGTCACAGAGCGCGAGGGTTTTCCTGCGGCGGTGTTGATCCGCGCGATTCAACCGATTGAGGGAATCGAGGTTATGATGGAAAGGCGCAATGGAGGCGATACGTTTGGTCCGGGCAAACTGACTCAGGCAATGGGAATTACCAAAAGCCAGAATAATGTCAATTTGACGGAAGCAGGCTCGGGGTTATGGATAGAAACGGGGCAAGTCGTCCCAGACAAAAGCGTGACGATTGGCCCTCGAGTGGGTTTAAATAAAACACCAGAGCCGTGGTTATCCAAGCCCTGGAGATTCTTAGTGAATAATCATGTCATTGCGAGCCGTACTCTGGCGAGGCAATCACGAATTGAATAGGAGATAATCATGGGTTTACTTGAAGGAAAGAACGCGTTGATTTTTGGTCTCGCAAATGAACGCTCGATTGCGTGGGGCATTACTCAGGCCTTCAAACGCGAAGGCGCAAATTTAGGAATCAGTTATGCGGGTAAAGTGCTCGAGAAGCGTGTAAAGCCGCTTGCTGAGCAGGTGAAATGCAAATGGGTCGAAGAATGTGATGTGACCCAGGATGACCAGATCAAATTGGTGGCGGAGAAGGCCGCGAATCATTTTGGGAAGGTTGATGTGTTGGTTCATTCGATTGCCTTTGCCGGGCGCGAAGAATTAAGCAAGCCCTATCACGAAACCAGCCGCGAAGGATTCAAAACTGCAATGGACATCAGTGTGTTTTCCTTCGTCGCATTGACCGATGCCTTCCTGCCGATCTTGAATCCCTATGCCTCGATCATGTGTCTTACTTATTATGGCTCGGTAAAAGTTGCGCCGCATTACAACGTGATGGGCGTTGCCAAGGCCGCGTTGGAATCATCCACTCGTTACCTGGCTTATGATCTGGGTCCGCAAAAGATTCGCGTGAACGCGATTTCGGCAGGTCCGATCCGCACATTGGCGGCGGCAGGCGTGGGCGGCTTCCGCGATATGTACAAACATTTTGCGGATATGTCCCCCATGCGCGAAAACATCACCATCGAAGATGTAGGCAACTCGGCTGTCTTCCTTGCCTCTGATCTTTCGAAGCGCATTACAGGCGAAGTGCTATATGTTGACTCTGGCTTCAATACCGTCGGTGTGCAAATGAGTGAGAAAAACGAGTAGGAATTAGGCGGTTAGGTGATAAAGGGATTAGGTGACCAGGGATTAGGAATTAGGAATTCGGCAATTAGGAATTAGGGTGGGCTGCACTTTGATGCAATGTCCGCCCTTTTTGTTTTCTACGGTAAAATTGCTTTAATATGTTCAAGCGCAACACATCCTCTCTGAAACAATCCCAGCCCACACAAAACTGAATTGGATGTTCTGATTCATGGTAAAACAAGCATGAAAATTCAGATGGAGCCGCATCCATTGCAACGTGCCGAGGAGCGCGGCACAGATATTGAAGAAATTCAAATTGTTCTTGAAGATGGAACGGAGATCCATGCCAGAGGGAATCGGAAGGCAAGAGCAAAGGTATTCGCTTTCAAAAGAGAACGACTTGGCAAATATTACGAAGAAAAACGAGTTGAAGTGATTTATATTGAGGAAGGCGAACTGATCATTACAGTGACCGTGTACGTCTTCTATGGAGAATGGAGAACCTGATATGCAAATCGTATATAACCCAAAATCTGATATCTTGTATATTCGCATTGACGATATAAAGCAGGAGGTGGTCAACCAACGCGTATCTGAAGACGTGACACTTGACATCGGCAAGGATGACAGGATCATCGGAATTGAAATTCTGGATGCCTCTTTGCGCATGAACTTGAAAAACATTTTCCCTGTGGAATATCAGGTTGTCGCAGTTGTGAATTCATAATGTTCAAGCGCAGCACCAGCCCCACTGAATCAACATCCCAACCTATTCAAGCTGTGGAACGCATTACCTCTGTGCTCGGCTCAAGCGTGGTCTGGCACGGAAGCATCAACGGCTCGGGCGGCATCCGCATTGAAGGCGCATTTGAAGGCGAGATCTCCCTGCGCGGCATGTTAGTCGTCGGCGAGACGGGGCGCGTCACCTGTCAAAATGTGCGCGCCAACGCCGTCATCGTCGCAGGCGCGGTGCGCGGCAACATCACCACCCAAAAGCTGGAAATCCGCGCCTCCGGGCGGGTCTGGGGAGATGTAGTCACAACCGCATTTGTGACCGAAGAGGGCGCTTTCCTGCGCGGCCAAATTCGAATGGAAGAAACGGTCGAGCTGGAGCTTGAGCCTGCTCCCGAGTCCACGCCTTCGGAGGCTGCCCAGGCAGAGTTCATTGCACAACTCCCTGAACCTGTCAATAAAGCGCCTCAAAAAATAATGGGGAAGAAGAAAGCCGTAAAAAGTTAATAACTGAACCCTAACGGCCATGAAAAACTGTTAGGGTCTTTTTATGACCATGAAATACACCGAACTCAAAATCCAAACCCAGCGGGAAGCCCCCAACAACGCGCGGACAGAGGGATTCGCATTCCTCATCCGTGCTGGGTATTTGACTCGTGAAAATGAACTCCTGCCGCTGGGAGAGCTGGCGGTTGCAAGGCTGAAAAATCTATCAACCAATCCTTCCTTCTTCTCACTTCTGTCCCTGCCTTTACTAACCAACGACCACGAAACCTACTCTCCACTTTCCACTGGAAATACCGAAATCATCCATTGCGAATCTTGCAAATATACCGAACGCCTCGAACTGGCGCAATTCAAAAAGACAGCCATTCCCCATGAGGAACTACTTCCGCTCGAAAAAGTATTGACGCCCGACTGTCACACCATCGAAGCGCTGGCGAATTTTTTGAACATCCCAAAAGAGAAGACCGCCAAGGCGTTGATGTACACTCGCATCGCAGACAATAAATTCGTCTTCGTCGTCCTGCGTGGTGACATGACCCTGAGCGAAGCAAAACTTAAGAACATCATTGGCGAAGTCCGCATGGCAACAGCGGAGGAAATCACAAACGCAGGCGCAGCAGCGGGATTTGCGTCACCTGTTGGATTGAAGAATGCGCTCATCGTCATGGACGACATCATCCCCCAATCACCAAATCTGGCGGCGGGCGCAAACGAGGATGGTTATCACTTGCTTAACACAAATTGCAGACGAGATTATTCTCCCGACCTTGCCGCGGACTTAATCCAAGCCAAAGCGGGTGAACCTTGCATACACTGTGCCGGCCCGCTTGCCACCCTCCCTACGCTCAACCTGGCTGCGCGCTCTGAATTTAATTTCGAGAATATCCTGCTCGCCCTCGCAGAGACTCACCACGATGACAAAGGATTGATCCTCCCAAAATCTGCCGCACCGTTTGACGTGTATCTCATGCACATCGCAGGCAAGACCATCAACACATTTGAAAAAGCCGATGAGATTTACAACGCCTTGCAAAATGAGGGCATTTCCGTCCTTTTCGATGACCGCGATGAACGCGCGGGTGTCAAATTCAACGATGCGGATCTGATCGGTTGTACGATCCGTGTGACAGTTGGAGAGAAAAATCTAAAAGACGGGAACATCGAAATCAAAGCAAGAACAGACAAAGCGAATCAACTTGTTCCAATCGAAGATGCGATTCCATTTATAAAAGCCAGTATTCTCGCTCCCAATTTGGGAACAATGTGATATAATCCTCTTATGCGCATTATCTCCCGAAAGATATTACGCAAATTCTGGGAAAAACATCCAGATGCGCAAAACTCCTTGCAAACATGTTACATAGATGTAAAGCATGCAAACTGGAAGAAGCCATCCGATATTAAAGCCATTTATCAAACTGCCAGTTTTTTACAAAACAATCGCATCATCTTTAACATAAAAGGGAATACATATCGAATTGTAGTGGTAGTTCACTATAAAAAAGGTGATGTTTTTATTCGCTTCGTTGGGGCACACAGTGAATATGACCGCATAGATGCGAATAAAATTTAATAAGGAGAACGAATGGATATCAAGCCAATCAAGACAGAAAAGGAATATGAAGAGGCGCTAAAGGAAGTCGAGCGTCTATTTGATGCCGTCCCAGGCACACCCGAAAGCGACCGTTATGAAGTCCTTGCGACTCTCGTGGAAGCCTATGAAGATGAACATTATCCAATTCCCCTGCCGGATCCAATTGAAGCAATCTTGTATTACATGGAGAGTCGCGGATTATCACGCGCAGACCTTGAACCTTTTATAGGCAGCCGGGCGCGCGTTTCTGAAATCTTAAACCGCAGACGGCCTTTAACTTTATCCATGATTCAACGCCTGCATGAAAATCTTGGCATTCCAGCAGAAGCGCTTGTTCAGCCTTATAGACTCACGGTCACAAATTCCAAATCATCCCACCGCCAACAAATGCCTGTTGCGGCTTAGTATTACAGCGTAAAGTCAGGCTCAAAGCCGCAGTCCTCGGCGGCGTATTACTGGAAAACCCCTGCGCCGGGGACGGCGCAGGGAGCAACTTTACGCTGTAATATTAGATGATAGAAAGAAAACGAACAACCCCTTTCATAATTCATCCTTTAACAATGAACATTGGACACTTCCCGCCACCCAAACAACGTGGTTTGATCATTCACGGATTTATCCTGCTGGTGCTGGTGATCATTGCCATAATCGGATTCGTAAATCTATCGAGCGCTGAGGTTGGCCCCGCTTTTTTGATTTCCCTGCTGGTCTCGCTGGCGGCCTTCCTTCCAATCCCGTTTTTTTTATATCGCACTTACGCCTTATGGCGGGCAGATTATTACATGGACCGTGACAGCCTCGCCATCCATTGGGGCTTGCGCGTGGAAGATATTCCGCTTACAGATATCGAATGGATCCGTCCCGCCGATGACCTGGCGCACCCGCTTTCACTGCCTTCGTTTCGATGGCCTGGCGGATTATTAGGAGTACGCCGTCATCCGGACATGGGGTTGGTTGAATTTCTCGCGGCAGACCCGAAAAAACTATTGCTGATTGCCACGGCAAAACGTGTATTTGTGATCTCGCCCGATAACCCCGCCGCGCTTGCGCAAACATTCGCGCGCGCAACCGAGTTGGGAAGCATCACACCCACCGAAGCAAAATCAGTGTACCCATCCTTCGTGGTGACACAGGCCTGGGAAAGTGGGCTCGCGCGTTACCTTTGGCTCAGCGCATTATTTTTGAATTTAGGATTGTTCATTTGGGCAAGCCTCATCATCCCCTCCACGCCGCAAGTTGCGCTCAGCCCGCAATTTGTTGGCGGCGCGCTTGAAAGAAGCGTACCATCCTCGCAATTGATCCTCTTTCCTGTTGCCAGCCTCCTGCTTTCTATTACAGGGTGGATCGCGGGTCTCTATTTTTATCGTTGGGAGCATGAACGCGTGCTGGCCTTTATCGTGTGGGGCTCCAGTGCCCTCACCGGCTTGTTATTCCTGCTCGCTGTGTTATTTATCATCACAACCCCCGTATGAAAAACCAATCACCTCTTCGGCTGGGTCTGTAATGCGGACTCTCTCCAGGTGAAATTTAATGATGAGGCACAGTAGCATGTTTAGGTCAAGCCCGAAGCGGCTCTTTTTACACCTTAATACACCTACATGCGCCCTTCCATTGAAAAATCATTTTAGGTAATTTGTCATGGTTTTCATCCAAATTAAAGTTACTTTAAACAGTTGCGTCATCTCGATTAAATGTGTAAGATAAGGATGCCGTGATACAGATTTTGGGGCTGCCTCTTTCTGGCGTTTTCCCGCCTTACAGTCAGCAAGCCTGATGGGTACCTGTGTACCTGTCAGGCTTTTTTCACCTCTTCGTCAAGGAGTAAAAATGCAAACACCCTGGGAATATCGGTATGCACACCGTATGCAAAAAATGGGAAGTTCTGTCATCCGTGAATTACTAAAGTTTACCGAACAGCCTGATATTATCTCGTTTGCGGGAGGCTTGCCAGCACCAGAAGTTTTTCCGGTGAAGGAATTTCAAGTAGCCTGCAACTGCGTGCTCAGTGACCAAGGCGCACAGGCTTTGCAATACAGCACCACCGAGGGCTATCGCCCTTTGCGCGAGATGATCGCGCGGCATACGGCACGGTACACCGTACCGATCACACCGGAAAATATTTTGATCACCTCCGGTTCTCAGCAAGCGCTGGATTTTATCGGCAGATTATTCATCAATCGCGGCGATTATATTGTAGTGGAGTCGCCTACGTATCTCGGCGCATTGCAGGCCTGGAATGCGTACGGCGCGCAATATATTTCCATCCCTTCGGATGAAAACGGGATGATCGTGGATAAATTGGAGGAAGCGCTTCGAATCGGGCCAAAGTTCATATACGTGCTCCCGAACTTTCAAAATCCGTCCGGCGCGACTCTCAGCCTTGAACGCCGCAAGAGGTTGGTTGAGCTGGCAGACCAGTATGGTGTGCCGATCATTGAAGACGATCCATACGGCCAACTGCGTTATGACGGTGAGCATCTTCCTTCGGTCGTTTATCTTGATAATCATTTCCGTAACAATGGGGCCGGAGAATACAGCGGTAACGTCATTTATTTGAGCACGTTCTCAAAATTGCTTGCTCCGGGACTGCGCCTGGCCTGGGTGGTTGCCCCGCCGCAGGTCATCCGTAAACTGGTGATGACAAAACAAGCCGCAGATTTGCATACCTCGTCTTTTATCCAGCATATAGCATACGAAGTGGCAAAAGGTGGATTTTTAGACGAGCATGTCAAATTGATCCGCACCACATATAAGGAACGCCGCGATGTGATGCTCGAAATGATGGACGAAATGTTCCCGCCACAGGTGCGCTGGACCAAGCCGAAAGGCGGCATGTTCCTGTGGGGAATATTGCCGGAAAACATTAATGCGGCCGAGGTGCTAAAAGCGGCCATAGATCGCAAAGTGGCCTTTGTGCCGGGCGCAGCTTTCCACCCTAATGGCGGAGGCGACAATACCATGCGGCTCAACTTTTCCTTCTCTTCGCCGGATACCATCCGCGAAGGCATAACACGGCTTGGCACGACCTTGAAGGATATCATGAAGAAAAATGGGCATGGAGCAGGGTAGACAGGGAAACAAGTAAATTCGTAGACAGGTGGGCATGGTTTTGTAATGCGTGATATGTGTTTGATGGTCCAGATGCCAAACACACTGTAGTGGAAAATTATTGAATGTTTCCCGCCAACCCCAACTCTGGCGCAATGCTTCGCATGGCTGTAATGACATTGCCCACATGTTCCCAAAGATCGATACCGAGTTCTTTTGCGGCATGTTCCATTTCAGCTCGATCAGTGCCGGCAGCGAAGGCCTTGTCCTTCCATTTCTTTTTGACCGAACTTGCTTCAAGGTCATACAAAGAACGTGAAGGACGCACCAGCGCAACCGCAGTGATAAGACCTGTGATCTCATCACAGGCGGCCAGCGCTTTCCTTCGCAGAGTATCACGCGGAACGCCGGTATGATCCGCATGGCTCAAGATATCCTGGATGACTTCCTCGTTCACGCCGCGCTCGCGCAGGGTCGCTGACCCTTTTTGCGGATGCTCCTCCAAAGTTGGGTGGATCTCCCAATCAAAATCATGCAGCAAGCCGAGCAGCCCCCATCGTTCAATATCTTTCCCATACTTCTCTGCATAAAAACGCATGGCTGCTTCCACAGACAGCATGTGCCGTACCAGGCTTTCACTTTTGACGAATTCACGCACAAGCGCAAGGGCTTCATCGCGGATCATTGGATTCTCCATTTTGGATTATGTCACTCTCCCGAAGGACATGTTAATTTATCGGCTCAGGTTCTCCAAGCAGGGGGACAGGTTTTGTGACCATCACATCCCACACCGCTTGAAAGTTGGCAAACAACTCGCGTGTACTCCAGTACAAACGCGAGACTTTGCGAAAATATTTATTGTCCGCTTCCACGCCGCTGGATTCAACGTCAAACCAGTCGCATAAAAACAAGGCGCGCGGTAAATGAAAAGCCTGTGTGACGAGGATCGCAGAGTCCACTTGAAAGACGGCTTTTGCCCGATAACAGGAATCGTATGTGCGGCGGCCTGCAAAATCCAGCACAATATCCTCATCCGGCACACCCAGGTTGAGCGCATATTGACGCATAGCTTCAGGTTCATTGTATTCGGCGAAGCGATTATCGCCGCTCATCAACAATTTGCCCACTTTGCCTTGTTGATATAACTTCACGGCCGTTTCCACGCGGTCGCGCAGAACGGGACCTGCGGAACCATCGCGCAGCAAGCCTGCACCAAAAACAATCGCCACACGCGCCGCGGGAACATTCACCGCGCTGAATGTGCGCGGCGAGGCAAAGATCAAGACCACCAATTTTGGCAGGAACAAAGCGATGATGATTAGCAGCGCAAAGCGCCAGAGAAATTTTACTGTATTTTTTAACATGGTAAGTAGAAAAAACACAGCAGGATGATAAAACTGAATTCATCCTGCTGTAAACAATTGTAACGGATAGAAGGATCAGAGGGGATTACCGAGCCGTTTTTGACGAATCTATGGGTTACAAGTGTTATGAACTTACATGCACCAGCCTCGGATCGAGCGCATCGCGCAAACCGTCACCGATCAAATTGAAGGAAAGCACGGTAAGCATGATGGCCAGCCCGGGATAGAAGACAAGATGCGGGGCGGTGAAAACCTGGTTGCGTTCCGCGCCAAGCATGGAGCCCCACTCTGGCGTGGGCGGCTGTGCCCCGAGACCCAGGAAGGAAAGCGCGGCCGCATCCAGAATAGCGGTGGCGATGCCGAGAGTCCCCTGTACGATAAGAGGAGTTAGGGCATTAGGCAAAATACACTTGAAAAGTATTTCATAAGTATTACCGCCCAATGAGCGGGTTGCAGAAACAAAATCCATTTCGCGGATGGAAAGCACGGAGGCGCGCATAACGCGCGCGTATGCCGGGATGGAGACAATACCGATCGCAAGCAGGGCATTGATCAGTCCCGGGCCAAGAACCGTCACGATGGCAATGGCAAGCAACAGCGAGGGAAATGCCAACAGGACATCCATCACACGCATAATGAGGTTATCGATCCAGCCGCCAAAATAGCCAGCCAGTGCGCCAAGTACAGTTCCAATGATGATTGCGAAGGTGACAGTGGAGAGACCGATCATCAAACTCAGGCGCGCGCCATATAACATGCGGCTGAACTCATCGCGCAGGTTGCCGTCCGTGCCCATGATATGCTGAGGTTGGTCCTGCGGGCATCCCAAAAGATGGATACAAGGGGAGGAGCGCTTTTGAACGTTCTGCGGCGGGTTCACGTCCAACATGGAAAGCGTGGGACTGTAGGGGGCGATCCATTGGGCTGTAAGGGCAATGGTCACTAGAATAGCCAATATGATCATGCCAACAATGGATGATTTGCGCCGAAAAAGCCGGTGCCACGTGATCTGCCAGAGGCTCGTCGATTTAAGAGCGAGGGCTTCAGAATCCAGTTTCGCCGGTGTTGCGGTGATGGTAGCCATGATCAATTCCTAGTTCAGGCGGATGCGGGGGTCAAGATAGGCATAGGAAACATCCACGATCAGATTTAATAAAACGAAGAACATTGCAATGACGACAGTAAACCCCTGCACAATGCCATAGTCACGGGCTGTGATGCCGTCATATAAAATACGTCCGACCCCGGATAAATTGAAAACGGTTTCTGTTAATACCGCGCCACCCAACAGGCCACCTAAAGATAAACCGATCACGGTAGCCAGGGGTAGTAAAGCATTACGAAAAGCGTGTTTAAAGATAACGGAGCGGCGGTCCAATCCTTTGGCGCGCGCTGTTCGGATGTAATCCTGTCCGAGCACTTCCAGCATGGCAGAGCGGGTCATACGGGCGATCAGCGCCATGGGAATGGTACTGAGCGCAAAAGCAGGGAGAATTAAATGAGTAAATGCATCCTTGAATACCACCCAGTTGCCGGTAAGCACTGCATTGAGAATATTCATGCGGCTAAAAAAATCTGAAATATTATAGATAAAAGTGCCTTTGGTAGGTTCCAGTCCCCATGTTTCAAAAAATGGAATGGTAATGAGTCCGGGGGAAAGACGGCCTGATGGTGGTAGTTGAAACGGCGTGTCTTTTAATGCAAGTGCGAAAATATAAGCAAGCATTAAGCCCAGCCAGAATACAGGCATGGATACACCAACATTGGCCCACATCATGGTGACCACGTCCACCCATGAATTGTGGCGCACTGCAGAGATCACGCCCAAAGGAATGCCAATAAAAATGCTAATCAGGAGTGCCGCAAAACTTAGCTCAACAGTGATGGGCAGACGCTCCATCAATAATTCTGTGATGGGTTTGGAATAACGAAATGAATTTCCAAAATCGCCATGAGCGATTTCATTAACATATACTCCAAACTGAATTGGGATTGGCTTGTCCAAACCATGACGATGGTTGAACTCATCACAGACTACGTTGGTGGCTTTCTCTCCTAACATGGCGCGACAAGGGTCGCCGGGAATTAAACGCGCCAGTGTAAATGTGGCAAACAAAATGCCAAACAGCACCGGAATACTGAGCAGGAGTCGTCGGAGAATATAAGTGGTCATGTCGGTTTAGGGAGAACCCCCGCCAAAATGACTCTTGACGGGGGTCTAATAGATGTACTAGGTTGAAATTATTGGGCCGGAGGCGCGTTCAGGAATGAGCCAAAGAGGCCGCTCCAGTAAGAGAACCCACCAGTGTTGCCGGTGTGGAGCGGGTTAGCCGCATCCCATTGGATGGAGAGCGAAGTTACCACATCATTCGCATCGAATGAGGAACCATCGTGAAATTTCACACCTGGTCGCAACTTAAAGGTCCACTCGGTCAGATCGGCATTGACTTCATAGGATTCAGCCAAAACGGGTTCAACTGCTGTGCCGCCTATCTCATAACCTAGCAGGGATTGGGTGACCTGCTCGCAAGCGCGCAAGGATTCGCCGTCGGTCTCGTCAGCGCAATAGAGCGAAATGGGTTCAGCATTCTGCATCCAGACGAAAGTGTCGGTGCCATTGGACATCACCGAGAAGTTCTCGTTGCCAAGCGGGCTGGCATGAGCGCCTGTAACAGATGCCTTGAAAGCCAGGGCAGAACCACCATGTGCAACAGGGATCATCGGCACGTGGGTGCGGATGGCATTATTGGCAGTGGTATAGAAGGGAGCGCGATCCGCGTCGTCAGCCAACTGGGCGCCACTCGCTAATGCGCTGGTGATGTCATCCCAATGATCACCGAACTGCTTGGAGGCGCCGGCGCCGAAGTGGTAACCAAGGAAGTTGGTCTGGTCAGGATAATCAGCGCCCCAACCGAGTAAGTGCAAGCCCTGCAGTTGACCGGCGTCAGATGCCGCAAGGAATGCTCCGGATTCCATCACTTCGATATTAACAGTGATATTCAGATTCGCTTTCAATTGAGCCTGAAGGTCCTGCGCCACAACATTAGGATCGGGCAGGTAACCACGCACAACATCGCGGTAGTTCAATACGGTTTCGAAGCCATCCGGGTAGCCGGCCTCAGCAAGCAAGGCTTTCGCAGCGGCAGCATCAAAGGTGTACCACTCATCGCCGACACAGCCATTCGGAATGGAGCATGGGGTGAAGTGAGAAGCAACTTCAGAACCAGCCGGGTAGAAGTTATCTACGATGCGCTGGCGATCAACACCCATGGCGATAGCCTGGCGTACTTTCTCGTTGGCTAACGGGTTCGTGGTGTTGTCAAAACCTTCAACCTGTGGGTTATTGTTGAAGCCGATGTACATGATGTTGAGGGCTGGGCGGGTGTAGAGAGCCAGATTGGCATCGCCTTCGACGGTAGTGAAATCATCGGGTCCAACGTTGTCAATGCCATCAACGGTACCAGATTGAAGTTCAAGCAAGCGCTGGGCAGACTCAGTGCCCCACTTGAATACCAGGGTCTCAGCGCCCTTGTTTTCACCCCAATAGTCGGGGTTGGCTTTGAAGACCAGTTGGTTGCCGCGTTCCCAAGATTCAACCATGTATGGGCCGGTGCCGATGGGTTTCTCAAGCAGATCGCCAGTGCCGCCAGTGGATTCAAGATATTCAGAGGGCTGAATCGCAAAGGATGAAAAAGCGATCTTCGAGGGGAAGGCTGGATCAGGCACGCAGAGTGTAATCTTGACGGTCAACTCATCCACTGCTTCGATGGATTTAAATTCACCACCGTAATCGCAGTTGGGAGCTTCAACCATCACGCCTTCGTAAGCGGCAGGCGCTTCGGTAGCGGGTGCAACTGGGGCAGGGGCTTCCGTTGCCGGTGCAGGTGCTTCGGTGGCAGCGCCGCCGCAAGCCGCAAGCACAAAACTTGCAAGCACCAATAACGAAAGTAGAACAGAAAGGTTTCGTTTCATGTTTCTCCTCCTTAAAGAGAAATAGGTTTAAATGGAGGGTAGAAGGGAAAGAATTCGCTCTCTTCTCATGCCTCCTGACAAGCCCAGATTATACAACAAGAATGAAATCTACCATATGGGCAATGGATATCCAGCTCCATTTAACCCGGCCGTGGATGGATCCTGCGGCCATAATCCCGCGATCTTCTCCCCGCACTCTGGACATTTTCCATCACCCGTAAGCTTGTATTCCCGGACAACGTACCCGCTTCTTTTCACAAGCCGATAACTGCATCGCGGACAATGGGTACTTTCATATGTCTCAACATTCCCAGGTAAATTCCCGGCGTAGACATATCTCAACCCGGCCTCACGCCCGATCTCCGCCGCGCGGATCAAAGTCTGCGCGTCAGTATTGTCAGGCTCGGTCATTTTGTAGTCCTTGTGGAATGCTGTGACATGCCAGGGAATATCCAAAGATAAACCTGCGAGAAAACGCGCCGCCTCCCACAACTCTTCATTTGAATCATTGAAACCGGGAATGACCAATGTCACCACTTCCACCCACAGGCCTGCTTCACGGGCGCGCTTGATCCCATCCAAAGTATTCTGCAATACACCGCCCAGCTTGCGATAATTTGTATCGTTCATACACTTCAAGTCAATTTTGTACGCATCCAAATACGGCGCGATATATTGCATCACTTCAGGTGTGTTGTTTCCGTTTGAAACATACGCGCACATCAATCCATTTGCCTTTGCCGTCTTGAAGATCTCAACAGCCCATTCACTTGTGATCAGCGGTTCATTATATGAAGAGACCACCACCGAAGCTTTTGTCATGCGGGCATGATTAACTATTTGCGCGGGCGTAGTCTTTCTAACCAAACTAACCGCGCTACTTGAATTGGAATCACGCCCAAATTGCGAGGTAAACCAGTTCTGGCATCCGATGCAATGGTAATCGCATCCCAGCATCCCGAACGTCAGCGCATTCGAGCCGGGCATGACATGTGAAAAAGGCTTCTTCTCGATCGGGTCAACCTGCAGCGCGGCTACATATCCATGCGGCACGCGTAATTTGCCGCCTTTATTAAATCGCACCTGACAGATCCCGCGTTTGCCCTCGCGGATCAGGCAGCGATGTCCGCACGCGAAGCAACGCAGGGAGTTATCTTCGAGTTTCTCGTATAACTCGCCTTCCACCGTCAAATCATCCAAGACATTTGCGAGGGAACTCATCTATAATAGTCCTATGTTAACCGTAGTCATACAAGCCGGCGGCGCATCCTCGCGCATGGGTGAGGATAAAGCCTTGAAGCCATTTCTCGGACGTCCACTCATTCAACGCGTGATCGAGAGATTGACTCCGATTGCAGATGAAATGATTGTAACAACGAATCGCCCCGCAGATTATGAATTCTTGAACACTTCGACAGGCTCAGTACGCCGTCTGCGCCTCGTCGCGGACCTCAAGCCCGGGCGCGGCGCGCTGGGCGGACTCTACACTGCCATCGCTTCCGCCGCTTGTCCATTCGTGGCGGTGGTGGCCTGTGACATGCCCTTCGCGAGTCCAATGCTTATCGAAGGCGCGCGCAGGCTCATGGTCGAGGAAGAAGCGGATGTCGTCATCGCAAAAACGGAGGCAGGCTATGAACCTTTCCATGCCTTGTACCGCCGTGAGGCCTGCCTGCCGGCAATCGAATCCGCGATGGATGCAGACCAATGGAAAGTGATCGCCTGGTTTCCAAAAGTCAAAACGCGGACATTATCATTGGTTGAAATGAAATCCCTGGATCCTTCGGGGTTATGTTTTTGGAATCTAAATACGCCGGAAGAATTTTTGGAAGCCGAGAGACGCGCTAGCGAACAATGAGCACGGGGCAGGGGGCGTGAGCCACGACTTTTTGGCTGGTGCTTCCAAGCAATAAACCAGCCAGTGTGCCCAACCCGCGCGAACCCATCACGATCACATCACACTTGAAACTGTTCGCCACTTTAATAATGGCTTCAGCAGGCGACCCCTCGATCAACTCGGTATGAATCTCGCAGGGGATCTTCCCGACTGTCTCCATGGCTTTTTGCACGAAAGCATTTGCATCATCCATGCGCGCATTTATTGCGGATTGCATGTTCGGCTCGCCAAGATAGGGCGGTATGAAATCATAAGCCACTACGATACGAAAATCTTTTGAATTCATAGCGCGCGCCAATTCAGCGGCTTTGCGCGCGGCTTGGAGTGCATGATCCGAACCATCAACAGCCAGCAGGATTTTGTCAAACATGGTATCTCCTTTTCTGTGAGGTACAATTTCATTATCAGCGCAGGTTGCGCTCTCTGGCGCAAGGTTTTGCGTGGCATCAGAGTGCGCCAATTACTTTCGTGCAATTGATTATACAATCATAGTGTCTGAATTTCATTAAAGGAGATTTACATGTTTTTAAACCCGTCAGCCGTGCTCGGCGCAAGCCTTGACCTTATACGTCGGCAATTCCCAGGCCTGAACCGCCCCGCTGTTTTCTTTGACAACCCCGGCGGGACCCAGATCGCAAAACAATCCCTTGACCGTATCAATAAGTATCTAATTGAATGCAACGCCAACCACGCAGGCGCATTCGAAACCAGCATCGCCTCGGACGCAGTTCTGGATGAAGCGCATCGCGCCATGGCAGATTTCTACAATGCAGCCTCTGCCGAGGAAATCGTCTTCGGCAACAACATGACCAGCCTGACCCTGCACATCAGCCGTTCGATCTCGCGGGAATGGAATGAAGGTGATGAAATCGTGGTCACTCGTCTTGATCATGATGCCAACGTGACTCCCTGGGTATTGGCTGCGCAAGACCGCGGCGTTAAAGTCAATTGGGTGGATTTCGACGTGGAGGATGGCACGCTGAAACTGGATGGTTTACAAAAAGCCCTCGAACGAAAACCGCGCTTATTGGCTGTAGGTTACGCCTCCAACTCACTTGGGACGATCAATCCAGTTGCAAAGATCTTAAAAATGGCACATGAGGCCGGCGCGCTGGTTTACGTGGACGCAGTTCAATACGCTCCGCACGGCCCGATCGATGTGCAAAAATTGGACTGTGATTTCCTCGTTTCTTCAGCCTATAAATTTTTCGGAACACATGCGGGAATCTTATACGGCAAGCGCGCTTTATTGGAGAAATTATTTGCCTACAAAGTCCGCCCTGCCACGGATAAAATTCCCGGCAAATTCGAAACCGGCACACAAAATCATGAAGGCATTGCAGGCGTGCTGGGTGCGATTGAATATTTTGAATGGATCGGCAAAGAGTTTGGCGGCAGATATGCGGAGGGGCTGAAAGAAGAAGGGTATCAAGGCCGCCGCCTGGAACTCAAGAAGGGCTTGACTGCCATTCGCTCCTATGAATTCGAACTTGGACGCGCGCTTCTTTCCGCCCTTGAATCTGTTCCCGGATTACATATCTATGGTCTGAACGATATTCGCCGTCTGGAAGACCGCGTGGCGACCTTTGCTTTCCGATTGAAAGATATGCCGCCGCGAGTCGTTGCTGAAAAGCTGGCTAAAGAGGGAATTTATGTATGGGATGGAAACTATTACGCCATCAATGTAACAGAAAGGCTTGGGCTGGAGCAGCATGGCGGCATGGTGCGCGTGGGCGCGGCTCATTACAATACGCTCGCAGAAGTTCAGCGGCTAAAAGACGCGCTCATGAAAATTAATGAGGGGTAACCCATTGGACCTTGCTCACAGACCTCCGCGTTCTGTCATAACCCGGAAGTCTGTCATTAACGGGAATGCCATCTATAATTGTGTTATGCTCTCTTTAATAGTATAAATAATTTCAGCGCTGCTTTTTCTCAACCTTGTGGAGCAAACCATGAAAGCGGATCGTAAGACCACGAAAAAGACCGGCGGGGAAAAATCGAAAACACAAAAAACGCAAACCGCGTTAAAAGCAGCCGCGCCCAAACCTCCTGAAAAAAAGACCGTTCGCAAAATAAACCCGACGGCCCAACCGCAAATCGAAAATATGCCGGAGCGCAACCGTATGGAAGAAAAATTGCTTGCTTCGGAAGTGCGCTATCGCCGTCTCTTCGAAGCCGCAAAAGACGGTATCCTTATTTTGGATGCCGGTACAGGCGCGATTGTGGATGTCAACCCGTTTTTGATCGAATTGCTGGGTTATACACACACAGAATTTCTTGGCAGACAACTGTGGGAAATTGGCTTGTTCAAGGATATCGTCGCCAATAAATCTGCTTTTCTAAAATTACAGGCGCAACGCTACGTTCGTTACGAGAATCTGCCCCTTGAAACCAAAGATGGGCGTTCCATCTGGGTCGAGTTCGTCAGCAATATTTATGAAGCCGGTGACACACAGGTAGTGCAATGCAATATCCGCAACATCACCGAGCGCAAGCGGGCGGAAGAGATGTTGAAAGAAAGCGAAGAACGATTTCAAAACGCCTTCGAATACGCTGCGATTGGCAAGGCGTTGGTAGCTCCCAATGGCCGCTGGATTAGAGTAAACCGCGCACTTGTCGAGATGCTGGGTTATTCAAGGGAAGAATTGCTGACAATGACTTTCCAGGACATCACACACCCTGACGACCTCGAGACTGACCTTGTATACGTTCGTCAGATGCTGGCGGGCGAAATCCAAACCTATCAGATGGAGAAACGCTACTTGCACAAGCAGGGGCGGGTTGTCTGCGCACTGCTGAGTGTGTCGCTGGTGCGAGACAAGGCAATGAAACCGCTGCACTTCATCTCACAAATTCAGGACATCACCGAGCGCAGGCAGGCGGTGGAGGCGCTGCAAAAAAGTGAAGAACTGTACCGCGCACTAGCCGAAGGTTCACCCGATATGATTTTTGTGATTGACCGGGACGACCGCGTGCAGTACGTCAACACATTCGCCGCGCGGCAGGCTGGTACAACGCCGGAAAATGTAATTGGCAAACCGCGCGCCGATTTGTTTCCACCCGATATTGCCGCGCAACAAGAACAATCCTTACAGCGCGTTTTCGAAAGCGGCGTGCCGCTGATTAGCGAGTCCCCCCTCCGCTTCGGCGAACGAGAGATATGGATCAGTAATCGACTGGTGCCCTTGCGTGATAAATTGGGTAAGGTGACAGCGGTGTTGGGTGTCAGTAGCGATATCACCGAACGCAAACGCGCCGAGGATGAGATCAGGCGCATAAATAAGTTTAATGAAAATCTGATCAACAACATGTCGGAAGGAATTGTCGTCCAAAATACCGACGGTGAGTTTACTTTTGTAAATCCAGCGGTCTCCTCCATTACCGGCTACCCGCCTGAGGAACTCATCGGAGAACATTGGACAAAATTCATCCCTGCTGATCAGCATGAAATTATTAAAGAAGCGGACAATCGGCGGTTGGCTGGCCTGGCTTCGCAATATGAAATAGATTTTCTGCACAAAACCGGAAAACGGATCAACCAGTTGGTAAGCGGCAGTCCACTCTTTGAAAATGAGCGCTTCAATGGCTCTATGGCTGTTTTCACGGACATCACCGAGCGCGTTCTGACTGTAGAAAAACTCCATAAGAGTGAAGAGAAATATCGTTTCCTGTTTGAGAATAACCCGCTCCCGATGTGGGTCTATGATTTAAAGACGCTTGCCTTTCTGGCCGTCAATGACTCAGCAGTGGAAAAATACGGATACACGCGCGAAGAATTCCTGCACATGACGATCGCCGACATCCGCCCCACGGAAGATGTGCCCCGATTGATGAAAAACCTTGCGGGGCAGCGGCCAACCCTTGAACATGCGGGGACGTGGCGCCATCTCCTCAAGGACGGATCCATCATTGATGTTGAAATTACATCCCACACTCTGCGAATGGAAGAACATGACTCGGCGCTGGTTGTAGCGCAGGATATCACCGAGCGCAAGCGGGTGGAGAAAGCGGAGCGCGATCAGCGCACTCTGGCTGAGGCATTGCGCGATACAGCCGAGACACTCAGTCGTACACTGGGTTTTGGTGAAGTGCTGGATCACATCCTCGTCAGCGTGGGGCGCGTTGTACCGCACGATTCCGCCACAATCCTGCTGATCGAAGCAGGCGCTTTGCGTGTAGCGCGCTCAAAGGGGTACGCTGAACGCGGCCTTCCGGTTGAACAAATTGTGTCTGAACTTTCGCTGACTGAAACAACTAATCTGCGGCAAATGTTCGAAACTGGGAAGCCTGTGCTTATTTCCGATACCCGCGCCTATGCGGGCTGGGTACAAGTTCCGGAAACCTCCTGGTTGCGATCAAGCCTTGGCGCACCCCTGTCCATCCACGAAGAGATCGTCGGCTTTATTCTTTTGGATAGTGAGACGCCGGACTTTTTCACCTCTGTTCACGCTGAAAACCTGCAAGCATTTGTCAATCAGGCCGCGCTTGCCATCCATAATGCGCGGCTGTATCAGCATGCGCAGGAGGAGATCATAGCGCGCAAGCAGGCGCAGGAAAAGCTCCGCGTCCAGCTTGAACGCCTCTCCGCTTTAAGAGAAATCGATCAGACGATTGCCTCCACATTCGGTTTGAGCATGAGTCTGAATACCCTGATTGCTCATACATCCAGACTGCTGGATGTGGATGCGGTTTCAGTCCTGCTTTTGAACTCTGCATTCAATAGATTGGAATATAGCGCCGGGCGTGGTTTTAGTAGCGCTGCCATAAAAACGACCAACATTAAACTGGGTGAAAGTTACGCCGGCAGAGCCGTAATCGAACGGCGGATCGTCGAGATTCCCAACATGCGAGATGAACCGAATGATCTATTTCAGACGGGCTTCATGAAAGACGAAAAATTTGTAAGTTATTACGGAGCGCCTCTGATCGTCAAGGGCAAAGTGATCGGTGTCCTCGAGTTATTTCACCGCTCGCTGGTTGACCACGATCTGGAATGGCATGATTTTTTCAGTGCATTGGCCGGGCAGGCCGCCATCGCCATTGATAATGCCAAATTATTCGAAAACCTGCAAGCCTCCAATAGTGACTTATTTCAAGCCTACGATGCCACCATTGAAGGCTGGTCGCGTGCGTTGGATTTACGCGACAAGGAAACCGAAGGTCATTCCCTGCGTGTGACTGCACAAACTCTTGAATTGGCGCGCATCATGGGTCTATCAGGCGATCAGCTGGTAAATATCCGTCGCGGCGCCCTCCTGCATGACATCGGTAAAATGGGCGTTCCAGACAACATCCTGCTCAAAGCCGAAGACCTGACTGAAGATGAATGGAAGATCATGCGAAAGCACCCCACCTTCGCGTTTGAATTGCTCTCACCCATCCACTACTTGAAATCAGCCGCCATAGACATCCCTTATTGCCATCACGAAAAATGGGATGGCACAGGCTATCCGCGCGGACTAAAAGGCGAGCAAATTCCGCTGGCCGCGCGCATCTTCGCAGTACTGGATACTTGGGACGCTTTGATTTCTGTCCGGCCGTATCGGCCAGCCTGGTCGAAAGAAAAGGCCCTCGCGTATATCCGCTCACTGGCTGGAACGCATTTTGATTCCGCTGTTGTAAAGGCATTTTTAGAGTCAGATCTGCACTGAATTCCTCCTGCAATTCTTATCATGTCGTTGCGAGGAGGGCATTTGCGCTTCCCGACGAAGCAATCCCCTCTTATTGTGGGAGACTGCTTCGGCTAAGAACAAGAGCGCCTCGCAGCGACATTGTTTATACTGAGATTTGTATCTGCTCATAAATCTCCATGGGATCGCTTCCTGCGCCGTCCTCGGCGCAGGAACACCCGCAAAACGCCGCCGAGGACGGCGGCTCGAGCTTACCCCGACAGTTTTGCGCTACATCCATGAGGGAGAGGTTTTGCATCTGCTCATAAATCTCTAGTAAAATTCTGTATAAATCTACATTGACGATTCGGCCCTTAAAAGTAAAATTTCATGAACGGAGGCGAGGGCGTGCAAAACGCTCTCGCATTATTTAACAACTCAAGCAACAAAAATATCAGATTTTCCAAAGGCAGCCATGTTCTTAAAACGCTTTCAGCTGGGACTCATTCATGTCGCTGTCGCGATGACCCTCGTCCCAATCAACAGCACACTTAACCGCGTGATGATCTTCGACCTCGAAATCCCAAAGACCCTCGTCTCGATCCTGGCGGTGCTCCCCTATCTGATCTCCCCCATTCAAGTAGCCATCGGCTCATTTTCAGACCGTCATCCGATCCTCGGTTATCGCCGCACACCCTACATTCTGATGGGTCTCATGCTATGTGTCCTGGGTCTGGTTATCTCCCCGCGCATCGCATATCTGATCCACGACAACTTTGCACTCGGCATTCTGGCAGGCTTGCTCGCCTTTGGCGCATGGGGGATGGGCTTCAACCTCTCGGCAGTCTGCTACCTCTCCCTCGCCTCCGAACTTTCCGGAGAAAAAGAACGAGGCAAAACCATTGCGATCATGTTCTTCATGATGGTGATCGGTTTAATTGCGACGGGCATCGGATTAAGCCGCATGTTGACAACCTACTCGCCCGAGACACTCTCACAGGCCTTTAACGTCGTCGGCGCTTCAGCCCTGACCCTGGGCCTGCTCGGCCTCATCAAACTTGAGCCACGCTCCACCCCCATTTTCGCCAAGACAGATTCTGCCATCACGGTGAACGAAGAAATGCGAAAATGGGGGGATGAAAGGGGACCCACCGTATCCGAGTCATATACCGTGAAACAGATGACCTCCGCCATCACAGCCAATCCTGTTGCCAAGACATTCTTCATTTACCTGCTTTTACTGCTGGCCGCCATACTCGGGCAGGACGTTCTGCTCGAACCATTCGGCGCGCAAGCCTTTGGAATGTCCATTGAAGCCACCACCCGCATTGTGTCCATCAGCGGCGTTTTCACCTTGATCGCTTTTGTAGTGGCAGGCGCATTGGAAGGCCGTCTGCCAAAGAAGGCCGTTGCCCAAACAGGCAACCTCGGCGCGCTCGTTGGTTTCCTGTTTATCATCCTAAGCGGTTGGATGCACAGCCTGAATGTATTTTATATTGGCATTATGCTGCTTGGCTTTGGCACGGGTATTTCCACAATTGCAAACCTGTCCTTGATGTTTGACCTGACGATCCCCGGAAAGGTCGGTTTGTATATCGGCGCGTGGGGCTTCTCGAATGGCATGTCCCGTTTGACAGGCCTACTGCTGGCCGGAGTCGTGGCGGATGTGGCCACGCAGACCACAGGCTCCGCATTGAACGGGTATCTGATCGTCTTTGGCATAGAAGCCTTGATGCTTTTCAGCGCCGCTATCCTGCTCACGCGCATTGATGTTCAGGCGTTTAGGAAGAAAGTGGAAGGACCATCGTTCGATGACAAGGTGGCATTGATGGCTGAATAAATTTGGAGAGATTCCAGAGGGCAGAATATGACAGACGAATGGCTTTCCTTAAGTGATGCGGCGGAAGTGTTGGGTGTGCATCCCAGCACAGTCAGGCTTTGGTCCGATAAAGGCATGCTGCCAGTGCACAAAACGCAGGGCGGGCATCGCCGCTATAAGCGTAGTGAAATTTCCCTTTGGGCAGGATCAAGCCAGAAGTCGCTCGTGATCGAGCCTGAGAATATGATGCAGGAAGTCATCCGAAATGTCCGCATGCAAATTTCGGAGGGCAGTCTGCAGGCTGAGTCCTGGTATCAAAAACTGGATGAGGATGCGCGCGCGCAATATCGCCTGAGCGCGCGTTCGTTGTTCCACGGCTTGATGAATTATGTTTCTGCAAACAGTGAAGACGCGGCTTCGGAGGCCTATGCGATTGGGTATGAATATGCCTCGCGGGCCAGGCGCTATAACCTTACTTATGTGGATGCGGCCAAAGCCTTTTTGTTCTTCCGCGATACGTTAATTGAATCCATCATCAAAGTATACGGCGATGCAAAGGTGCCGGCTTCCCAGGCAACCCGCATGTACTCAAAGATACACACCTTCACCGACGATATTTTGATCAGTTTGCTGCAAACCTATGAGTCTCTCGGAAATGCCAATCGTTAAGCCCAGGAGAAAAAGAGGATTTATGTCTGAGCCTCGCCATTCCAGGCGTTTTACTCCTTCGTCTGTAACAGAAAAACTTGTTCCTGTTTTTCTGGTTGTACTCTTATTAACTTTGCTGGCTGTGCTCATTATCATTGGCCTATCGCTGTTGGGTGTGATCGCACCAGCCTAATCTATCTTAAACTGGAGACCTCATGAATTATATTCCGTATCTTTCCACCATGATTACATTTGCTTTTGTTGTTGCTGTCTACAATCGCTATCGTCACCATGGTGGAATCCACCTTTTGCTCTGGGCTGTTGGCCTGCTCCTCTACGGGCTTGGTACGCTCAGCGAAGTTATTCTCAGCCTGACCTTCAATGTTATTGTTTTGAAAATTTGGTATCTGACAGGCGCAATGCTGACGGCCGCCTGGCTTGGCATGGGAACAGTTCACTTGCTCATTCGCAAGGGGAACACAGCCGAAATTCTGACCCGGGTATTGGCTGCCGTTTCAGTCCTCGCGCTTTTTCTCGTTTTGTCAGCGCCAACCCTGCACGGAAATTATGATGTCACTCATCCCGCCTCTGAGCAATATAAGAATATCCTGACCCGTGGCGGACTCACCATCCTGTTGACGATCCTGCTTAACATCTATGGCACAGTGACATTGGTGGGCGGCGCAATTTATTCCGCCTTCCTTTTTTGGCGAAAGAAGATATTGGCGAACCGCATGTTCGGTAATATACTGATCGCGGCGGGGGCATTATCTCCGGCAGTGGGCGGTAGTTTACTCAAGGCTGGCTTGGCTGACATACTTTATCTCAGCGAGTTTGTGGGCGCGATCTTAATGTATGTCGGCTTCGTAATGGCAACTCGGGGTAAGCTCCAGCCGCCGTCCTCGGCGGCGTTTTACGAGTAAAACCTGCACCGAAACAATTATTGCTCTGGAACGAATTTCCTTGCGATGGACGTGCAGGTGTGTACCCCGCCTGTTCTTTCCGAGGCTGGCCTCAATCAATGCTCATCAGATGCAACGTTTGATTCTGCAAACCAATGTTGTGTGACAGTCCCACTGCAGGAAGCAGGCTGTACCCTTCTGCAAATCTCTTTAAAAGGTTGTGAATAAAAAAAATCGGGCGTGAGATACGCCCGATTTTTTTTATTCAAACGGGGTGATAAAATAACCAAATGGGCATCCTGTATCTTGTCGCAACACCGATTGGCAATTTGGAGGATATGAGTCCACGCGGGGTGCGAATCTTGCGTGAGTGCATTCTCATCGCCGCAGAAGATACACGCCATACCGGCAGATTGCTCAAACATTTCGACATCAAAACCCCGCTTACCAGTTACTTTGAACACAACAAACTCAACAAGCTGGATCTCATTCTCGAAAAACTTTCCCAGGGTGACGTGGCATTGGTTTCCGACGCAGGCATGCCCGCCATCAACGATCCCGGCTACGAGCTCGTCCAAGCCGCCCTCGCCTCCAACTTCGACGTCCTGCCTGTTCCTGGACCTTCAGCCCCTATCACCGCTCTGGCAGTATCCGGCCTGCCCACAGATTCATTTTTATATCTCGGTTATCTCCCCCACAAATCCAGTGAACGCCGCAAAGCCGTAATGCAAATTGCCGATTTGCATTACACCCTCATCTTCCTCGAATCCCCTCATCGCATTGTGGATTCCCTTGAAGATATCCTCTCCGTTTTAGGGGACCGCCGCATCTGCGTCGCTCGCGAAATGACCAAGATGTATGAAGAATACTGGCGCGGACAAGTCGGCGGCGCGATTGAACATTTCAAGTCCAAAGACCCGAGGGGGGAGTTTACGCTGGTGGTGGAAGGAAAGAGGAAAGAGGAAAGAAGTGTCTGGACGGAGGAGGAATTGTTGGAAGCGATCAAGAAGGAATTGAAAACGGGGAAATCTGCCAAGGAAATTTCCGCTGAATTGGCGAAAAAAAGCGGTTGGAATAAAAAAGAAGTGTACAACTTTGTTGTAAGGCAAAAAGATAATTGACACAGGGAGAATACCATGGATTTGACACAAACACTAATTTCAGCAATTGCAGGTTTAATAAGCGGTACATTAGCGTCTTTGGTCGCACCTTGGGTTAATTGGGGTGTTGAACGCCGTAGAGGGAGATTAAATACAAGACAATCATTACTTGCTGATGCGCGAAGCACTTTAATTTTTTATGAATATGATAACGAAGCTTTCCGTGACACTGCGGAATATTCACGCTTAAAGCCTTATTTGTCGAAAAAAGTAATTTCATTAATTGAATCCCATGACAATTCAAATTTAGCTGTAGTAATGAAAGGGCGACACGCTGGGGCTAATAATTTCAAGAATTTGATTTTGGATGAAATTTCTAACCTAGAACGAAAATGGAAATTAATATAAAGGAGCCCCACATGCCCGACAAACCCGAAACCAAACCCGAAGAAAAGAAAGAGAAAGAAGAAAAACCCACCCCCAAGGACAATCTCGTCGAGAGCAAGCATTCGGTGAAGATTGGCGGCAAGACCATCAAATACACCGTCACCACAGGGACAATCGTGCTCAAGGAAGAGATTCATGATAAAGAGAAGGACGCCGAGGTCGAAAAACCCCGCGCCCAGATATTCTTCATTGCCTACACCAAGGACGGCGTGAAGGATAAATCCAAACGTCCCATCACCTTCTCCTTCAACGGCGGACCCGGTTCCTCGTCCGTGTGGCTGCATATGGGCGTGCTCGGTCCGCGCCGCGTGGTGCTGACCGACGAAGGCGAACTGCCCCCGCCGCCTTTCAAGTTGGCCGATAATCAATATTCCATCCTCGATGATACCGACCTTGTTTTCATTGACCCCATGAGCACAGGCTACAGCCGCCCGGTAGAAGGTGAAAAGTCCAAGGAATGGCATACCTTTACAAAGGATATTGCCTCCGTCGGCGATTTCATTCGTTTGTACACCACACGGTATAACCGCTGGCTTTCGCCAAAATTCCTCGCGGGCGAATCCTACGGAACCACACGTTCGGCAGGACTCTCCGGCTATTTGCAGGACCGTCACGGCATGATCCTCAACGGACTCATGCTCATCTCTGCCGTGCTCGATTTCACCACCATAGATTTCAATCTCAACAACGACCTGCCTTACATCCTCTTCCTGCCCGCCTATGCGGCGACTGCCTGGTATCACGGTAAGTTGAGTTTCAAAGCGCCCTTGCAAACCGTGCTTAAAGAAGCTGAGGAATTTGCAATGGGTGAATATGCCTCCGCGTTGCTTAAAGGCGCATCGCTCACACCTGAGGAGCGCGCCAACATCGTCGAAAAACTTTCACGCTTCACCGGCATCTCGCAGGAATTCATCCAACGCAGTGATTTGCGAATCCTCGACCGACATTATTTCAAGGAACTCCTGCGCGAGCGTGGAAAAACCGTCGGCCGTTTGGACAGCCGTTACACCGGCATCGACCGCATCGGCGTTACCGAAACCTATGAATATGATCCTCTGTTCGCGCAGGTCTCAGGTCCGTATACTGCGGCGTTCAATGATTACATCCGCACCGAACTCAAATTTGAAACAGACCTGCCTTATGAGATCCTCAGTGAAAAAGTGTGGACGAACTGGTCGTACAGTTATTTCCAGAATCAATATCTCAACGTCGCTGAAACCCTGCGCCGGTCCATGACCTTCAATAAATATCTCAAGGTCTTTGTTGCGAATGGCTATTACGATCTCGGCACGCCCTACTTCGCCACCGAATACACCTTCGACCACCTCGGACTGGATGAATCCCTGCGCAAGAACATCAGCATGTCCTATTACGATGCGGGTCACATGATGTACGTCCACATGCCTTCGCTCAAGGCGATGAAGAAAGATTTGACGAAATTCATCACGGACGCGAGTTGATAACATGCTCAAGCCGCCGTCCTCGGCGGCGGCGGGACGCCGCGAGAGCATATAGGAATATTTATGAATTTAGACGATCTCGAACTATTCAAAAAAATAGACACTCAAAACATGCTTGCCCAAATTAACGGGCTGCCCGATCAATTGCAAACCGCATGGGAATTGGGACAGACTCAGCCGCTGCCTGATTTCAAGGACATCCAAAACATCGTCATCGCCGCGATGGGAGACTCCGCGCTCGCCGCCGAACTGACAGCTGCTTCTGTTTTCTCGAACATGCGCCTCCCCTTGTCCGTTCACCGCAATTACGGCCTGCCTGCAACCGCAAATGGCAAAGGGACTTTGGTCATTTGCATTTCCCATTCCGGGGACACCGAAGAGACGTTGGATGCCTTTGAAACTGCGCTGAAACATAAATGCAGTCTGCTTGTCATTTCCACGGGCGGGGAATTGACCAAACGCGCAACCGCAAAAAACATACCCGCCTGGAAGTTCGGCCACAAAGGCAAAGCCAATGCGGGAATCGCTTATCCATTTGCATTGCTGCTCGCATTATTCGCCCGCCTCGGCTTCATCCCCGACCCGGCGAAATATGCCGCTGAAGCCGTCGCCATGATGAAGAGGTCACAACAGCATATTGTCCCCGGTGTGATCGCCGCAAAGAATCCCGCCAAGCGTTACGCAGGCCAATTGGTGGGACGCTGGGTCACCTTCGTCGGCACTGAAAACCTTGCGCCCGTTGCCAGAAGATGGAAGACACAGATCAATCTACTCGCCAAAGCCGGCGCAAATTTTGAGGTCATCCCTGAAGCTTCTCACAACACATTGACCGCCACACTCAACCCGAGCCCAACCCTCAATGCCCACACGATGACCCTGTTCATGCGCGCCCCGAGCGACCGCCCGCGCAACCGTTTACACTCAGACTTAATGCGCGAGGCATTCATGCTGGAAGGCTTGAACACGGATGTAATTGATGCACGCGGTGAGTCAACGATTGCACATTTGTGGACGCTGATCCTCTTCGGCGATTACATGGCATATTATCTCGCCATGGCGTATGGCGTTGACCCCTCCGATGAGAGCGCTTTTTTGAATTTCAAGGAAGTGATGGCGAAGAGTAGGGTGTTTACAAAACCGTAAGGGCGGCCCGCCCATCGAGAGCAACGCGCTTTGATGAGCATTGAAGGGTCGCCCTTACTGCATTAATTGATTATTTCTTCGGGGGAAGTTTATTTCCCGCGCCCTGCTTGAACACTTCCACCCACAGGGAACTGGCGAGTTCGAAGCCGATGAGATGGTCGTGTCTTTCCATCTTCAAGCGCAGCGGACCTTTGAACGGGGCGCAACTCAGCAAATGGAACGGGGTGCCAGGCACAAGTCCGAGTTCGCCGATGTAAGTCAGTTTTTCAAGGTCATGGGTGCGGACGCGGCTGATGAGGCATTCCGAGCCGGAGGGGACGTCAATCAGCGGCACGTCGGCCACGCGGGGCATGATGCCGTCTTTGGAGGGGATCGGCTCGCCATGCGGACAGCGGGTGGGATAGCCTGCGAGTTCGTCCATGCGGTCCTCGATCTGGTCGTTGACGCCTCGCTCGAAAGTATCTGCCAGTTCGTGGGCAGTCGCCCAGTCGTATTTCATCACCTTGACGAGGAAAACCTCCGTCAGGCGGTGACGACGCAGGGAGGGCATGGCGATTTGCTCGCCTTCAGGGGTGAGCGCCACACCGCGATAGGGTTTATGCGCGAGGTAGCCGTGTTTTTGCAGGCGCTTGACCATGCTGGCAGTTGCCTGCGCCGATGACTCAACTTGCGAAGTCAGGAGCGAAAGCGGAACTTGTTGATGATCCTGTTGTAAGCGATAGATTTCTGCAGCGTAACGCTGCATGGCAGGGCTGACGTTCATGCGAGAGGAAATCTCCGAAAATGTAGATCACGCTTGTGGCGTGCTACAAAAATTTTCAATCAGGTTGAAAACTATTTACAATCCAATATAGATAAATTTTAATACAAATATCTAGATTATTCAGTCGGCTGTCATTATACTACGTCCTATCAGATGAAAGAGATTATCTTTGTCTACTCAACACGCTTTGCGTAGTTCCTGCTCTTGTCGGCGTCCCCGCCGCCGAGGACTGCGGCGGGAGCATTTTATGAGATTATCTTTGTCTGCTCATATCAATTTCAAGGAGATTTGTTCGATGAAAAGCTATAGCAAGAAACCGTTTGGTTTGTTATTCGCGCTGGCTCTGCTCGTCAGCGCGTGCGGTGGAGGGAAGGCCGTCAGCGAGGAACCGGCTCCCGCAACAGAACCAGCCGCGCCCGTAGTCACTGAGGCGTCCGCCATCTCGGGCGATCTGGTCATCTATTCGGGCCGCTCCGAGTCGCTCATCCAGCCGGTGTTGGATGCGTTCCAGGCGAAATATCCGAATGTGAAGATTTTGCTCAAGTCCGGCAGTAACAGCGAACTGGCAAATGCGCTGATCGAGGAACAGTCGAACCCGCAAGCGGATGTGTTCGTGACGACGGAAATTTTCACCGTCCAGAGTTTGTACCAGCAGGGACTGTTCGCTTCGTACCACCCTGTGGGCGCGGATCAACTGCCCCCGGAGTTTATCGGACCTAAGGATAACTGGGTGGGAATCACACGCCGCGCGCGCGTCATCATGTACAATACGGAACTCGTGAGCGCAGAGGAAGCGCCGACTTCGATCTTCGACCTGACTGATCCCAAGTGGAATGGACAGGTCGCCGCGGCCGGTTCGACCAACGGTGGCATGCAGGCGCAGATCGCCGCGATGCGTCAACTGCTCGGCGATGTGGATACGCAGGAATGGCTCGTCGCTTTGATGGCGAATGACGTGACCTTCTTCGGCGGTCATACCGATGTGCGCAAGGCGGTTGGCGCAGGCGAGTTCAAGATCGGTCTGGTCAATCACTATTATTATTATTTGCAGCTTGCGGAAGGCAGCCCGGTTGGCATCGTCTTTCCCGACCAGGGTGAAGGGCAGATCGGTCTGATCACAAATGCCACTTCCGCGGCGATTGTGAAAGGCGCAAAGAACGTCCCCTCCGCGCAAGCCTTTTTGGATTTTTTGCTCTCGGCGGAAGGTCAGAAATTGTTCGCGGAGTTGAATTATGAATATCCGCTCGTCGCTGGTGTGCCGTTGAAGGAAGGCGTCCAACCGCTGGATGACTTCCTTCTCGCGGATGTGAACGTGGCGGAAGCCGCGCTCGATTTCAATGGCACATTGAATTTGATGGAAGCGGTTGGTTTGCCGTAACCCCTGCCCTCACCCCTAGCCCCTCTCTCACAGGGAGAGGGTATCCCTTCCCCCGCAGGGCAGGCACAAAAAACTACCCGCTAATCTCCGCGAATTTGCAAATAGTTCGCGAAGATTAGCGTAAATTCGCGGACACGTTATTACGAAGAATATGGCACTCCCGCAACTACGCAGGCATTACAACATCAGCCCCCGGCTTTTATTCGCCGCGGGGCTGATGGCGTTGTTCGTGGCAATCCCGCTCGTATACATCTTCTTCCGCGCGGTGACAGGCGGTGCGGAGGTGTGGATGCGCCTCCTGCAAACCCGTATCTGGAAATTGCTGGGGAACACCCTGCTGTTGACCGCGGCAGTGACCGGCGGCGCGACCCTCGTCGGCGTGAGCATGTCCTTCCTCACCGAGCGGACGGATCTACCCGGTCGCCGTATCTTCCGCTGGATGCTGGCAATGCCGCTGGCAATTCCCCCCTACATTGGAGGCATCGTGCATCTCACCCTGCTTCGTCCGCGCGGAGGTGCCATTCCGCAGTTGCTGGCAGAGTGGTTCGGTCAGCCCGTGCCGACGCCAAGCCCGCTGGGGTTTGCTGGCGCGACGTTCATCCTGGCCTTGTTCATGTTTCCGTATGTCTATCTGCTCAGCGGCGCAGCGTTCCGCTCATTGAACGCGTCGCTCGAAGAAGCCTCACGTACTTTCGGGCGCAGTAACTGGCATACGCTCTGGGAAGTGACCCTGCCTGCATTGCGCCCTGGCATCACAGCGGGCGCATTGCTCGTGGCATTGGATGTCCTCGCGGAGTATGGCACGGTTGCTCTGTTACGGTATGAAACGTTTTCGTCCGCGATCTTCGTGCAGCTCTCAGGCAGGTATGACCGCTCCGCGGCGGCAGTATTGAGCGGCGTGTTGATCGTGATCGCGATCATCATCCTGTGGGGCGAACTCCGCTTGCAGGGACAGGCGCGCTATACCCAAATGGACAGTCAATGGCGACCCGCGCCGCCTCACCATTTGAAGCGCTGGAAGATTCCCGCATTTTTGCTCACCGCATTTGTTGTCTTCGCCAGCCTGCTTGTGCCTGTCATCGTATTGAGCTTTTGGAGCGTCAACGCCTTGCTTGACCCCGCCACACTTGCCTCCATCATGCGCTCTGGCTCGCAGGAATTTGGCGACTACATTTGGAACAGCCTGTGGAGTTCCGCATTGGCGGCGGTGATCGCGGTTCTGCTTTCGCTGCCTGTCGCATTGCTGGCGGTGCGCTACCCCAACAAACTCACGCAAGCCATCTCGCGTTTTTGTCAGGTGGGCTACGCCATTCCCGGCGTGGTGATCGCGTTAAGCCTGGTCCTGCTTGTCAATCGCTATCTTCCGTTTTTATATGCCACGCCGTTGATCGTCGTCATGGCGTACGTCTTGCGTCACATGCCGCAGGCGATCCGCGCCAGTGAGTCGGCGCTGAATCAGCTTTCCCCTTCGATGGAAGAAGCGTCGCGCACGCTTGGGCGCACATCCCTGCAAACCATCTTCCAAGTTATTTTGCCGCTGATCGTGCCCGGCCTGCTGGCGGGCGCGGGTCTGGTCTTTTTAACCTCCCTCAAAGAATTACCTGCTACATTATTGCTTCGTCCCGCAGGCTTCGATACGCTCGCAGTCCGCGTGTGGATCTGGGCGTCCGAAGGCTTTTACATCCAAGCCGCGCCCGCCGCCCTGTTGCTTGTGGTCGCCTCCGCCGCGCCGTTATATTTTTTACTTCGCAGAGAACAAATCTTCCGATGAACGCGCTCGAACTCCGCAACGTCACAAAAAGATTTACGTCCGCTGGAATCCCGGCAGTGGATGATGTTTCGTTCACGCTTCGCAGCGGTGAGATTCTCGCCCTCGTCGGTCCCAGCGGATGCGGTAAGACAACGACCTTAAGATTGATCGCCGGACTCGAACGCCCGGACAGCGGCTCGCTTCACATTATGGGACAGCTGGCTGCCAGCCCCGGGCATTTCACTCCGCCCGAAAAGCGCGGCATCGGCATGGTCTTTCAGGACCACGCACTCTTCCCGCATCTCAACGTGTTTGAAAATGTAAAGTTTGGGTTGAAAGGTCAGCCCGCCGCAACTGCGCGCGAGACCACGCTCGGCATGTTGAAACTCGTCGGGTTGGAAAATTTTGGAGAGCGCTACCCGCATCAGTTATCCGGAGGCGAACGTCAGCGGGTGGCATTGGCGCGGGCGTTGGCACCGCGTCCTGTTTTGGTGTTGATGGATGAGCCATTCAGCAGTCTTGATGCGGACTTGCGTCATGAAGTCCGCGAGCAGGTGCGCGGCATTTTGAAGGCAATGTCCACCACAGCGGTCTTCGTCACGCATGACCAGGAGGAGGCGCTCTTCATGGGTGACCGACTCGCCGTCTTCCAAAACGGGCATCTGGAGCAGGTGGGATTGCCCGAAGAGATCTTTCACGATTCGGCGACACGCTTTGTAGCAGAGTTCATGGGTGACAGCGACTTCCTGCCCGGTGTGGTGAAAGCGGACGGCATCCAAACGGAATTGGGGCTCATTCCCCAAAAGGTAAACCTGCCCGTGGATTCCCCCGTCGAGATCGCCTTGCGTGCCGACGATGTAAGTTTCGACCAAAGTAACCCAGCCAACGCGCTGGTACTGGCGTGCTTCTTCCGCGGCGCATATTATCAATACCGCCTGCGCCTGTCCTCAGGCAAGTTGATCCATGCCTTCAAACCGCATACCCAGTCAATCCATCCTGGCACATCGGTCCATGCCTACATCAGCGCGGGACATAGTGTGACGGTATTTCACAATGGGGTTGCAGTAACGCGACATTAATGTCGCGCTACGCAAACTGCTCCAAATTGACCGCCACGAGCGGAAACGCTTCGTCCACGAATTTATCGAGGGTGGGGCGTTTTTTCATATGGCTGTAGTGCGATGCCAGTCCATAGATCGCCCAGGTTGCCACGGTTGCGGGGATGTCGGTGGGGACTTTTGATTTTCTCAGCCAGTAGGATAACAAATCGAAGACCTGCTTCTTGATGGTTGACTCCACCAATGACTCGAACTGCTGGTGCGGCTGGGTGCAGCTTGTGTGCAGCCGTCCAAGGAATTCACATACAGCGAGGATCAGGTTTCGCAGATTATCGGAACTGTAACTGCACATGTTCAACGTGCGTTTTTCTATATCCTGCATGAACATCTTGCTAATGAAGGTTTCGAGCAGAACGTATTTATCCTGAAAGTGCGCGTAAAAGGTGGCGCGGTTGATCTGTGCCTTGTCGGTCACATCCTGCACGGAGATGTTCTCGAAGTTTTCCTCAGCGAGAAGACTCTCAAAGGATTGCAGGATCAGGCCGCGGGTGCGTTTGACGCGCGGGTCGAGTTTTTCATCAGGGTTAGGCAACATATTGTCTCTTTTGTTGCTTAGTCAACATATCCAAATCTTTGTTGGTTGACGTTGCAGGTATGAATTGGTAAATTAACAACATCTGTTGAATAAGCAACAGATGTATAAAAGATACCACACTGACAGATATTTGTCAAAACCAAAGGAGCTATAAAATGGAAATCGTTTTTCTCATCGGGCGCATCGTAGTTGGCCTTTACTGGTTCTACAATGCGATCAATCACTTCACCAAGGCCAAATTCATGATCCCGTATGCAAAGATGAAGGGCGTGCCTCTGGCTGATGTTGCCGTACCCGGTACAGGCGTGCTTTTGCTGATCGGCAGTTTGAGCATTCTGACAGGTATCTACCCTGTTGTTGCCGTTGCGGCGCTCGCCCTCTTCCTGGTACCCGTCACTTTCATGATGCACAATTTCTGGGCTGTTGAAGACCAGTCCATGAAGATGAACGAGATGGTCGCGTTCTCCAAGAACATGAGCCTTCTAGGATACACGCTGGTTCTTTTGGCGATCCCCCAGCCCTGGCCCTTCAGCCTCGGCTTCTAAAAACGGTCATTAAAGAGGAAAATCATGAACATAACAATTATCGGTTCGGGAAATATGGGGCGCGGGATCGGAACCCGCGCAGCAGCAGGCGGCCACTCGGTCACTTTTGTGGATGCGAATCCTGAAGTGGCGGAGAAGACTGCGGCAGACGTGAAGGCTTCCGCCAGGAAGGGCGCGACGGTTTCCACTGTGAGCCTTGGCGATGCAGTGCTTGGCGATGTGGTTGTGCTGGCCGTTTGGTATGGCACAAACATCGAGATCGCAAAACAACTCGGCGCGAAACTTGCTGGTAAGGTCGTCGTGGATATTGCCAATCCCTTGAACTCCACTTACGATGGACTTGCCACTGCGCCAGATTCGTCTTCCGCGGAAGATTTGGCAAAGGCAATTGCCTCCAGCGCGAAAGTGGTGAAGGCTTTCAATACCACTTTCGCAGGCACACTTCTCGCAGGCGAAGTGGCTGGTCAGCCGCTCGATGTCTTTATCGCAGGTGACGATGCCGACGCGAAGAGCAAAGTTTCTCAACTGGTAGCAGATGGCGGCATGCGTGCCATTGACACTGGTCCATTAAGTCGCGCCCGCCAGATCGAAGGAATGCAACTCCTGCACATTACCATGCAAGGCGCACTCGGCACGAATTGGGGCAGTGCTGTAAAGATACTAGGATAATTTTAGTATGGTCACTTTAAGTAGAAATATTACATCAACTCCAATTGAGGAATTTGCCAGACTGGCAAATGATGAAACAGTTGAGCGGACTTCGAAAGCACTCGAAGCCAATGGCATTCAGGTATTGATCGCCGAAAACGGCACTGAGGCGAAACGACTGTTCTTTGAATTGGTTCCCGATGGAGCAGAAGTCTTTCTCGGCGCTTCTGTAACGCTTGAAAAACTGGGCATTAAAGATGAGATTGATCAATCGGGACGTTTTGATGCGCTGCGTCCCAAAATGTTTGCAATGAATCGCGAGACTCAGGGGCATGAAATTCGCAAGTTGGGAGGCGCGCCTGATTATGCTGCTGGCAGTGTCCATGCGGTGACTGAAGATGGTCATGTCCTAATCGCCTCCAACACCGGCAGTCAACTTGGACCCTATGCTTCGGGTGCAGGCAAGGTAATCTGGGTGGTCGGCTCTCAGAAAATCGTGAAAGATTTGAATGAAGGCTTGCGCCGCATCCAGGAGCACGTTCTTTCTCTTGAGCAGGAACATATGCAGGAACTCTATAAAGCCAGCACTGCTGTCAACAAAGTGTTGATCGTTAATCGGGAATTCCGCCCGAACCGTATCACAATGATTATTGTCAAGGAAGAATTGGGATTCTAAAAAGAAATTAAACTCACAGTAACATCGTCCATTCAATAGACAGTAATCAAAAACTACAAGAGAAAAAATGAAACAAATCCAAACCGTAAACCATACAGTGTTCTCCATTCACCCTGCCACTTTAATGGGATATGTCTCTTTAACGGTTGCCAGTCTGGAGAATCAGATCCTGTTCTATCAGCGGGCGCTTGGATTCAAACTCCACTGGCGCGAGAACAACAAAGCGGGACTTGGCGCGGGCGGCGCGGATTTGTTGCGCCTGACCGAAGAACCCAACCTGAAAAAATATCGTGGTGTGACTGGGTTGTACCACTTCGCTGTCCTGTTTCCCAATCGCCGTGAGTTGGCGCGGGCGGTGGCACGTTTGTCTGCCTTGAAATATCGCAACTATCCGACCGATCATATTATGACCAAGACCACCTATCTCGATGACCCTGAAGGGAATGGGATCGAACTGTATTGTGAATCTCCCGAAGATGGCATGTTCATCATTGAGAATAATGATTTTGTCACCCGCTGCACCGACGGCACATTGAGCAGTGGACGCGAACCTTTGGATGTGGAAGCATTGTTCAGCCATCTCAAAGAAGATGATAAATTGGATGACCCGCTTCCACTCGAAACACGCGTGGGGCACGTCCATTTGCATGTGCGTAACGTGCAGGAGGCCGTGGATTTTTATCACGGCATGATCGGGTTCGATGTGATGGGCATGTCGTCCACCTTCCAAGCCGCCTTTATCTCCGCAGGTGGATATCATCATCACTTGGGGTTGAATGCCTGGCAAGGCGAAGGTGCGCCGCCTCCGCAAACAGATGCGGTTGGCCTGCGTTATTTCACCATTGACCTGCCAAATCAAAAAGCGTTGGATGATGTGATAGAAAGAATTAATAAAGCAGGAATTCCATCCAATCAAATAGAAGAGGGTCTACTGTTGTACGACCCGTCACAAAATGGGGTTGTGTTGAGAACAGTGTAAGTAAATGAACGTCCCGCAGATGCGCGGGACGTTTTTATTTGAGCATAGAAGAGGTGGGGATATATAGCGTTATAATTCCAATCACCAATCACCAATCGGAAATCAAAAAATCGGAAATCAAAATCATGCACATATTAGTTACCAACGATGACGGCGTGCAAGCGCCTGGACTTTTAGCTCTCGCGCAGGAAATGCGCAAACTTGGCAAAGTGACTGTCTTTGCGCCCGATAAGAACTGGTCTGCTTCGGGGCATGTGAAGACGATGGAACGTCCATTGCGGGTGAAGGAGACATTTCTAGCGGACGGAACAAGCGCGTTCATGTCTGACGGCGCGCCATCGGATTGTGTTGCACTGCCTTTGCTTGGTTTGATCGAAGAGAAAATTGACCTGGTTATGTCAGGCATTAACCCCAATGCAAATATCGGGCATGACGTCACCTATTCGGGCACTGTCACCGCTGCGATGGAAGCTGTGATTACAGGCGTGAAAGGTATTGCAATTTCACTTGACTCGCCCGAAGGTCACGAAGGCGCGTTGGATTATTCATGCGCGGCATCCATAGCACGGCGCGTGGCTGAAAAAGTGATCGCAGATGGCTTGCCCGAAGGCGTGGTACTGAACGTCAATGTGCCGTATTTGAATGAGGTTGAACTCAAGGGATTTATGATCACGCGTCAGGGACTGCGTGTCTATCGTGATGCGCTGGATGTCCGTAGTGACCCGCGTGGCAAACCCTATTATTGGATCGGCGGTGAAGCGCCCACAGGCGTGGATGAACCCGGCACAGACTTCGGTGCATTGCATGCGGGATATGTCTCGATCACGCCGTTGCAGTTGGACCTGACCCATTACAAGGCCATGGATGTTTTGAAGAAGTGGAATTTTAAGTAATTGACCATGGACAATCAACCATCGTCCACGGTCTACCGTCCATGGTCGAAAGGATAACCATGAATCTCCTTCAAAAACTCTTCGGCGGACTCACTGCTCATCACTAAATAATGCGCTACCTTCCAAAAGTTCTCCTCATTCTGCTCGCTGCTTTCCTCATCGTTCAAGCCACATTCTCTCTCCAATGGCCCATTGCACATGACGAAGCGCCGCTTTTTTACGAGGCCTTTCTCATGCACAGCGAAGGCCGCATTCCCTACCGTGACATCTTCGACTTTCAAATGCCGGGCAGTTATATTGCCTATTATTTGCTGGGCAGTCTCAGCGGCTTCAACGCCTTCCATATTCGTATTCTCGACATTCTTCTGCTGGCCGCGCTCATTTTCATCACCTATCGTTTCATGCGGCGCTTTGGCAAAACACCGGCATTTGCGGCGGGCATTCTCTTTGGTCTGAAATATCTTCAAGTCGGGCCATCCATCTCACTTCAACGCGAATATCTTTTGCTGATCTTCCTTGCATTATCTCTTTTGGTGGGGATGCGTGACTCTCTGACTCCCAAACATAGACTCAGCCTCGGCATTCTCTTCGGTCTGGCGGCAGTCATCAAGCCCCACGCCGCGCTCGGACTGCTCCCCTTCCTGCTCTTTGACATCGCTGATATTTCCAAACGCTTCAACATGTCCCTGCTTAACGCCGCCATGAAAAGCATTCTGCCCGCCGCAATAGGATTTACGATTCCAACTGCAATTGCGATTGCATGGCTTGCCTTTAATCACGCATTGACTCCCTTCCTGAATATCGCCTCAAACTACTGGCCTTTATATTCTCAGATCAACGGTCAAATGGAGATTACCCCCCAAGCGCAGCGAATATCTTTTTTGCTCAATCAGGTCTGGCGTCTCGGCGGAAGCGGATTGTGGTTAATTCCTGCGATCATTGGGGTGTATCTACATCAAAACAAGCAGACCTACCTGTTGGCAAGTCTCGCGTTATGCTATGCAATTTACCCCGCGTTATCAGGCCAGTTCTTTCCCTATCACTACATCCCATTTATTTATTTCATCATCCTTTTAGCAGCCCTATGCTTCTCAACTATTAACCTTCAACCTTCAACCCTTCGACAGGGTTTCGACAGGCTCAACCTACCAGCTCAGGGCAACGCCTTCAACCTTTCTCTTTTAACCCTCATCCTTTTCACAGTCATCTTTTTTAGCGTCCGCCCCTCCGCCGCATTTATTCGCCAGATAAACCGCCAGCCTGTCGTCACCTCCACAGACCGCGCGGATGAGATCGCGCGCTTTCTCGAAAAAAACCTTGAAGCAGGCGACACTGTTCAACCATTGGATTGGACAGGCGGCACATTGCTTGCCATGCTCGAAACCCGGGCGCGACTGGCCACACCGTATATCTTTGACTTTTATTTTTATCATCATGTTTCAACCCCCTATATCCAAAGCCTGCGCGCAGACTTTATGGATGAACTGCAAAAATCATCCCCGCATTTTATCCTCGAAGTCACAGCCGTAGACAAACCCTGGATCACGGGTCAAGATACCTCCCGCGAATTCCCCGAATTACGCGCGTTTCTGGATGCTAATTATTCCGTTACAATCCAGAAGGCTGATTATGTGATTTATGAAAGACATAAATAGTGATGCAAACCCGCTGGCTTTTCAGATTCACCTATCTCTATCTCACCCTCCCATTCATCATCTTTTGCATGTTCTGGCTGCGTTTATCCATTGCGATTCCAGTGACTGCCCTCATCCTTTGGGTTTTATGGCAACTGTTTAAACAAAGCCCAGACAACCTTTTCCTGATTCCCAACAGCGTGCCCGCAGGGTATTCCCGATTCCCGATTTACTTATTACTACTTACTGGCATTTGGGTCCTCCTCTCCGGTGTTGGCGGATATGCCTTCCAAAATTGGGACCATCACTGGCGCAATGCGGTTTTGCGCGATCTGATTAATTATGATTGGCCTGTCGTTTATTCATCCGCCGAACGCGGACCATTCAAAATGCTCATCTACTATGTGGGTTATTGGCTTCCCGCCGCACTGGCAGGCAGACTCCTCGGTTGGAAATTCGCAAACTTTTTCCTTTTCTTGTGGACATGGCTTGGCGTTTTTCTCACCGTCCTGCATCTCAACACTAAACTCAAAACTACCTTGCTCAAAACTGCGCTTTTGCTCATCCTCTTCAGCGGTATGGATGCGCTCGGCACGCTGATCCTCGCGCCGGATTATCCAACACTTTTTCCTCCCATTCAGCATCTTGAAATTTGGTCAGGCGATTTGCAGTATTCATCCTTCACCACGCAATTGTTTTGGGTCTTTAATCAGGCTGTCCCTGCCTGGTTATATGTCTCTATTTTTGTCGCCCTGAGCGAAGCGAAGGGTCTCCAGCCCGATGGTAGGGATTCTTCGCTGCCCACACCTGCCCTCCCGAAAAAACATCGGGACGATGTGGCGGGCAGTGCCAGGGAAGAACGGGTCGCTCAGAATGACATAAGAGGACAGTTAGCGTTCATCTGGTCGCTCTGCTTTTTCTTCGCCCCGCTCGCTTCCATTGGGTTATTGCCTTATCTGCTCATTGAGTGGATTAAGCAAACAAACATCAAAAAACCATTCAAACACATTCGTTTTGGTTTGTTGTTTGCAGGCGCAATAATCGTCATCATCTCCTATCTTTTCTTTTCATCCAACACCGCCGCCCAGGAGCGCGGGTTTCAATCCATTGCAATCAAGGACATCCTCATTTTCTTTTTGCTCGAAGGCGGCATCCTCTGGCTCATACTTGCTCCCCGCTTGTGGCGCGACCCGCGCTGGGTGGTCACAGGCTTGCTGCTCATCTTCATTCCCTTCATCCAACTTGGCAATGGACGTGATTTCACCATGCGCGCATCCATTGGACCGTTGTTTTATTTGA
>Ga0082335_1001754_pt1 | contig 43922 bp, 45 predicted proteins | sample Subgrocontami58m_FD_72375 | JGI IMG/M metagenome (GOLD analysis project Ga0082335, IMG submission 72375) | Subsurface groundwater microbial communities from S. Glens Falls, New York, USA - GMW37 contaminated, 5.8 m (SPADES assembly) (version 2) ...
ATGTTCGAACGATAGCTTACTTGATCAACACCATTTTTCTGGTGAAGGAACGTCCGCCGGCTGCGAGTTTGTACATGTACACACCGCTTGTCAATCCTGAAGCATTGAAAGCGTGGGTATAGAATCCTGCTGGCTTCACTTCATCCACAATTGTACCAACTGTTTGTCCGATAAGGTTAAACACTTCCAGCGTTACGCGGCTTTCCCTCGCGACTTCATACTTGATGACAGTTGAAGGGTTGAACGGGTTCGGATAGTTCTGATCGAGCGCGAATTCAGTTGGCGTTCGTTTTCCATTCTCGCCGACTTCCGTCAGCACACTGATCCGAATGGGTTCGGTGTAGTGAACGGTCCCATCAAGATCAATTTGCTTTAAGCGGTAGTACCAGGTACCCGGCGACGTCGTGACATCAACGTAACTGTAGTAATGAGGCTCGAGTGTCGTGCCGTGCCCAGGAATGAAACTCCCTTCGATCCTATGGAAATTCTGTGTGCCCTCTAACGATTTTTCTACCTCAAAGCCGAAGTTGTTGGTTTCGGTCAAAGTGGTCCAGTTCAGACGAACCTGGTTGTTATTCTGCAATGTTGCGGTGAAGCTCGCAAGCTGAATGGGGAGCGGGGCCACCACCCTGAAATAATCTATAAGGCACATGAAAGCAGGTGCATGGATTTCGGGTATCCTTGGCGGCTGAATGGAATCGGAGTTGGCAGCATACACAGCAACAGAATCAACTTTGATTCTGTGGATAGCGGAGTTGGTCACTATCCAGTTAATACCCCCGTCTGAAGAATAGCGTTGAGTAAATGTGCTGTCGATGCGATCGAGTCGTAACAGCAACGGTCTGGTTCCAAATACGCTGGCTGGGAGAATAACCTGGCCTTGAGTATTGTAATTGCCGGCGTCATCAAAGGTGAACAAAAGAGCTACCAGAGTATCTGTCTTGCTGTAGATTTCACATCGCACATAATTTTTGTCGTCCTGAATCGCTTCAATGCCTTGTATCTGGAATTTCCGATTTAGGACGGTATCAAACTTTGTGATGATTCCGAAGTCTCCGACATCCGAACCTGGCGCGCCAACTCGCTGAACAAGTCTCGGGGCTCTGTTTCCGCCCTGTGAAGTCGAAACAGGGTCGCGAGAGAGCCCTGTGGGGATGCTGATAACTGCCTGCGTATCCCTCATAGATTGAGTGCAACCGCCCCGTAGGTCATTAAAACGCCAAAACGTGTCGAGTGTGCCAGTGTTGAATTCGTCTGAACGTATTCCCTGTGCAGATGCCGTGTCCAGAAGCATCACAACGCCGGCAAGGGCCGAGACGACGAACAAAACTTTATGCTTGTGTTTCATTGTTTTACCCCATACTGCAAATAGATGTGAATGATTTTAGATTGCCTCTCCGCCCCTGGTGGGCAAAAGCCTTGAGGTAATCATTGTTTATTGTCAGGAAGTGAGAACTAAGTTTTTTTTTGAGAATGAACGCTTGACAATTCTCGGCGTAGGCAAAGGGACAATAAACGTGCCACCCCGTTTCTGATACTCTTCCAGCTGCTGCATGATTTCTTCCGCAAAATTCCATGCCAGGATCAAGACATAGTCCGGCATTTCTTCTACAACCTTTAAGGGGGGGAAGATCGGCAAATGGTTGCCACCCATGTATCTCCCCTGCTTGAATGTATTCGAATCAGCGACAAACTCAAGGTGATGACTGTCAATACCGACATAGGTCATCATTGTCGTGGCTTTTGCCGCTGCGCCGTAACCGGCAATTCGCTTTCCTTCAGACCTTAGCGAGTTGAGAATTTCCAGCAGCTCAGCTTTTATCCGCTTGACGCGAGTTGCGAAGTCCACAAAGAACTCATCTGTATCAACCGTTCTTCTGCGTTCCGTTGCAAGCAAGTCAACAACAGACTCGGTTACCGACTCACGCAACTCAACAAACAATCGCAACGAACCACCATGAATACTAACACGTTCAACATCATTGAGATAGAGGGAATGACGCCGGAACAACTTGTCTAATGACGTTACTGAAAAGTAACAAAGATGTTGATGATAGATTGTGTCGAACTCCACACGATCCACTAAATCGACAACGTATGGGACTTCGATCACAGCCACACCGTTTTCTTTCAGCAACGTCCTAATACCTTCTACGAAGCCATTCAAATCGGGAACGTGTGCAAGGACATTGTTCGCGAGAATAACATCCGCTCGGTTACCTTCGTCTTTCAGCCTTCTTGCAAGAGTTTCCGTAAAGAACGTGTTGAGTGTTGGAATTCCTCTTTCAAGCGCAGCTTTTGCCGGACCTTCTGCCGGATCAATGCCGAGCACGGGAATGCCTTCATTAGCAAACGTCGTCAACATGTAGCCGTCATTGCTCGCTGCTTCAATGACCAAGCTGTTTGAATGCAGCTTGCGAGTTGCAATGATATTCTTTGCGCTGTCGCTGAAGTGTTTCATCAGTGACGGCGAAACGGAGGAGAAGTAAGGATAGTTGCGACAGAAAAGAATTTCAGGGGGAACTGACTCTGTTATCTGCACTAACGCGCATTGCGGACAAAAGGCTAATTCGAGATGAGCAAAGATCTCCGGCTTGTTCAGTTGGTCTTCGTACAGCAGCGCATCTGCAAGAGGAGTGTTGCCAAAATCTAAAATTGACTGAAGCTTGTCATGACCACATGAGAAGCACTTTGCGTGTTCAATACTCATTTATTACTCCAGCATTGACCAACTCTTCTTTCTTCCAGCGCAATGTCTTGTCAAGAAGTCCGGTGTTCATGAGATTTTTGATGTGGTCGATGCGCTTATATCGTTGCCCCTCAAAATCTTCAAGCTTTAACCCGATGCGCTGGTACGCCTCATACAATTCCTGAGCACCTTTGCGTGCATTCCATTGCGGCTTGAAATCAGGGATCATTCTCAAAATCTTTGTTCCATCAACACGATAGTTTCGCTTATCTGGACCAGCGTCTTTCGCAAACTCGATTTCGCAGCCGTGTACGGTTTCTTTCACAATCTCCGCAAGCTCTCGAATGCGATAATTATCCTCTGTCCGGCAAACATTGAACGCTTGGTTGTGTACGATTTCATTGGGTGCATGAAGCACTGCAGTGAATGCACGAGAAATATCTTCAATGTGAATGATGGGCCGCCATGGCGTTCCATCACTCTTTATAAAGACCTTTCCCGTCGTGAATGCCCATGCTACGAGATTGTTCAACACAAGATCGAACCGCAGACGAGGAGAAACACCGAACGCAGTTGCGTTCCGAAGAAACGTTGGACTGAAAGAATCGTCGGCTAACTTTGCAATATCTTGTTCGACACGTACTTTACAAATGCCGTATGGAGTTACAGGATTAAAGGCTGATTCTTCATTCAGCCAGTTGTCTCCGCTTGCGCCGTAATAGCTGCATGAGGATGAGAAGATAAAACGCTCTATGCCGACCTGTTTTGCAAGTTTTGCGAGTCGTACCGATGCGAGATGATTGATTTCGTAAGTGAGTGTAGGGTTCAAATCTCCAAGTGGATCGTTGGAAAGACCCGCAAGATGGAGAATTGCATCGAAGTCTTCGAGGTCTGAAGCTTCTACATCACGAATGTCTTTTCTGATTTCCGGAATCTCAACAATGCCGTCGCCAAATGTGCAACGCTGAAAAAAGTCGCTGTCCAATCCGACAACTTCGTGTCCTTCTTCAATCAACATCGGAACCAAAACAGTTCCAATGTATCCGCTATGACCTGTGACTAAGACTCTCATCGAGTGTTTCACTTAATCCTTCCACACTTTCCACGGCGCGTTGCCGCGGTACCACAAGTCTTCCAGCAGTCTCTTATCGCGCAATGTGTCCATACACTGCCAGAACGATGTGTGCCTGTACGCCATCAGTTGCCCGTCGGCTGCAAGACGCTCCATCGGTTCCTTTTCCCACTGCGTATCGTCGCCATCAATGTAATCGAAAACACCGGGTTCGAGAACAAAGAACGCTCCATTGATCCACCCTTCAGCAGTCTGCGGTTTTTCTTCGAACGAAGAAACTTTGTCACCATCAAATTTCAAATGTCCGAAACGCGCAGGCGGACGAACGGCTGTGAGGGTTGCGAGTTTGCCGTGCTTCTTGTGGAACGCAAGCAGATCGCGTAAATTTACATCAGACACTCCATCGCCCCACGTGAGCATGAAGGTCTCGTTGCCTAGATATGGCTTCAACCGTTTGATGCGTCCGCCGGTAAGTGTCACGATGCCAGTATCAACAAGCTCAACACTCCAATCGGGGCGATAGCCTCCGTGCATATCTACTTGTCCCGTTTTCAAATTCACTTTTAAGTTGCCCGTCAGCGCCGAGTAGTCAACCATGTATTTCTTGATGTACTCGCCCTTATATCCGAGAGCGATGACAAAGTCTTTGAAACCATAGTGAGCGTACTGTCGCATGACGTGCCAGATAATTGGACGGCCGCCAATCTCCACCATGGGTTTTGGTTTGATCTCTGTTTCTTCGGTGAGCCGACTACCAACACCACCGGCAAGGATTCCTACTTTCAATAAACTTCCCTCTTTCTTGGTTCAACGAGAACTGGAATCCTGATGGTAGAAAAAATGTTGAGTCTCGCTCGAAGCTTCTTCAGCAGCTTCGCCCAGCGAGCAGGTCCGAGATACATTTTTATATAGAAGATGATGAGAAAAAACAGGCAATAAACACGTTGATAACTGGAGAGTGGTACACGTTTCAACGACTTTATGTATTCGATGAAGCGTCTCAACCGAGTAAACCGTCCGCTCGCATTTGGATCGAACCACGCTGCCCTTGCTTTCTTTGTGGTACAAGCAAACGTGGAAATGTTTGGATGGAATCGCCGCAGAAAGAGTCGTTCCGGTACCTCTGCAATTTCCCCAAGCAACGCCAACTCGCCCAACAACACTCTGTCGGACGATTCGTAAGGACCGATGCAAGGAGTTTTCTTCAATTCGCTCATCCTCATTACGCCGAACACGGCGTTACAGTCGAGCGGCGTCCTTGTGAAAGTCTTGTAGCGAAGATGCGGCGTTGGTTCTCGAAAGTTGAAACGGTCTTCAAACAAGTCATCTATGCTGCTGCTGTGGTCATCGATGATGATTGTTTTTGGATACGCGAGTGAAACATTTGGCTCGCGCTCAAGCACTTCAACGCATCGCTCGATAAACGGCGGCATACATAGATCATCATGAGCCGCCCACTTGAAATATTTTCCCGTTGCGTGCTCAACAGTTAAGTTGTAGTTGCGCGCTGCACCCAGGTTTTTCTCGTTGCGATGGTACTGAATGCGATTATCTTTCGACGCGTACGCTTCACAGATTTTTCTGGTCCCATCCGATGAAGCGTTATCGAAGATGACTATTTCGAGGCTGGAGTAAGTTTGGGAAAGGATTGATTCTAAAGTGGCTTCTAAAAACTTCTCCCCGTTATAGATCGGTATTCCAACACTCACAAGTGGGTTGGCGGTGTTCATGTGGTTCCCCTGACTGTTGGCGAAAAATTTTTACCTAACTAAGCTAACGAGATTGGAAGACTTGTTCAATCGAATTGGAAAATGAATTGCATTTTTTTGCTGATCAAATGTACCTGAAAGTAAGTTGCGAATTCTTGATGAGTATCAAGTTGTAGTGGAATGATGTGTGGTCTTACAGTAATTTTCTACGAATCATCGAGAGGATTGAAATAACAAGAAACGTTTTTACCTAGAAATTGAAGGTACCGTGAATAATTATCTGCGTGATACTGAGTGGTGTTGTTGGAGCCGCATATGGATTTCTTTAATTGATGCGGCGAGTCGTGGGAAGAGAGAAAGATTTTTTTCGGGGAAGAGGCTGGTAGTAGTGTTGATACTCACAAATTGATGAATGTTTACGCGACGCTTCGTAGGAATTACAGATTGCTTAAAGCTCCAACCTTTGATGCGACATCTTTTTTCTCCAGCACTTCAGTGAACGAATAGAGAGTATCACCTGCGTATGAAGAATCCTCCGGCAGTTGATTTTGGATAACATTGGTCGGGAGAATGCAACGTGAGCCTCTCGTGCGGCAGTGAAGTAAGCAACTCTGGTACGACTGGCGCAACTAAGTAGGGCGTCGCATTCTCCCTATTCTTTTCACCATCACCCATCGGACGTATTCGGGAACAGTTTCGTTCCACCGGTCTTTGCCCGTCGTTTTCACATACACGATTCCACTCTTGCGATTGCGGTTCTCCTTCAAGCCAATCACTGTTACGATTGTGTGGATCGTGTCGCCGGTGTGGACAGGCTGTTGCCAAAACATTTCGGCATAGCCGAGGTTGGCAACAGCGTTCAGTGAAATTTGCCGAACAGTTTGTCCCATCACCGTATGAAAAACGATGAGCGGGTGAGCCCGATTGTGTGTATCGCAGAAGCGCGGCGTACGGTCACCTGTGAACGTAATGTACGCAACACGGTCTGTATTGGTGAGAACTCGTGGTGTTGGACAATCAAACGTCTGTCCGGGTTGAAAGTCTTCAAAGAAATTCTGGATGGAGCCTTTATTCGTTGACATTTATGTCGGCAGTGAAAAAGGAGCGAGGCATACAAGCGCCACGTAACACTACTAATTTCTTGGAGCAGAAGTCAAGACCAGATGTAATACAGTTCGGGGGGAGGAAAATGCGGAATCAAATTACGAAATCGGTGTGTGATATTGGTGATGCAAGCCACGCAAACGAAAATTTCCGCTTGAATCGTGCTCGACTTTTAAGTAGATTATCTCCGCAATTTTGGAGAGCTGGCAGAACGGTCCCGCCAAACAGCGGCGGGATTTCGCAGAAAGCGCTCAACTATTGCACCTGAGTTCTTGCATCAATAAAAAAACTCATACAAAAAGAAATTGGAGAGCTGGCAGAACGGCTATTGCACCAGTCTTGAAAACTGGCGCCCGCAAGGGCTTCGAGGTTCGAATCCTCGGCTCTCCGCTTCCCATTGTCTATTGACCATTGATCGTTCATCATTGACGATCAGAATGTTCCCTCATTATTCCGTCCGATCCTTCAACACCTTCCAATTGATGCAAACACAGGCGTAGCTCAAGTTGTTGCACTAATTTGGACGGATATTCCATAACGGCTTGCGAAAGATGCTCGGATGCGCCATCTTGAAGCGGACGCAGGACGTGTAAGCTGAACTCAACACGGGATGCGTTATGAGATTGTTGTCGCACTCTCAAGCCTTCAAGAAGGTAGACCATCAAACTCTTTTTCTGAGTCTTCTGTCGAAGTACCAAACTGTTTTGAAATTATGGGAGGGCATATACCATGCGCCTGCTTATCTCTACCCTCGTAGTATCTGTGTCGTTCTTCGCTTCATCATTTTCGCAATCCGACCCGCCCGTACTCTCTGCATGGCTCCGCAATACAAACGGCAGAGTCGGCTACAATAATCTCCCTGCAGACGTCCAGCAAGTTCGTTTCTCCACAAATTGGGTTTACAGTAACAGTTCAAACATTCCCACAAATCAAAATTATCAATTCAAGATTTCAAGAAATCCTGTGGAGAACACGGGCACAAAAATAAGCACACCGCTTGGAGTGATTGCGTTCTGGAAAAATGGAGTGTCTATTTACAATGCGCTGGACGCGATGTCGTACAACAATCAAAACATCTGGCATCAAAACGCAGTCGTTGTTGAAGCGCCAAGCTTTGATGCGTGCTTGGGTCATCCCGCGCAACAGGGTCGTTATCATAATCACCAGAATCCTCGGTGTCTCTATAATATTGATTCAACTCGGCATTCTCCACTTCTCGGCTATGCGTATGATGGCTTTCCCATTTACGGTCCCTACGGTTTTGTGAACACCAATGGAACGGGGGGCATTACGCGTATCAAATCAAGTTACCGTACGCGAAGCATTACTCAGCGAACCACGTTGCCCGACGGGACGGTGTTACAGCCTTCACAGTACGGACCAAATGTTTCCACAACCTATCCGCATGGATACTATGCCGAAGACTATGAGTACGTCAGTGGATTAGGGGATCTCGACGCGTACAATGGGCGCTTTTGTGTAACGCCGGAGTACCCGGGCGGTGTTTACACATACGTTGTTACAACCAATGCGAACGGAAGTTCTGCTTACCCTTATGTTATCGGTCCAAAATATTACGGCATTGTCGCGACGGAGAACATTACGACGCAAGGACACGTGACGATTAGCGAGCCTGTAACTGTGTACAATCCGACGAGCGCCGTTGGTGAGCAGAGTGATATGCCAGCCAAGTTTGAATTGAAACAGAATTATCCAAACCCGTTCAACCCAACGACAGAGATCAGATTTCAAATAGCAGAGATCAGAGGTCAGTCCGAAGGACTCCTTACGGAGAAGTCAGCGGTCAGTCGCGTAACGCTGAAGGTATATGATGTGTTGGGAAAAGAAGTCGCAACGCTTGTGAATGAAGTATTGCAGCCAGGTGAATACTCTGTAGGTTTTGATGCGTCAAGACAATCAAGCGGTGTGTACTACTATCGTTTGGAAACGGGCGGCAAGGTTGCAGTGAAGAAGATGGCCCTGCTTCGATAGTTTGGCGCGTAGACTTACGATAGTCTTCATTTTCATTCGGGTCGCCGATAGTTTTCTGCACGACAAACCTTCATTGCAACTCCTATTGATTTGCCCTACCTTTATGAAGGTTTCCTTCAACGATGTGTTGTTGCCTCACCTTTCTGTGGGAGAATTGCTTGCCTAAGACTAAATCGCAAATGAAGATTCATAGAGCGAGGAAGCAGACCACACCAACACTCTTCGAGAACAAGAACGGCACGCCCGATCAGCTTGATGTGAAGACGCTCGAAGGTTGGCTGTGGGATGCGGCGTGCAGCATTCGTGGAGCGGTGGATGCGCCGAAGTACAAGGATTACATTGTCCCGCTCATCTTTGTGAAGCGGCTCTCCGATGTGTTCGAGGATGAAGTGAAGCGTGTTGCCGAAAAGTTCGGCGATGAGGAGACCGCACGTGACATCATTGCTAAAGACCATTCGCTCGTTCGCTTCTACATTCCACCGAAGTCAATGTGGTCTGAGATGCGGAAACTGACTACCAAGATTGGTGAAGGTCTCACTGAGGCGATGAGGAAGATTGCCAAGGAGAACCCGAAGCTGCAAGGTGTCATCGACATTGTGGACTTCAATGCAACGGTGAGCGGACAGCGCATCATGGATGATGGGAAGCTCAGTACGCTCATCGAGATTATCAGCAAGCACCGACTCGGGTTGGCGGATTGCGAGCCTGACATTTTGGGACGGGCTTACGATTACCTGCTTCGCAAGTTTGCCGAAGGACAGGGACAGAGTGCTGGCGAGTTCCTCACGCCTAAGGAAGTTGGCTGGCTTATGGCGTACATTCTCGATCCGCAGCAGGGACAAACTGTGTACGACCCGACATGCGGCACTGCTGGACTTCTCATTAAGTGCGAGCTTGTGCTGCACGAGAAGATGAAGGGAAAGAAGGTTGCCAAACCATTGCAGTTGTTCGGGCAGGAACAGAACCACGTTACGTATGCAATGGCGAAGATGAACATGATCATCCACGACATGGAAGGTGAGATTGCAATTGGCGACACGATGCGCAACCCCAAGATGCTGGAAGGGAGCGCACTCAGGCAGTTTGACCTTGTGACTGCCAACCCGATGTGGAACCAAGATCAGTACAACACGGAGTTCTACGAGAACGATACGTTCGACCGCTTCACGTTCGGCTACCCGCCAGCAAGTTCTGCCGATTGGGGTTGGGTGCAATTGATGGCAGCTTCGCTCAGCAACAAAGGACGTGCTGCTGTTGTGCTCGACACGGGTGCGGTCTCTCGCGGCTCTGGCAACCAAGGAACGAACAAGGAGAAGGATATACGCAAGGCGTTTGTGGAGAAGGATTGGATTGAAGCCGTTGTGCTGTTGCCCGAAAATCTTTTTTACAACACAACCGCTCCTGGTATTATTCTCGTGCTGAACAAGAACAAAGCGAAGGCACGCAATCACAAGATTCTTCTTCTCAATGCCTCGCAGGAGTTTGAGAAAGGACGACCGAAGAACTTCATTCCCGATGAGAAGATACGGAAGGTTGCCAACGCATTTCACGATTACAAAGATGTAGAACGATTTGCGAGGGTCATCTCGTTGGATGAAGTGGTGAAGAATGATTACAACCTCAGCCCGTCACGATATGTTGAAACTGGAACGGGTGAGGAGTACAAGGATATTCCTTCATTACTCACTGAGCTTGGGAAATTGGAAGAAGAGAGTAAGAGGCTCGACAAAGAGTTGGTTGAAATTTTTGAGAAACTTGGTTTGCAAGCGAACTAAAGTTCCTTATTGTCATTCTGAGCCACGTTTCTCAGTGGCGAAGAAACCACGAACGGGCGATGACTGGATTCTTCACTCCGCTTCGCTCCGTTCAGAATGACAATAAAAAAATTGCGCCGTCAGACCTACGTCTCGCCTTTTGGTGGGGCTACCGTTGAACGGTTTCCCAGAACTCGTCGGGGTTTTCGGTTTTTCGGGGTGCATTAACAGAAAAGCCAGTTCCGACTTTCGTCGTCAAAGGCTCCGAATGACGGTACGAAAAAAATAATTCTTAGTCAAGGGACTTGGCGGAGTGAAATAGTCAGAGATTGAAATGCTTGCGGAGATACTTGGCAACTTCCTTCATCGTTTTCTCATCTGATTCGCCGATGCGATGAATGAAGCGCCGTTTGTCGAATGAAGAAATTTGGCGCGCTTTCAGAAGCGAGTCGTGCAACAACCGATTGCGGTTATCTCTTGAGAGAGGAATGTCGTCAGCAGTTCGCTTCTTGGTTTTGGATGAGATAGGCATAACGGTAACGAGTTCTGAAGGGATGGTGTCGGATTGAATTACAAGGGCAGGTCGCACTTTCTGATACTCTTTCCCGATGCTTGGGTCAAAGTTGACAAGATAGATGTGCCCGAAGAGGATGTTCATTACTTGAGCACTTGTAGTGGGCTATCTCCTCTTCGCTCAAGAAATCATCGTTCGCTGCATCGGCAGCCGCAGCAAGTTCTATGTCGGCTGACGAGGCGGTGTTCTCACGCAGCAAGGTGACGAGCAGCTTGTCCTGCGGTTGCAAGTCTAATGGCTCCTCCAATTGGATTTGTTGACCGTTGAAAAAGGCTCGAACTGTTTGCATGAAAACTCCTTTGGTTTCTTGTTAGAATGATACTGGATTTGCATTGCAGAGTCAAATGAGTGAGCAATATCGAAAGCTGAAACGGTAAAGAATGATTACAACCTCAGCCCGTCGCGATATGTCGAGACGGGGACGGGCGAGGAGTACAAAGGTATTCCCTCGTTACTTACTGAGATTGCGACGTTAGATGATGAGAGTAAGAGGAATGACGCTGAACTGTCCGTTGTTTTCCAAAAGCTTGGATTGAACACTGGACTACGAACTGTTGACGGAAGTATTTCCACATTTGTAGGAGGGGCTACGATGACTAATCGGGAACTGCGAGAGCTAATCAAGATAGGTGAACAAGCAAGAAATCATTTCAAGAACATCTTGGGAAGCAACGATTTCAAACTCATAGAAGAGGCGAAGCGCTCGTTTGATGAATTTGTGTCACCATTCAAGGATTCAATTTCCGCCTTGCCAACAATGAAATTACCAGAGCTACCCAAAATTCCCGAACAAGTTACAGGGCAATTTAGAACTCTTACAAAGAGCGGTATGTTCGACCACATTGAACAAATGAAGAAGTCGGTTGAAGGAATGCTCCCTCTTAATGATTCAGTCATCAAACCTATTTTCCCTATTGACGTGTTCCCTTTGCAAGAAGCAACAAAGAACATCATAGGTGATGCTCTGCGTTCACCTATACAGAATATAGCCGAGGAGGTAGGAAAAGTTTTCTCAGAGGCTATTCAGAATGTGGGACTCTCTTTTGTCAAGTCAATGGTTGAGGAGATTTCAAAATTCTCTGAGCCTCTCCGAGAATTTGCAATTGCAATCAGAGAAAACAAAGAAGCGTCTGACGTACTGTACCAAATCGGATTTGTCATCTCACCCTCAATGGAAAAGCCATTTCTTGTTCGGCTCGTCAGGATATATCAAGCAAATGAGAAGAACAAAGCAATTCAAACTGTAATCAGCTATTACAAGCGTGGAAGCTACCGACGACTAAAAGATGCTATTGAAAATTGGAATGACAACCCTCTCTTTTTGAGTCGCATGAAAATCATAAAAGATGCGCTTGATGCTCACTGCAAGAAGAAATTCACTCTCACAATCCCAACTCTTCTTCCGATAGTGGAAGGAGTAATTCATGAGTTTATTGTTCAAAAAGAACTGAGTTTGAACGCGAAGAAGAAAGACGATATAAAAAAAGCTCTTGAGCATTCATCACTTGATGGTCGTTTGTCTTTTCATATCTACGAAGGACTCACGAAGTATTTGAATGAAGTTTATCAGTCTAAAGACTTCAGAGGGCTTCCACCAAAGAACAAAAGCAAGCTCAATAGACACGTTGTTCTGCATGGTCGTCAAATTAATTACTGTACAGAGAGAAACTCATTACGGATGTTTCTGATTCTGGACGCACTTTCGGTGTTGCTTATGATTGATGAGGAAGAAGCCAACAAGTCGAAGTCAAAGAAACGCAGCGACAGAACAAAGAAGCAAATCGAATCGTGAAAACTGAGGGCTACAAACAAACCGACATTGGGACTCAGCAAAAGGCTGATGCGTCTCTGGCGCAGATTCCTGCCGAGTGGGACATGAGTTCACTTGCTGATGTGATGACGATTCAGAGCAAATCTACCCAGCCAAGCCCGAACGGAAAATCAAAGTACGTTGGTCTTGAACACATTGATTCGGGAAATCCTAAGTTGAAGAGATGGGGAACCGAAGGAGAAGTGAGAAGTTCAAAAAACAAATTTAATGCAGGCGATGTTCTCTACGGAAAACTTCGACCATATCTCGACAAAGTTGTGCTCGCCGAATGGGAAGGAATGTGTGCTACTGATATTCTTGTCTTCAGAGCCAAGCAGGAGAAAGCAGTTCCAGAGTATTTGGTGAATTTGCTGCACACCTCTGAGGTTTTGAACCACGCCATCAGCACTACAACGGGAGTGAATCATCCCCGAACGTCGTGGCATGCTCTGCAACGGTTTTTGTTTGAGCTTCCCCCGCTCCCCGAACAGCGCACCATCGCCGCCATCCTCTCCAAAGTCCAGCAAGCGATTGAGACGCAGGAGAAAATTATCGAGCGGACGAAGGAACTCAAGAAATCTCTGATGGCGAAGCTCTTCACCGAAGGCTTGCACGGCGAAGAACTCAAAGAGACTGAAATTGGCTTGATGCCGAAGAGTTGGGAAGTCTGCAAAGTGGAACAGAAATATGTTTTTACGAAGAAACCTTCTGCATTGAAGATTGAGACATTCAAGGAGATTCCGTTTGTCCCGATGGAGTTGGTGCCAGCCGAGGGAGTTTTCTTCGGAAACTATTATTTGAGGAAACCATCGGAAATCTCAAGCGGCACCTACTTTGAACCGAATGATATTCTGCTCGCCAAGATTACGCCTTCTTTTGAAAACGGCAAACAAGGTATCATCACAGAATTGCCAACTCCATTTGGTTATGCAACCACAGAAGTAATACCTATCAAGGGAATTGAAGGTATGAGTGATTACTTGTTCTTGTTCTATTATCTCCTCAAAGAGGAAGTGCGCTCATCGATGGCAGGCAAGATGGAGGGAAGCACAGGTCGACAAAGATTGCCAAAGACGATAGTCCAATCTCTTCAAATACCTTTCCCTTTATTTGCAGAGCAAAAAGAAATCTCTTCAATCTTATTGAAGCTTGATTACAAAATCAGGAACTCGCAAAACAAAATTGACCAGTTGAAAAACCTTTTCAAATCCATGCTTCACCAACTCATGACGGGAACGATACGGGTCAACAATGTTGAGGTGGTCTAACTAATATGTGGGGGTTCAAAACATGAGCAAATTGGGACAATGGCTTCAAGGAATAGCGACATGGAGTCTCGCTGTTCTCGGTGTCCTTGGTTTTGTCAAGGAGAAAGAATCTTGGTATCCATATGTATTTATCGCCGCCTTCTTACTTGGAAGCCAATCTCATCTCGTCAAGCTCTGGAAGAGCGTAACAACAAGATGGAAGCAGAGGCGAGCACTGAAACAGTTTTCTGGTGAGTACATTCACCTCATCGACAGAGCGAGGAACTTTGTCGAAAACAAGAACAGCCAACTTTCAATAACTCAGTTCTTTGAGATGAGACTTTCAAATGAGAAACTAACAATCAAGAGATACAATTCACACACCAACTACCTCTTCCATAGTGTGCTTCTCCACCTTCATGCGAAGGCAACAAAGGGCTTTAGACGTTATGCTGAGTTTGAGGAATCGAACGATGAGTTCACTTCTGTAATGGATACATTTGTGACTATCTACGCCGATGACATGATTCAAGAGCTAAAGCGTGATGACAACTTTTCATTGCTTGACCGCCAAAATGTAAATGACCTAAAACAAATGTACGCTAACCTGAACCTTTTTGTCAACGACTATAACAGCTTTAGAGGAAGACTTGCTGCTCACTGGTCTACTGAAGCTCGACCAATGTATGTAAGGATTCCGAGGGAAACGTTTTAGGTATGTCAATCCCCCAAGAACAATTTGAAGCATTGCTCTCCGCCAGAGAAGATGAGCATGTGGAGTTCAAAGAGGCGAAGACTCAGTTCGACTACGAAGAACTGCTTGAGTATTGTGTTGCATTGGCGAACGAGCGTGGCGGCAGGCTCGTGCTCGGAGTAAGCAATCGGGTTCCACGAAAAGTTGTTGGTTCGGCAGCGTTCAAGAACTTGCAGAAGCTGAAATCAGACATTTATGTTGCGTTAAGAATCCGTGTCGAAGTGGAGGAGCTTCTCTATGACGCAAAACGAGTCGTGATTCTTACAATTCCATCACGTCCGATAGGGACTCCTCTTCATCGTAAGGGGAAGTACTTCATGCGGGTTGATGAGCGGTTGGAGCCGATGAGTCCCGAACAACTGCAAGCCATCTTTGCTGAATCGCAGCCAGATTTCTCGGCGGAACAATGAAACATTTCGCAAACTGTGGCACAATCCGCCGAAGGCGGAGCAACGATGAGCTATTGGGTCAAACTGTCGAGCGGCTCCTGATTGACGCCGAGTTGTTTGATGGCAATAGATTCAACTATGCTGCTTTGATACTCTTAGGTAAGCGGGAATCGTTGGGGAGATTTCTCTCCAATGCGGAAATCGTCTATGAGTTTCGGCTGGATGAATCTGCAATTCAGCATGATGCACGTGAGGAGTTTCGGAACGGTTTTCTTGCGATTCAGGATAGGTTGTGGCAAACAATCAACAGTCGTAACGGCGTGCAACATATCCAAGACGGACTCTTTGTGCGAGATATTCCAAACTTCAATGAAGAAGTTGTTCGTGAATCTCTGTTGAATGCAGTGTGCCATCGTGATTATCGGTTAAGCGGCTCGGTGTTCATTCGGCACTCGCCGAAGCTGCTGGTTGTTGAAAGCGCAGGCGGATTTCCCGCAGGTGTTACGGCAGAGAATATCATTGGTCGAGCGGAAGTCGGAGGACAGAAGTCAGAAGTCAGAGGTCAGATCTCTGACTTTCTGATCTCCGATCTCTGATCTCTGTCCTCCGACTTCTGACTTCTGTCCTTCGGCTTCGTGCAGATGTACAAGACCCGCAGTTCTTACAGTTCTTTGAACGGGTCAGTGCCGAAAAAAAAATCAAATGGAGTTTGCGAGATTTGGTTTTGCTTGATGACATACGGCAGGGCAAACGAATTTCTGCCGATGCGCATGCCGAAGTCGAGAGATTGAAGAGTGAAGGCGTGATTGAAATCGTAGGTCGTGGTAGAGGAACACGATACATTCTCTCAAAGAGATTCTACTCGTTCATCGGTGAGCGTGGCGTTTACACAAGAAGGAAAGGGTTGGATACTGAGGAGAAGAAGGCGCTCATCGTCAAACATTTGAAAGAACACGGACAAGGAACGATACAAGAGTTCGAGCAGATTTTTCCGAATCTCACAAGAGAACAAATCAACTGGTTGGTAAGACAACTTAAAGAGGAGAAGCGAATTGTTCGCAGCGGTGCAAGGAGAAACGCTCAATGGATTCTGAAGGAATAGTCCATTTTGCGATGCTCCTTTTATCTGGGTTTTATCCGTCAATTGAATTCCGAATCCAGATAAAAGTGGCTATCCCTGCTTTGATTGTCGGGTTTTATTCGGGGAATGAAATTCTAATCCGATTAAAACCCAGATAAACCCGTTATGGTTATGTAAAGGGGGAACTGAAGGCAAGATTGAATTTGTCGGGGCGCAGAAGTCGGGACATTGGAAAGTCAAAGGGTGACTTTTGTTAACTCTTATTCACTGTTTTGACACAAAGAGCTTGACGCAAAAAGACAAACAATCGGTCATTTTTGCTTGAAATCGCCGCTTCTTTTGTGTCGGATTAAAAACCTAAACGCAAAAAAAACACAAAAGCTCAGGCAATAATCCAATGCCGAACCCTTTTACCGAACATACCGCAGTCCAAAAACCAATCCTCAAATACGCAGGCGAGATTGGTTGGCAGATAGTCGGTCGGGACGAAGCCCTCACGCTTCGCAACGGCGAGACTGGACTTTTCTTCTATCCCATCCTTGAGCAGAAGCTGCTCGAACTCAATCCTAAAGTCGTTACAAGGGAAAACGTCGGTGATGTTATCAAGCGCATTCAAGACCTTCGCAACACCATCGAAGGAAACAAGGAAGCTCTTGAATGGATGCGTGGCAAGAAGTCCGTGTACGTTCCATCCGAACGACGAGAAATAAACGTCCGCCTCATTGATTTCAATAATCCATCCAATAACATCTTTCAAGCGACAGAGGAGTGGCAGTACACCAACGGCACGTTCAGCAATCGTGCGGATGTCGTCTTCCTCATCAATGGCATTCCCATCATCATCGGTGAGAACAAGAAGCCCGAAGAGAAGGAAGCCATCAGCATCGCCGTTGACCAGCTTCGCCGATACCATCGAGAGACACCTGAGCTTGTCATCGAGTTCTACTATGGCGTAACATGGAATCTGAGTCGGAAGGTCCTCTTCAAGTGGAAGGATGATGCAGGAACTCAACCCCCTTACTCCCCCTTCTCTTACCAAGAGAAGGGGGACGGGGGGATGAGTTCGGATAAGTTTGAAAGAACCATCAAGACATTTTTCAATCACGAACGACTGCTCAGAGTCATCCATGACTACGTCATCTTCTTCAAGCGGGAAGATGAGCTTGAGAAGATAATCCTTCGTCAGCACCAGACCCGTGCAGTGGAGAAAGTTGTGAACCGCTCGTTGGAGAAAGAAAAGAAGACGGGGCTCATCTGGCACACGCAAGGCTCCGGCAAAACATTCACGATGATTGTTGCGGCAGAGCGGTTGATAAAGCTGGCAGAGTTCGAGAAGCCGACCGTTATCATGCTTGTGGATAGAAACGAATTGGAGAGCCAGTTATTTCTCAATCTGGAAGCATACGGGTTTGAGAGCTACGAGTTGGCAAATAGCAAGAAGCACCTGCAGGATTTGCTTGCGAGCGATTATCGTGGTCTTATCGTCTCGATGATTCACAAGTTTGAAGGAATGCCAAGGGACATCAACACACGGGCAAATGTCTTTGTGCTCGTGGATGAAGCACACCGAACCACAAGCGGGGACTTGGGCAACTACCTGATGGCTGCGCTGCCCAATGCAACATACTTTGGCTTCACAGGAACGCCCATCGACAAAATTCTGTACGGCAAAGGTACATTCAAAGTCTTTGGCAAAGAAGATGAACATGGCTATCTCGACAAGTACTCGATTGCAGAATCAATCGAAGACGGTACAACACTTCCACTCAACTACACCCTCGCACGGAATGAGATGCTTGTGCCGAAGGAGTTATTGGAGAAAGAGTTCTATGCGATGGTGGAGAAAGAAGGCGTGAGCGACATCGAAGAGCTGAACAAAATTCTGGAACGTGCAGTCAACACGAAGAACTTCTTGAAGTCAGAGGACAGAGTAGAAAAGGTTGCAAAGTTCGTTGCCGAGCATTACGTGCAAAATGTCGAGCCGATGGGATACAAGGCGTTCCTTGTTGGGGTTGATAGAGAAGCGTGTGCGCTGTACAAGACAGCATTGGACAAGCATCTTCCGCCAGAGTATTCACAGGTCGTGTACTCGCCTGCCCACAACGACACAGAGAAGCTCAAGCAGACGCTGCCAAAGATTCTTATTGTTACCAAAAAACTATTGACGGGATATGATGCACCGATTCTGTACTGTATGTATCTCGACAAGCCGATGAAAGACCACACGCTGCTGCAAGCCATTGCCCGTGTGAACCGTCCGTATGAAGATGATGATGGATTGAAGAAGCCATCAGGTTTCGTGCTCGACTTTGTAGGCATCTTTGATAACATGGAGAAGGCACTGGCGTTTGATTCAGCCGATGTCGCCAGTGTCATCAAGAATTGTGAAACCGAAGCTCATCCAGATTCGGGAGATGAAATCCAAATGGGCATCGTGCTCAACGGCTGGACGTGTAAGCTTTGCGAGAGACCTGCTCAAGAAGCGACCGAAATTCCGAGACTATGTGATTGTGCATGAGTTGCTGCATTTGCAAGTGCCGAATCATGGCAAGCTGTTCAAGAGCTTGATGAGAGCTTACGTGCCTGACTGGGAAGAGGTGCATTTGGAGAGATGAAAGCAGGCAGCACAGATTTTCATTCAGACTTTTTCCAAATTGATTCGTTGCATAAAGCTTCTTTTCATTCACAAGTATGAGAGGTCAATAATGGCAGCAAAGATCACGGTCAACAACAACGGCAGTTATCGCATCGAAGGGGATGTTGAGCTCGTTGATGGCGCGGGAAGCAAGTACGACCTTGCAGGACGAACGACGATTGCATTGTGTCGTTGCGGACGAAGCAAGAACAAACCGTTCTGCGATGGCTCGCACAAGGAGGGGTTTGAATCAGTCGTTACTGCCTACAAGCTTGAACCGCCGAAGCCGAAGGTTTAGATTGGGATTCAACATGTCGAACCCCTACATCAAGAAACGCAAAATGTCCCAGCTTCAATATCGAAAGTCCATCCGGCTCAAGGGATATGATTATTCCCAGCCGGGGGATTACTTTGTGACGATTTGTACCAAGAATCGTGTTTGTATTTTTGGTGAAATTGGGGAAGGCAGGATGACGGCGAACGCAATTGGAGAGGTCGTTGAAGAATGTTGGAAATCTATCCCCGAACATTTTCAAAACAGCAATGTTGATGTGTTTCAGATTATGCCGAACCACGTTCACGGAATAATTACAATAGAGGAAAACGCTTCGGTAGGGGTTCGACATGTCGAACCCCTACCGAAGGCACCACGGCAAAACAAATTCCAGCATATTGTGCCCGGTTCGCTCGGCTCGATAATCCGTTCGTTCAAGGCAGCAGTGACAAAAGAGACGCGTTTGCTAAAGTTGGTTGGAAACAAATCCCACTGGCAACGCAATTTCTACGACCACATCATCCGCAACGACGTTTCATATTTCTTCATACAACAATACATCGAGCTGAATCCGTTGTTGTGGCATCTTGATTCGGATAACCCAACGTTCTCTCAATTCCATTCCGAATCTTTCGCCGAAGAAGTGAAAAGGCGTTTCGGACTCAACGATAACGCGATTCAATATTTGATTGACCATGAAGTTGACTATCAGGCGTGGAAGGAGAAGGAAGGAGACGAATAGCGTTGATGCATTATCGTGATTGAGAATCATCTGTGAATAATTCCAAAAACAAAACGTTTCGGTAGGGGTTCGACATGTCGAACCCCTACCGAAACCCTAATCCCCAATCAATTGCACAACAACCGTTCGCTGCCTTGCGCGATTATCATGATCAACCAACACAATCTGTTGCCACGTGCCGAGCATGAGTTCTCCGTTCACAAATGGAATTGTGAGCGAGCAGCCCATCAGCGCGGCGCGAACGTGCGAATGTCCATTCCCATCGTGCCAAGTGTCGTCATGATGATAGCGAATGCCTTGCGACGCAATTCTTTCCAACGCTTCGGGTATATCCTTCCGCAAGCCCGGCTCAAATTCCGTTGTTGTGATTGAGGCTGTTGAGCCGACGACGAAGACGGTGACGTTGCCTTCTTTCATTTCGTGTCTCGAGAGAAGCGAAGTGACCTTCTCTGTAATGTCGAGGACTTCCGAATTTCCTCTTGTCGAAATCGAAATTTGTTCAGTGATGATTTCCATCTTCTTTCTCCTGTTAGTTCGTAATAACTTAACATATTCAACGAGACTTTTCAATTTTCTGCCTGTGTAGGGCGACCAGACTGGTCGCCGTACAAAGTCTATTGCAATTCTCGTGTGTTAAGGATTTAGTAGTGCAGGGGAGCCTGTTTTAAGGCTCATCGCATCAAATCCAACTATGGTCCGACAACGCTTTCTGCTCATAGCAATGCTTCTCGTTTCGTCGCATCTCTGCGCGCAACAGCCATCTCTCAAGTTCGACCACATCGGCCTGGAGCAAGGGCTTTCGGAAAGCATCGTCCTTGCCATCACGCAGGACACGAAGGGCTACATGTGGTTCGGCACTGCGGATGGATTGAATCGCTTCGACGGCTATGAGTTTGAAGTGTTCAAGAACGTCAGTACGGACTTGATTTGTACGATCCTGAGCACGAGCGATTCATCCACTACAAATATGATCCAAACTCGCCGCGAGGGAAGTCCGCTTGGACTGAATGACGATGACGTTGCCTCTGTTGTGGAAGACAGCTCCGGCGCGCTCTGGATTGCAACGTGGGAAGGGGGATTGAGCAGGCTCGACCCCCGCGGATACTTGTGGATTGTCTCTGAAGGGAACGGGCTTGACCGGCTGAATCTTCGTGAAGTCGATTCGCAACGTCCCGAGAAGACACGTTTCAAACATTATCCATAAACGTTCACAAACTCGTCGCATGATTCTGCCGAAGTAGGACCTAAGACACTTGATTACGTGGTTGTAAAGTTAGGAGCCCGAGACGTTGTTGTTCTCGGGCTCTTTCTTTTCACGATTTTCACAATGGAATGCTTCCAAAGGCTGCGTTGACTTTCTGGCAGGCTTTGGCTATATTTTGCACACTTTAATCCCTCGATTTCATCATTTTCCGCGGTTTTTGAGCAATTTCTCCGGCGAGCAACCGAACAGCGTCGGCGAAGTTTTTCTGGAGAACCGAGCGGGGTTTTTCTCAACATTTCGATTTTTAAGAAGGGAACTTCAATTCCCTTTTTTGTTGCTTACGCTTACAGATAGAGGAACCAATGGCGGAAAAATCTTTTGATATTGTTGTGCTTGGCGGCGGACCGGGCGGGTACACGGCGGCAATTCGCGCAGCACAACTTGGCTTCAGCACAGGCATAATAGAAGCTGATAAGTTAGGCGGCGTCTGTTTGAATTGGGGTTGCATTCCGACGAAGGCGCTGTTGAAGAACGCGGAAATTCTTCATCAGTTCAAGAAGGCGAGTGAGTGGGGGATTACGTACGACAATTTGAAATTTGATTTCAGCAAGATTATTCAACGCAGCCGGGGGATTTCAGACAAGATTTCCAAAGGCGTTGAGTTCTTGATGAAGAAGAACAAGATTGACTACATGGCGGGCTACGGCACGTTGCAAGGCAACGGCGTTATTGAGGTGAAGCCGAAAGAAGGCGCAACATTCAAAATCGCAGCAAAGCATATTATCGTTGCGACGGGTGCTCGTGCCCGCTCAATTCCCGGCGTGACAATCAACCGCAAGCACATCATCACCAGCACCGAAGCGATGACCCTGAGCGAGCAACCGAAGAGCATGATCGTTGTCGGCGCGGGCGCGATTGGAATTGAGTTCGCGTACTTCTACAATGCACTCGGCACGAAGATTACTGTTGTTGAGATGATGCCGGGCATTCTTCCGGTTGAAGACCGTGAGTTGACGAAGGAGATGGAGCGGAGTTTCAAGAAGCAGGGAATTGATATTCTTACTGATACAAAAGTTGGCAGCGTGAAGTCGAGCGCTAGCGATGTTACAGTCATTGTGAATACACCTGAAGGAAAGAAAGAGCTGAAGGGTGATGTCGCGTTGATGGCGATTGGCGTGCAAGGCAACGTTGAAGGTTTCGGTCTCGATAAACTCGGCGTTGTTGTTGAACGCTCGCACATCAAAGTTGACAAAGATTATCGAACGAACGTGCCGGGAATTTATGCAATCGGCGATGTGATTGGCGCGCCGTGGCTTGCACACGTTGCGAGTGCGGAAGGCATTCACAGCGTTGAGGCAATCAAGGGAATGAATCCAGAAGCGATTGACTACTCCATGATTCCGGGTTGTACGTACTGCCAGCCGCAGATTGCAAGCGTTGGATTGACGGAAGAACAGGCGAGAGCAGAAGGCTACGAGCTGAGGATTGGCAAATTCCCGTTCCGTCCGCTCGGCAAAGCAATGGCAATAGGCGAAACAGAAGGAATGGTGAAACTGATTTTCGATGCGAAGTACGGCGAATTGCTTGGCGCGCACATCATGGGAAGCGAAGCAACAGAGATGATTGCCGAGCTTGCGCTCGCGAAGAAGCTTGAGGCAACCGGCAAGTCCATCTTCCGCACAATCCACGCTCACCCGACATTGAGCGAAGCGGTGATGGAAGCAGCGGCGGCGGCGTATGGGGAGGCGATAAATATCTAAGCGAGTTTGCAGAGTTTGTAGAGTTTATAGAGTTTTTGGAGTTGGATTCTTGGATCAATGGATTGTTGGGTGTAAGAAGTTAATTCGGGTGACAATATGAGAAAGAAATCTACTGCCCAAAGAAAAAGACAGCCTGCTGTTAGAAAAGATTATCGTTCGTTCTCCATGCCAACTCCACAGGTCAGAGAAGCCTCGCCTGCGTATGGAAGAATGAGTAGAGTCGAAATCCAAAATTGCTTAATGGATGAATCATCAAAGCTCCCAACAAGCGCTTTGGAAGAAGTCCTGAACTTTGTTCAGTTCATTCAGAAAAAGTTTTCCAAACGCGGTTCTTCCGATAGTATCTCCGAGGGTTTAAGTTTACTGGATGCACATGAGAAAGCTCACCTAGAAGAAGAGTTCAAGGACTACAAGGAATTGTATCCTCGTGAAGAGTAATACGTCACCGACACACATGCGCTTGTATTGAGAATCGAAAAACGGAAACTCCCTTCATCAATCGGAGCGACGGCAAAACTGTTAAACTTAGAACTGATAACTCACGTTACGCAATAAAGCTTTTTGAACCACAGATTACACGGATTGACACAGACTGATTTAGGGTATGACGACTTTCGCTCGACGAATTCAACACAAAAAATCTGTGAGAATCTGTGTCCCGCCTGCGGCGGGATGGTTTACGCTTTTCTTTTTTGGGTGCTGCTATGCAGCGTTATGTTTTCAAGGTTGTTTTGAAGGATACAATTTTACGCTCTGCGTAACATCATCTGATAAGTAAGGATCCCGTGATCGCTGCTTCGAAACATGTCGTCGTGAAATGGAAATAGAAATAGGCTTAACCGACGTTGAACGAAGCGGTGATGGAAGCGGCCGCGGCGGCGTATGGGGAGTCGATAAATATTTAATCGCCCTGTCATTCTGAGGGAGCGGAGCGACCGAAGAATCCAACTCTTGAATGAACGAGAATCTCAAATGAATCGGTATGCAGTCATAATTTACTGGTCGAAGCAAGATGACACATTCATTGCCGAAGTTCCAGAGCTTTCTGGTTGCGCCGCCGATGGTAAGACATATAAAGAGGCGATCGAGAACGTTGAAGTCATCATTGGCGAGTGGATCGAAACCGCAAAAGAACTTGGGCGACCAATTCCTGAGCCGAAAGGAAGATTGGTGTTTGCATAAGGAGGCGCAACGATGAACGAAAGAATTTCAATTGATCCAAAAGTTTGTCATGGGCAAGCGGTTGTGAAAGGGACGCGTATTCCCGTCTCGTTCCTATTTTGTTCTCTCATTGTAACGTCAATGAGTGATCGCGGGTGAAATCAAAGCCGAAGAAAAAGTTTGCAAGGAAACCAAAATCAATGAGCACAAAACTCGAAACAAAACCCAAAGGGTCCAACGGAAGCGCGAGCCCACTCGTCACGCCGGGAGCAATTGATTTGCTTTCGAACGAGCAACTCATCAACACATACAAAAATTGCGTAGCCGCTCGACTGTTGGACAACAAGATTCTCGTGCTGCTCAAGCAGGGCAAATGCTTCTTCCATATTGGCGGGTCGGGACATGAAGTTGCGCAGACGGCAACTGCACTCGCAATGAAGCCCGGTTACGATTGGGCGTATCCGTATTATCGCGACCTTGCGTTCTCGCTGCAGTTTGGTTACACAATTGAAGAGATTATGCTCGAAGCACTGCATCGGCAAGGCGGACCAAGCAGCAATGGGTACGCAATGCCGTTCCACTATGGACACAAGAAGCAAAGAATTGTTGCGCAGTCGAGTCCGACGGGGACGCAATATTTGCAGGCAGTCGGCACTGCGATGGGAGCGGTGAAGGACGGCAAAGATGAAGTTGTGTATGTCTCATCAGGCGAAGGCGCAACAAGTGAAGGTGAGTTCCATGAAGCAGTGAACTGGGCAGCACGTGGAAAGTTTCCCGTCATCTTCTTGATTCAGAATAACAAGTTTGCGATCTCCGTTCCCGTAAAAGATCAACTCGCGGGCGAGAGTGTGTACGGAATGACGAAGGGCTACGAAGGTCTGAACCGTTATCGTGTTGATGGCTGCGACTTCAAAGAGATGTATGAAGTCGCTGCAGATGCTGTCACGAAAGCACGCCGCGGTGATGGACCAAGTGTGATTGAAGCCGACACTGTTCGTTTGCTCGCTCACTCTTCTTCTGATGACCAGAAGAAATATCGGAGTGAGGCGGAGCTGGCGGAGGACAGAACGAAAGACCCGATTCCGAGGTTTGAACAGTTCTTGGTTGAAAAGAAAATTCTGAACGACTCCGACTTCCCGAAAATCAAAGAAGAGATTCAGACGAGAATTGATACAGCAGCAGAGTGGGCAGAAGCTCAACGGATGCCTGATGTTGATGAATTAGAGAAGTACGTGTACTCGCCGCGCATCGTTGTTCCGAGAGCTGGCTTCGTCGAATCTGAGCATAAAGGGAAAAACATAGTAATGGTTGATGCGATCAACCACGCGCTCGCGGAAGAGCTTGAATACAATCCAAAGATGTTAATCTACGGTGAGGATGTTGCCGGGAACAAAGGGGGTGTGTTCACCGCGACGAAAGGGCTGACTGCTAAGTTTGGCGAGAATCGTGTGTTCAACTCGCCGCTTGCCGAGGCGAGTATTGTCGGCACTGCGTTTGGTCTTGCAGTCCGAGGGGATTACAAGCCTGTGGTCGAAATTCAGTTTGGCGATTACATCTGGCCCGCGTTCATGCAGATTCGCGATGAAGTTACATCGCTTCGTTTCCGTTCGTACAACGAGTGGGCGTGCCCGATGGTGATCCGTGTTGCGGTTGGCGGCTACATCCATGGCGGATTGTACCACAGCCAATCCATTGATGGATTCTTCACACACATTCCGGGAATTCAAGTTGTGTTTCCGTCGAACGCGGCTGATGCGAAGGGTCTGTTGAAGACTGCCTGCCGCGAAGAAAATCCTGTTCTTTTCTGTGAGCACAAAGGCTTGTATCGTCAGGGATTTGCTTCGGCGCCGGAGCCGGATTCGAACTACTTGATTCCGTTCGGTCTCGCGAAAGTGAAGAAGCCCGGCGATGATGTTACAGTAATAACGTGGGGAATGTTGGTGCAACGTTCGCTTGATGCGGCAAACAAGATTCAGGAGAAAACAGGCGCAAGCGTTGAGGTGATTGACTTGCGAACGTTGATTCCTTTAGACAAGGAAACGATTCTCAATTCCGTGCGAAAGACGGGAAAAGTTCTTATCGTTCACGAAGACACGTTGACGAGCGGCTTCGGCGGAGAGATTGCCGCGATCATCGCGTCGGAAGCGTTTGAGCGACTCGATGCACCGGTAATGCGCGTTGCGGCGAAGGATACACCTGTTCCGTATGGACCTGAGCTGGAGAATGCGATGCTGCCGCAGGAGGCGGATGTGTACAGGGCGTTGGAAAAGTTGGGGAGTTACTGACTAAAGTCTAGAAATGGAGTATTCGTGTCTCGCGAGGAAATACAATACAGCATTGTTGACTTCTTGAAAAGTAGAAACGCAAAGAAAGTTGCACTCTTCGGTTCCTTTGCAAGAAAAGAGGATGTTTCCGATAGTGATATTGATATCTGTGTTGAGTTCAAAGAAGGGATAACCTTCTTTCAACTCGCAAGGATGGAAGCGGAATTATCGGAAAGACTTGGGAGAAAGGTCGACCTTGTCACTGACATTGACCTGAATCCGCGGTTCATGAACGCTATTGCGAACGATCTCCAAACGATCTATCAGTGAACAAGGATCTTAAATTTCTTACTCACATCTTGGAGAGTGCACACTTCATCATTAAGTGGACTGAGGGTGTCAGTTTTGAGAAGTTTCTACTGGTTATCATAACGCCAATGGAGGTTGCTGATGAAGTATGATAAGTCTCTTACAGAAGTATGGGAGTGGAAAGAAAAGGTGTACGAAGAATACAAACACCTTACCCCCGAAGAATACGTCGCTCGAATAAATAAGAAAGCTGAAACGATGCGTGCTGAAGCGGGCATCAAGATGATGGTTGCTGAGAAACAGACAAAGTACAATACTGAACGTTAAATTGATGCAAACAAATCTGTCGAACAACGACCGCATCCAACTCTACCGCTATCTTCTTCTCACCCGCGAATGCGACAACGCCATTATCAAGTTGTACAAGCAAGGGAAGATGGTGGGTGGTGCGTTTACGGGGTATGGAAACGAGGCAACGGCGGTCGGTAGTGCGTTTGCGCTTGAAGCGCACGATTATTGTTTCCCGATGCATCGCGACCTCGGAGCGCATCTCGTGAAAGGTCAAACACTGAAGAACATTTTCCTTCAGCAACTCGGACGTGGAGCAAGTCTTACTCGCGGTCGCGACGGAACGGGGCACTATGCCGACCCGCCGTTGAAAATTTACGGCAACGTCAGTCATCTCGCGGCAATGATTCCGATGGCTGTTGGTGTGGCGCTTGCGTCGAAGATGCGAAAAGAAAATGCCGTCGTGATGAACTACATCGGCGACGGCGGTAGTAATGTCGGTGATTTCCATGAAGGATTGAACATGGCGGCGGTGATGTCGCTGCCGTTCGTTCTCCTCATCGAGAATAATCAGTTTGCGTATTCCACACCGTCGTCAAAACAATATGTTGCTCAAAAGCTTTCCGATAGAGCGCTTGGGTATGGTATTCCGGGTTTTACTGTGGACGGGACTGATGTTATGAAGGTGTATGATGTTTGCCAAAAAGCTGTTGACCGTGCGCGGCGAGGCGAAGGTCCGACACTCATCGAAACCGTCACCATGAGAATGCAAGGTCATTCTGCTTCGGATGATGCGTCGTATGTTCCGAAAGGAATGGTTGAGGAATGGAAGAAGAAAGATCCGATTGAGAAGTTTGAGAAGATTTTGCTGAACGATCGCGTGCTGAACGAAACACTCCAGAAACAGATTCGAGAAAAAATCAACGCAGAGATTGAAGAGGCGATGAACTTCGCGGTCGAGAGTCCGTATGCGCCCGGCGAAGACGCGGCGGAAGGAGTGTACGCTCTTTAATGGCAGCAATGACGTACATTGAAAACCTGTCCGTGTTTATGATGATGATGAGTGAAGAGGTTGATGACGATCGAGAATTTCAAACGACTCTAACAAAGAGGAAAACCCTATGCTCACGAAAAGTGAATTGCTGGAGACAATTGAGGCAATGCCTGATAAGTTCTCCATTGACCAGTTGATGGATAGACTCATCTTCATACAGAAAGTTGAACGAGGCTTGGAAGATTCTCGCAAAGGGCGAGTGTATAGCACGGCGGAAGCTCGACGGAAGTTGAAAAAATAGCTGAAGTAAGGAAGGCATGCGCAGAATTGAAGATGAGATTGTTTTTTGTCCACGAAGTGCACGAAGGTTCACGAAGTTTTTCTATTGTTTTTCTTTGTGTCCCTTCGTGTGCTTCGTGGAGACATACTTTGAGTCGTGTCTGACATGGCGATAATGACCTACATCGAAGCTCTTTCCAAAGCCATGTGGGAAGAGATGGAACGCGATCAATCCGTGTTTCTGATTGGCGAGGATATTGGCGCGTATGGCGGTGCGTTCAAAGCGACGAAAGGATTTCTGCAACACTTCGGCGAAGAGCGGGTGATTGACGCGACGCTCTCCGAAGCGGCAATCGTTGGCGCGGCAACAGGCGCCGCGGTTGTCGGGATGCGACCGATTGTCGAAATTCAGTTCGCGGATTTCGTGACGTGTGGGTTCAATCAGATTGTGACGAACTGCGCCAAAACGCACTATCGCTGGAATCTTCCTGTGCCGATGGTGATTCGTCTGCCGAACGGCGGATATATTCGCGGCGGACCGTATCACTCTTCGTCAACGGAGGCGTGGTTTTTTCACGTTCCTGGTTTGAAGATTGTCGCGCCGTCAACTCCATACGATGCGAAAGGATTGATGAAGGCGGCGATTCGCGATAACAATCCCGTGTTGTACGTCGAGTCGAAATATTTGTATCGCCGCATCAAGGGTGAAGTGCCCGACGGCGATTATGTTGTTGAGTTGGGCAAGGCGGATGTGAAGCGGAACGGAAGCGACATCGCGATTATTACGTATGGCGCGACGGTTCATCATTCGCTGGAAGCCGCCGTAATTCTCGCGAAAGAAGATGGCGTCGAAACGCTCGTCCTTGATTTGCGAACGTTGATGCCGCTTGATAAGGAAGCTATTTTCAATGCAGTAAAGTCAACAGGAAAAGTGTTGATTGTGCATGAAGACTTGGTGACGGGTGGAATAGGCGCGGAGATTTCAGCGCTGATTGCGGACAATATGTTTCAATCTCTTGATGCGCCGGTGCGAAGGCTTGGCGCGTTGGACACGCCCGTTCCGTTCGCGCCAACGTTAGAAGATTATGTGTTGCCGAATACACAGAAGGTGGTGAGTGCGTTGAGGGAGTTGGCAGCGTTGTGATTGCGGATTGTCCGAAGGACTCCTTCGGAGCGGATTAACAAGCATGGGGAAACACAAATCCGAAATCCACAATCCGTAATCCGAAAATCATCATGCCGATGCGGGTCAGATTCTTCACTCCGCTTCGCTCCGTTCAGAATGACATAAACAGAAGGAAATAATCATGGCACGTGTAGAAGTCGTAATGCCGCAAATGGGTGAGAGCATCGCCGAAGGCACAATTGTCAAATGGCACAAGAAAATCGGCGACAAAGTGAAGAGGGACGAAACGTTGTTGGAGATTTCGACTGACAAGGTTGATTCGGAAATTCCTTCACCCGCGTCGGGAGTGCTTGCAGAGATTGTTGTGCAAGAGCAGACGACCGTCCCTGTTCGAACGGTGATTGCATTTCTTGAAACAGAAGGTGGGGCAGTTGCTGGTGCAGAGGAACCGAAGCCTGCGGCGCAAGTGCCGCAAGCGGTTCCAACTCCGGCGCCAGCGGCAACACCAGTTGCATCGCCACCACCGGCAGTTCAAACATTGTCCGCGCCAGCGACGGGACGATTCTATTCGCCGCTCGTCCTCAACATCGCTCGCGAAGAAGGAATCTCAATGCAAGAGTTGGAGATGATTCCGGGAACGGGTGAAGGCGGGCGAGTATCGAAGAAAGATATTCTTGCATACGTGAACGCGAAAAAGAGTGGCGCGGTTGCAGCACCGAAACAGGCGCCAATGGCAATCCCTGCACCAATGCCTTCAGCGCATGCGCCATCGAAAGCTCCAGCGCCGCCATCAATTGCACTCGCTGGAAAACCCGTTGAGGTTCCTGAGTTACGAGTGAAATATCCTGCCCCACAACATGAGATTCTGCAAATGAGCAATGTTCTGCAGAAGATGGCTGAGCACATGGTGAAGAGCGTTCACACATCGCCACATGTTGCTGCCATCCACGAAGTCGACATGACAAATATCGTGAAGCATCGAGCAGCGAACGCAGCAGCATTCGAGGCGAAAGAAGGCTTCAAACTCACGTACACGCCGTACATCGTGCAGGCGGTTGTCAATGCAATCAAGAAATATCCGCTTGTCAATACTTCGATTGAGGGCGATAAGATTATCAAAAAGAATTTTATCAATCTCGGACTCGCGGTTGCATCGGATAACGGGCTAATTGTTCCCGTCATCAAGAATGCGGAGGAGAAGAACTTCCTCGGTCTTGCTCGTGCAGTGGACGACCTTGCAACCCGCACGCGCAACAAAAAGCTGATGCCGGATGATATTCAAGGCGGAACGTTTACCATTTCTAACTACGGCGTGTTCGGTACGTTGATGGGAACGCCAATCATCAACCAGCCGCAGGTTGCAATTCTCGGGACGGGCGCAATCAAGAAGCGTGTCATGGTTGTTGACGATATGATTGCGATTCGCTCGATGGCGTTCTTCACTATGTCGTTCGACCATCGCATTGTAGATGGTGCGCTGGGCGGGATGTTTCTTGAGGAGATTGTGAAGGGGTTGGAAGGGTTCGATGCTTCCCTCATCTTCTGAAGAAAAGGGAACCACGAATGACACGAAAAAAGCACGAATCATCACGGATGTCATTTGTTTTCATACACAAAGCGGATTCGTGCAAATCCGTGTATGTTTCCGTGATAATTCGTGGTGAATAAGGGACTATGTTAATTCAAGAAACCCAAATAGAGGAAACACCGAGACCATCACGCCCCGATTGGCTGAAGATAAAGATTCCAGCAGGCGAAGAGTTTGCTCGCCTCAAGAATCTCATGAGCGAGCAAAGGCTTCATACCGTCTGTGAAGAAGCTCGCTGTCCGAACATGGCAGAATGTTGGAACGCAGGCACTGCAACATTCATGATTCTCGGCGACGTCTGTACTCGCTCGTGCGGCTTCTGCAATGTGAAGACTGGTCGTCCGGTTGGACTTGACCTTGAAGAGCCGTACCGCGTTGCGGATGCGATTCGCATTATGGGTGTGAAGCACGCTGTCATCACTTCCGTCAACCGTGATGAATTGGCGGATGGGGGCGCGGAGGTTTTTGCCGAAACGATTCGTCAAACTCGCATCGTAAATCCGAACATTACTATTGAAGTGTTGATTCCGGATTTTCAGGGTGTGAAGTGGGCGCTCGATATCGTGCTGCATGAGAAGCCGGACATTCTCAATCACAACACAGAAACTGTTCCCCGTCTCTACAGACGCGTGCGACCGCAAGCGAAGTACGAACGCTCTCTGCTAGTTATCAAATGGGCAAAGGAGGCGGGCATGCTCACGAAGAGCGGACTCATGCTCGGTCTCGGCGAAACTGTTGATGAAGTGTTGCAGGTGATGGAAGACTTGCGCGCGAACGGTTGCGACATTCTCACATTGGGTCAGTATCTCCAACCGACGAAAGAACATTTGCCCGTTGAGCGCTTCGTTCATCCCGACGAGTTCAAGATACTCAAACTTCGCGGATTGGAGATGGGGTTCAAGCATGTTGAGTCGGGACCGTTGGTGAGGAGTTCCTACCACGCTGCGGGACAGGTGTGAGAAAAAATTTGCATTTTTAATCTTTCGCAGTTGACAAACGCGCCTCTTATATATATATATCCGATGTTTCTTCGCAAAGTTCTTCTCATTGTCTGTAGAGTCGGTCTGACGTAGTTGATTCTTCTTGTAGGAGGAGCCATGGGGTAGCTGAGAGAAAAACCTTTCCTTTCCAATAATTACGGGAAATCTCTGAGGTGTGTCATGAAGTCTCTAGTTCGATTACGGGCATCTATTGTTGTGGTCAAAGTTCCTGCATTTCTTCTGCTGCTCTTCTCCTTGGCCCAGGCACAGCAGCCACAATGGAAACGCGCAATCGGGACAGAAGGGCACATTATCGGAGGCATTGATGTTTTCAGAACTCATCCGGATACTCTTTACGCTAACTCCCATTTGGGACTCTTAATAAGTACCGATCAAGGAGAACACTGGGACTCAATCGGTACATTCATAGGCCCGGGTGGACCGCTCAAAGTGGACCCACTGGATTCCAAGATTATCTATGCTTGGTTTGGGGTCCCGTTGGGGAGCGCGATGCTTGCTACATCTGATAGAGGAGAGACGTGGAGAGACGTCAGTGATACCCGTGATGTGGGCGGAGGTATAATCGAAATCGATCCCGTTGATCGTGCAACAATTTATGTCAGTCAAGGAGCGCATTATATCCGCAGAAGTACCGATCACGGGCGAACGTGGCCATACTTACCCAGACCACCGCAAGCATTTGTCATCACCGCTCTCGCTATCGCGCCTTCAAATAATAAGATTTTATACGCGGCATATTGGACAGGTGTGTTCAAGAGCACCGACCGGGGTGATTCCTGGACCTACGTATGGCCGAGTACTCAAGCCCTCAGCATGCTGCTGGCTGTTGACCCCCTCAATCCTGACGTAGTTTATGCGGCCATATACGAACGAGGGATGTACAAATCAACAAATGGAGGTACAAGCTGGAACGAGATAAACAACGGCCTTACTAGTGATAATCGGGATATATACTCGCTTGTGATCAATCCGAGAAATCGTTTGGAGGTCCTGATTGGAATAGGCGATGGTCAACCGTATGATACTCTCAGTAATCTACTCTTTCGCACGACTAATGGTGGGGATAGTTGGTATAATGTTTCCATGGGTTTTCCTTCGTCTGGCAGCGTAAGCGCTCTCGCGATCGATTCTCATTCGTTAAGGTGGTACGCGGGCGTGAATTCTGTTGTAGATTCGCTGAATTTTTCTGGTGTGTACATTCTCGGCGGGATAACAGGGCTAAGAAGAGACGATGAGAAAATCCCCCAGACCTTTACGCTTTCCCAAAACTACCCGAATCCTTTCAACGGTCAAACCACAATAGAGTTTAATCTCCCTCGTGTGATGCCAGTTGAGTTGAAGGTGTACTCCACACTTGGTCAGGAAATATCAACAATCCTAAAAGACAGTTTCGACGCTGGAAGCCACAGACTGCACTTTGACGCAGGGAATCTCCCAAGTGGTGCGTACATATATCGGCTCGCAACACCGGTTTACACACAAAGCAAGTGGATGATAATTCTCCGATAAGAAATTTATCATTATGAAAGATCAGAGAGATAGATCGCCGCCCGCACGCTTGGCAAACAAACAGCCCTCTCAAGGGGTCCATATACACAATTGGCTGCAAGAAATCAAATAAATTTTACAATAAACCGAAGAGGAGATGAACTAATGAAAACTCTAAAGCAAATTTCGATCACTATCCTTGCACTTGGATTTCTTTCATTCATAAGCGCTGGAGGAGGTGGGGAACAACAACTCTCTCCCATAATCGCTAATAAGGGAGTAGCCGGTCCAGTCTCTGCTTCAATACAACAATTAAGCGCAGCCTATGGCGTGGACATACAAGTGTATCCAAGCACTGTCAACCAAACAGAAGTATCAATCGCACTGAACTGGTGCAACACGATTAACATGCTAATCGGCGCTAATACCGATCCTGGCCAAGGATATTATTATACCCACAACTCAGGCAGTAGTTGGGACGGTGGTAATAGTCTTCCAGGAGTAGGATATTTTTCGTCTGATCCTGCTGTGGTTTATGACGTGTATAATATTGGCAACCCGAACGGTTATTCAAGCGGCTACTTCAACTATCTTGAGGACGTTGGGTCGGGATATCGTGTATTTGTGAAAAAGACAACCGACGGTGGAACAACCTGGCTTGATTCTGTGCGAATTCCTGATAATCGGAACTACCTCGACAAGAATCATATCACGTCAGACCCTACATCCGGTACTTACAGTAACAATCTCTAAGTCGCGTATACTCGCCTCAACTCACAATCCTTTGATGCAATCCCGGATACCGTTTGGTTTTCCCGTTCTTTGAACCGCGGTACGAGCTTTTCATCCCCTGTCCAGATCAGCGGCAGTGCGACGGGCGCCTTTTCTCAGGGAGTGAATCTTGCCGTTGGACCAAATGGCGATGTGTATGCTGTTTGGGCTATTGCCGACAATTGGGGTACCGGTCAATATGGATCTGATGGGATCGGCTTTGCGAAGTCCCTCGACGGCGGCGGCACGTGGCAGCCACCTTCAAGAGTATTCAATATTCAAGGTAGCCGCGATTGGTGGTATGATAAGAGCAGTACAAGCACTCCCGTCAGAATGAATGACTTCCCGGTAATTGCTGTCGACAGAACCAATGGTCCCTATCATGGAACCATATACATGGTGTACGGCAGCAAGGGCACTTCGCCTGACAGGGCTGATATTCGTTTAAGCAAATCCACAAATGGTGGTACTACCTGGAGTTCACCAGTTCGAGTGAACGACGACAACACAACATACGACCAGTGGTTTGGATGGATTACAGTGAGTCCTTACGGTCGTATCAGCATTATTTTCTACGATAGCAGAAATGACAATAGCCCGCCTGTGAATCAGATGACAGAGGTCTGGTTGGCTGAATCGACAGACGGCGGTGCAAGCTTCACGAACTCCAGGGTCAGCGATATCGCTTTCGAGCCGGTTCCTATCCCTGGTTATGCATTGGGATACATGGGAGACTATCTTGGCATCACCTCGAAAGCTGGCTATGCATATCCGACTTGGATGGATAACAGGTACGTAGTCAATACCGTACACTACTACCAAGTGTTCGTGGATCTCATAAATACATATTCTGCAGACCTCCTCAATCTTGCAACGGCTAACAGATCTCCGGCATTTTTTGCAACCGCTTACGGGTCCGTGCCTAAGGTCGTGTATGATGGATCCCAGTGGCACCGTTTGTTCCAGGAGAATGAATACATCGCATACTCTTCTTCGAACAATGATGGGACAAGCTGGACAAATCATCAGCTTATCAATAGTTCGGCGTTGAGTTGGAACAGCAATCCATCGCTGTACTATTCCGGAGGAAAACTCCACTCCGTTTACAGAAGCGATGTCAACGGTATTTATTATCTCCGCGGTACAATGGCTGGGGTATGGGAACAACCACGTCTTGTCCACACCGTAAGTGGCCAGCTGACTGGCGCTGCCTCAGTGTTGGATGCAAGCGGCATTTGCCACGTGCTCTACGGCTACCTTAGTTCCGGTCCAACAGGAAATCATTATGTGGAGTATGGAACGTTCAACACGGCCGATGCAAGCCCGACGCTGAGCGGAATAACAAGCATCATTAGCGGGATTCAAGTTCTTGACGCTCCGGCGATTGGTGTCACTTCTACGAACGAACCACATGTTCTGTGGAGAAGCGGAGGCGAGATTTTCCATAGAAACAAGTCCGGCGGCTCCTGGTCATCGATAACAAACGTGAGCAACACCACCACACCATCAGAAGCACCAAGTATTTACCTCTCCGGGAGTACGGCGTATATTGTGTGGCAAGAGAATCTCACAAACAATAACGAAATCTATTATCGAAGCCGTTCCAGCAGCGGTTCCTGGGGTAGCACAGTGAATCTCAGCAACAACTCGACTTCTTCCGTCGAGCCATTCATATCAGGTCCCGTGAACGGAGAGCCGCTTGTAGTTTGGGCTGATAGTGCAGCGGGGAACTACGACATCAAATACTATTTTCCTGTTTCAGGTGGGAGTGGAAGTTTTGCCTCGACGGCAGCACAGTCTCATTTCCCCACATTTGGATCGAGAGCTATCGTAGATGGCACGCGTGTTTTACTCTCGTGTACCGACGGCTCATCTGCTTTGTATCTGGTTGCAAATGACAAGAAGGATTTCAGCAACATGTCACAGGGCAAGATAGCGATTGGGTCTGAAGGGGAGAACAAGAGACTTGAGATTTCAAGATCATTTGCCTTGTTTGATAACCATCCCAATCCCTTCAACCCGTCCACAACAATCAAATTCGCATTGCCGGAACCAGCCGTCGTATCGCTGACCATCTATGATGTGTTGGGCAGGAAAGTCGCTGAGCTTGCGAACGGCCAGTTTGCAGCCGGCGATCACTCAGCAATTTGGAATGCCAGTGAAGCTGCCAGTGGGGTTTACATCGCACGGCTTGTCGCGTATGATGCATTGGGAAATGTAAGATACTCGAAGACGAATAAGCTCGCGTTGATGAAGTAGCTTTTGGATGAAGGTTTCCTTCGTCAGAAGGAAACCTTCTGCTCTGTCTCCCTTAAAATGTCTTCACACTCGTTGCTTCTCTTCTGCATTTTCCTTATCGTTACAAGCAATTGAATCCGGACTTTCCATCGTATTTCATCAGGAGCAATTCCAGTGGATAAGGCTACAAAGTTTTTCAAGACGTCGGACACGACGCAGAAGTGGCATCTCGTTGATGCAAACGGGCAGACGCTCGGTCGGGTTGCGACGCAGGTTGCACGTTTGCTTCGCGGCAAGCATAAGCCAATGTTCACGCCGAACGCCGATATGGGCGACTTCGTTGTCGTGGTGAACGCTGCGAACATAAAGCTGACCGGAAAACGGACGGAGCTGAAAGAATATTTCCATTACACCGGCTATCCGGGCGGCGCAGTGTTCACGAAGTTTCAAGACCTCGTCCGCAAGCATCCGCAGAGAGTGTTCGAGCACGCGATTAAGGGCATGTTGCCGCACAACAGACTCGGTCGCCAGATTATCAAGAAGATGAAAGTGTATGCGGGCGTAGAGCATCCGCATTCGGCGCAACGTCCAGAAGCTTTCCAACTCAACTAACGTTAGGAGTTCACGGGTAGATGCAGCACATCACCAAAACACATGCAGTTGGTCGCCGTAAGACAGCGGTCGCAAGAGCAATTCTTGTACCCGGCACAGGCAAAGTAGTCATCAACAAGAAATCGTTAGAGCAGTACTTTCCGCTCGAAACGCTTCGTACAGATGTCATGAAGCCTTTCGAGGCGACGCAGAACACCGGCAAGTACGATGTGCGTCTGAATGTTGACGGTGGTGGATTGACCGGACAAGCGGGTGCGGTGAAATTGGCAATCGCTCGCGCCCTTGTTGAGATGAGCGAAGAGAATCGTCCGTTGCTCCGTAAAGAGGCGTTGTTGACACGTGACCCACGTATGGTTGAGCGCAAAAAATACGGTCAGAAGAAAGCACGTAAGAGATTCCAGTTCTCGAAGCGATAAAGAAGGTTTCCTTCAGCTTTGCGTATTCCTAGCAGAAGGAAACCTTCACAAAATAAACATACCTTTGGATTTTGTAAGAAGTGCCTTACGAGAGAGATGGATTCTTCACTCCGTTCAGAATGACAAACGAAAAGGCTCTTACAGGAGAAGAAGAAGGTAGAAGAAGAAAACTAAACATAAGGAACATCATCATGCCCCGTGTAGAAGTTGCTGAGTTGTTAGCAGCAGGGTGTCACTTCGGACACCTTACCCGCCGTTGGAATCCCAAAATGAAACCGTACATTTTTATGGAGCGGAATGGGATTCACATCGTTGACCTCGTGAAGTCCCGTGATTTGCTTGAAGAAGCATGCAATGCCATTGCCAATGTTGTTGCCGAAGGGAAGCGCATTCTTTTTGTCGGCACGAAGAAGCAGGCAAGTGAAATCATCAAAGAAGAAGCAATCCGCTGCGGTCAGTTCTATGTAGATGAGCGTTGGCTCGGCGGCTCGTTGACGAACTTCACGACAATTCGTAAGAGTGTGAAGCGTCTCACGAACATCGAGAAAATGGAGAGCGACGGCACCTTCGATAAGATTACGAAGAAGGAAGGACTCTTTCTTCAGCGCGAAAAAGACAAACTCAACAACGTTCTTTCCGGTGTTGTTGAGATGACGCGTTTGCCCGGCGCTTTGTTTGTTGTTGACGTGAAGAAGGAGACGATTGCAGTGAAGGAAGCGAACAGGCTCGGCGTTCCTGTCTTCGCCATTGTTGATACGAACTGCGACCCTGATGGGATTGACTACGTTATTCCTGCAAACGATGACGCCATCAAGTCTGTGCAAGTAATCACGAAAAGAATTGCCGATGCAGTTCTCGAAGGCAAAGAACGGGTTGCTGCACGGCAGATGGAAATGGCAGTTGAGAACGAAGCGAAGCATAAAGAAACAGACGAGAAAGCTGCGCTGAACTAACGTGAATCTAAATCAACAGAAAGAAGATTGAAGTGGAAGTTATGGATATTACCAGTGCAATGATTAAGAGCCTGCGCGACAAAACGGGCGCCGGCATGATGGATTGTAAGCGTGCGCTTGAGTCATCGGGCGGAGATATGGACCCGGCAATTGAATACCTTCGCAAGAAGGGCGCAGCATCCGGAGCAAAACGTGCGGACCGTGCGGCAAAGGAAGGAATGATTGTTACACGCGTTGCGTCTCATGGTAAGAGCGGCGTTATCGTTGAAGTGAATTGCGAAACCGACTTCGTCAGTCGGAGCGATGACTTTGCAGCGTTTGCGAATGTCGTTGCAGAAGCGATTGAACACAATCGTCCGGCAAACGTTGAAGCGTTGATGGAACTGACCTCAAGCGGGAAGAAGATCGCTGAGCTGTACAACGACTTGCTTGCCAAAGTGGGTGAGAAAGTAGAGATTCGTCGCTTCAGTATTGTTGACTCACCGGATGGTGCGGTCAGCGCGTATACACATCTTGGCAGCAAGATTGGCGTGCTCGTTGAATTAACAGGGATTGCTCCTGATGCAGCAGCAACCGGGGCTGGGCGCGATGTTGCCATGCAAGTTGCAGCGATGAATCCGCTTGTGGTTTCCCGCGATCAGGTTGACAAAACATTGATTGAGCGCGAGCTTGATATTTATCGCACGCAAGCAGCGAATCAAGGGAAGCCGGCACAAATCGTTGATAAGATTGCGATGGGGCACCTTGAGAAGTACTACCAAGAAGTCTGCTTGCTTGAGCAAACATTCATCAAAGATTCCGGTAAAACGATTAAAGATTTCTTAGTGAGCATTGGTCAGTTGGTGTCCGTTAATCGCTTCCAGCGTTTTCATCTCGGTGAAGAAACCAAGTAACATCAATGTCCCCTTGACGGGGACATTTTTGTATCAAGGGAAGATTACCAAAAATATGAGCAAGCCAAAATACAAACGCATATTGTTGAAGCTGAGCGGCGAAGCGCTGATGGGGGACAAGCAGTTTGGCATAGACCCGACAGTGTTGAAGCAGTACTCGCTTGAAATAAAATCCATTCATGAGCTTGGTGTACAGGTTGGAATTGTTATCGGTGGCGGAAACATATATCGCGGCGTTTCCAACTCGTCCGACAACATTGATAAGGTTACCGGCGACCATATGGGCATGCTCGCAACGCTCATCAACGCACTTGCATTACAAAGCGCTCTCGAGCATACGGGATTACTTACGCGGCTTATCTCTGCTATTCGCATGGAAGTAATTGCAGAGCCGTTCATTCGTCGCAGGGCTGTCCGGCACTTAGAGAAAGAGAGAATTGTTATCTTTGGTGCAGGCACCGGCAATCCCTACTTCACAACTGACACCGCAGCAGCACTGAGAGCGGTTGAGATTGAAGCTGATGTTATTGTCAAAGGCACACGTGTTGACGGGGTGTATGATTCGGACCCAGAAAAGAATCCGGGCGCAACAAAGTTTCCTGAAATTTCCTATCTGGATGTGTTGAAGAAGAATCTTGGTGTGATGGATATGACGGCGATTACTCTTTGCCGGGAAAATAAGCTCCCGATTCTCGTTTTCAACATGAACAAACCGGGCAACTTGAAGCGTTTAATGATGGGTGAGGAGATTGGAACGAAGGTTCTTGAGGCTGCCTTAGTGTAGTTTAGTCTGACACTCTTTGAGGTGAACATATGGTAAAAGATATTCTAAAGGATTCAGAAGGGAGAATGCAGAAAGCCACTGAAGTCGTTCGTCAGGAACTCGTTAAGCTTCGGACGGGCAAGGCAACGACAACTCTTCTTGATGGAATCAAAGTTGATTACTATGGAACGTTGACGCCGCTGAGCCAGGTTGGCAACGTGAACGTTGCAGACGTTCATACGCTTACTGTAACTCCGTGGGATAAAAGTATGCTCGATGTGATTGTCAGGGCAATTCAGGCGGCGAATCTTGGATTGAATCCAATCAAAGACGCGGATTTAGTTCGCGTACCGATTCCGTCGCTCAACGAGGAGCGCCGCCGTGAGCTTGTGAAGCTTGCCAAAAAGTTTGGTGAAGATGGGAAGATTGCAATCCGCAATATACGCCGTGATGCGATTGAACATCTGAAGAAGGCGGAAAAAGCCGAACATCTTTCCGAAGATGACCGCAAGCGAGGCGAGCAGGAAACACAGAAGCTGACGGATAAGCATGTGAAAGATATCGACACGATACTTGCTCATAAGGAAAAGGAAATCATGGAAGTGTGAGGCACTTGAACTCATTCTCTTTGCTGCGAAGCCCGCTTCGGCGGGCTTTTTCTTCTTACCTCTGAGCGCAACTTACGTTTGACCATCACGTAACAACAGCGAGAGTTCTCGCTCACACAACAAGAGAGGCATACCATGTCAGACTCAACAGGAATTAAACGACTCTACAAGTCTCGCACGGACAGAATGCTTGATGGTGTCTGTGGCGGCGTTGCAAAGTATTTCCATCTCGACCCGACGTTAGTGCGCATTGCATGGGTACTCCTAGCGCTTCTCGGCGGATCTGGTATTCTTTTGTACATCGTTGCGATGATTGTTATGCCGAAAGAGCCATATATTTTTCCAAATTCTTCATCGACAGAGCCTACGTCTTCCTCAAATGCCTCTGCTCCCAATGAACTTTCCGCTTCATCGAAAAAGAACAGCCTCTTTTGGGGAATTCTTCTTATTGCGGTTGGCATTTTTCTCTTTCTTGATAACATTGGGTTTCCATTTTGGCGGCATTGGTGGTGGTTTGATGGAGGTTTTGTCTTGTCTGTCTTATTGATCCTTGCAGGAGTCGCCTTCTTGTGGGGTGGGCGGAACTCATTCAGCAGAGCATCACAGCCTGCAGAATTTCAAGCTGCAGACGCAGGCTCACCATCAACGGAAGCAGCGCAGCCGGCTGCTCGCAGATTGTATCGTTCGTTCAGTGACAGCAAGCTTTTCGGTGTGTGTGGTGGTTTGGGAGAGTACTTTGGAATAGACTCAACGATTATCAGAATTTTGTTTATTGTCGGAGCGATTGCCTCTGGCGGAATCTTTGTATTGGGATACATCATTATGGCAATTGTCCTGCCGAAGGAAATCCCTTCATTCAAAACTTCGTGAGACATCTTCATAAATCGGGACATTGTATTTCTGTGAAAGGAGCTTACGTTGGTCTCCCTACTCCACTCTACATCTGGCTTGATTCCGTGATGCCAACGGATTCGATATAAACGCCGTTTGATGAGAGATTGAATGTGATATGCAATTCCAATCGTCTATCGAACCCCTCAAATTCATAGACTTTTTCATGGCTGATGCTACGCTTCGCTGGGATCTCCAGCCAATCACTTGATTGACTGAAAATCTTTGAAGCTGTACTGTTCGATGCGAGCGATTGGACGCTTGCATCCGTAACAATCGCGAACGTGTAGAAACCCTCTTGTTCTGATTGTTCAAGTGAGTATTCAATAGTGCCGACGACGTCGTACGTGTTATCAACACTTTCAGTCTCTCCGACGCTCAACTGTGTCTGCAATTCAAGCGAGCCTTGCAAATCTGTGCTTGTCGGCTTTGCTACGGCTGAAGTGTTATAGAACCTCTTGAGGATTGTTGCTGTAACAAATGCAAACGTCCCCACTCACTTACTCACTCATGAGTCGGGACGTTTAGTTTCGGGTATGGCTGACGACTACTTCGGTCCTTTTGCTGAAAGGCGTCCAGACACCTCGGCTAACCACATCCTGTTGATCGAAACGTTGTCTGGCGTGATGTCGAATGCAACGTGGAGTTCTAATAGACGAGCGAGTTGATCTATTTTGTATGCTTTCTCGTAGCTTACAGATTCTTTGCCTGAAAGATCGAGAAAATCAATTGACTCGGCGTATACCTTTCCCGTTTCGCCCGGTGAACCGAGGGATTGAAGGGTTGCATCGGTAACGAGTGACAGCGCGTAGGGTTCATCACCACCGGCAGCAACAAGTGTGTATTGAATGCTGCCGGTCAAGTCGAACGTGTTTTCCATATTCTCTGATTCGCCGAACGTGAGTTGTGCCTTCAATTCAAATGTACCGTCCGGGTTGCTAAAATTTCCCTTGGAAAGGGATGGAGCGTTCTTCGAGAAATCGCTGCTGATCGGGTTGTTGAAGTTGCTGTCCTGGCAACCGACAACGAGCGCGGAAACAACAAGGGCGACGCCAATCGAAAGTTTATTCATGTTCTTGCCTTCCATATATTGAATGATAGTGACTTGTATGAGTTTCGTTTTTCAGTTTCTTACTGATGTCCAAACAGTGTGCCAAGAGTTCTCCACATGAATTCCGTAGCAGTTGTTGCATTGTTCAAACTCTTCCGTTTCTTTTCAAACGTCTTTTGTAGAATCTCCATGCAAGCAGAATGAGCAGGCAATAACATGCGATAGAACTACCTTCGTTCAGAGTAAGAACTGTGGGATGTCCAGACATTGGTGGCAATGCCATGTGAGTGACGATAGAACTCGTCAGATGAGATAGAATGTAGGAGACTGGTAGGTGGTGGTTTTTGGGAAGTCTTAAGAACCTGTCGTTGAATCAACCACAACAAATGAAAATGCCGGGCTTGTGACCCGGCACTCTTGTTCTTCAGCAACGCTCATCTACATATTGGAAACAAGTGTTTTTCCAAACTCTGAACATTTCACTTCTTTCGCTCCATCCATCAGGCGAGCGAAGTCGTATGTAACGACTTTGGATTGAATGGTTTTTTCGAGCGCTTTGATGATCAAGTCTGCTGCTTCTTTCCATCCGAAATAGCGCAACATCATCTCGCCACTCAGAATTTCCGAGCCGGGGTTTACCTTGTCTTGTCCGGCGTATTTCGGTGCGGTGCCATGCGTTGCTTCGAACACCGCATAACCATTTTCATAATTGATGTTGCCGCCGGGAGCGATGCCAATTCCACCCACTTGTGCCGCAAGCGCATCTGAAATGTAATCGCCGTTGAGATTCAGGGTTGCGATAACGTCGTATTCGGCAGGACGGGTGAGAATTTGTTGCAGGAATGCATCTGCAATCACATCTTTGATGAGAATTTTTCCAGCCGGTGGATTGCCGCGACATTCTTCCCACGAGACCGTCGTCTTGCCGAACTCGCGCTTCGCAAGCTCGTAGCCCCAATCCCTGAAGCCACCTTCCGTAAACTTCATAATGTTGCCTTTATGCACGAGCGTTACCGACCTGCGGTTGGTGTTGATTGCGTAGTTGATTGCAGCCCGCACCAGACGTTCTGTTCCTTCTCTTGAGACCGGCTTTATGCCAATGCTCGACGTTTCAGGAAAGCGAATCTTCTTGACTCCCATTTCTGATTGAAGCCATTTCACGACTTTCTGTGCTTCTGGCGTTCCAGCTTTCCACTCAATACCTGCATAAATGTCCTCCGTGTTCTCGCGGAAAATAACCATGTCGATCCGCTCAGGAAATTTTACTGGAGAAGGAACTCCACTGAAATATTTCACAGGTCGCAGACAAACATACAGGTCAAGCATCTGGCGAAGTGCCACGTTGATTGAGCGTATGCCGCCGCCGACCGGCGTGGTCAACGGTCCTTTGATACCTACAACATATTCTTTGATTGCCTCAAGAGTATCATCAGGCAGC
>Ga0082335_1001755_pt1 | contig 43902 bp, 41 predicted proteins | sample Subgrocontami58m_FD_72375 | JGI IMG/M metagenome (GOLD analysis project Ga0082335, IMG submission 72375) | Subsurface groundwater microbial communities from S. Glens Falls, New York, USA - GMW37 contaminated, 5.8 m (SPADES assembly) (version 2) ...
TCCACATGTCCCCCCGGCCCCGCCCCAGCCATGGCCGGCAGCGTTGAGTGCGCGCCACGGCGTGGTGTCGGTGACGACGACGGGCACGCCGTGCGCCATGGCTTCGGCGATGACCAAGCCGAAGTTCTCGTTGTGCGAGGGCAGGAGGAACAGCGAGGCCACCGCATAGGGAGGTGGACGACCTTCGCCCGAAAACACCGCGACGGGCGCGGCGCCGGGCGCCTGGGCGGCGAGCGCCTGAAGCATTTCGGGGGCGTATTCCTGCGGGATGCCGACCAGGAGCAGCAACCAGTCGGCGGGCGCGAGTTGCCGCCACAGTTCGATCAACTCGAGCACGCGCTTCTTCCGGTGAAAGCGTGAGTAAAAGAGAGCGACGCGATGCGTGCTCACGGCGGGGCAGAGTTCGCGCCAGCAGGCCGCGGCTGATTCTCGATCCGGTGCGGCGGGCGCGGTGACTCCGTTGGGGGCGACACACACCGGTTGATTGAAGCCCAACGCGCGGATTTCACTTTCCTCCTGTGGACTGGTCGCGTGCCAGCCCGTCGCAGCTTCCAATGCGCCCGGATGGATCAGCGTTCTCGATATCCGCTTCCGCCAGCCCCGGTGCCGCCACGCCCACGTGCTCATCATCCCGCGCGGCGAGATCACCAGGGGAATCCGCTGCGCCGTGGCGTGGCGATGCGCGTAATGCAACGTCCGCAGCCAGATTGAGTGGTGATGAACGACGGCCGGCCGATGCTCGCCGAGTGCCCGCCGCAATCCGGAGGAAGGACAAATCCGCTGCGGCCAATCGCGGCGATAAGCCGCAAGCCGGAGTCGACCTTCCACCTCGACCCGGCCCTCGACCGGGCTGGCGGGATCCGTGGTCAACAGCTCCACCTCCGGGCCGTTCCGCGCCAATGCCGCGCACAACGCGCGCACCGATTTGCTGGGACCGCCATGCTGCGCCTCCAGGCTCGGCACGATGTGGCAGAGATTCAAAGCAGGACCAAGGGACCAAGGGACCAAGAGACTAAGAGACCAAGGGACCAAGAGACTAAGAGACCAAGGGACCGCCTGAGAACATGCGAATCAATCCCAACGCCAGAAGGCTGGTCATCGTAGCCACGACCTTCGAGAGTTTCCCGGCTTCCTTTTCGACAGCCTGAATTAAGCCGTGGAGACAACCAAATGCCTGTCTGCTTTGCGCGGTCAATGATGCTGCATCAACAGCGGAAAGGTAGCCGAGTCGCTGGGCGAGATGTATGAAGTACTGGCTTTCGGCCAACGAGCCCCGTGCGATGTAGAGGAAATGCAGGTAATCTTTCTTAGTCTCTCGCGCGGAACCTTCGACGATGTTTGCGGGAGCCGAACTCGCCGCACGCCGAAGTTGACTCGTCAGTCCATAGAGCTCTTCACGCGGAAACGCGCGGGTTCGTTCATAGATCGCAACGGTCAAATCATCGGCGAGTTTCCACGCTTCAATCTTGGTGAAGTCTCTCATGGCAGTATTTGGTTTTTAGTCTTGGTCTCTCAGTCCCTTGGTCCTTTGGTCCCTTGGTCCATTGGTCCATTGGTCCATTGGTCTTGTTTACGCCGGCTCGCCCCGGTCCTTAATCGCCCGACACGGATGGCCCACGCAGATTTTTCGCGGTGGCAGATCCTTCACCACCACGGAGCGAGCGCCGACCACGCACAGATCCCCGATAGTCACGCCGGGCCCGACAAAGACGTCCGCGCCGAGCCAGGCATTTTTCCCAATCACGATTGGCGCCGTCACCAGCGGCATGCTCCAGCGGTTGAAATCGTGCGTCCCTGCGCAGAGGTGACAGTTCTGGCTGATGTTCGCACCGCGTTCGAGCGTGATGGTGGCGAGGTTGTAGAGGGTCACACCCGGACCGACCATCGCGCGCGGGGCGAGCACCAGTTTGTCCGGAAACGTAATGCGAGCACTCGGGAACACGACCACGTGCGCCGGCTCGGCAATGTCCGCGCCGAAGAGTTTCAAGAGCCACGCGCGAAACGCGTGCATCGGCCGCGGGCTCCAGCGAAAGAACGTCGTCTGCACGAACGCCCATGCCCACCGGCCCAACACGGCGCTGCGCGGATACGGGGTAGTGCAACCCTGGCCGAGATACGGGGGTTCGCTGGACATGGTAGATTAACGAGACGTCGCCTCAGATGAGGCAAGTTTCAGCAGTAGCCACGAGCGCCAGCGAGTGGACTCCGCTTGTGGTCGACGCGCCGTCCTTGGTCGCTCCCCAAGCGGAAATTCGAAGGAAGTACACCAAATCATGGTTCAGCTATGCCGGACGCGATTCAATCCTCATTCGCGCTCTTCGCGGTTTCTCTCTGCATCGATCCGGCTTAGCATGGTCGATCGCCCGATCAGCCGTTGCATATGTCCGAGGACGGTCTGCGCGCTGAACGCGTAGTCGTATCGCTTCGCGTGGGCTTGCGCGCGTTCGGCGATTTGGGCGCGCCATGGCGGATCGCCGAGCACGCGCGCAAGCGCGGCGGCCAGCCGCGACGGCGCGTCGGCGGCCTGATGTTCGAACACCACGCCGGTTTCGCCATCGCGCACCAGCTCGCGAAAGCAGGCGAGGTCTGAGACGACGGGAGTGCAGCCCGCCGCCATGGCTTCCGCGACGGCCACGCCGAAAGTTTCACCTTTCTCCGAGACGCTCGGGTAACAAAACACGTCCATGCCGGCATACAGCCCTGCGAGCTTTTCCGGATCGAATTCCGGACCGCGAAACGAAACACGCGTGCCGAGTTGCGCTCCGAAGTCGCGCTGGAGCGCGTTGCGATACGCGTCACCACCGCCGCCCTCCGGCACGGTCCACGGGCCGACGAATTCGAGTCGCCAAGCCGGCAGATCCGTCCGGCGGCCCAGCTCGACCGCCGCGGCCAGCAGCAGGTGGATGCCCTTCTCCGGATGAATCCGGCCGACGTAGCCGATCGTTAGCGGTGCGTTCGTGTCGCGCGCTCGCGCTTGCTGCCTCGCGTTGGCGTGGCGCTGCCAGTCGATCGGGTAGGGGAAGGCCGTGATCCGTTCCGCGAGTTCCGGCCGCTCGCGTGCGAGCGCTTCGGATACGGCAGGACTCAACGCGAGCAGCAGGTCGACGTTGCCGTACGCCCGCCCGTGTCCCTTCGGTGTCCGTGCGATGACGGCGACGACTTTCCCCGCCGCCGGCTTCCGGTGTTTCAGCCACGCAGGCAGCGTGACGGTGTTGCAGATCACGACGTCGGCTGGCGGCAGCGCGCGGCTGACGCGCACGCCCCACCAGAGATCGTGCCACAAATTGGCGGCGAGGGTCTTCGCGTGGTCCGCGCCGCGCACGCGAAGGTGGTGGACGCCGTCAAGCTGCTCGCGGTCGGGGAAACCCGGCCACTGCCGCGAGACGAAAGTGACGTTGTGGCCGGCGGCGACGAATTCGCGGGCAAGCCGAAACCAGATCTTTTCCGTCGACCCGCCGCGCACGGGGGGCACGGGCAGGAAGAAGCCGGTGACAATCGTGATCTTCAACGCAGCACGTGCTCCAGTCCCTGCAACAGTCCGGCCGTTGTCTGCGTGTAAGTATAATGCTGCACGAGCGCCGTGGTGTTCGATCGCAGTCGTTCTCGTTCGGCCGGTCGCGTGATCGCCGCAAGTGCAACGCCGAGTTGCTCGTCGAGCGAACCAAGATTGGCGGCCTCGAACACCCAGCCGGTTTCGCCAGGCTTGACGAGATCACGCTGGCAACCGACGCGATCGCTAACGAGCGCCGGCACGCCCATGTGCATCGCCTCGTTCACCGCCAGCCCCCACGTCTCGTAATGCCCGCGCGAAGGCAGGGCGAAGATATCAGCGAGCATTAGCCGGCCGGGCATTTCGGATTGGTTGGCAAAGGGGAGGAAATGAACGGAGGAACCATGGACCGGGTACGCGGGACCATGGACCAGCGACACTGGACCTTGGACCCCGGAACTCGGAGAGGTCGATGGTCGATGGTCGATGGTCGATGGTCCCGCCGAGGAGGTCGATGGTCCTGCATGGTCGCTGGTCGCTGCTCCCGCCATGGCTTGCAGGGCGGGTTTCTCCGGTCCATCGCCGACGAAGACCAAGGCGGTATCGGGTCGCTGCTGGCGCAGGTACGCCTCGAGCAGTTCGCGCGGTTGTTTCGCCGGCACGAGTTTTCCTGCGAACAACACGACGCGAGTCTCGGGCCGCAAGCCCAACTGTGAGCGCAGCGCTGCCGCGGCCTCCTGATGACTCGGCGTGTTCGGATCAAAGAGTTCGTGGTTCACCGCATGAGGCGCGAAGAACAACTTCCGGCCGGGCACACCCAATGCGGTATAGTATTCCCGGTTTGCCGCGCCGACTACGAGAAACGCGCTGCACTGCGCGTAGAGTGCGCCGAGCAAGAGCCGGGTTCGCAGCGATGGTCGACCGCGGCCGAGGAAGTGGGAATCGCCGCGGAACAGGAGCGGCACCCGGTGCAGCCGCGCCCAGGCGATCATTCGCAAATGACTCACCCATGCGTAACCGAAGAGAAGCACGGCATCGGGCTGCCACGCCGCGACTCGCGACGTGAGGGTGGGATTGTCGAAGCCGCGAAAATGTTCCGGGCCGGGCGACTTTGCCGCGTTGGGCACGAACTCCGATTCATAGCCGGAGAGCAAATCGAGATCCCATTTGAACGTGGTGGCGAATTTCGGATCGCGCTGCTCGGTGACGCCGAAGTTCCACAGATAGAACACCCGAATATTCAGCCCGGTGTGTTGGGCGAGCCAGCGAAACCACGGACTATAATATTGAGTCGGATGGGAAACGACGATCGCGAGCCGGGCGGATGAGCTGATCGTCATTGTATGTTAGCCCGAGGAATTCCCATCGCCGATCGAAAGCCGCAACCAAGCCCAGACTTTTTCACAGTAGCTCGTTGTGTTGGGAGCACAGAGCCCACAGAGGCTGCACAGAGGTCACAGAGGCGATTATGCGCGGTGTCGAGCGCTGCTCTGTGACCTCTGTGCCGTCCTCCGTGTCCTCTGTGTCCCAAAAACTTCCGCGCAAGAAGAAAACTCATTCCTTGGTCCCTGGTCCTTGGCCTGAGGCGAAGCCTCGCTAGTCCTTGATATGAGGCGAAGCCTCCGGCTTGGCCTGCGCCGTGCGCGTCGGGTGCTGCGCCGCCTGTTCGAACACTTTGGCCAGTTGGCCCGTGAGTGCCTCGGCGGTGAACGACGACTCGAACACGACGGTGCGATACGGCCGAAAGACCCGGAATTCCCCGCTTGCGAACCACTGCTCGTGCAGGGCAGAGGCCACGGCGTCCGGGTCCGAGTTCTCGTTGAACGCGATGCGCACCCCGGCGTCGAGTTGAGCGGCCACTTTCAGCACAAGACTCTTTTCGTGGAAGAGGAACAACAACGGGCGCCGGGCGAGAATACAGGGAAATACCTTGGAGGCCGAATACGACGGATCGTCCGAGCCGACGGCGACGATCGCGGCCGCGCGGCGCAGGTAGTACAAGGCTTCGAAGTAGGGCACGCGCAGGCGATACTCATGCACGTGCGCGCCTACCTTTTCTTCCTCCGCGATCGGCAACACGCGATCTTTGCCGTGGGGTGGCGGTGCGTAATCCGTGCCGATGAAGTGGAACCGAATCCGCTCCGCCTGCGGCGGGTAGGTGGCGAGAAATTGGCGGAAGGCGCGGAACAGCGCGACGAGTGCCGGCTTCATGTCGTCGCCGCACCGGCCGATATAGACGTGATGGTGTAGGCCGTCCTCGAAATCGATGAGGGGCGAGGACGGCGGATTTGCGTTTGCGATCGTGAAGTCGCGCGGTTCCGCGCCAAACGGCAGCAAAGACACGTGTGCCGGATCGAGTTTGTAGTTGGTGACGAGATTGCTGGCGTAGGCTTCGGACACCGCGACGATGGCGGCGGCCTTGCGCACCACGCGCGGCTCGCGCCTCCGGGCCGACCACTGCGTAATCGCGAATTTCAACCGGCCGCCGGGCGGGGGTGCACCGGTGCGCTCGTAGTATCGATTGACCCATGGATCCTGGTAATCGAGCACGTAGGGCACGCCAAATTTGCGGCGCCAGCGCGGGCCGAACGTGAACGTGTCGAAGATCGTGGTCGTGAAAAAGACGACGTCGAAACGCTGTTCGCGCAGGAGGGCATCTCCCGCGGCGCGGAGCGCCGGCCCGCAGCGAAGCCACAGCGTGCCGAAACCCAGCCAAGCAGTCGCACGCGGCGGAATTCCGCGGACCCGGATCACGCGAATATCGCTGGGATAAGTCTGCTCGAGCAAAGGGTCGAGCACGCCGGTGCCCGCGTAAGCCGGATCCACCGCGAGCACGGTCGGCTCCCAGCCCTGTTCGCGCAGATGGGGCAGCGCCAGCCGTGCGCGCTGCATGTCCGGCGTGTTAAGCGGACAAAAATTCGGGCTGACGATGAGAACCTTCATCCGGCGATGTTACGGATAAGGAAAGGCACGCCCAGCACCCCGATGCACGCCTGCGACATCGAGCCGAGCCAGATCGCCATCGTATGCTCTGCTTGGAACGACCAGGCCATGAGGATGATCACGAACAGCCCGGGGTAGGAAAGCAGCGGGCTCTCGGCCGTCGCGGTGTGCACGCGCTTGTAGAATGCCCCGAGCAGCAGCGCGAGCAGCCCGACCCCGAAGAATCCGTAATTGGCATAGGCTTCAGCGACCAGTCCGAAGCCGATGGTGGCATTGCGCACCGTGGTTTCATCCTGAAGCCCGTAATAAATGCAGAGGGTGTCCGTGCTGATATGCGCCTGGGGTTTGTTCGGCCAGAAGAACCGCGGAATGAACTGACCCGGCACTTGCGAATAGGTCAGGCCGGCAAGGTAGGGCAGATGATCCGGCGTCTGGGACGTGACCAGACAGAGTATATGAAAGAGCGAAGTACGATCGAGCAGCTTCTTGGTCATCTCGCGCTCGCCTTCCGCCGGACCCTTGCTCAGCCCAGCTTCGACCCATTCGCTAAAGAAACCGGGGAGCTCCTGCACGGTCAGGCTGTGCCGTTCCCCGTCGACACTCCAGTATTTGGCTCGCATCGTCGACTTTCCATTGTGCAAAATCGCGGCAGTCGTGAACACGGCTAGTGTTGCAATGATCGGCAGCTTTTGGGCGCCGCTGACGTAGCCGACTAGGCTGACAAGGATGATTGAGATTCCGGCGACGAGAAACAGCGTCGAAAACTGCATGATGGCTTGAGCGGCGACGAGTGTGACCAGCATGATCTTCTCACGTTGCGGCAAGGTGCCTTCGCCCCAGCGGCGCGACTGAGCGAAAGTCGTGACGAGCCCGATCCCGGCGCACACCGCGCGCAACACTGTGTTGATCTCGGACGGAATGAGGTTCGCATAAAAGATGCTCGCCATGGTGTAACCGGTGGAGAGCAGCAATCCGTAGCCCACGTATTTCTGGAGATCGCGGGTCAGGACGTCTTCACGGAAGGCGGGTGATTTGATGGGCCGGCCTTTGATGCTGAGGTAGGTGAAAACAGCGACTACTTGATACAGTAAGACCAAATTCGCCGTGTTGGTTATGACGCTCGTGTCGTAATGTTGCAGTTCGACATGCCCGTTGAGCAGTGGCAGCGCGTACGTGTTCGCGGTCATCAGCATCAGCACTTCGAACGCCGGCAGATGAGTACCCCCCTGCCGCGCCCATAGCAGGCTGGGCAGTACCGCCAGGAACAAAATCGCCATCCCCTGTGACAGATGGATCGAGTCATCGACCGCGGCTGTCAGAGCATAATAAACCATCAGCGCCGCGGCCACCACGCCGCCGAGGGCGAAAAGTTTCTGACCGCGGAGCCGCGCTTCGCGCTTGTCCGATGGGGTGGCGGTCACCTCTGGGACGGCCTGCACGTTAGTCTCGTCCATCACCCGCCCCTTGTTTGCGAGGCGTGAACCTCGGTATTCTGATTGTGCTGCAACTCTAAGGGGCACCGACTTGCGCACGTTGAACTTGTCCTCGGCGGCGCGACGATGAGGACGCGCTTCACGATTCGACGTGGCGGAACATGAAGACGATCGGGCTTCACGCTAGCGGAGAGGCCGCGGAAGATGAAATGACAGCCGAGACCTGACGCCGGTACGGTTGCCGGAGCTTCGTTCGCCAGCGCTCGACGCGATTTTCAACGACTCGCCAGAACAGCCAGCCGCCGGCGATCGAAACCAGCAACGCCATCAGCCACACGCCGACGAAACCGGCCGACGAGGTCTCAATGAAGCGGCGACTCAGGTTGACGACACGCGAGACCAACGGGACGTGGATCAGATATAGTGAATACGAAAACATGCCTACCCAGCTCAGAATCCGGACACCGACAAGTCCGGAGGTCCAGCCATCAACGGAGTACAATCCAATCAGGACCCAGGCGAAGATGGCGGCAAAGCGGTGGGAGAGGGTGCTTCGGCTGGAGACGAAGGCCATAACGGTCAGCGCTGCCAGGATGGCGAACGCGGTCCACCGCCTTTCGCCGAGCGCTACTGAAATCACTATCCCGGCGAAAAAGTCGGGCCACAGCTGCAGTGGTAGCGTCCAATTTAGGAAGGGAAGAACCAATGGCACCAGGCAAAGCAGAGCGCCGGCCCCAAAAGCCACATCCAGGTTCTTCGTTCCAGCAGCCAGTCGCAGCAGGACGGCGGAGATCAAATAGAATGCGCACTCGCAGGTCAGCGTCCACGTCACGAGAATATATCCGCCCTGGCCGAAGAGAGCGTGTGTGAGCGTGATATTGCTCAGCCAGGACCACGCGGTCGGAGGGAGATTCCCGACGAACGTGGTGCCGTTCAATGGGCTCGCAATCAGGTTCATCGCGATGGTGGCGAGCAAGGCGACCCAGTATGGCGGAAAAATACGGCGCGCCCGGTCGAGCAGAAACTCGCCGGCACTTTCGCCGGTGCGTAATGCGACGCGGATGCGTTCAAAGATGCAGTAGCCGCTCAGAACGAAGAATGCATGCAGCCCCAACCAGCCATGATCGGCGATCCGATGCACCGGCTCCAAGAAAGCCGGCAGTGGATCATGGCTGACACCGCCAAAACTGTGAAACAGGACGACCGCGAGACAGGCTGCGCCGCGCCAGGCGTCTAGGGTCGCATAACGGCGGCGATTGGGCCCGGGCTGGTGCGGTGCGGGACGATCGCTCATGGCTTTGCTGTTGGATGCTCACCCAACATCCGAGCGAACAACGCGAGATACTGGGCGGCGCAAACCGGTGCGCTGAATCGGGTTTCGGCCGCATGACGGCAGGCGCGTCGATCGATTTCACCCAACCTACGCACTGCGGTGACGCCGTCATCGACCGCGGAGATGAAGAAGCCGGTTGTGCCGGGTTCTATGATTTCCGCCAGCGCTCCGCGGGGGCACGAGATGACGGGCGTCCCCGCCGCGAGCGCTTCGGCGAAGACAATGCCGAACGGCTCCCCCCATTGCACGGGCACGAGGAGGGCCGCGGCCGCCCCGAGTAAGGCGCTCTTCACCTGATCTCCTGTTTCACCGACGTATTCAATTCCATCATGTCCGATTTCGGGCGCAATCGCCCGATCCCAGAATTCCCTTTCCCGGCCTGCGGACGCGTGATTACCGGCGATGATCAGCTTCCGGCCGGCGCGACGGGCGATGGCAATCGCCAGATCCGGGCCCTTGATCGATTCGACCCGGCTGAGAAAAAGCAGCGGCGCGTCGACCGGGACGTGCGCGGTGAAAGCAATCCGGTCCAGCTCGACGAAATTCGGAATCGCGTGCCACGCGCCGCCGGCGGCGCGACCCATCTGGCAGATGAATTCGCTACATCCAGTGAACTGCAGCGAGTCGCGGGCGAGTTTGGCCGCCCACGCGATTTGCCGGCCGCCCGTGTGCCGCTGGTACGACATCAGCTTCGGCACCTTCGAGCAAAGCAGCGGCGCGAGATACGCTAGCCGCGAAAAGCTGTGGATCACGTCGGGCCTGAATTCGTGCACCGCGCGGCGGAGCCGCAGCGTGTTGCGCACAGTGTTCGCGGTGCCCCGCGAAGTTTCCGCGGGCCACGCGTAACGCGCGCCTGCCGCGGACGTAGAATCGGCGTGCGCCAGCAACCCTACTACGTGACCCTCCGACTGGAAGTGCCGAACGAGCGAATCCACGATTCTCTCGATGCCGCCATAGCCGCGCGGCGGCACGGGTATCTCAGGATCGGCGGTGAGAAGGATGCGCACGGATTGCGAAGCGAAAAATGGTGCTATGGTAGCAGACTACCTTCCCAAAGAACGAAGTTTGCCGCCCGAATATCGTGCCGTCGCCAATTGGTGGATTTCGGGATCGCGTCGATTAGGCCGCGGGCGCGGTTCGCATCGGTACTGACGTTGCCAGTGGCCTCAAGCAACAACAGCAATCTGACCGGCCGGCTCGTGGTGAAGTCACCCGGCCGGCGCCACGGCCCTTCGCGGCGTCGGCGCATTTCCAGCCCGACGGTGCGATCACCATAGGCAAGGATGAATCGCCCCGGAAGTTCTACGGCCATTTCGGGGTCTTCGATCACCCAAATGCTGTTGGCTGTTCGGTAGCGAGACAGGGCCCGCACTACGGCGCTGGTGTCAGTCGATGAGAGTCTAGGTAAATAAAAGCCAGAGGCTCCCGCAATATAGTGGCCGATCACATGACATTTGAGCGCTACGTAAATAAAGCCGTAGGCGAGCGGTCCGGCAATGAAGACAAGTGCGGCAACCCAGAGCGCGGCGCGGCGCGCGCCAGCAGCGCGGCGCCAGACGGTCAGGCCTTCCTGCAATGCGAGTGGAAGCACGGCGAGCGCCGCTGGTGCGACATGTCGCGGCATACGATCGACTTCGGCAAACTGCCAAAGCGCGAGCAGGACGAGCGTGTTGAGCGCGAGAGTTGCGACCGCCAGTCGACCCGAAAGATCGGCGCTGGGGTTTGAATGCTTCCAGAATCGAATCAACAGCCAGCCCAGAGCGATACCGCCAGGCAAACCGAACCACGCGAGAAGATTCGATCCTTCGAACATCTGTGGCCATCCTCTGAGACGCAAGACTCCGGGAAACACGAAGACGTGAAACAGCGGACCTTGGGCGTCTGCGAGCGCCAGTGCCGGATTGGCGGTTGCAAAAACGAAATCCACGAAATCGAAAGTGTGGTGTGCCCGAAACGATACCGGATCAACACTGCCGCGGGTGGCATTGAGGAATCGCACCGCAAATGGAACTACCAACGTAGCGCCTCCGAGCACGCCGAGTCGCCATAAATTCGCCGCCCGTCGCCCGCCTCGTGTCCAGGAAGATCTGCTTTGCCATGCTACGAAGACCAAGCCGCACGCGACGAAGACGAACAAGCTATACTTCATCGCGTAAGCACAGCCGAGCGACAGGCCGGCAAGTGTAAGCCGAGTTGTCCGCGTTGCACCCGGCTCCGAAATCCAAGCGATTGTACGGCGGAGCAAAACGAGGAACCAAGGCGCAAGGCCGAAACTGATAATTTCGGCCGAATAGCGAAACGCGTTTTCGCTCACGTGCCGCATCCAGGGCAACGCAATCGCCAGCGCGACCAACCACGGTGCCGGCAGCGCGAACGAGCGGAACCAAAGAGCCCAGCCGATCGATCCAATCAGCAATGCGACCGCAAAAATGCTGCGCAAGGCGGCGCTGGGAGTGAATCCCGCCAGCGTCAGCGGTACGGCAAACAATTGTAGGCTGGGCGGCCACCAGGAAAGCCATTCATGCAGGTCGTGGGTGAGCTCAGCCGGATCAGCTCGCACCAGTGTGTTGGGAGTTTCCGACAATCCGTCGAGCCACTGCTGCAGTGAAATCACCTGCATCGCCGGGTCGAAGAAATGCAGGCCTTGCGGCTTACCGGCGACGACAATCAGCAGCGCAACAACTGAAAACGCGGCCAGTTGGGGAGTGCGCATCGCACCGCGAGAAATTAATCGAACCGCCGATACGGGGGGCCTGTTCATCATTCGGAGCTATCGAATAAGGTGCGCATGGCTGCCAACAGTTTTCTCTGCTCATGCTCCCAATTGAAACGCGTTTGGCCCAGTTGCCACGCCGAGTTTCGGGCGGCAACCAGAGCCGCCGAATTGCTGATAAAATCATCCAACTGCGCGGCGCATTGTTCCGATGAATATGGATCAATCAACCGTGCGGCCTGACCGAGTTCTGGCGCTAGCGCGCGCTGCGCCGAAGTCGGAGTCAACAACTGCGGAATGCCGGCGAGGAGGTAGGCGAAAATCTTGTTCGTTAGGCAAAGATCGCGGTTGAGCGGCGCCGACTCTTCTATCGAGAGACCGAGATGTGCGCCAGCGGCTAGGCGAGCCATTTCCGAGGGAGCGCCGGGAGAAAGAAATTCGATCGGTCGTGCAAGTGTCGCGCGCTTGGCCACAGCCGTCAGGCTGGCCTTGTAGGATTCCGAAACGAAACCGCGAAGCTGTAACAACACCGGAGTCCGCATCCGCGCGAGAATCGCGACCATCGCCTCTAAACCCCGACCCGGACCAATCGTTTGCGAAAACCAATAAAGCCGCGCCGGCCGTTGTTCGGAGATCGGCCCGGGCTCGACGGGCGCGGCTGGCGCGTGGGAAAGCGGAAAGACATTCAATATTGTTGTCGCCGTCCGCGTTCCGTAGATCTTCGCGTATTGGCTTGCGATGAGTGGTGACGCCGCAGTCATGAGCGCGCAACCACTCAGATAATGCACCTGCAAGGTTCGCCGCATCGTGCGCTCGACGCGGTCGCGAACCGCCTCCGTCGTCTCCGCATCGTGGAAATCCTCCGCGTCGAAGCCATACGGCACGCTGCAGGAATGGGCGGCACGTGCGGCCGCCGGCAGGCCACCGAGACAGTGCCCAAAATAAAAACTCGCGCCAACGCGTGCGGCGGCCACCGCGAGCCGCGGAATTTCAGGCTGATGCGCATACGCCGCCATCAGCGGCGTCGCGAGTGGAGAAATGCCAATGAGTCGGCGGGCGACGCGCCGTAGTAATTTGCGCGCGGTTACGCCTGGGCCACTGCGAGAATTGATCAGGGTGTAACTCCATTTTGCCGCTGAAAGGATCTCTGCGTCGAGCGGCTCAGCGGGGGCGAAGTGGCGACCGGCGATAACGTGCACACGATAGCCTGCCTCGACCAGCGCATCCGCGTTCTTGATGAGCCGCGGTGTGGAAGCCACATGGCCCGGCGTCAACAAACAAACCAAGGGCGCCGGATTCGTCACTTCGACGGGCGAGACTCGGCGACGAGCCAGCGGTTGTGAGCGATGGGACGATGCTCTTTCAACCACCGACGCCAGGGCGCAGGGTTGATGATCGCAACTCGATAATTACACCGCTGCAGCTGGGCGATGCAGGCTTTCTCGAGTTCGATGCTGTGCACTTCAATCAAGAGCTGACTGGATCGGCTGCTGAGGAATTCGGCCGCGTTTTCGAGCAATGCGGCCTCGCCGCCATCAATGTCGAGCTTGATGAAAATCGGTTCGGGCAACGCGAGACAAAGCGAAGCTAGTTCACGGTGACGGTCCGAGGGGCCCGGGCCAGCGTAGCCCGGCCAGATGACGAGCGCGGACGGCGGCTCCTGAAAATTTGCGGCGATGTTACGTTTGAGCACCGCGACCTCGTCGGCGTTCGGTTCGACCGCGATTACAGGCCTATCGGGATAGCGCCGGAGCCACCGGCAGACGAGTTCTCCCTTGCCGGCGCCGATGTCGATAAAACTGCTGCTATGCGCCGCGAACCGAAGTGTGTGCGAATAAGTCTCGCGTTCATAGACGCCCAACCAGATGAGCGTTTCGCTGGCGAAGTCGAGGTGGAGGCGCAAACCGCGGAACAGCCCGGCGAGCGGGCGCCGGGGATGGCGGCCGGTTGGCAACAGGTTCTTGAACCAGGGTTCCAGCGCACTCATCGTAGCGCGGCCCTGAGCGGGTGAAGCCCTCATCAAGGTGCTCCAGCCTGTGGTAACACAGCAGGCGACGATAGACCTTTGCTTCGGCGTGGCGAGAAACCTCTTAGGGCGGTCATCAGATGGTCGGTAAAACGTGGCTATCTGACACGAAGGATTCCGGCGTCGCGGAGATATGACGCATGGAGCTGACGGTAATTGGACCATTGCCAGCCGGCCGCGGTCGCGAGAGCCGCAGCCCGCATCGCGCGCAACTCTGCACGGTGGCCGAGACACCAATCGATTGCTCCGGCAATGGCAGCCGAGTCGCCCGCGCAGATCAGCAGCCCGTTTTTCTTCGGCTGGAGCAGATCGGCCGCGCCGGCGCGGTCAGTTGTGATCACGGGCACACCGCGTGACCACGCCTCGGTCGCGACGAGCCCGAATCCGTCGCACAAGGTGGGAAAGATCAGCGCGTCAGCTCCCCGGTAATGTTCCAGCAGCTCAGTGCGCGGGATCGAGCCGTGGATTTCGACTCCGTCGGGCAACGGCCGCAGCACGCGTTCCGGCAAGCCGATCGCGCCGAAGATCCGCAGCCGGGCGTGGCGGCCGAAGTTTCCCGTGCGCCATGCGTCGATGAGATAATGCGCGCCCTTGCGAATGCTGAAGGTTCCGGCCCATAGCAATGTCAATGGCTCGGTGGTCGTTCCGGACGAGAGTGCGGCGTCGCGCGCGATCGGCGGCGGGGCACCGAGCGCGGCGACGCGGACCTTGGTGCAATCCAATCCCGCGCGAGCATAGCTGTTTTTCGTGAAGTGCGAATTGACCAGGATGAGGTCGGCCGACGCCCATTCGGCGCGGCGCCGCGCCGTCCGCGTGTCCTCGCGCGCCGCGGTGTAGCGGTGATACGCGGTGCGCAGCTCGGGAAATTTGTCCATCTCGGCCTGAAGCAACGCGTGCACGAAACGCGATTCCGGCGCGGGCACGTCGTATACCACGCGGACGCCCATTTCCTTCGCGCGGCGGAAGGTCGCCAGCGAGCTGTATTCGTAGCCGTAGACCGCGCCCAGCGCGCGCGTCACGCGCCGCGCCACAAGCCGGTCGAAGCCGCGCTCGGTGTGGTCCCAGACGAAGTCGGTGAGTCGTCCGCTGCGATCGACCGTGCCCGACGCAAGCCGCAGCAGCTCGCCCCAGGGGTGCATCTCGACCTTCGCCAGCGGAATCTCAGTGATTTTGCGGCGGTGAAATTGAGCAGCAAGGTCGCGGCCGACCAGCCGGCCCACCCGGCACGCCAGCCGCTGCCGCAGACTTTGGGGATCATCGCGCACCGTCGTGATGAAGCGCTCGAGCGCGCCGGCTTCGTCGAGCGAGCGCGCAACCTGTTGGATGAAGTTGGCGACGCTCGGATGAAAGAGCAGCACGCTCATGCCGCTGGACGCTGTGCGCAGCCGAGTCGCTCGGCGATGCGCACGATCGTGCGCGCAATGTTGTGCTCGGCGAGCGCACGTCGCTGGCCGCGCTCGCGCAACGCTTTCCTGCGCTCGGCATCCCGGGCGAGGGCCTGCGCCTTCTCCGCCAGTTCGCCGGCGTCGCGGTAAACTTCAATCTCGCGGCCCAAGTCGTAGAGCTGGTCGAGGGCCTCGGTCCATTCGGTCAGATAACAGGCGCCTGCCATCGGAGCTTCGATGTCGCGCAATCGCGAATACGAATCCGGTCGGTCGCGCGGAAGACGGAGCGACGGGTAGCGGTTCACCCCGAGCAAGACCGTGCTCTCGCGAATGACCTGCCAATATTCATCCGCCGAAAGCGCCGGCTTCGCATAAGGCGAGAAGTCGAAACCGGCGGAAGCGGGCGGATTCAGGCATTGACCGACTTTTCGGCCCAGAGCATTCCAGCCGTCCTTTCGTGCGAACTCCAGCTGCCGGCGAGCAATCGTCAGTGGGTTCTTCGCGCGTGAAGACACGACGGCGTCGCCGGACCGCAGCCAGCCAGTGCCGCGCAAGTCGATGCGCAATCCCCCTCGCAGGGCTTCGGCAAACAGCCGCTCGCGTTGCTCGTCGCGCGTGCCGACAAACGTGACGGGATACTTCTCTTCGTTGACGGGTCTGCGGTGTTCAGGTGGGACCCAGCAGGCCATCGGAGCGTGCAGCCAAGGCAGGCCGGCGCGCGCGTAGAGCGGGATGGCTTTGTGCTCTGGCACCCAGTGCAGATCGAAAGCGCGAAACTCGGTGGGGACGCGCCGGAATTCGCGCACATTGTCGCAGAAGAAATTCACGGACGGGATGCCGAGCGCGCGCACCTCAGCGAGGGCCGACGGCTCAACCTGGGCTGGAAACAGGTACGAGAGAAACAAGTCTATTGGCGCGCGCGCATGTTCGCGTTTCACATAGTCGAATGCGGTGGTCCATGTGCGTTCGGTCCACGCGCGACGTTCTTCATGACTTAGCGAAAGCAATCCCTCAGCCCAGTCGCAGCCGGGCGCTTCGATGCACGTGTGGTGCGCCTCCGTGAATGCCTCGCGAAAATAGTGCGCCCAGAAGCCATAGGCCGGAACGCCATGCGACCGTGCCGACTGCTGGCAGCAGAGGAAGATTCTCATCGCGCGTCGGATTGGGATTGGCGAAGGGCGACGCTGATTGGACCGGGTCCGCGGACACCGCGACGCTGCGCGACGAGCACGCCGTCGATGGAGTAGCTCTGAGTTGGCGACACATCGAGGAGAACATCAAACTGCTGGTCGTGTAGGAACTCGCGACACGCGTCGTGTAACGTGCCGCCGTGCGTGGAGATGAAAATGAAGTCGATGCGATCGGCCGCGATGAGACCGCGCGCACCTTCGAGCATGTCGAGTTCGCTCGCCTGGATGTCCGCGTGGAGGAGGTGCACGTGCCCGATGCCGAGGTCGCGAACGAGTTGTTCCAAAGTCACGACCGGAGTGCTTTCACCCATGCTTCCGGCAGTGGCGCCAACGAAGGCGCGCGTGGACGACTGCGGCATTAGTCCGTTGAGCTCGAAATTGCGGCGGCCCAATTCGAGATTGGCAGGCTCGGGCTCCACCAAGTGGCAATGCGCGTTTGGCACGGCGCGAGCAAACCAGATCGAGTAAAAAGCCCAGTAGCTGCCGAGTTCGACCATCGTGGCCCCGGACGGCAGATACGGCAGCACCGCGCCGAACGCGATTTCCTCCTGCGGTTCGTGCACTCCGCGAGTCCGCCGAAATAGCGAGATCGAGCCTCGGCCATAGTAAGATCCTTTCAGGACCTTGAGTCCGTTGTGCATGATCTGAACGCCGCCGCGTACTCGCCCGGCATTGGGCACGCGGGGAATCCGCTCGAAATCAGGACTTGCGCAGACCCGGTCCGCCCGGCCTCGGATCATAAAGTATTCATTCCAGGCGCACCGCAGCGCGAAGCTCCAGCGCCACACGCGGCGCACACGCTCGATCAGCGGCTGCAGCCAAGTCCATTGCTCGAGGGCGCTAACCAGCTTCATGCGGCCTGCCCTTTGCGAATCACCGAACACGTTGACGCCAGCCCCGGAAGCTTTGGGCTGTTCGCCAGCCAAGCGTGCGCGCAACTAGCTGGTGGAGGCGTCCGCCTTCGGGCAGCAGCTTGGAGCCGCCGTAGGCTCGCGCTTCCGCCTCGCACTCCGCCGCGAGCGCGTGGTCGTCGCGCCAGACCGCAAACGCGAGACGCCGCAACAAATCGGCGCAGGCCGCGCGCGTCCGCGGAGTGTTTTCGCGCGCGAGGAGGTGCTGCGCGCACAGTTGCTGGGAAAGTAGGGCGGAGCGCCACGCCGCGCTGGTGTGCCGACCGCTAAGACTGCACGGTACGTTTGATCGGTATAGCGTCCGCGCGTCACGGCAAAACCTCACTCCGGCCGAAGCCAGCAGCGCACGGCAGAAGAACTCACCGTCGTCATTGAGCGTGAGCCGTTCATCCCAGGATCCCGCCCGTTCTACAATCGCGCGCGGAGTAAGCCAAGCGGCCGGCGGCATCATACCGCGACCACGGAAGTTGAGAATCAGCCAGGTCACGGGATCGCAGTCGCGCCAGTTTTCCTCGGGCACGAAAACCGCCGCGACCGGATCGGTTTCGAAGCGGCCCCACGGCCCGGCGGCAATCGAACCACGCGCCGCGGTTGAAAGCAACGCGACTTGGCGCGCGATTTTCTCGGGAGTGAGCAAATCATCAGCGTCGAGAAACTGAATGAACTCGCCGCGCGCGACACGGAGACCTGCATTTCGGGTGGCGGATGCACCGCGGTTCGGCTGATCGAGAATGCGTACGCCACGCGCCTCGAAGCGGCGGGCGAGTCGTAGCGAGCCGTCGTGCGAACCGTCGTTAACGACGATAATTTCGAGGACGGTCCACGTTTGAGCGAGAGCCGAATCCAGCGTCGCGGCGAGCCAACGCTCGGCGTTGTAACACGGGATGATGACGCTGACGAGCGGTGTCACGACGAGGAAGCGTGCTGAGGACTGGGCCAGCCGCACTCGCGATACACCTTGGGCAGGGATCGCAGCAGGCGCCGCCGGCGCCAGAAGCCTACGAATCGCTGCACGCTACAATGCTCAAAATCCAGCCAACGGCGCGGTCGGTAAAGTTCCGGATGCGCGCGGCCGTTGCGCTCGGCGTCGGCCTGCCATTGTTGCTGCATACGCGGGTTGTAGGTCTTGGCGGCTTCGTGCTGGCGCGCTACCGCGAGTGGCCAGGGAACACGGCGCAACCGCGCGCCCGGAAGAATGCGAATCCAAAGTTCGTAATCGAGAGCGCAATGCTGCTCCTCCCAAATCGGCTGCTGCCGACTGGCCGCCCAAAAGGTCGCGTGCGACAGCAGCAGTCCGGGGTATTTCACATAGCGGCCGTGCGCAAGATTCGCGGGCGCAGGCATGCGCTGGCCAGTGCGTTCGTCGAGCTGTAGGCCATCGCCATAAATGATGTCGGCTTGCGATATCTGCCAACCCGCCGCCACGCGACGCAGGGCGCCCGGAAGATAATAGTCATCGCTATTCAACCACGCGCGCAAATCGCCGTGCGCCAGCGACAGGCCAAGATTAATTGCATGGCTTTGGCCCCGATCCCTTCTGCTCCGGGCAAAACTGAGCCATGGCCGATAACGCTCGATGATCGCCGGCGAAGAATCGGTCGATCCGCCGTCGAACACCACGTATTCGAGGGCTGGGTAATTCTGGAGCAGCACGGAGCGGATGGTCTCTTCGAGATATTCGCCCTGTTGGAACGACGGCGTGACGACGCTGATTTTCGGAGCGACCTGCGGCCAGGAAGTCGGGGTGGTTTCGACGGTCCATGGCCAACCGGTACGACCTTCGCGCGGCGCGGGTAACGCGGCCAGAAGCCCTTGTTGGCTGAAGGGCACGCACGGGAGTGGAAACGGTGCGCCGGCCGCGAGCAGCTCCTCACGATATGCGTGGAGATTCGGCAGAATTTGGATCGGCGAACTCACGGAGCTGCTGGACTGGCGAGGGCGGCAAGCCGCAGATAGAGCGACTGCTGAAACGGCCGAAGGGGAAATTCCGTTTCCGCGAGACTTCGCGCCCGTCGGCCCAATTCCTCGCGGCGGCTGCGATCAACGATGAGGGCGCACAATGCCGCCGCGATTTTCTCCTCATCGGCCGCCGGTTCGAAGGGCCCGAGCTGTTTGTCCGACATATACTCAGCGAGCGGTGTGGCCGGACCGGTCAGCCCGAACATCGGCACGCCCGCCGCGGCAAGCTCGGTGATCCGCGAAGGAAGCGAGTAGCGTTCGTAGTCGGTTGCCGGCTCGTTTCCACGGCTGAAAGGCAGCAAGGCGAGATCAACCGAAACCAACATTTGCCACAATGCGTCGCTGCGCAAAAATCCTCGCGGAACGATCTCGGGTTCCGGGGTAATGCCGGCCGCGCGGACGCGCGTCACGACCTCCGGAGGACAGTACCATTCGACCGGCCCAAGACCGGGCAACCGTCGCTGACACGACCGCCATGCGTTCTTCACGTCGGCAAACAAAGCATTCTGCCAGACATTCCCGACCAGCGCAGTGCGGAAATCCGGACCGGCCGGGCGATGTTCTTTCTTATAAATCGCCGGAAGCTCGATGTGGAACTGTGGCTCGACCGAACAAGGCCGCGCGGTCGCCTTTTCGACGAAACGCGCAATCGCACTGCTGACGGCCCACGTTGCGCTGAGCCGTGGCGCAAGCGCGCGGAGCAGCGATGGAAACCGATCGGTCGAACTCGGCCAGAAATCGTGGATGTGCAGCAACAATGGGACCCCGGGAAACGCGGCAACGACGGCTCCCAGCGTCGCCAGTCCTTCCGCGCCCCAGCAAATCGCATATATCAAATCCGGAGGGAAAGGAATGGCCGCGAGCGCGCGGGCAATCGAATCCCGGCTGACGGGCAAGGGTCGCCACCGGTTACGATGAGTGCGATTCCAGGCCCGCCCTGGAAGGACGGCGAGTTGCTCTCGGATGCGCGACGGCCAGCGCGCGGCGTTGAGGTCGACGGCTTGGCGGACGCTGCAATCCTCTGCGGATCCGATGAATGCATTGCAGAGGCGGTCTTGCGGATACGCGGAAAAATTGCGCAGGAAGATCGCGCCGGTTCCATGGCGGTTCGACATGCAGCCCTCGGAGAAGACGAGAATGCGCGGCAAGTCACCGACGAGAGGAAGTCGTGTGGTGGCGGAGTCACGCATCGCGCCGAGGTTGCGTGAGACACCGCCGCCAGTTCTCGCGGAAGTAGATTCGCTTCGATTCGGCCACGTAGTGATGCATAACGGCCCCGCAGTCGTGCGATTCGGGCGGACGCGGTAATGTCACGTAGTCTTCCGCCGGTGCGACGGTGCAACGCCGGCCGGCCACGAGCATCGCGACCAGCGCCTGCTCGAGATAGTAATGGGTGCCTTCGCGTTCGATGAGCGTGCGACACCAATATTCGAGTTGCTCCCAGTCGAGACGGTCGCTCCGCAGGCCGCACAGACCGACATTCACGCGCTCGCCAACGGGCGCACCGGCGAGCGTCTCGAGCAGCGACTGCGAGTAGCCATAGGAAGTTACACTGTCAATCGCGTGCAGCGGCGCCGCGGGCTGGTCGAGCCATTTCGTCAGCAAATGGGGAGTGCGGAAAAACAGCAGATCCGAATCAACGACCAGTCTCCAACCGGCACTGCCGAGATGAGGATCCGTGAGTTTGCGAATATTGGGGTAACGGACCCAGCGCTCGCGCAAAAACGGAAATCGCGACGTCGGGAGATGGGTTTCCAGACGTGCCATCGCCTCTGCTTGAGAGACGAATCGCGCGGCTGGAAACAGCCGGGCCAGTTGCGCATGAAACTCGCCGGTCAAACTTCCATCGTCGTAAATGACCGGCACAAGCGCTCGGCCCGCGTGCCGGGCGAACGTCCAGAGGCAAAAGGCGCTTTGGTACCAGAAGCGCCGGCCGGTCAGCAGATGGAGTTTAAACGGGCGCTCCACCGCCTCGTTCGACACGGGCGGCAGCGCGCGGGCGGCGTTTTCCATCGCGTGTCGGCCGCGCGCGGTCCGCCATTGTTCGAGCGGCCCGCCTTCTGCAATGCAACGCGCCAACGTCGCCCGCGGCCGGTGCCAAGTGTGGTAGAGGACGCGGCCGAAGCCGGCCTGACGGAGCCGTGCCTGCACGAGTGGATCAGCGTCCATCCTGGACGCGCCCTTCGAAATGTCCACAGGCGCCCTGCCAGCGGATGTTGGCAGCGGCGTTCGCCCAGGCGCGATATGTGAACCACGCCTTGGCTTTGCGCAACGCCAGCGTCCATGCCGCAATCGCGGGCCAAGGATTGGCGGAATGCTTGGAGAGAACATGCATCCACGATTTCTGGATACTCCGGTTCAGCCGCGCGAGGTAAGGCGCCTCGAGTCGGCTGGCAGGAATGAGATGGGTTAACACCAACTAAGGGAAGTAAGCGAGCGATTGCTCGGCTTCGTCCGCCTCGTCTTCAGCGGCCAGGTAGTAATTCGTCTCCCCAACGGAATCACCGATAGCGGGATGGAGGCTCCGGACCCATGGGTAGCGAAAAAGCCCCGCGGAGTGGCGCACATGGTCAGCCGCCTGGGTATCGGCATCGATTGCCAGCACATGCCCGGTCGGGCCCACCGCCGGGCAGTGGCGAGGGCGAAGTAACCCGCATGTGCCCTGGCGTCGATGCCGACATCGCCGGGTGCCAGCCATCGACGCCAGAGGCGAAGCTCGAGCGAGTTGTCGCATTCCTCCGTGAACTGCCTTCGCGACGCCGCGACATCTGGAACACCGCAAGCGGATCCCCTCACATCGGAAAACGAACGGCTTCCAGGCCGCATTCAAGCACAACGAGCGGCGGAGCAATCGAGCTTGGCGCGCAAACCGCGCGAAGTCGCCGGTCAGCAGTAGTCGGCGCGCGGTGACGAGTTTGGTGAACAAGTGAACCTGGCGGAGCTGAAGCGTTCGGGCGTGACGAAATGAGGCGACTCCACCCGTCGTTGAAGTCATCGCTGAGCGACGTAGAGGGTGAGGAGCGCGCGCGGTGTGGCACTCCAGAGCTTCCAGTGGCGGTCGGTGAGAAACTCACGCGCGGTGGCGGGTCCGACGTCGTTGACGAAGATCGTCGGGCGGTTCGAGAATTCGGCCGCGCGGCGGGAAAAAATCGATCGGGCCGTGGGTGTTTTGTTGACATTCACAACCTCGATCTCGGCGGCTCCACGCCGCCATCGAACGCTGCACGATGTGGGATCAGACGATTCGAGCCTCGGTTCTCCCGCGGTGAATCCCCGGGCGAGCAACTCGCGATCCACGACTTTCCAAGCGAGATAGGTGGATGCGAGGACAGCACCATGGTCGTGCGTGGCAAGCCAGTCGCCCAACTGCCGCTCGGTCTCGAGCAGGCGGGCCTTTTCCCGCGACCACACCGTGGGCGCGAACAGGAGCCCCGTCCGCACCCGCAACCCGTCGGCATGCCCAAGTATTTCCCCGGGGCCAGCGACCCACGAGCGAATTTTTCCCGCCATACGCACGCCCGCCAGTGAAAAAAACGTGGGCGAGGGATCGAGATTGCGAAATTCCGGCGTCGAGGTCCGGAAGCCGGTGATATTTTCCACGCCGATGCTGAGCACGATCGCAACAGCACACCAGCGTTTGCAGGCGTTGCGCGGCGCCACCTGCGTCCAACGCATCAGCCAAAGCACCGGGATGGCGAGAAACGGCAGTGTCGCGTAGAGGTATTTGGTGGATGTGAGGGACGCGGCGTGAAGGATCATGCTGGGAGCCAGGCCCACGGCGAGCGTCAGAATAACGCCGAACGCCCGGTGCAGGGCGAGCACTGCAATCGCCAGGGGCAATATCCAGGCTGTCGTGAACGATGTCAGGAGCGGCGCGGCGGAGGTCAGCGCGTGCACCATGGTTTCGGCTTGCGGACGCTGGATGGCGAGTTGCAGGGGCGTGCCAAGTCGCGCGTCGCTCAGTAAAAACAACAGGGCGAGAATGACACCGCTGAGTGCGCCAGCGACCGTGACCACCCGCACCCAGGCCCAGCCCTGCGGACTGGTTCGCGATGGAAGCAGCAGGACGGCCGGTGCAATCAGCAACGTGTCCAAGCGCAACCAGCCGCCGAGGGCGATGAGCGTCGGCGCCAGAACATACCGCTGCCAGCCGGCCGGGCGTCGCAGGAGCATCATCCCGGCCAATGTCCATGGAGCACCAAGCGCGGTGGTATTGGCGTAGGCGCCGGCCGCCGTGAATTCCTGCATCGTGAGCAGGAGTGCCAGCACCACCAGCGGAGTTTGAACTTCGGTCACCCCGGCGACCAGAGTGGAGCTCAATAGCAAGAAAGCGCACGCACCGCAGAGGGAGGCAACACCGAACACCACCAGCGGATCTAACGCGGTGGCGGCGTGAATCACGTCGATCAACCAATAGCTTCCGGGCTGGGCATCATAGATATATCCTTTGGCTCGAAACAACGTAGCCGAGGGAGGCTCGTTGCCGATGGCGTGCAAGAAAGCGAGCTCGTCGCCTTCAACTGGCGCGACCGGGAACGCGCCTGAACCAAACCACACACCCAGGGCCGCGGCACAAATCCAGGACCAAACCTGCGGAGACGGACTGCGAGTTGCCGCGGAGTCGAAAGGAATGGCTTTCAAGGAACGCGGCCCTCGAAGTGGCCGCAAGCGCCTTGCCAGCGGATGTGGGCAGATGGGCCGGCCCACCCGCGGTGGGTGAACCAGGCTTTCGCCTGTCGCAGCGGCACCGTCCACGGTGCAATGGCCGGCCACGGGTTGGCGTCGTGCTTGGTCAGGACCCGCATCCATGATTTCTGGATACCGCGGTTGAGCCGGGCGAGGTAGGCGACGTCGAGCCGGCCGACCGGGATGAGGTGGGTCAGCGCGAGTTCGGGGATGTAAGCGACTTCCCAACCGAGGCTGAGCAGCGTCAAAACGATGTCGTTATCGCCGCCGGAGGTAAGCTCCCGGCCTTGACGATCGGCAATAGCGGCATTTCCATCCGCGGCCCATCGCCGTGCCGGTTCGGTGCGCAGCGCCATGCCTGCCCCGATGGGAGCGCACGCGGGATACTCGTTCCGGACGGCGCCAGACGGGCGCAGACCGCGGGAAAAGAGTGGCGTATCCCCCAGATCGCGGAGGGCGAGGAGATTGAGGAAAGGCCGCTCGGCTTCAGTGGGTGGCTGCTCGAATTCAGGGATGCTGCGACCGCCGATGGCGCCAAGTTCCGAGTGCTGAGCGAACACGCGCATCACGATCTCTAGGTAGTCGGGGGCCAGGACATTGTCATCGTCGACCAGCACGCAGAGCGGAGCCTTCGCCTCGGTGAAGCCCCGTCGGCGGGCGGCGCTAAGGCCGAGTTTCGGTTCGCGAAAGAAGCGGAGGTTGGCCGGTGCGGTCTCCCGGAATAAACCCGCGTCGATTGCCGGAGCGGAGGCATTGTCGATGAGCACCGTTTCCCAGTCGTGCGCCGGGATCGTTTGCGCGCGGAGGCCGGCGAGCGTGCGAGCAAACCGCGGGGCGGACGGATTATGCGTTGGGATGATAACGGTGAGGTTGGTCATGCCGGCGGTGGCGTTGCGAGTCGGCTAAAGTGCGGCGGACATACGCGTTTCCTTCCAGCGATTGATCGGTCGTTCCAGTAGATACCAGCTGGTCGCGGCCATGATCATCGTCAGACACGAGTAGTAGACTACTTGGGCGATTTCCGACTCGAAGTGGTTTCGTCCGTCCGCATTGAGCCGCGCCAGGAGGCGTGATCCGAGCCAGGGCGCGTGATTATGCCACAGATACACCCCGTAGCTGATCTGGCCGAGCCACAAGAGCGGCCGCCACAAAAGCACGAGGCCAACGCCACCGCCGATCCCATGGGCGCACGCCCCGACCAGACCGGCGAATGCGACTGCTTGCACCATTGGCAAGATCACGGTGGTGAAAGAATCGGTTCCCACCAGCCACGGCCAGACGAGCGCCAGAGGCAGCAGGAGCAGGGCGATTTTTTCCAACCGCCGCAACTTCGGGTCGGCTTCGCCCCACCGCAGCCAGGCCCACGCGAGCAAGCTGCCTGTGCCGAAGAAATCGAAGCACGACAGAGTGAACGCGTGTACTGTAATGTCGTTGCTGGTGGCGACAAGCAGCACGGCGCGCGATGCCGGGCCCATGGCGCAGGCAACCGAAAAAAAGAAAGGCAGCCAGCGCTCGGGCAGAGTCCACACCAGCCATGGCCATAGGAGATAGAACTGCTCCTCCACCGCCAAGCTCCAGAGATGCGAGGCGGGCCCAATCCATTGACCTTCGCGCGCGACGAGAAAATTTGTCAGATAAGTGGCGTGCCATCCGAATGTTTTTCGAAATGGCTCGATGTTCAGAACTGCACTGACCAGAAGCAGCGCGTAGAACGCCGGCAGGATCCGCAATGCACGCCGAACGTAGAAACGGCGCGCTTCCCGCCGTCCCGCAGTCCCGCCCGCCCGCCACACGTCGCGTCCCCGCAGCAGGATGCCGGCGATGAGGAATCCGCTCAACACGAAGAACAGCCGCACACCCAGCGGGCCCAGCCCGAGAGGATGACCGCCCAGTGTCGGCGAAAAGTGCCACAGGAGCACGCACGTGACGGCAAATGCCCGCAACGTGTCGAGTTGCGGAAAACGCCGGTTTGCGACGAGCCCGCCAGCCACGGGAGGGTGGCTCATGCTGGCCGGTGAGCAACCACCCGCGCGGGCACGCCATAGGCGATGCTGCCGGCCGCGAGATCGCGGGTAACCACCGCGCCCGCTCCCACGACGCAACCGTTTCCGATGGTGACTCCGCCCAACACCGTGACTCCCGCGCCCAACCACACATCGCGACCGATACGCGTCGGGCGCAGTAGATCAGGCTGATCGCGAATGCGCAGCGCGGCCGGGGGCACCGTGTGATTGGACGACACAATGCGACAGTGCATCGCGACGAGCGTGCCATCGCCGATCTCCACGCCGCCATGACCGTAAATCACAGCGTAGGGTCCGAGAAACACCCGCGTGCCAATCCGCACCGAGCCGCCCCAGCTTTCGATGACGACGCCGTGCGCGATCTGCGCGTGCTCGCCGATGGCGATGCTGCCACGCTGGCCATGGCCAAAGACGTGGCGGATGCAAACCGGCCCTTCGATGTCACCGTGAGCGCCCAGTTTCACGCCACTCGCGCGCAACCAGGCAATGCGCCAGCGGGAGAGCAAAGGTCTGAACAACGATGGCATGCGGCGAGAAATCAGGCCGCGCGCGGCGTAGCGGCGGAATGGCGGCGGATCCACTGCCGGAGGCGCAGGGCCGTCACCCCGGGCAAGAGTAGGCCGATCGCGCGCAGCAGCGGGTTGTGCGTCGCGGGCACGCGGTATCCAAGCCGGCCGCACAGCGACACGGCTCTTTTCGCGCCCTCGGGATCTCCGGCTTGCAGCGAACCGACCGCCGCGTTCTCCGCTTCGGCGCCGATCAGCGGTCTGAGGTGCGCGGCGCGCGCATCGGTGGCATAGCCCTCGAGCGCCTGGACCCGGCAGCGCCAGTTGCGGCGATAATCGTGGCTGAAGCTGTCGTCCCGCCGCAGGGACCAAGTGAGGACCTGCGGCAGGTGGCGAAACCGCGCGCCGTTGAGCGCGAGGCGAAAATGGACGTCGGCATCCTCCCAGATGGCCAGCGATTCATCGCAGCCGCCGAGTTTCCGCCATGCTTCGCGGCGCACGATCGAGCTGTTCAAACCCAGCGGATTCGCGAGGAGGTGCGCCGCGGCATCATGAGACAAATCGCTGTCACGATAGCGCCAGGCGACGTGCAGGCTGCTATCGGCTTCATCGATCCAGTCGGCATCACAGAAGACCACGTCGATGTCGTCGGTGCACAACGGCGCGAGACTTTCCACGAATTCCGGAGCGATGCGATCGTCGGCATCGTGAAAATGAATCCACTCCGTCTGCGCTGCGGCGGCGAGGCGGTTGCGGGCGTAGGCGACGCCCCGGTTCGGGTTGCCTGCAATGATTTCGACCCCGAGTTCGCGGGCGACCGCAAGGGTGTCGTCCTTGCTGCCGTCGTCGTAGCACAATATGTGGGTGAAGGGCCGCGTTTGCGCGCGCACGGACGTCATGAGGCGCGGCAGAAATGCTGCAGCGTTGTAACACGGAATGAGCAGAGTGACGGCAATCACGTGGTTTCGAACCAGACACTCGAGCCGCCGACGCTGCGGTCGTCCCGGCATTGCGGCGGGATTTTCGCATCGAGCAGGCGCCGGCCCTCGCCCGTCGGTGCGAGATGCGCGCAGGGCAAGAGGACACGCACGCCGCGCGCGCCGCCGAGCAACCACGCGGCCAGCAGGTATTGCTCCGACCAGTGGCGGCACGTGAATTGTGCCGGATAGTCGGCGGGAAGAAAGATGTCATGCACGTGCTCGACGCCGAAGCCCGGCACCTCCCGGCGGCCGAGGACCTCCCGGGCGCGGAGGCCCGGCGCGAGCAGTTTGCGCGCGGCGCGCAGCCGGGCGTGCCACAGCCGGTTCGCGGCCCAGTACTTTAGATTACGATACATCGGACGCAGGGTCGCCTGAGCCCACGCCGGCGGACCGATCCGTTCGATGACTGCCGGGCGGTTCGCGCGATTGCCATGGCAGGCGCCAATGGCGAAGGCGGGATCGAACGGATCGTCGCTGCCGCCAAGCCGGGGCCGGAGGTCGGGCGCAACAGCGCGCGCTGCTCCGGCTGTATCGGCACGCCCATGTGGCGGCGCGGCGGTGTGCACGGCATGATTAGCGCGGTGCGGAACGTCATCACGGGTGCGGATGCTCGTCGCTGGCAAGGGCAGCGCGAATCCTGGCCCCCAGTTCCGGTAGGCGCTCCTGGCGTGCGAAATCGAGCATCGCCCAGTGGTAATGAACGCCTGCCAGCGACGCCAGGCGGTGATAGATTGGCTGGCGTGACGGGTGTGGAAAAATCTCGAATAGGTGCGCGCCGGGCGGGCAGAACGCCACCTGCGCCAGACCGGCCCCGTGTGCACCCGCCACCGCGCGACAGCGGCTGAACAGCTTGATCTGCTCGGAGGGCGCGAGCCGAGTAAGTTCTACGAGCTCAAAGCCGGGCAATTGCGAGACGATTTCGTTCTCCCACGCGAGCCGGCGGATATTGGCATCGCCGCGGCTTATCCAGATCTTCGCGGTCACCTCGAGTGCGGGAGTGAAACGGAGTTGGGTACGCAGGGCAGTGACCGTCCAGTGCGACGGCTGTTGATCACGCATCAGATGGCTGGTGAACAGCAGTTGTTCGCAACGGAAATGCGCGAAACCCTCGGCCCATACAATCTTCTCACGCGGTACCCCTGCTTGAACGAGCCAGCGTTCGTGAAAACCGCCGGCTGCACCATTGGCGAGTACGTGGTCCACCTCACCGAGCCAGTTTGCGGCCAGGTGCAGCCGTGGAATCACCTCGAGAAGGAAGTGATAGAACCCTTCACCACTCAGGGTCAGCAGGCAGAGAGTGCGGCCAGGAAGCTCTTGAGGGCCGGGATAACCCGGAGCGCGCAAAAACGGATGTTCGATGGCCGGCTCGGTCCAACGTCGCACCGTCTCAGCGACGGCTGCTCGCGCGTGCGGGCAGTAGACAAGCCCCTCCGTGCCCGCCACACACGCATCCATCAGGCTGAAAAGAAGCTTGGGTTCGCCGAAAGCAATGCCTTGTTCACGATAACGCGGACCACCGGACAGTTCTTCCCACGTCGGTGGCTGCCCCAACAGCGCATCGGCCGCACCGTAGGGCGTGATCTCGCCGGGAGCACATTCAACGACACCGGTGAAATCCTCGGCGCGGTGCACACCGGCGGCGTAGCCCGCGCGCTGGCAGCGAATCTCCTCAAAAGGCGCAATGCGCCATGGACCGCGACCGATGCCACGGTTCAACCAGCGTCGAAGCAGAACCATCGACATCTTTACTTGTAGGCCACTGGTGAGATAGGCGCAGGATCGCGCGTCAGAGCGCGCTCCAAGTCGTCGTCGTTCAAGCGAAACGCGAAATAGACCTGGGCCGGTCGGGCGTCGGCGGTCCGCTGGGTCGTGCGCAGCCACGCGGCAAGCCGGGCGGTTGCGAGACGCGTCACCGCCGATTCGAGCGTCGTGCGACGCTCGGGCTGAGTGGCGGCTAGTTTTGCTCGCAGATCCTTCAGCGCGCGTTCTCGCTCCAAGGTCCAAGGGCCGAACAGGCCGGAGACGCCCGTTTGGAGCACATGGGCGCTGAAGATGTAAAGGCCGGTCTTCCACGTCGGGGCGTTCGCTGCGGTCGGCACCTCCATGCTTTCGAGCAAACGCACGTCGACGCCGGACGCCGCCGGCCGCGCGGTGCCAAAATACGCGAGATGAACGCTGCCGGCTGCCAGTTCCTCGCGCGCATGAAGTTGCAGCCATTCGCGCAGGTCGGGCAGCTCGGCGCCCCAGTCATAAGAACTATCAACCGCCCAGCGGTGCCCGGCGGCAACGCCGCCCGCGAAGAGGTTGTAGTAGGAAAGAGGGCGATCGGCGGTAACGGCCGTTGCGAGCAAGCCGACACTGCCGACCGCAGTGGCGATCGCGCCGAGCGTTCGACGCCATGGAAGCAGCGTCAGGGCTCCCAGCAGAACAGCCAGCGCCGGATAGAATGGCAGCAGATGGCGATGGCCGATGTTCAACTTCCCGGCGCAGGCCGATGCAAAGTAGATCCCGGCGAAGATCGCCACCGGCGTCGCCGCGCGCAGCCGGGACCGCAGCGCGGCGTCGCCGGTCCGCCACGCGAAGACCGCGGCGACAACCGCTGCGGCCGACGCGGCAAGCACTGCTGGCGGTGTCTTGAACAAAAACATCAGCGGGAAATACCGAGGCACCCCCGTCGCATGATAGGCGCCGGCGACAAACGCCGTTCGGGGGATCACCAGCGACTTGAATCCGGTCAGGTCGAAGATAAACGGTTCGGGAAACAGGTGTAGGCTGCGCAGCAGGATCGCACCGCGATAGACCAGCGTGCCGGGCCCGGCTTGTTCCCAAGGAAACTCAATTCCGGGTTCGTGGAATCGGAATCCATAGATCGCCCAAACGCCAGCCCATGCAACCATCACCGCAGCCGCAAATGCACCGACCACCCATCCGGCCTGCGGGAGAACTCCCGTGATTTCGCGCTGGCGGTTACCGGGCAGAGCCACCGCCAGCGGACGCCCGCTCGCTAGGCGAACAACGGCCAGTGTGGCGAGTGTCGCCACCACAATAACCACGGAGTATTTGGTTGCGAGCGACAGCGCGAGCAGTGCGCCGAGCAGGACAATCCGCGGGAGAGCGCAGCGCTCGAGCACGCGCGCGCCCGCGGCCACGGTGGTGAACAAAAACAGTGCCGCGACTACGTCAACTGTCACAAGCGAGCTGTGCGCGAGAAACGTGGGATCAAAGAGCAGCACGACGAGGGCGATGAGGGCTCCGCGTTCACCGAAGATCCTGCGCGCCCAACAGCTCGTGAACAGAGCGAGAGCGAGGCCAGCGGTGGTCACCGCAGCCCGCCCGGCTCGGAGGATCTGCACGGGATCGTTGCCGCGGTCGTAGAGAAACTGGCGGCCAAGCTGCGTGGGGTCGCGCGGGGCGGTCGCGGCGTCGGGAAAATCTGCTCGGATTGCCAGCACGGGAAGCGCCACGAGCTTTTGCGCTACGACAAAATTGTAGGTGCTCACTCGGTGGTCGCCCCACCTCCAATAGCTCACGCCGGCGCCGAGATGCTGCGGCTCATCCCACGTCGCGCTGGTGCGAGCCCCCTGCCAGAGGCTTCGTCCCGCGAAGGCCACGAGCAGGAGCACCACCCAAAACCAGAATCCACGGACACGCGTCAGGTCGCACATGGGGGCTTGTGCGCAGGAGTCAGAACATGTATTCGCGAGCACAGAACGGAGTCAGGTCGGTCACTGCCTTGCCGGGATATTCTCGGCAGCTGCGCTGGATCCGAAGAGCGTTCGGACGCTGTTCAGGACGCGGCGCGGTAAAGCCGCTTTGTTCGCCGCCAACGCATTTACCTGGTTCCAGAGGGCGGGGTATTTCTCGTGCCAGGTGGGATCAAAGAAATCACACTCAATCGGAACGAGTTCGGACGGGAGCCGGGCGACCGCATTGCGTTCGGCGGGAATAATCAACTCGCCATTCTGTTTTCGCGCGAAGCCATAAGGCCAGGTTTTGCACACGGTGGCGCCGGCGGTCATCAACCTTCTTGCGTAATCCTCCGCGAGGCGGCTTACGACGGGAGTCGGTTCGTAGCTGGACGTGTGGGCGAGCACGAGCCGCTTGGGTTCGGCCTCATTGAAGCAACTGAAGTGGAAGAGTGTGAGCGGGACACCGCCCGCCCGCAGGCAATCGTCCTGTGTCAGCGCGCGTGAGGGGAGATTCCAGGCGGCGACATTATAGCCTGGGTGGCGCAACACTGCGAAGTGCTCGATGAATGAAGGAGCCAAATCCAGCCAGCATTGATCATAGCCGGATTCCATCCGGAGGTTACGTGGATCGCTCACCATGGTTGCCCACCACCGCAGGAAGCCCTGCGAGGCGGGTGTGTTGCACACGCCAATTACGCCGGCGTTGAACGTGCCGCAATTGCGGATTGTCCCGTGGTCGGGCGTGGCTCCGTCTGGCAACGGCTCCAGCAGGTGGGGTGTCAGCACGAGATCGTGATCAGAGGCGAGCGCGAGCAATTCCGTTGGGGTGCGATAAAGGGCGATGTCGTTGTCAAAGTAGATAAGCGTGGACGGTGCGAACTTCCGCAATGCGTGCAGGGCGATTTGTGGTTTGAGTGCGCAGCAAAGGGCGGTCGCCGACAGCGTGAAAGCGAACTGGCGAAATCGCGGCAGGCCGAGCTCTGTCACGGAGATTGGCTCGAAATCTTCGCAGGCAGGGTCGAATGAGCCGTGGAGCGGATCGGCGCAGTAAACGACACGGCGCGCGCGTGGCAGAAATTCGGCTACTCCGCGCATCAATACACGCGTGCGGTAAAGCTGGTTGCGAGTCGTGATCGAAACGACGACGCAGTTGGACTCCGAGTGGACTTCACTGGTCATGGTTTACACGAGTTTGGCTGCGCGCCTCGGTCTTGCCTGCACGCGGGCTTGCAGACAAACGCGCGTGGTTGTACAGTGGCTCGGGCGTGAACGCGACATTGCTGACGGACGGTATACTCGATCACGACGCGCATTTCAGCTGTGGCGACCGCGGTGGCGGCGCAACGCAATACGATTGGCGACGGCAAATATGTTTCGACCAAAACCGTACAGCCGTGGCCCCAAGAAGGCCCTCCAGATTGGTCGGCCAAGCCGTGAATTGAATAATCGCCAAGGTCGGCCAAATGCATATTGCTGCGCGATTCGACGTGCAATCCTGCCGCTACGGTCTGAACCCAATTCACAAAGCGCATTCACCTGGAAGGCAACCAACAGGTTTTCGAGATCGTTTCGGCGGCTTTTCCGACCAAATCCTGCCAGCACGGGTATAAAAATTTCGCTCAATTCGACAATGAGTTCTTCACGACGATGTGCCTCGCCACCGCTGCCGGCTTCGAGCCAACGCGAAAGGAAACTCATTTCGCATGTCAGTGTCGGATCTGCCGTGAGGGCTTCCGCAACGCATTGCCGCGCCTGATTGCGTTCACCCAATCGTGCATGCAAGAGCGCAGTTTCGCGCAAAAGCAGGCCGCGATTGGCATCGCTTTTCAGGACGTTTGAGACTTCCGCGAGTTTCGCGCGGGCTGCCTTCAGCACTGCCAGGTTGTTTCGTGTGTATCCGCTGACGCCATCGGCCCAAGTCGCATTTCGTCCGGTCATTCGATGGAGCGCCAGAACTCTTGGAATGAAGACTGGCTTCCAGCATGTGATCATCCGCATCCAGAAGTCCCAATCGCTGAACCGCAGCGAGGCGTCGTGGTCTCCCGTGCCCAACCAGGCTTTACGGCTCGCCATTGCCGTCATCCCGGGGATCGGATTGCGGAGAAAAAGTGCCGCCACCGGCTCTCGTTCGCCCGAGATGTCGTCACTCCACGTGCTGCCGTTTTCCGGATGTTCGCGATCAAAAAGGCGCGCTTGCCCGTAGACAAAGCTATGCGTCGCGACGGGTCGCAGCGTCTCAACGCGGACTTCGATGGAGTCCCGAGGCAGAGCATCGTCCGACGGCAAACCGCAGAAAAAAAGCCCGCGGGCTGAGTCGGTCGCGAGTTTGATCGTCGCGGCGATACCACGATTCTCGTGGCCCGGATGCGTGAGCACACGCATTTTGCCCGCGTGCCGACGCTCATAGCCCCGCGCGATCTCGAGGCTGTTGTCCGACGAACCATCCTCGGCGATGATGAGTTCAAAATCTTGGAAAGTCTGGCCGAGAACGCTCTCAATCGCCTGCGGTAGGAACGGCGCGTGATTGAAGGACGGGATCCACACTGTCACTTCAGGCTGGTCAATACTGCTCAAGGCAAACGGGGCACGATCAGGCCGCGATCAAGCCGCTTAGCGTGCGAATAACGTACGCCACTTGTTCGGGCGCAAGGTGAGGCCCCATCGGCAGGCTGAGAACCTTCGCGGCGATCTCGTCGGCGGTCGACAGCATGCCCCAACGCGATCCGTTCGTCGCGTATGCGCCAGACCGATGTGGCGGAACCGGGTAATGAATCAATGTCCCGACGCCCGCTTGGGCGAGATGCTGCTGTAGTTGATCGCGCTGCGGGTGCCGGATTACGAACAGGTGCCACACGGGCTCCGCCCAGTCGGGCACCTGCGGCAGGATTAGGTCAGTTCCGAGGCCTTTCAGCCCGCTCAGGTACTGACGCGCGACGCCCTGCCGCCGACGATTCCATTCGTCGAGATGCTTCAACTTGGCGCGAAGAAATGCCGCCTGCAACTCGTCCATCCGGGAATTCAGGCCGACAATCTCGTGGCGGTATTTCACGACGGCCCCGTAGTTTGTCAGGGCCCGGACTTTATCCGCCAGTTGCTGGTCGTCGGTCGTGACCGCCCCGGCATCGCTGAACGCGCCGAGGTTCTTTCCCGGATAGAAACTGTGGCCCGCGGCATGGCCCAGGGCACCGGCCCGCCTGCCCCGGTACAGCGCTCCTTGCGCCTGCGCCGCGTCCTCGATGACTTTCAGACCGTGCTTCTCCGCGAACGCAATGATGGGTTCCATTTCGGCAGTCTGGCCATACAGGTGCACGGGTATAATCGCCTTGGTGCGAGGAGTGACCGCCGCCGCGATTCGGTCCGGGTCGATGTTGTAGGTCTTCGGATCCGGTTCCACCGGCACCGGCGTAGCCTCGGCGAACGTCACGGCCAGCCACGTTGCGATGAACGTGTGCGACGGAACGATGACCTCGTCGCCCGGCCCGATCCCGTAGCCCCGGAGAATGACATGCAACGCGTCGAGCCCATTCCCGACCGCGACGCAATGTCGAGAGCCACAGTACGCGGCGTACTCGGCCTCAAACGCTTCCCGTTCCTTGCCGAGCAGGTAGTGGCCCGACTCCATCACGCGATGAAACGCGGCGTCGAGTTGTGGCTGCAATTCGCGGTACGTCGGAAGCAATTCGAGAAACGGAACCTTCATTCAGCAGAATTCACGGCCGCGAGGAAGTCCTGGTAGTTCCGGTAGTAGTCCGCCTCGTCGAAGTGTTCGGAAGCGAGGACCATGCAGACCGAGCCCGATGAGAAATTGTCGAGGTCCCGCCAGATCATCGGCGGCAAGTACAACCCATAGTAGGAACGGTTGAGATGAAAGCGGCGCTTTTCGCGCCCGTCATCGACGGTGATGTCAAAGCTGCCGGACATCGCGATCATGAACTGCTGGAGACGCTTGTGTCCATGCGCCGCCCGGCTCGAACCGCCCGGAACGTCGTAAAGGTAGTAGACGCGGTTAATGGTAAACGGCACGTTACTCCCCGCCTCGATGAAAGTAAGGTTCCCCCGGGGATCGCTGATCTTTGGGAGGTCGATAATGCGACAGTGCTCGACGCTGGATCGTATAGTGCCCATGGGCGTGGGGACGTTAGAACGCGTGTTCGGTCCGCCGGACGAACCCGGGGGTAGCGCAGTGCGCTGCCTGCGCCAACCCAGCGTGCCCAGCGTAGCGGGTCCGGAGGATTTCCAGCAGCGCAACGCTCTCGGCCGCGAATTCGGCGTGACGGTTCGTCATGTTGGTTGCGTGTCGCCGATAGCGACCCAATACCTGCGGAAGCCATCCGACACGTCCACTGATGGCCACCTCCACCTGAAAGAGCAGGTCCGCCAGGCCGTTTAGCTTCGGGTGGAAGGGTTGGTGTACCGCGCTTCGCCGCACAACGACGGAACAGCCATTCCGGATACCTCCATTACGCAGGATGTCCTCCGCCGACTGCATGCGGCTGGCGGCAGAGGTGTCCATGAGACCGAGGGCATGGCCGGTCGCGTCGTCGAAGACCTCCACGCCGTGATAGGACAATACCATTCCCGGATCGGCAGCGAATTGCGCGACCTGATGTGTAAGCTTGCCAGCCAGCATAAGGTCGTCTGCGGCGAGGAATGCGATCAAACTTCCCCGGCACTCCGCCATTGCCCGATTCGAACTTTCAGCGAACCCGAGCCGGGACGACTGGAACCGCGGGCGGATCAGCTCGACATGCCGCGCGGCATAGCGCCGGATGATCGCCGGGCCGTCGTCGGCCGACGCGTCATCGCTGATCACGATCTCGAGCGGCGTGCAGGTCTGGGCCAGGACCGATTCGATCGCCTCGGCGACGAATCTCCCCTGGTTACAGCAAAGGAGGCAGACCGACAGAGTCGGAGTGGCCTTACGCATGTTCGCGATTTGCATCCAGCGCCGCGAGGTTCGCCGTACGCAGGTCGAGGCGATAACAATCCTGAATCACCGATCGCGCGCCAAAGCTTTCCTTGAAGTCCGTCAAACCATAGTTGAGGAACCAGCCACCGGACGTTGTAGAAATGCCAAAATTGAAGAATGCCTTGCCGATACAGACCGAGTTCAACACGTGCGCCAGCAGCAGATCCAAGGCTCCGGTCTTCCGGCCGAACTCGCCACAGCCCAGATACTGCGCATGGGTCACCTGAGGTGTGTCGTAGAGCACCCCTCCGGCGACGACATCCGATCCGCCGTGGACCGTGAACAGGCGGATGTTGCGAGGGAATCGCTCGTGCAGAAGTTTGATCTCGGCCACGCTGTGCACGGGTTCGAGGCCGTGCTTGGTTCGCAGGTTCTCGCTGAGAACCGTCCAGAAGTCCTCCCAGCGCCCGGACTCCTCGACCTTCAGTCCTGATCTTATCGCCTTGCTCAAGGCGGAACGTCTGCCTTTGCGCACCGGGAGTCGTCGCATGGGCAGGATGGCGGACGAAAGATCGCGCCGGCACAGCTCTGCCCCAAGCAGGAACAGGGCATATTTGTCCTCGTCGGCCGGATATTGGTGGTAAATGTTCGGCGTCGCCTTGTATTCGAGAGTCTCGAAACCCGACTCCTGCAGTCGGCGGCAAAGTGCCTTGAACACTGCGAGGTATTCCAACGTTCCAGTTTCCGGGCCCGTCACGACGCCCCCGTAGGTCAACCCGCCGTGGCTGACGATGGTGGAGCCGCGGCGGCTGGCCGGGAATACCGCGATGACTTTGCTGGCGGCATCGAAGGCCATCAACGAGGCGTCTTCAAATCGGTCGCGATGGTAATCCATGTAACCACGATTGAAGAGAAAAGTACCATTTTTGCTCTGCGCGACAAACGCATTCCATATGTCTGCATATTCGGGGGAATATGGAACAGCATTCATTTGGCCTATGAGTCGCGGACGCTTCGCAGAATATCTACCAATTCGATCAATTCGGCGCATCCGAAACCGTCGCGCCCATAGGATTGTAGATGCGGAAAGTCCGGCAAAGTACTCTCCGCCCGGATCCTTCGGCGCATACACAGAGTGCCGAAATATATGTCGAAGTATTCTTCCGCCATTCGAGTAACCATTCTCCTCACCAATCTAACAATTCCGCAGCGCCGAACCCCGTGCGCCCCATGTCGTTTCCATTGTAGAAAACGAATACTCTTCCTTCGACCTCCAGTATCGCCGGATATGAAAGCGCCTGTGAGTCCCAACCGTCTGTCGATAGGGGCAACCCAAGTTCGCCGCGTCTCCACTGAATGCCGTCTATCGATTCGGCGCATCCCGCCAAATACGATCCTGAGATGCTCCCAGCTGTGAAGAGCATGAGGAGGCGATTTTTCAACGCGTATACACGGGGTCGACCAAGTCGATACTCATCGCCCACCGGGCCAAGGCACGGGATTCCTGCCGCTGGCCACGACTCTAACGCATGAGTTTCAACGCAGGCCGTAAAATAACTCGGATAAGGGTGGCCTTGAATTTGCTGCCATTTGTTTCCAACGGCATAGTAGGCGCGCCAGCCGGTCGGCGTTCTTAAAACGCTATGGATAGCACGGATATAGCAGCCTTCCGGCGATCTATCCATTACGGGCGTTGATTGCACTCGGACAAATGTTTCGCCAGCGTCATCGGACTGCGCGAGGCCGGAGAACGCGAGGAATTTCGCCTTCGCCACAATCTGAAATCCAACATAGAACATCCATAGCCGGTTTTCGTGACGAACGATATCGCCAAGGATCACCCCGTTATCGTCAAACGTACCGGGAGACCCAATATCCAGCGCTGGATGCCGGCTGACCCGTAGGACTCGAGTCGGATTAGCCGGCTCCACATCCACCCATCCGATCCTGCTCACGCCGCCACCATCCCTAAAACCAGCATAGACCCGGATGCATCCGGAATGATGAAGAATTGGCGTCGGAGTCAGTGCCGAGTGACGCGCCCACGGTAAACTGCCGTCAGGAAAGAATACCAAGCCAAGCTTCCGCCACTTCATGCCGGGGTTTGAAAATACTGCAATGCAGTGATGCCGGGCCGTCGTGCCGCTGGATTGCCTTGGTACAACCCGGCGGCTTGCGTCGGGCGAAGTACCACTGCGCCTGCAGCAATGAGGCAATCCGGAGCCACTTTTACATGGTCAGCGACGCAACTATTCACACCGAGAAAGCACCGGTCACCTACTTCGCAATAGCCCGAAATCACCACGTGGGAGGACACGAACACGTTGTCGTGCACGATTGACTGGTGCCCCACGTGGTTGCCGCTCCAGAGGGTGACGTTGTTCCCAATCCGGACGGCGTACTGCAGAACGTTTTGCTCTAGGATAAAGCAGTTGTCCCCGATCTGCACGTTGCGCCAGACGAAGGCCCGCGAACTCACGTACGATGCCATCCGAAAACCCTGCGCCTTGCACTGCTGATACAAGCGGGTCCGCACCCGATTCAGCTTAGTGTACGAAACGGCGACAAACGCGTAGTGACTGTCAGGCGCATAGCGTGCGGCCAGTTCTTCGAGTGGCACTACCGGCAGCCCCTCCAGCCGGTCCTCCCGGAGGAAGGCGCGCTCAACACTGAACGCCACGACTTCAAACGGCGAATCGCAGGTGAAGTACTCATGCGCCAGCAGCGCGGTCTCGCCCGCGCCGACAATCACCAGTCTTCGCGTCTTCGTCATGAATGCCCGGACTTCTGCTCATCGAGCAGCGCGAGTAACTGTGCGATCGACGTGCACGCGACCAGTCGATCGGTGGGTACCGTGATACCGTAATGCTCGTCAATCAGGCCGATCGTGGCCATGACGGCGACGGAATCCCAGTTCCCGCTGTCGAGTTTGTAGTCGCGCGTCAATTCCGCCGGCGCAGCCCGCAGGATTTCGGCGAGCGCGGAGATTAACGGCTGATGATTCATATGGTTGGAAGTGAAACGCCGGGCACTGTCATGCCGGGCATGCCCCGCATCATGCATGCAGCCCATGAATAACCCACACCAAAACCCACCAGCATGACGTTCTGACCGGGAGCGATCCTGCCTGCTGCTTGGTCGGCGTGCAGCGCAATAGGAATGGTGGAAGAAACAGTGTTCCCGCACGTCTCCAGATGCAGGGAGAACTTCTCGGGCGGGATTCGCATCTTCGCGCGCAGTCGGTCCAGCATGAACCGGTTCGCCTGATGAAAGACGAAGCGGTCGACTTCGTCTAGCGACCGGCCGGCCTTCTGCAGCAGTTGTTGAACCAGCCCTGGCACTGCCTGCAGCGTGAAGTTGAAGATCTCGGGGCCATTCATGAACAGGTTCTCCTGCGACCGCCAGTTCCCGCCCTCACTCTCTTTTGCCACGCTGGTCTCCGACGTCGGCCGATGTCGCGCCCCGCCCACGGGGACGATCAGTTCCTTGGCGCCTCGCCCATCCGTGCCCAGGATAAACGGACCCAGCAGCTCCGCTTCCGACTCCTCGCCCGAGATCAGAGTCGCAGCCGCCGCGTCGCCAAAGATTGTGCGCGTGCTGCGATCGCGCGGATGCAAGAATCTCGAGTACGTCTCTGCCGTGAGGAGAAGGACGTTGTGGGCAATTCCAGTTTCAATCAGGCCCTTGGCCAAAGCGAGGCCGTAAACAAACCCAGAGCAGCCCTGGTTGAAATCAAGTGCACCACATTTAGTCGACAATCTGAGCCTGCCTTGCAGCGTGCACGCCGTCGCCGGCAAGAGATAATCGGGGCTCTGCGTGCAGAGCAGGAGAAAATCGACGTCGGACGGTGCACATACACCCGCCGCAAACAGCTTCTGCGCCGCCACAACGGCGAGGTCCGACGCACATTCGTTCGCCGCTACAACTCGTCGCTCCTTGATTCCGGTCTTTGCGAGAATCTTGGCCGCGTCCCAGTCACCGAACGCCTGCGCGAGATCTTCGTTGGTCAGCCGTTGCTCTGGCAGGTGATACGCGATGGCCTTGACCTCGGCCTTCATGTTAGTCCGTTTACCGCGCAGCCGATAATTTCATGCGACCACGGTAGCAATGGCCGAATTACCCCCGGCGCATCGTTCATGTTGCTCGCCCGGCCGGTTGAGGTGTTATGCACAACGAACGAGACGATTTCCTCCGCACGGTAGAGGGGGTAGTATTGGTCCTTCCCGAACAGCACCGTAAGATGAAACCGCCCCGCGTTCAGGAGATGCGGGGGGAGCTTACCCCGTACACGGTACTTGGTCCTTTGTGTGTCATTCTTTTCGCTGATGATAAGACCCGTCTCGCACAACACCAGACCGTCGCCGTTCAACAGGTACACAGTGCAGTCCAGGTTTATTCCTGGGACGAGATTGAAGAACTCGATTTCGATCAAAGCTCCCGTGTCGATCGAGATCACGGAATGGTTTGCAGGCGGCCGCACGCGGACCGCCCCGAGTCGCACATGTTGATTACCCGGCGCTTCTGCGGGATTCGGCCATTCACGCTCGCTCGCCGAGCCTCGCCCCTCCTGTAGATAGCTGGTGACAACCGAGTTTACATCCCCAAGCCTGGCAATCCCGCCGCGCTCAAGCAAGAGTGCGCGGGGGCAAAGCGTCCGCACCGCGGCCATATTGTGGCTGACGAAAAGCACCGTGCGGCCGTCGGCGGAGACATTCCGCATCTTGCCGAGGCATTTCTTCTGGAACGACGCGTCGCCCACCGCGAGGACCTCGTCGATGATGAGGATTTCCGGCTCGAGGTGCGCTGCCACCGCAAAGGCCAGTCGCACGTACATGCCGCTCGAATACCGTTTCACCGGAGTGTCGATGAACTGTTCCACTTCGGCGAAGGCGACGATTTCGTCGAACTTGCTGCGAATCTCGGCGCGCGACATGCCGAGGATCGCGCCGTTGAGGTAGATGTTGTCGCGGCCGCTTAGATCCGGATGAAAACCGGTGCCAACCTCCAGCAAGGAGGCCACGCGACCACGCAATACGGCGCGGCCGGTGGTGGGCTCAGTGATACGCGAGAGGATTTTGAGGAGCGTGGACTTTCCCGCACCGTTGCGGCCGATGATACCGACCACTTCGCCGGGCTGCACGGTGAACGATACATCCTTCAGCGCCCAGAACTCTCGCGTGCTCACTTCGGTGTGCCGACCGCGCAACCGATCCCAGAACGCGCTCGCCTCCTCGCGGAGGCTGCTCGCGCCAATTTCCCCCAGTCGGTACATCTTGCCGAGGTTGCTGACCTCGATGATGGGGCGACTCATCGTAGAGACCAAAGACCAAGGACCAGGGACCGGAGACAACGGACCTTGGACCATCGACCATGGACCACGGACAACGGATGTCGGCGCGATCGCCTTGCCAGTCCCGTAGTCCTGTGATCAGTGGTCCTGTAGTCCTGTTCCATCATACCACGTCCACGAAAGTGCTTTCCACTCGCTTGAAGATCAGGACACCAGTGACTAGCAGCGCGACGGTCATGACGAGTGAGATCACCACGGTAGGCGTATCCACGGTTCCAGCGCCGAGCAATCCGAGTTTGAACATCTCAACCGGCATCGTCATTGGATTCAAGATGACCGCGATCCGCCAGCCGGGCGGCACGGATGCCAGCGGGTAGATCACGGGCGTCGCGTACAGCCATAGCTGCAACAGGAATCCCGCGAGCACTGTGAAGTCGCGGTAGCGAGCGGTGAGGGCTGCGAGCCACAGGCCGACACCCAGCGCGAGCGCTCCCACTTGCAATACCACCAACGGCAGCAGCAAGACCTGCCAGCGCAACCCGGTGCCGGCTGGAAGTCCGATGAGATAGTACGTCGCGTACACGGCGGCGAACGTTGCGACCTGAATCCCCAGGGCGGCCAGATTGGAAACAACGGATGACAGAGGTACCACGATCCGCGGGAAGTAGACCTTGCCGAACATCCCGGCGTTGTTCACGAGGGTCGACGAGGTCGACTGAAACGTCTGGGCAAAATAGTTCCACGCCAGCAGCCCGACCATATAGAACAGCACCGGCGGCGTCGCGGCAGTGGGAATGCCCGCGAATTTCCCGAATACAATCGTGAACACGACCGTCGTGAGCAGCGGCTGGACGATGAACCACAGTGGTCCAAGCACCGTCTGCTTATAGCGCGACGCGAAATCGCGCCAGACGAGCAGCGTCAGCAAGTCCCGGTACGCCCACACTTCGCGCCAGTCGAACGCGCGCAATCCGTGCGTTGGCTCGATGATGATTTCCGGCGAGGTTTCCAGCCGTTGGCTCATGCCGCGAGCAAGGGACCAAGGGACAAACGACCAGAGACCAAGGGACCACTGACTATCACCTTCGAGGTTGCTTTCATTCGCGAGAGTCGGCGAGCAAGGATCCGAGGCGCTCTTTGAACTCGGGAAACGAAAACTGCCGCGCTCGGTCGAGAATCATGTTTTCATCCCAGTCACGCTGCAGCGCCGTTACCGCCGCGGCAGCGATGCCGGGGACGTCGCCGTAATCGGCCAGCACGCCGGTTTCGGGCGTGATCACTTCCGGCACGCCGCCGGCGCGGGCGCCGAGGCAGGGGCGGCCTTGCGCCATCGCTTCGAGGAAGACCAGGCCGAAACCTTCCTTCTTGCTCGGGAGCGCGAAGAGCCGGCAGGTGCGCATTTCGGCAGCCAGCTCGGCGTCGGACAGGTAGCCGACAAAATCGACGGCGCCGGCGACGGCATGTTTTTCGGCGAGTCCGCGCAGGCGCGCGACATCGTCGCCGCGGCCTACGATCCGCAGGCGGGCCGCGGCGACGGACCGGCGGATGGCGGGCATCGCGGCGATCATGTGCTCCACGCCTTTATAGCGGTCATTATAGGTGAGCCGCGTAACGAGGAGAATATTCGGGGGACACTGCGCCAGCGGCCGGCCGGCGGCAATCGTGAAGATGGGATCCAGCGCGTTGTGCAGGACCACTGCGCGCTCCGCCGGCAAGGGACAGTGCTTCAGCAGCTCGCGCCGGGTATAATCGCTGACACAGAATATCTTCGTCGCGCGGCGTAGCGCCATGCGTTCCGGCAGCGTGAATCGACGCCATACGTCGATGCCGTGCGCCACGAGATAGTAGCGCAGTTTCGGATTCATCCGCCGCGCGAGCCATGCGACCGGCAGCATGAACACGTGTCCGCAGACGATGTCGTCGCAGCCGCGACTGAGTCGGAGCGCTTCGCGCACGAGTTTGATCTTGTGTCGATTGCAGGCGACCGCCGCTTCGATTTCCCCGTTGCCGCAGCGCGCGAGATCGGCCGGCGAGAGTGCGGCATCGTTCAGCGCAAGCAGCCGGACGGCGCCGCCGGCCTCCTTCAGTGCGCACAGCGCCCGGAGATACGTCTGCAGGATGCGCGGGATGCCGCCTTCAATCGAAAAAATCGCTGGGGCGAGTAGCAGCGTGCGGGTCCGCTGCGCGGGGACTAGCCGCTGCGCGGGGACCAAAGGACCAAGGGACGAGGGACCAAGGGACCATGGACCAGGGATCATCGACCTCGTGGCAGCGGGTGCGGGAGCGGGCGGACCATCGACCATGGATGATGGACCGTTCCGAGGACCATCGACCATGGACCATGGACCATGGACCTCGAAGCTCGGAGAAGTCGAAGGTCGAAGGTCGAAGGTCGATGGTGCCTCCGCAACGGTCGATGGTCCCGCCAAGCGGGC
>Ga0082335_1001756_pt1 | contig 43895 bp, 41 predicted proteins | sample Subgrocontami58m_FD_72375 | JGI IMG/M metagenome (GOLD analysis project Ga0082335, IMG submission 72375) | Subsurface groundwater microbial communities from S. Glens Falls, New York, USA - GMW37 contaminated, 5.8 m (SPADES assembly) (version 2) ...
CCTTGCCCATCAAGGTATCCACCATGCGCTCGAGCTCCTCGTAGGAGGGCCCCTGCACGACGAACTGCACCTGCGGGTTGCGGAAGTTCTGGCCGAGCGACGGCGGGTTGATCGGAAACGCCAGCACGCCGGGCATCGCGCCGAACATCTGCGGCGCGAGCGACGCGGTGATCTCGGTTTGCGAGCGCGTGCGCTCGCCCCACGGTTTGAGCCGCACGAACGAAATCGCGGTATTCACCGGATTAGGGCGCTCGAGCCCCGGCGCGACCGCCACGAAGTAACTCGTGATCTCGGGCACCTTCCGGTACATGTCCTCCCAGATGCGCGCGTAGGAATCCGTGTATTCCATCGTCGCGCCGTCGGGCGCAATCAGCACGCCGATGAAGAAGCCGCGGTCCTCGAACGGCGAGAGCTCCGACTTGAGTGTATAGCCGAGCCCCGCCATCGCCGCGATGATCAGGAAATACGCGGCGACCACCGATTTGCGGCGCCCGAGCATCCATTGCAGCGAAGCGCGGTAACCGTCGTGAAGCGCGACGAAAAACCGCTCGCTGGCATTGTAGACCGCGCTGTGACGCGCCTCGCGCCTGAGGAGCTTCGAGCACATCATCGGCGTCAGCGTCAGCGACACGAAGCCCGAAACCAACACCGCCATCGCGACAGTCAGCGCGAACTCGGCGAAGAGCTTGCCCGTGTTGCCGGTCGAGAACGCGACCGGCATGAACACCGCGGCAAGCGTGATCGTCATCGCGACCACGGCAAAAGCGATCTCGCGGCTGCCGGCGACGGAAGCCTGGAATGGCGACATGCCCTCTTCGATGTGGCGGTGGATGTTCTCGAGCACCACGATCGCATCGTCCACCACCAGGCCGATCGCGAGTACGATGCCGAGCAGCGTCAGGATGTTGATGGTGAAGCCGAACAGGTAGAGGAAAAAGAACGCGCCGATCAGCGACACGGGGATCGTCACGAACGGGATCAGCGTGGCGCGCAACGAGCGCAGGAACAGGAAGATCACCAGCGTCACCAGCGCCATCGCCTCGGCAATGGTGCGGTAGACCGCCTTGATCGAGGCGTCGATGAAGGTCGAGGAGTCAAACGCGACTTGCAGCTTCATCCCGTCGGGCAGTCCCACCGTGATGCGCGGCACCTGCGCCTTGACCGCATCCGCGACGGCAAGTGTGTTCGCAGTCGACTGCTTCACGATGCCCAGGCCCACCGCCGGATTGCCGTTGACGCGCACCGTGTTGCGCTCGTCCTGCGGTCCGATCTCGGCGCGGCCGACATCCTTCAGGCGCACCGGGTAGCCGCGCGACTCGGTGATGATCAGGTTATTGAACTGCTCGGGAGTGCGGAGATCAGTCTCGGTCAGGACCGTGAACTCGCGCTGGGAGCTTTCAATGCGCCCCGACGGCACCTCGAGGTTCTGGCGCCGCAGCGCGTTCTCGACGTCGACCGGCGTCAGCCCGAAGCCGGCGAGGCGGTCGCGGTCGAGCCACAGGCGCATCGTATAGTCGCGCGTGCCGAACAGCTGGATATCGCCGATCCCGTCAAGCCGCAGCAACTGATTGCCCTGGTGGAAGGCGCGGGCTACAAGGCGTATGCGGTGGATTCGGGGATGTCGCCAGGTATTGGCCATGCGGGTGCGCACGCCGGTTCCCGCGGCGGCCACGACCATGCCGCGCCGTCCAAGGAAGACGAAGTCAAGGAACTGTGGAACAAGGTTTTGATTTCCGCGGCGCTGTCCTTTCCCGCTTTGCTGATTGGAATGTTCGGCATGGACCTGCCTTTTCAGTTGCCGTTGTTGTTCATCCTGGCAACTCCGGTCCAGTTCTGGTCCGGGAAACAGTTTTATCAGGGTGCTATTTCCGGGCTCAAGACGTTTTCGGCCAACATGGATACGCTCATCGCGGTGGGCACGTCCGCGGCTTATTTTTACAGCGTGGCGGCGTTGTTGGGCTTGGTGCAGGAACAGTACTTTGAAATCGGCGCCATCCTCATCACGCTGGTCCTCTTGGGCAAGTATTTGGAAGCCGTGGCCAAAGGACGCGCGTCCGAGGCCATCCGCAAGCTTCTGGACCTGACGCCCAAAAAAGCGCTCGTCGTGCGAAGCGGCAAGGAAGTCCTGCTGCCGGTCGAACAAGTCGTCCAAGGCGACGTCATCCGGGTGCGTCCGGGAGAAAAGATTCCGGTGGACGGTGTCGTGGTTTCCGGTGATTCGACCGTCGATGAGTCGATGCTGACGGGCGAGAGCATTCCCGTCGAGAAAAGCAAAGGCAGCAAGGTCTACGCCGCGTCGATCAACAAGCACGGTTCCTTGTTGTTCAAGGCCACGGGGGTTGGAAAAGACACGGTCTTGTCGCAAATCGTCAAGTTGGTCGAAGAGGCTCAAGGGTCGCAGGCGCCCATCCAGCGGTTTGCCGACGAAGTATCCGGGTGGTTCGTCCCCGCCGTCATCGCCATTGCCCTGTTGACCTTCGGCGGTTGGCTCTTCTTGGGTCAACCTTTTTCGTTCGCTTTAATCGTCGGCGTATCCGTATTGGTCATCGCGTGTCCGTGCGCGTTGGGTTTGGCCACGCCCACGGCCATCATGGTCGGCACGGGAATGGGTGCCAAAAAAGGCATTTTGTTTAAGAATGCGGTGGCCCTGGAGCGTACGGCCAAGGTCGACGCCGTGGTGTTCGATAAGACCGGCACCATCACGCAAGGAAAACCGGTGTTGACGGAGGTCATTGGTCTTAATGGCTGGAACGAGGAAAAAGTTCTTCAAGTGGCCGCTTCCTTGGAAAAGCCCAGCGAGCACCCTTTGGCCGAGCCCATCGTCCAGGCGGCGCAGGCGCGCAAGTTCAAGCTGTCGGCCGTGTCCGGATTCAAGGCCGTTCCCGGAAAGGGCGTTTTCGGCACGATTTCAGGCCGTCCGTTTGCAATCGGCTCGCCTTCATTGCTATCCAAACCGCTGTCGCAGGTAAGGGCGATGGAAGCTGCGGGTAAGACCGTCATGGTCGTATTGGCGCGCAAGGTCCCCGTCGGCCTTATTGCGGTAGCCGATCCGATCAAACCCAATGCGAAAGCGGCCGTGCTTCGGCTGCAGGCCATGGGTATCGAGCCGGTCTTGTTGACGGGTGACAACGAACGCACGGCGCGCGCCATCGCGAAGCAGGCCGGCATTACGCACGTGGTGGCCAACGTGTTGCCGAAAGACAAAGCCGCCGCAATCAAGGCGCTTCAAGCCAAAGGCCAGGTAGTGGCCATGGTGGGAGATGGCATCAACGACGCGCCCGCTTTGGCGCAGGCCGACGTCGGCATCGCCATGGCGTCCGGGACGGACATCGCGATGGAATCCGGCTCGGTCGTGCTGATGAAAAACAATGTAGAAGACGTGCCGCGGGCCTTGGTGTTGGGACGCAAGACGGTGTCCAAGATCAAGCAGAACCTGTTCTGGGCCTTGATTTACAACGTGTTGGGCATTCCCATCGCCGCTGGCCTTCTCTATCCGTATACGGGTTGGTTGTTGTCGCCGGCGCTTGCAGGCGGGGCGATGGCCGTGTCCAGCGTGTCGGTGGTGGCTAACTCCCTGTTGCTCAACCGGGCAAAACTGTAGGTATCGGTTGGGGTGGCGGAGGTCTTGTGCGGATGGTGCATGCGGAATCGTTTCAAGGTAAAACCGTCTTCGTCTGCGACGCGTGCGGTTTGTCGTATCGCGACGAGTCGGTCGCTTCGGCGTGTGAGGCGTATTGCTTGAAGCACAACGCCTGCAATCTGGAGTTAATCCGTCACGCGGTCAAGCGTACGTAAGGCTCGTAAAAAAAAAAGCGGCAGAAATGCAAAAGGCGCGTTGCAGCGGCAATACGCGATTGCGTTTTGGTTTTTCCACCTTGGCCCGCGTCCTTTTTTTTACGTTTTTTTTCTGCCTTTGTTTTTTTTGGTTTGATTCGCCCTTTTTTTTCAAAGCGGCTTTTTCTTCAATTTTTCCTCTTTTTTTCTTTGAGGCGGGTTTCCGGTTTTTTCCTGCTTTGCGCTTTGGCTTACCTTTTTTCATGTCCCGCGTACTTGGCACGTCTGGAAGCGGTGCGCGTTTTTTGTGGCGACGGCCTGGATTTGTTTGGTTGTCAGCCAGGGCTGCTTGAGGATGGCGGGGTCCATGATGGTGGGACTGGGTTGGAACGGCTGCAAAAACCAGCGCTTGGCTGGCGCAATCTGTAAGGCGATTTCGCCCAGGTCTTCTTCCGTCAAGCCGGGTGCGACCGTGGTGCGGAATTCGTAATCGATTCCGGAAAACTTGATCAACTCGATGCTTTCGCGAATTTTGTCCGGGTCCAGCAATACGCCCGCGATTTCGGCGTATTTTCGGTACGGCGCCTTGACGTCCATGGCCACGTAGTCGGCCAACCGGTTCTGGAAGACGTACTCCAGCCGTTCGGGCATCAGGCCGTTGGTGTCCAGCTTCACGCAAAAACCGCTTTTCTTGAGCCGTTGCATGAAGGCCGGCAGGTCGGGCCAGATGGTGGGCTCGCCCCCGGTGATGACGACGGCGTCCACGTATTTCTTGCGGGTTTCCAGTTGTGCCAAGACGACGTCGGGGTTGGCGCCCGTCACCTTTCCGCACGCCAAATCCGCGTTGTAGCAGTAGCCGCAGCGCATGTTGCAACTGGCAGAAAAGACGATGCTGGCCACTTTTCCGGGATAGTCGACCAGCGTGGTTTTCTGGAATCCGCCGATTTTCATGGCGTTTTAGTCCAACAAGTCGGTGCGCGTATCGGCCGTAATCGGGTTTGCTTCGGCGTTGCAACCATCTTCGCAGGTTTTGGTCGCCGCCGTTTTGACGACGTATTCCTGCCGTTCGGCAAATTCCGCCTGTTTGCCTTCATTCCATTGGTCCACGGGGCGTAGGTACCCCACGACGCGGCTGTAGACTTCGCACCGGGTGCGTTCTTGTTTGGTTTCGGTGATGGTTTCCATGGTTTCCGCCTCCTTTCTTTTTAGCGATTTTTTTTCTTTTTTTTTTCATTGCGTGCTGTTTTTCATGGCAATGGGCGTTTCTGTTCCCATTCGGCCGTGGTTTGCATCGTCTTGGATGGGGTTTACCCGGGTCACGTACATGAGTTCCTCATCGCAACGCGGGCAGAACGGATGCTCGCCAGCTAAATAGCCGTGTTTGGGACAGACGCTGAACGTGGGCGTCAATGTGAAGTACGGCAGGCGGAAGTTGTCCGCGATTTTGCGCACCAGTTCACGCGCCGTTTTCCAGTCGGAAATCCGCTCGCCCACGAATCCATGAAGAACGGTGCCACCCGTGTACTGCGTCTGCAGTTCATCCTGGTGTTCCAGCGCTTCGAAGATGTCCGGAGTGTGGCCCACGGGCAGGTGGGATGAGTTGGTGTAGTACGGAGCGGCGTTTTGTTCCTTGAATGCGCGGGGGTTGGCCACCTTGATGTCCGCAAACCGCTTGGTGTCCAATCGCGCGAGTCGGTACGAAGTCCCTTCGCCGGGCGTGGCTTCCAGGTTGTAGATGTTGCCCGTCTGCTGTTGGTACGCGGACAGCCGTTCGCGCATGTGCTGCAGGACCCGCACGGCGAACTTCTTGCCATTCGGGTGGCCGATATCCACACCCAGGAGGTTCTGGACGGATTCGTTCAGCCCGATGAGGCCGATGGTGGCAAAGTGGTTCTTCCAAAACGAGCCGAAGACCTGCCGGATGTCGCGCAAATAGAATTTCGAATACGGATACAATCCTTTTTCCGTGAACGATTCGAGGACCTCGCGTTTGATTTCAAGGCTAGCTTGCGCCAAATCCATCAAGGCGTCGAGGCGTTCAAAGTACTCGCGCGTGTTCTTTGCAAGGAAGCCGATGCGCGGCAGGTTGAGCGTGACCACGCCGATGCTTCCGGTCAACGGATTGGCGCCGAAGAGGCCGCCGCCGCGCTTGCGGAGTTCGCGGTTGTCGAGCCTCAACCGGCAACACATTGAGCGGGCATCTTCCGGCAACATGTCGGAATTGACGAAGTTGGAAAAATAGGGAACCCCGTATTTGGCCGTCATCTCGAATATTTTCTGCGTCACGGGTGCTTCCCAGTCGAAGTCCTTGGTGATGTTGTAGGTGGGAATGGGGAACGTGAAGACGCGGCCGTTGGCATCGCCGTCCATCATCACGCTCGCAAACGCCTCGTTGAACATCTTCATTTCCGGCTCGAAATCGCCGTAGACGTCGTTTTGGAACTGCCCGCCCACGATGACCGGTTCGCCTTTCATCATGTTCGGTACCGTCAAATCCAGGGTCACGTTGGTAAACGGGGCTTGGAAGCCGACGCGCGTCGGGACGTTGATGTTGAAGACGAACTCCTGCAACGCTTGTTTGACTTGGGCGTAATCCAATCCGTCGTAGCGGATGAACGGCGCCAAATACGTATCAAAGCTGGAAAAAGCCTGCGCCCCGGCGGCTTCGCCTTGGAGGGTGTAAAAAAAGTTGACGACTTGGCCTAATGCCGTGCGGAAGTGCTTGGCCGGCTTGCTTGCGATTTTTCCGTGGACGTGGCCAAATCCGTTCAACAGCAGGTCTTTAAGGTCCCACCCTACGCAGTATGCCCCAAGGATGCCAAGGTCGTGGATGTGGTAGTCGCCCGATGCATGCGCATCCGCGATTTCGGGAGGGTAGATCTTGTTGACCCAGTAGTTGGCGATGATGGCGGAGCTGATGTGAAAGTTGAGGCCCTGGAGGCTGTAGCTCATGTTGGCGTTTTCCTTGACGCGCCAGTCCGAGCGGTCCAGATACGTTTCGACCATTTCAGTCGAGCTTAACAAAGAAAAGACGTTCCGGATGTCCGCATGCTGCTTGCGGTACAGGATGAACGCTTTGGCTGTCTTGGCGTGTCCTTCCTCGATGAGCACCTTTTCGACGGTGTCTTGGACTTGTTCGACCGTTGGCGTGACGCCGGTTGTTCCGGTTTGGCCTTGGCTTTGTGACAGTTGATCCACGACTACGCTACAGAGGCGCTCCGCCGCTTTTCGATCCGTTCCGCCAACCGCCTGCGCTGCCTTGAAGATGGCGTTGGTTATACGGCTTTGATCGAAGGCCACGATGCGGCCGTCGCGCTTTTTCACGAATTCGATTCCCACCATCGCACTCCCCTCTCCACCCAAATTCGCTGTATATAGTATTTTTCCAGCTCTTTCAATACTATATGTGGGTATATAAGTGTTATGATGAACTTGCTAATGATAACGCTGTTAATCGTGCGCGCGGTGCGTAAAATACGCTCTTTGACGATTTTTTTGCGAAGACCGCGCGTGCTAGCCTTGAAAATAAGTACGGTTGAGGCTTTTTTTTTGCGCGAGGCAATCGTTGGGCTATTTGCGCTTGGCAGGTTTTTTCTCGGCCGGATTTAAGTGGATCGTGCGGATGGGGTATGGGATGTTGATTTTCTGTTCGCGGAATATGCGGAGGATGTTGCGGCGCAGCTCGGTGGCCACAGCGAAGCGCTCGGCGTAGTCTTTGACGCGCACCAACGCCGCCAATTCAACGGCCGAATCCATGAATTCGTTGATGCGGACTTCCGGTTTGACGCCTCGGTCGGCCGCCGGGGAGTCTTGAATGGTTTTTTCCGCGGCTTTGGTAAGTGCCGCCAAGGCTTTGTCCACGTCTTCGCCGTACTCGATGCCCACGCGGACCATGACGGTGCGCGTGTCGCGGCCCTTGCTGTAGTTGACGATGACGGACGCGGCCAATTTCTCGTTGGGGATGATGTGGATGGCGTTCGCCGTGCCTTTGATGCGCGTGGCCCGCCAGCCGATTTCTTCCACCATTCCTTTGACTTCCGACTTGTCGTTGTCCAACGCGATGATGTCGCCCTTCCGGATGGGTTTGTCCGCTAACAGGTACACGCCCGCGAAGAAGTTCTTTAACGAGTCCTGCAGGGCCAGCGCCACGGCCAAGCCGGCGACGCCCAAGCCTGCGATGAGGGGTCCGATTTCGACGCCCAGTTCGCTCAACAGGATGGCCAGTGTAATGAAGTACGCGGCCGCCATGACCAGTTTGCGCACCACTGGAAAGACGTCGCCTACGCTCGTCTTTTCAGCTCCGACTTCGACCAGGTACCACTTCATCAGCGCGTTGAGCGTCCGCGAGACGGCGTGGCCTACGGCGATAATCAGCGCTAAGAACAACAGCCCGTCCAAGTTGCGGCCGAACACGTTGAGGCCAGGCAAGACGGCTTGCAATCCCAAATAGGCGCCGGCGATGGAGAAGAACAATTTGAGGGGGCCGCGGAGGTTTTCGAACAGGAAGTCGTCCAGTTGCGTCTTGGTTTTTGCCAGAAGCGGCCGCACTAGCTTGTCGATGGCGGCGATGATGATTTGGGCCAGGATGATGGAGCCGATGAAAAAGCCCAACGCCAAAGCCCATTGGGTCAAGTTGACGTCAATTCCCGCGATAAGTGCCATGTCGTTTTCTCCCGTGTTCCTTACGCCGTTTTCCGTTTTAACCCTTCTTGGTGTTTTTGGCCCCGACGATATTTGTCAAACCAAACCGTCCAGGCCTTTTTCCAACGGGTTTTTCGGCTCGTACTTGAGTTGGGTGCGGGCCTTGGTTATGTCAAAGACGCGGTCTTCCGCCAAAAAGTCCACATATAGCTTGAGCAACTTGCGTTTGCTTCCGAAAAGCCCTTTGAGCCAGTCCACGAACACTAAGACGTACGCCAACGCCACCGGCACATGCTTTGCCGGAACCGACACGCCCAGTTTTTTCGCCACGATGGCGTAGGCCTGCTCTTGCGTCAGTTCCTCGCCCGACGTCACGATGAACGCGTCGCGATGCACGTTGCGGTTTTCCAACGCCAGCACCAACGCCTGCACCACGTCGTCCACGTGGATCAACGGCACGCGGTTTTTCCCGTTGCCGATGATGGGCATCTTGCTTGCCTTGATCCAGTCCACGACCATGCGGAAGCCTTCGTCAAAACCCGGGCCGTACACCGCCGGCGCCCGGATCATCACGTAATCCAGGTTGCTTTGCTCAAGAACGCGCTCCGCTTCCAACTTCGTCAAGCCGTACCCGGCCATGGGCGTGGGAACGGCTGACTCGTCAATCGGCAGTTTTGTGGGGTGGTGGTAGATGCCGGTGGACGACATGTGGACTAACCGCACGACGTGTTCGGCCTCCGCCGCTTCCACCACCTTTCGTGTGCCTTCCACGTTGGAGGCGCGGAGGTGTTCGGCCGATGCGCGGAAGTCGACGACGGCCGCGATGTGGACCACGTCTTTGCCCCGCATGGCGTCTCGCAGCACGTCTTGGCTGACGGAAGACAAATCGCCGAGGATGAGTTCGACGTTCATTTCCTGGAAGACGTCGTGGGCTTTTGCGATATCGCGCACTAAGGCAGTGACTTTGTAGCCTTTGTCCAAGGCCTCATGGACGAATCGGATGCCCAAGCGGCCCGTGCCTCCGGTGACGAAGAGTTTTTTGTCCATGCGTAGTAAGAGGCGAAAAAAGCCTTAATAACCATCCGTTTCAAGAACGTAAAAGTTACGCCATCCAGTTTCCATACTGCATTTGGAGGGGTAGCAACGGGTCATCTTTTCTTTTTGGAAAAAGACAACGCAAAGCATCGCTTTGCGGGGCCCAGCAAACGCCGAAGCGTTTGCCCGGGAAAGCTGGCCTGTCCAAAAGAAAACCATCTAGTGCGCGAATATAAAATACTTGCTGGCTAAAAAAATTTGTTGTCGTATTGCTCTGATTTGGAGGGGTAGCAAAGCCTGGTCAAACGCGACAGACTCAAGCTACCAAAACGGTGCCGGATGATTTTCGTTTTCGGCGCTTGGTTTGGGGAAATCTGTTCCCCTAGCGGGTCCGAGGGTTCAAATCCCTCCCCCTCCACCTTTTTTATTCGATGATTTGGTTTGACCTTGTATGCATCACAAATTGATTGGACAAATCCAAAGTCACTTGCAGCCGCACAAACTCAAAGGCGGGCTGTTTTTGGTTCACCGGACCCATGCCGCTGCTTTGGAGTCGATTCTGGCGACGGGATTGGATGCGCATGTCGTTGCCAATCCGCAACGTCCGTATAACGCCGTTTATTCCAGCATTACTTCTACGGTCACGCCGCATGCCCAATTGGACCGGCACTTTCTCCGCGCACTGAATGAACGGCATGCCGGCTCGACGGACCACGTCGTTGTCCATATTCCCGCTCACGCATTGGCCCGCATCAAACAGGCGCTGAAAGTAAACGTTGCTCCGGTTAAGCTTCCTGAAGCGCTGGCATTGGCGCTGGGCGGCCTATTCCCCCGGCAGTGGGTCGTGGGACATTTGGACGTGTCGTCCGCCGCGTTCGTCCCGCATGATGGTTTCCATCCCGAACACCGCCCCGATTTGACCCACTTGAAAGAAGCCATTGACGCATTCGCTACCAAGCGTCCTTCTTCGGGCCGTCCTAGTAGGTCGATTTCAATTCCAAATGCTGCAGAATCTTCTGAAGAGCCTGACGTTTGGTAATCCGTCTACTTTTTCGTCTTCTTGGGCGCGATGCCGACTTTCAACGTCCGAGGCGCCGTTTTTGTTTCCGGCTTGGTTTTGGGCTTTGCAGGCGCTTGGGGCGCGTCCGGTTTCGGCCCGGTTTTTTGAAATGCGGCCGCTGGAGTGGATGGCGGCGTCTTGTTCAAGGCCTGCGGCGTGGGTTGTCCCACGTATTGGAACCAGAGTTCGGCGGCAAACAAGTTCGTCCACGTGAACACCACCAATTCGATAATCATGCTGAGAAACACGACGAGCCACAGATGCGGCAGGCCGGCGATGGCCACCTGTCCGAAGACCGTTTGGACCAACGCGACGATTACCACGAGGCCGGCGCATTGGAGTTTGAACCGGTTGGCGAAGGCGAACGCGTTTTTCACGGATGTCCACGCGCCGTCCTTCGTTTGGGACACGATGATGGGCAGCAGGAAGAACACGGCGCTTGAGGCGAAGCTGAAGACGACTAACGCGGCCAAAAACAGGAGTCCCAACAACAAGGCGATGAGGATGCCCAATACGGGTATGACTAAGACGGCGACGGCCAGCAACACGACGAGCACCATGGCCAAAATGAATGCGATCAAAAGCGCGGTGTTGACCAACGAGGCCAGTACCAGCGTCATCCATCGGTTTTTCGCAGCCGCAAGGGCGTCCGAGAGCGACAGCGGTTTTTGTTCGCGGAGTTGCGCAGCGGCGTCGGCCAATGCGAGGCTCACGAAGACTTTGACCAAGGCCGATATGATTACGACTACCAGTCCGACCAGTAGGAGCGGCAAGATGGCTTGCAGCAATTCGCCGCCGTGTTGCGTGATAAGGGTGGTGAGGTCGTTGTTGGATTGCGCCATCAAGCGCTGGACTTGCGGAACGGCGGCAAACGCCACGGGAAGCAGCAGCAATCCGGGCAGCCAGTTGATGACGGCCAACAGGAACACGGCCGGTTCCTTCCGCATCCAGGAAAGCGGGTTTTTCAACGCGTTTTCAAAGCCCATAGGCTAAAAAGGTGCGCCGCCGATTTAAAGCCGTATGGACGAAGAAAACCTCCGCCGCTTGTTGCTCGTTGCAGGCGCGGTCGTGTTGTTGGGCTCCGTCATCACCGCGGTTTTAGCCATGCCCTTGCTGCAACAATCAGTCTCGCCGGCGTACACGTCGCTTCTGTGCAATTCCGTGAACGGCACCTACGCCTTTGCCCAGCCTACGTCGTCCGATTTCTGCAAAGAGTACGGCAATTCGATGGGCAAAGTCGAAGCTACTTGGTGCTCGTTTTACCCCGATTCGAAAGCCGAGGCATGCCGGAAGCTCGCCGACTTGTTGTTGGACCGCTGGGCCGACTGCCTCGCGTTCCGGCTCTCGAAGGAAACCGATTTTGCGCAAGGCGCGCCGCAAGTCACCGAGTACTGCCGGCAACTCGTCGCCAATTGAATGCATTCGCCTGCCATTTTTTTTGATTTTTTTTTTCTTGCCCGGTCTCTTTTTATCGAACCGCTAAGTTTTGGCGTTGAGTTCCTTCATCACCTCGTTAAACGCCTGTAAGCCGTCCTGCAAGGCGCTTTGGGCTTTTTGGTCGGCTTTGCGTTTCAAGTCGTCCGCGTCCTTGATTTCGCCCGCCTGTTTTAAAGCCAAGGCGTAGTGTCCGTAGATGTCGTGCGTCACCGTGTTGCGCACCTGTTTGAAGGTACGGATTTTTTCGTACAAGGGTTTGGGTAGTTTGCCGGCTCGGTGGAGGACTTGGGCTGCTTGCCATCCGGAAAAGTCCTGGTCGACCACCGCGCTGACCAAATCATCGGCTTTCGCAAAGCGCTTGTGCATTAGCCCGAAAAGCGTCTGGTCGATCATCTTGTCCAACCGGCCGAAGGCTTCCAAAAAGTAGCCCCCATTTGCCAACTCGTTGATTTCGTTTGCGGTGTAGGACAACGCGATGGCGTGTTTTCCGCCTTTTTGGGTGAATTGGACTTGGGGCATACGGTTATACTTCCTCCGTGGTTTTTCTTTCGATTTTTATGTGGAGTCGGGAATATCGCGTGGGTCGATTAATTCACTTATTATTACTCTCCAAAGCGTTCGGTTCTTGTTGATGGAAGATGCTTTGAGGGGCTCGACGTCAACGGCCAGCCGAAGAAATGCGCGTTTGCTGAGGGATTCTCGAAATTGGTGTAGGTGTTTCTTGATGGTTTCTTCAATTTTTTCAGCGGCAACCGTTTGGTGTATGGGTCTCACGGCAGGTGTTTCAACGGTATACGCATGGGCGTATGGAATAAAAAAAGTTTTGTGCCCTCTAGGGCGTTTGTTTTTATCCCGTAATTCAAAATCGCGGTTTAACGGGATGTGCCACTTGGTGGATTCCTCGTGTTGTACGCGCGTGATCATTACCCGGCCGCCTAACCGGAGTCGTCCTTTTTCCCGTCCGCCTAGATTCAAAATGGCATGGTGGTACGGTTCATAAAACTTTCGAATCATGTTCAGTATTCTCCTAGGATTTTCTGCTTTTTCTGCAGTCCCTTGATTTTGGCCGACGGATTGCTGATTTCGTAATCCAGCTTGAAGTACTCCAACCCTTCCTCTTCCAGCATCGTCAACGCGTTGGGCGTGATTTCGGGGGCGCACAACAAACCCCGGATTTTCGTGTTTTTGCGTTGCGATAGTTGTTTGACGTACCGCACCAGTTGCGTGACGGCGTCAAGTCCTGCCGTGCGGCGCTTCAATTCGATGGCGACGAGGCGGCCTGCCGCGTCTTGCGCCAAGATGTCGATGGCGCCTTTGTTGAAATGCGATTCGGTCTGCAGCGGGTGCAGGCCTTTTTCGACCAGGCCGAGGTCTTGCTCCAACAAGTCGGCCAGTTGGCGTTCCGAGCCGAAAAGCTTGAGCGTTTCGTCGTCTTGAAGGTGGACGCTTGCCGCGGATTGAAGCGAGTCGAAGGCGACTTCGATGACTTCTTCCTGGGGCTTTTTGCGTTCGGCTTTTACGATCAGCAATATCGAGGTATCTTCAATTCCACTTTTTTCGGGTTTGCCGATTTCGGCTTTCTTTGTTTTTTCTGTTTTCCCAGTGTTTTGGGTTTCCGCCGCTTTCTTTAACTCCGTTGAAATGAACGCGCCAGGTCCTTGGTAGTTGATGGCCGCCATCTTCGAGTTTTGGTGGACCAAGAACGTGCCGTCGGGCTTGATGACTAAAAGGCGGTCACCGGAGGATAGCTTGGACGCGGCGCGGCCCTTGTACTTGACGTGGCAGTGGCCCACGACTAAGCAGAGCTTCTGCTGGCTGATGGCTGAGTCGATGAGGGTCTTGCCTTCCTCCAACTTCATCTTAGGTTTCGATTAGGGCGGTGGAGGTATTAAGGCGTTTTGCGGGTTTGGAAAGTTCGCGCAAGGCGTCATTCGCCACGAAACGCGCCGCCTTGCTTTTAGGGTGCGTTTTTAGGATGGTCTTCGCGGTTTGGATTGCCTTTTTTCTTAATGCGGGGTTGCGTTTGCCAATCTGCCGCAACGCCCAGTTTACGGCTTTCTTGACGAAGTTGCGCTCGTCGCCGGCGTATTTTACGATGAGCGGCAGGAAGGCCTCGAATCTATTGTCCGACGCGGGGTTGCCGACACTCGGTTTTTCGTGCCAGGCCAACGTGGCCATCAAGGCAAAGCCGGCGCGGCGTTGAAATTCGGGCTTTCGTCGGGCCCATTGGGCGGCTTTCTTCCACGCCAACGGGTTTTTGTCGAATAGGTTGCCGCACGTTTGGTCGCATACGTCCCACGAGTCGAAATCGGCAATCCAGGCGTCCATCTGGGCCGAGGTGAGTTGAGCCGGCTCGCCGACCATGAAGGCCAGCAGGCGGGCTTCATGGATGCCGGATTTCCAAAGTTCAAGCGCCAAAGCGTGGTTTTTACCGGTCTGCTTGGCCATTTGCCGCAATGTGGGGATGTGGATGCCGAGCATGTGGTCGCCTTGGATGCCGAAGCGGCGCATGCCCCGAACGTTGGCGGGGTTTTCTAGCTTTTGAAGTTGCGTGATGAGGATGGCTGCCGAAGGCGGCACGGCTTTTTTGTTTTTCTTTTTTCCCATGCCGCGTTGCCTTACCGTTTTCTTTTCCTCTTTACCGAACGAACTGCAACCCTTCCCGCGTCCGCACAGCCACCGCCGGGATGAGGTTGCGCACCACCATGGCCAGGCTCGCGAGCGTTTTGTGTGGCGTTTCGGGAATGTTTTTGAAATCGGGGTTGACCAAATCGCCTTCGGGCCAGAACTGCTGCAGGATGAACAAATCGCAGTACTTGCGGACGTACGACGCCGCGTTTTCCACGATGTCCGGCGTGTCGTTGAGTCCGGGCACGATGGTCATGCGGAATTCCTTGAACACGGGGTATTGCGTCGACTCGACGAAGACCAGAGTCTTGAGCAACTGCATCAGGGCCAAGTCGCCTTTGATGCCCGTGGCTTTGCTGTAGGACTCGGCGTCCAGGCGGGTTTTGACGTCGATGCAGAGGTAATCCGTCCAAGGCAGGGCCGCGCGCACGCTTTCCGGAAAGTAGCCGGCGGTTTCGACTTTCGTCTTGATGCCGGATGCTTTGAGTTGTTTGAACAAGGCAATCATGGCGTTGGATTGCACGAACGGCTCGCCGCCTTTGATGGAAACGGCTTGCGTGTGCTTGCGGACAAAATAAGCCGCCAAGGCGTCGACGTCTTTTTCTTCGCACGTCTTGGTGTGCAAAAGGTCCGGCACGTTGCAAAAACCGCAACGCAACGGACATCCGCCCAAATAGATGACGTCCGTCACGTGGGGCGGGTATTCGTCGCGGCTGTCGGTGACGAGGCTGGAAAGTTTGAGGTGCATAGCGTGTTGTCAATGCGTTGCAGGGTAAAAAACGCTTCGGATGGGTTTCCGGCTTATTTCCGCCGGATCATCCAGATGCGGGTGGGGCTGTTTTCATCTTGAGTTTGGTGGCTTTCAAATGCGAGCCATGCTTCGTCGGGAGAAACGGCGGGGGCGCCGTCTTCTACGGCAGGGTCAAACGTTTGCTGCCGGCCGACTTTGGTGTCCAAGTCGTACGAGAAAATCTTGGCGTGCGGAAAACGTTCGTCTTCCGATGAGTAGGTGACTTCATGATCGGAGGCCCACGACGCGTCCGTTCCACCCTGGGTGGGTAAGTCCAGTGTTTGCAGCGTGCCGTTGATCGTGCGTACGACGAGGCGGAACACGTTTTGTTCCGCCGGTCCGGTGCGACGCTGGAAGAGGAGTCGATTATCTGTCGGGTTGAATTGTGGCAGTCGGTTGTCGCTTTCGTCCGCGACGAGGGCCGATGCGTTTCCAGAGAAATCGGTGGTCCAGATTTGGCCCGGATTGTTTGAGTCCGCATGGGTGTGCATTTCAAAGGCGATTTGCTTTCCATCTGACGAAACCGACGGCTCGATGTATTGGGCCGGTCCATTGTGGCGGGTGATCCGGGTGCGTGCTTGGGTGGCCAACTCCAGGCACCAGATTTCGTCGGTGTCTTCCACGTCGGAAGCATAGCAAACTTGTTTTTTGTCCGGCGTGAACGGGTTGCCGTTGGTGTTGACGTTCTGCGCTTCGTCCTGCCAGATTACAAATTCCGTCACGTTTTGCAAGTAAAGTCCCATGAGCGCGGCGGGACCTTGGTTATATCCTTGTGAAAACCGTGTGAATACCAGCGTGTTTTCATCCAAGAACGTCGGGTTCTGGTCGCTGCCGGGCCCGTTGCTAATCCGAACGGCGTTGTCGGATCGGTTTACAAAATTGGCCGGGCTTGGATTTGGCGATTGTGTTCCGTTGGCTGTGTTGGGTACGGCCACGACGGTGGTCTGGATGCGGTCCAAATCAGGCCACGGTTCAAGGCTTGGCTGGGGGCTGTCTTCTTTCGGCCACGGCGCGGTTTCGGTCAGGTATTCGGAGCCGTCGGATTCCGGCGTGTTGCAGTGGCACGGATACGTCCGGTTGAAGTAGGTGAACGTGGCGTTGCGCTGGAACGTGGCGTTGGAAATGCATGTGGGAGATACGAGGGCCGTTTGGATGCACGCGGTTCGGTTCAACCCGGCGGTGACCGTCGCGTTGGACGTGGTGGGAGTGGCAGGCAGTTGGGTGAAGCCGAACCAGACGACGGCGACCACAAGCAAGCCGGCGATTAGGCCGAGGATCCAGGAGGATTGCGCGCGGGTCATATGAGTCAAACGGGTCAAGGCCGCTTATTAGGTTTGGTCTTTTTTGGGGCATTGGAAAAAACCGGGTGGAAACGGACAAAGGGGGTTTGGCTGGAAACAAGAACAGCGCTGCATTTGACGCGGCAAGGGTAAGGCGGCTTTGTCCTTTTTTTTCCCTGCCTTGTTTTGCCGCGTTGCTGTCGTTTTTTCTGCGTCGTTCTATCGCGTTGCCTTTGTTTTTTCTTTACTTTTTTTACAGGACCTTTTTTCCTGGTTTTTCCGCTTTTGTCACGCCGACGGTTTTGGTCAACGCGCCCGTATATATTGGACTTCCCACACATCCTTTTTGGATAAGGGGTGGGATCATGAAACAGCAGACGCCGCACAGCGTGGAAGCCATTTCAAAAGAAGTCGCCGTTGATTTTGAAAAATTCGGAAAGATTGCGTCGGACGACGACGTGAAGAAGACTGTCCAAGCGCTGGAATCGAACAATATCCGCGTCATCTTGGTCGATCGGGCCGACGCGGCGCTGGATGCGCTCAAGAGCGTCATTCCAGCCGGTGCCGAAGTGATGAACGGCACGTCTACCACGTTGGCTGAAATCGGATTTGTCGAGTACCTGCAACAACCGGGTTTGCCTTGGAAGAACCTGCACGTCGGGATTTTGGCGGAAAAAGACGCATCCAAGCAGGCGGATTTGCGCCGAAAGGCCGACACGGCGGAATACTTCGTGTCCAGCGCGCAGGCCATCACGCAAAACGGGGAAATCGTGGGCTGTGACGCGTCCGGTTCGCGTGTAGGAGCTTGGCTATTTACGGCCAAGAACTTGGTCATCGTGGCCGGGACGAACAAAATCGTGCCGGATTTATCCACCGCTTTGGCGCGCGTGCATGAGTACGCGTTCAAGTTGGAATACGTGCGGGCGCAGAAAGTCTACGGCATGGGTAGCAACGTGTCCAAAATAGCCATCCTGGGGAAGGAATTCGGCCCGCGCACGACCGTCATCTTGGTCAAGGAAGCGTTGGGTTATTAGCCGGTTTTCTGACAATGGTTGCGAAACATGACTGACGCGGAGTTTGAAAAAACCAAGGCCATCTTCGAGGAAGCCGCCGTACCGTTCGAAGTGCTGGAACACGCGGCTGTGAAGAACAGCCTCGAGGCCTCCGTGGCGCGTGGCTCTCCGTTGAAGCAGTCACTGAAATCCATGCTGGTCAAATTCACGCGTTCCGGAAAGGATTTTTTCGTCATGGTCAACATCCCGGCCGACAAGCGGTTGGATTTGAAGAAAGTCAAAGCCGTGTTGCAGGCGCAGGAAGCTAAACTTGCAACCGTTGCCGACGTCATCGAGCAAACCGGGTGCGAGCTTGGGGCCGTTCCTCCGATGGGCCACAAAAACAAGCTGGCGGTGCTGGTCGACCTCAAGGTGTTTGACGAGCCGTTGGTGGAGTTCAACGCGGGCTTGCAGACGAAATCCATCCGCCTCAAGTCGGCCGACTTCCGTGCTGCGTTGAAGAAAATGGGCGCGGCGGGATTTGACGTGACGGAGTGACGTAACGGCGGTTTGGTCTTCAGCTTATTTGGGTAATTGGCTTTTCGCCCATTGGTAGAACCGTTCTGCCTGCTCCACCATTTCCCGCGCTTTTTTTTCAGGCATCAGGTCATCCCGGTATTCAATCTTGTTTTTCAAATCCAGGACGTTCAGGAATTGCTTGCATTTTTCGTCGATTCCGGGCAAGCCCGTCGATTGGATTAATTGGACCGCATCCTGGTGGCGTTGGCTCTTCGAGTGGGCGCCTAAATGGTGGACCGTCAGGGCGTCCGCGGAGGAAATCATGCAATGCACCGCCAACAGGCAGGCTGTATTCCAGGCCCCATGCTGCAAGGCTTGTTTCATGGTATGCGCGTTCTCCGTTGCCTTACGTAGGTAGTTGGATGCAAGGTGCCGTGGCACGATGGCCGTTTCAACCATTGGCAGTTCCTCCGTAAATCGTGATTCCTTCCCGTTCGATGTTTTGGATCAGTGGAAGCGCCCGCTTGGACTCGTATTCTTTCCGGTCGAATACCAATACCGATCCGACGTTGCCCCATCGTTGGGCCATATGCAAGTCGAATTCAAGGGAGGCTTTCCGTACCCGTTCTTTGTCCTTGGCTTTTTTCACGATGAACAACAGGTCGATGTCGCTGGATGGTTCTTCCTCCCCGCGCGCCATCGAACCGAACAACCGGATTTGCAGCACCGCCGTGATGTCCATGGTTTGCTTGATTTCGTCCAGTAGTACTTTTTTCTGCTTTTCGGGCAAGCGGGCCAAGGGTTCCAAAAGTCTGACCAGCACGTGCTCGTGGTTCAGGCTCCAAAGGGCGCTTTTCCCAACGATCCGGCGGCTGATGAGGCTTTGGCGCTCGAATTCGGCCAATGCCTCGCCCGCTTGGGGCGCGGAAATTCCTGCCGCTTGGGCCAATTCCCGGCCCGTCCATTTCTTCGCAGGGAATCGGACCAACGTCTGCAGCACGGCCGCTTTGGCCTTGGTGCCGAACAACGTCACGAACAAGTTTCGGAACTGCATATTGGATAAGTAAATCCGTTCATATATAAGGAGTTCCTTACATGTTGTATTTCGCTTTGCAGTCGCCTTGAAGAAAAGGGTGCGGCGGAATTCGAATTGACCGAATAGGCCGCTTAGTGCGGCCGGTAAAGCCGCCAGACGCTGTCGTTGCACGGTATTTTTGGCTTAAGTTTTTCGCGGACGCTTTCAGGGAGTTTTGATACGTCGTAGTTCCAAACGCCGTCGCGTATTTCAGGCTGGATTCCGTGCTTTGAGTAGCGGTTCTTGAACAGGTTTCCCTCGGCAAAACCAAACGGCCAACGGGTCCCGTCTTCTTCAAAGACTCCGTGGAAGGTCAGCGGACGGCCTTTGAGTTGTTCGATGTGGCTCCGCATCAGTTCCATGGCGGGTGTCCGTTTGAATTCGTCCAGAAATTTTCTGTTCGTTTTTCCGGCCCAATGGACGACGTGGTGGTCTTTGTCCGTCACCATTGCGGCGATGACTTTTTCGTCCATGAGAAGTGCCACCGGCCGGTGGCCTATCAAGTGGGATTCATTCCACGGTCGACGTTGGATTTCTCCATCTCCGCGGTTAAGGAGAGCCAGCATTTGGTCTTGCTGATTCTCGGTCAAGTCGGCAAAGTGCCGGTATGGGCAGCGTTCAATCATGATTCAATCCTGATTCTGGACTTTTTTTTAATTTGTATTCGCACGAAGCGGCAGGGTCGGATCCCCGTATAGGACGTGGATATTGGTCTCTTGGGCACAACGCGTTTCAAGTTCGCGCCTTTCGGAAATGGGTATTTTTTTCCAAATGTCGCTTGGACATCCTTGTTGCTTCATTTTTAGAAAAGCGTCGCCCAGCCGCTTTTGGTCACGCAAGCGTTTGTATAACGGCAATTCGGTGTGAATAGTACAGCCGAATGAAGATAATCGCGTTGGCGCAATGACGGCGCGGGCGCCTTGACTGAGTGACCAAACTGGAAGGCTGTCTTCCACTTTTTCCGGTGACCGATCAGGTATGTATCGCAGCCTATCTTTTTCGTACTTCAGTTGATAGTCCATTAGTCCGGTATTACATCCGAATAATCCTAAAATCGGAGCGTTTTTCTGTAGATTTAATTGGCTGTAATATTCCTTATGTTTTTGCATATTTTTTTCAAATGAATCCCGTTCTATTTCAAAATATCCCAGTTGTTTTTTTACTTCCGCATGCGTCAATTTTTTGGAACTCGACTTGTAGAGTCCGTGCTCTTTTGGAATCGATTTGTATAGTGGAAGACTGGACTCTGCTTGCGTTTGCAGCCCTTTTAAATACGCGATTGTTTTTTTAATTTTTTCAAGATCTTTTTTCGATTCTTTCAGATGAGCTGGCGTGGAAAAAAGCCTTACGTATTCCCCATACCGAGTGTACCCCGATAGGGCATATTCTGTGCCGTGGCTTGAAAAGAAAATGATGTCGAAGTTTTGCATCAAGTCAAGACTTTCGTCTACTTTACAACTTGACGTGCTTGGCTCCGCTTTTTCTTCTCCTCGCTCTGTACTGAACGAGGGGGATATTCCGTAACACGCATGCGGGGCCAATCGGCATTTGCTCCCACTTTCTTGACAGAGTTTTCCAGAAAGAATTTTGGTTACGGCGTTTGTTTCTTGAAGGATTGGGCACTGGTCTAATGGCAACGGGACTTTGGTCGACCCACCTGGTGTTCCGCACGAGTCGGAGATCAAGGTAAATCGGGAAGTCGGTTTATTCCGGTTTTTGATGTTCATCTCCAAAAGGTTCCCTAAAAAAGTAGTTGTTTTTGATTGGTCTTCTGAGGTCGGAAAACGACCAACGGCAATATCCGGCTTGGTCTTTTCTGTACAGCTTGGATTTCGAGATCCATAGCAGTCGTCACTGGCCACTGAATCGGGGATTGCGCGGGTTGGATCTTTTCCCGTGTAATGCCGAGGTTGAGGGATTTGGTCGACTCCACCTAGTATGAGGAGGTATTGATTTTGCGTCTTGTCTTGAATCTTATCGAATGCTGGTTTGAATGTTTTCCAATCCTTTTTCGGCATGTCGAAGGCAAAACTTTTTCTGGTATCCGGGTCTTGGAAGTTTACGTACCGCGTGCTCAGGCCTTCTTTTGCTAACGCATTCATATATTTTCGTAAGACCACGTTGAATGTGTCGTCTTTTTTTCCGTTATATGCTACCACGTGGTTGGCTTGGCATGGAATCAAAAACTCAATTCGTTTGGTGGAATAAGGGGAGTCCATTGGCGCTATTTCTAGGTAGCTGGGTTTTCCGCAAACCGGACACAATGGGTCGTACTTCACCTGGAATTTGAGCTGGGCGTTTTTATTCAGCTTGGCCTGGGCAAAAAACGGTCCAAAAACTAGCCCTGGTTTGGACGCAGGTTCATCTTTTTTTTGGCTAGAGCCATCGCCGTAAAATGAAAAACAGGCGGTGGCCTCTCCCAAATTATTTTTTCTAAATATTGAAGAACCAGCTGCCTCAATATCAAACTGTAATACGACTTGCTTTGTCATATCAAAACTTGAAAAAGGACCCAATCTCAACGGACCATTTGGCTGGGAATTCATATCGGCGTTTATGGCGGCTGTAAATGCAAAAAGTAGAACAAGTGATGCCGTTTTCAATGAAGATACTGTTTTCAATGAAAATCCAATTCGCAACTCAACACGACCTTCACGATTAATCGTCCGATTTTCCGTTTATCAATTTAATGGCATATATCGGTTGAGGAATTCGCTATATGTTACTTCTTATAGATCTGGAAGATGTCTTCGTCTTGGAAGACGTGGGAGAGGCCGACTTTTTGGCCGGGGTGTTTGGCCGATTTGCCCCAGATGTGGGCGTACTTGAACAAGGAACGCAAGTCTCGGTGGATCAAGTCGCACACGTCGGCGATGGTGGTGCCGGTCTTGACCAGCATGGGGTCGTCCTTGTCCACGCCTTTGAAGCGGGTTTTGGTGTAGATGCGGATGAGCTGGAGTTTTTGGTAGATGGTTTCCTTGAGGACTTCCAGGTTCTGCGCGTTTTGCGCCGAGATGGGGATGTAATCGAGCGGCAAGCCGTTCAAGGACCCTTTTTGGGCGAGGTCGACTTTGTTGACGACGACCAATGACGGGATGTACTTGCGGTTGCCGACCAGCACGTCGATGAGTTGGTCGACCGTGGCGTCTTGTCGGATGGTAATCGAGCCGTTGAAGATGCCGTACTCGTTGACGACGCTGGTGACCAGGCGTTCGTCCAGATGGCTTTGCTTTTTCGTAAAAGCGATGTTAAGACCCCCGCGCATGACCGGCTCGATTTTGATGTCCGGGGGCGGTTCATCGAGGCGGATGCCGATGCCTTCCAGTTCTCCTTTGAGTTTTTCCGCGTAATCCGGGTCGAACACGTCTACGATCAGCAAGACCAAGTCGGCGTTGCGTGCGACGGCCAGCACTTCCCGTCCGCGTCCGACGCCTGATTTGGCGCCGGCGATGATGCCCGGCAGGTCCAACAATTGGATCTGCGCCCCTTTGTAGTGCAGGATGCCGGGGATGCACGTCACCGTGGTGAATGCGTAGGCGGCCATCTTGCTCTTGGCGCCGGTCATGGCGTTCAGCAGGGTGGATTTTCCCACGGAGGGCAGTCCGATGAACACGACGGTGGCGTTGCCGGCTTTCTTGACCGAAAAACCGCCCGTACCGCCGCCTTTGCCTTTGCCCCCGCTGCTGCCGGAGAGTTGCTCGCGCTTCAGCTTTGCCAATTTCGCTTTGAGGACGCCCAAGTGGTGTTCGGTGGCTTTATTCTTCTGGGTCTTGGCCATCTGGTCTTCGATTTCGGTGATTTTTTCGGTGATGCCCATGGGGGTTTTTTCACGGTTGAGTAGGTTTGGTTGTTTTGTTGTAGTCTGAGGTACAATAAATCGGTTTTTTTTTGGGGGGTGCGGTGGTGGTGCGGTCAGGTCGGGGTTACCGTAATGGCGCGGCGGCTTTGCTCCGGTCTAGATTTTGAGCGGTCGGGGGGTATCGGGGTCGAGGAAGGTCTGGTGCCAGATTTCAAATCCCAAAAGGGTCCAGAATTGGCGGGCGTCGTATGCCGGATGGCGCCCAAAGCTCTTGAGGAATCTTTGCACCAAGTCTTTCTTAAAATACGACCTTTTTGCCAACGAATCGAAAAATGGCTCGGCAAATTCCCGAAGGCCTTCTTTCATCCATCGGCTGATGGGGACGACAAACCCGCGTTTTTGGCGTTTGATTATCATGTCGGGAACCAACCCCTTCATCGCTTTTCGTTGGATGATTTTCGTGTCCCACATCGTGGCTTTAAATCGGGTCGGCAGTTGGGCGGTGTACCGGACTAGCGCCATATCCAGCAGGGGTACTCTTGGTTCGACTGCGTGGGCCATGCTGGATTTGTTCACTTTCATCAAGTAGTCATCTGGAAGAAGGGTCTTGACGTCCCATGCGTACATTTTGTTTGGAAACGAAAGGGAGCCAAGGTAGTCCGGCGGCATGATCGAAGGATGCGTTCCGTTTTCCATCCATTCCCTTCGTTCGGATTCGCTGAACGTGGCGGCATACGCGAGCATCAAATCCCAGTCATTTGTTGCTGACGTCGCGTCGTTCAGTCGCGTATGGATGGGTTTTGGGAGAAAATGTTTAGCTACCGTGGACCCGGCTTTAAGAACGGATTTGCCGGCCTTGATTTGGAGCAACCGCTGGTACCGGGTATACCCGCCGAACACTTCGTCCCCTCCGTCTCCTGTGAGCACGACGCTGGCGTGCGGTTTGGTCACTTGGGCCATCAAGTACGTCGGAAGGGCCGCGATGTCGGCCGGCGGTTCATCCAGGTGCCATGCGACTTGGCCTAAAAGTGCGTAGCGGTCGGGATCGACCCGGAGATACGTGTGGTGGCTTTGGATGTGGTTGACCATTTCATCCACGTAAGGCGTTTCGTCATCTTCACCGAAAAGGACCGAAAAAGTATGCACCGGTCCGGACGTGTTGGCGCACGCGGCAACGAAGCTTGAGTCCAGTCCCCCGGAAAGATAAACTCCGAGGGGGACGTCGCTTTGCAATCGCTTCTGGACGGATTCTTGGACCAGCCGTCGGACGCTCGCGACGGCTTGTGTCTCGGTTATGTCCTTTTCTTCGTACTGGAGATTCCAGAATGTTTTTTTCCGGATTCTTTCATCAACCAGGATCATTTCGCCCGGCTGGACTTTATAGATGCCTTCGAACAAGGTCCGTGGTCCCACGGGGTACCGAAAACATAAGTATTCGCGGAGCGCCTCTGGAGACAATTGGCGTTTGACCCCTTCGTAGGCAAGAAGCGCCTTGATTTCTGATGCAAACAAAAACGCGCCCGACGTTTGGGTGTAGTATAGTGGCACCACGCCCATGGGATCCCGGGCGAGCATCAGCCTGCTTTGGTCCGAGTCCCAAATCGCAAAACCGAAATCGCCGTCCAGTTTGGCCGGAAGCGATTCTCCCCATTGTTTGTACCCGTGCACCAACACTTCCGTATCGCTGTTGGACGTGAACCGATATCCGTCCGACTCCAATTCCTTTTTTAACGTACGGTAGTTGTAGATTTCCCCGTTGAACACGACGTGGACGCGGCCTTCCGCATCGCCCATCGGTTGGCGTCCTTTTTCGGTCAAATCCAAGATGCTGAGGCGTTGGTGCCCCAGCATGACCTTGCCATCGATGTATGACCCTTGTTGATCCGGCCCGCGATGGCGGATGCTCGATTTCATTTTTTTGAGCAGTCCGGCGTCCACGAGCCCTTTGGCTCCAACTATTCCGCACATGTTTTGGCGACCTCTTCGTAGCGGCGGGCGGTTTTTGACCAACGGAATGTTTTCGCTTTTTGATAGGCGTTGCGGGATAGGCGACGGCGTAACGCGGGATTCTTCAGAAGCTTCCGGATTGCCGAAGCTAAGGCCTCGATGTTGCCTTGAGGTACGACCAACGCGTCGGACAAGTGGCGGGCCGGAAGGCCGATGTCCGTGACCACGCAAGGAATTTGGTGGGCGTACGCTTCCAGCAATGAAAGGGGCAGTCCTTCCGAAAGCGAAGGCAATACGAACACTTTGGCGCGCCGCAAAAATGTGTCGACATCGGCTCGATAACCGAAGAAGGTCGCGGCTACGCCCTCTTTTCGGGCCAAAGTTTCAGCTTCCGCTTTCTGCGGTCCGTCGCCCACGACCCATAACTTTGCCTGGACGTTTTTCATCGCCTGGATGAGGTAGGTGATTCCTTTGACGGGAATCAGGCGGCCCACGAACAGGACCGCGTTTTCTCTACGCGTGGCGCACATCCGCGGGATGGTAACCCCGGTGGGTATGATTGTAAAGCGGTTCGGCATGAAGCCCATTTTTTTCCGGAAATTCAAGCGCTCAGCTTCGCTCGTGAATATTACGCGTTGGGCGCGACGATATACGAACCGCTCCATTCCCCGCAGCAATGACTGCACCCATCCGGAATATTGGGGTTGGCTCCACGCAATGCCGCCGGGTCGGGCCATCCACGGCCTGTTTTTGGTCCGGCTGATGATCCATGCGGCCAAGCCGCTCCAGACCCCGTTTGAGATGATGATGTCGCATGGAACTTGCAGCCCTTTGAAAAGCGTAAAGAATGCGAACGTCGGGGTTCGGAAAAAAAATCCGTTGACCCACGGGACCCGCCACACGTGAATGCGGCCGTTGGTTTCTTCAGTCGGACGGTTTGGGAACCGTCGCGTAATGATGGACACGGCGTGGCCTCGGTTGGCCAGTGCGGACGCCAGTTGGTCGGTGTATTTTTCATACCCGCCGGATGGAAGGGGATCGAATCCACGGCTTGACCCTGTTGGGTACTCTTTTGAACCCAATAACAAAAAACGCATGTAAAGTTTTGTATACATTGCCTATTTAATCGTTTCCCGCCGGTCGGCTCTGTTGGAAAAGTCAAACAAACCCAAAACAATGCAAAAAAGCAAGGAAACCCTGGAACCATGCGAAGGAAAGAAAAAACGGAAACCAATGGGACGGCAAAGAAAAATACGAAACTGAAGCCGTTTTGCTCTGGCTCTGCATAGCGTATCGTTTTTTTATCCAGTCAGCTATCTTTTTTTTCTTTCCTACTAGACTTTCAACGCGGCCAGGCCTTTGGTAAATCGTCTGGCGCATCCAATATTTTGTGCTACCGGCGGAGAATCAAGTACTCGCCGAGCGCCAGGCCATCCAGGGCCGAGTTTTCCAGTGTGTATAATGCGTCTTGTGGCGTGCAAACGATCGGGTCGCCGTGAAGGTTAAGCGACGTATTCAGCAAGGCGCCTACCCCGGTCTGCTGCTCGAATGCGCTGATGACCTCGTAATATTCCGGGTTCCAGCTTTTTTCAAGCACTTGGGGGCGCGCCGTGAAATCATACGGGTGCAATGCCGCGCGTATTTGATTTTTGGCGTCAGGCCGCGTGGGAAATGCCATGGCCATGTACGGCGCGTGGAATCCGGTTGGATTGACCAAGTAGTCGTCGGCGCGCGTATCCAGCATGGATGGCGCAAACGGCATCCAGAAGTCTCGCATCTTGATGGCTTCGTTGATTTTCATCAGCGCGTCCGGGTTGCGAGGATCGGCCAAAATGCTGCGGTTACCTAAAGCGCGGGCCCCCCACTCCATGCGCCCGAACATGCGGGCGATGATTTTTCCATCGGCGAGCTCTGATCCCAGGTGCTTGTGGATCGATTTCCCGATTTTTTCCACGTGGAATTTTTTCGACGCCTTCCGTAGAACGGGTTCGATGTGTTCTTCACCGAATTCGGGTCCAAAGTAGATTTCACGCAGCGCGTGAACTTTGTCCTGTCCCAATTCGATTCCCCGCACCAAGGCGGCGCCCATGGCAAGCGACTCGTCCCCTGCACTGGGTAAAACGAACAGCTCTCGGATCTCCGGAAGGCTCAAAATGGCGTGGTTGGCTTTGACGTTCATGAATACGCCGCCTGAAAGCACGACGGAGTCGATCCCTGTCTTTTTTACGCATCCGCGAATCCACCGGACCAACAAGTTCTCGACCATGGCCTGCGCCGCCCAAGCAATGTGGTCGAAGCGATGGCCGGCCAATTCGCGTCGCATTTTGCGCAGAAGGTCCCATTTCCATGCCCCGCTGCGGTTCTTAAAGACGAGTGGTTTTTCATCGGTCGCGGCGTACCAGTCCTTCATCACGTCGTACGTGCGCCGCGCCGAGTCCTCGCGGGCATAAGGCGCCAGACCCATGACCTTGTATTCGTGGGACATGGGCTTCATGCCCAGGTATTGGGTGATGCGGGTGTAGAATTCGCCGATGGAGTTGTAGTTGGACACGGTGGCCAGGCGTTCCAGTCCGTTGCCCCGGCCGATGCTCACCGTGGCGCAGACGCCGTCACCGGAGCCGTCGCACGTAATGACGAGGTTCTCTTTCGTGCCCTGCTGCGCCGTCAGGTGCGCGGTGGCGGCGTGCAGAACGTGGTGTTCATAGTACGTCGGCGAGGCTAGGATGTCCAATGCCTTCAATTCGGCCGCGATGGCGCCTTTCTTGCGGAAGTGTCCGGCTACGTCCATGGCGGGCCGTACCCACGCGTCCGATTCCAGGAAAGACTCGGGCAGCACGTGCGTACCGATCCCGAAGAGGCGCTTGAGCGCGGGCGGGCGGTGGAACGCGGAGGTGCCCGTGGGCTCCATGAGTCCCACGATGCCCACGCCTTCGATTTGATCCGGTCCGATGCCTGCGATTTGGAGGCATGCCTGGATGGATTGCGTGGGAAAACCTATCCATTCCTTCTCCCGATTGAGGCGTTCTTCTGAAATGGACGCGACGATTTTTCCGTCTTTTGCAACCGAAGCGGTGGCCGTATGGCCGTCATGGATTCCGAGTGTAAATGACATCCGTTCGTACCTCAAGTGAAAAACGTAAATGCGATTGCGGAGACTATGATTTGCATGGCCAACAATAGGATGACGACTTGTCTTTCGTTGAACCCTTGGCGAAGGTTTAGCCATTGTGGAATTTTCATGGCGACGTGTGTCAGCGAATAAATCTTCCGATACGGTGCCATCAGTGTGTCGTTGGGCTGGAGGTTACCAAAGGATCGGACCTTAAACCGTCCACGTAATTTCAACAGGGCTTCCATTATCCACGGCGTGAAAACAATGATGGAAAAACGTTCGATATTTCCCAATAAAATGACCGATACGATGGCTGCACCGGAAAGATAGGTTAACGAATCACCCGGAAACATTCGAGCCGGAATCCAATTGTAGCGTAGGAAGGCTAACAACGATGCCGTGACGCAGAATGCGATCGCGGCGGCTTCCCACCGTCCCAATAACGAAAGGTATGCTCCCAGGGTTGATAGTGCGATGGCGGAGAGTCCGGCTTCCAAGCCGTTGAAACCGGCCAGCATGTTGGTCGCGTTGGAAACGGTCACTACGGCCAGCGGAATAACGAGCAATGGAAACAGAATCCCGAAATTTATTTCGCCCAGGAACGGCAAGCTGACGATCGAATCTCCGGCGCCTACCACCGTGAGGGGAATGGCGGCAAACAACGTGAGCAGGGGTTTTTGCCATTGCTTGAGCCCGACCTTGAAGTCAACCGCATCCGAACTGATGTTCATGCGCTGGCGTCGCACGTTTAAATCATCAAAAAAACCGATGAAACTGATCAGCACCATGGACAATAACGCGGCGAATAGGAGTTTGGTGTCCAGCTGGCTGCGGAGGATGAACGTGTCGGCGGCGACCAATGCAAAAAAGCCCAATAAAAAACCGAATAGCACGGGTATGCCTCCGCTCAACGGGATTACCGGCCGGAGTCTTTTCTGCACATCCGTAGCCCACAATTCGATTCCGGAAAAAAAACGCATGAAATAAGGCGTGATGAGATAGGTTGCGGCAAAGCATATCGCGGCGGAAAGGGCAATCCATTCATACACGGTTCATCACGACAGTCGGGTATTTGTCCTATGGCGATCGGCATGTCCGGCAGCCGCTGGCGTAAGACCCCGCGGCATACCAAAAAAAGACATGTAAAGTTTTGTATACATTCCGTATATAAGACTTTAGTTTGGTGCGGCTTTGTCGGAAACTTGCGAATAAGGGAAACAAGGCGTTTGGCTGGAAACAAAATAACCCGGGACAGAAAACAATAGGCAAAAACAAAAAAAAAACAAGAAATAGGGCGCAACGTGATGCGGCTGCGGGGCAACGCGAAGGCAGCGGCAGGATAGCCCGCGAGCAGCGGCAGGCAAAACGGCGTCTTTTTCTTTTTTTTTTTTTCTTCCATCGCTTTCTTGTGTGGCGTTGGTTTTTTTTGATTTTCCCAACGCCGTCCATATGAGCGAAAGGATTTTAACCCAAAAGCGGGTGAGTATTGACCCGTGAGGGGAATTATTTGAAAAAATACCGTTTCGCACACAACGACCAGACGTTCACTGCGGATCAACTCGATGAACAGCTTGAACCCATTCGAAATGGAAGCCTTAAGGCCGATTCGCGATTCAGACAAACGTTCAAATTGGTCGAAGGGCCGAGCGTATTGGACGTGGGTTGTTCGATTGGAGCGGTCAGCTATACGTTAGCTAAAGATCATCCGGATTGGGATATTTTAGGCGTGGATATTTTGGAGGACTCCGTTTCCATTGCGAACGACAAAATGACGTTGCCCAATACGCGATACGAAGTCCGCGACATCCTGACGAATCCCGTCAACGCCAATACGTTCGATTGCGTCATCTTCTTGGAAACGATTGAACACGTAGACGTACCCGGGCAGTTCATCCGAGAGTTTTACCGTGCGTTAAAACCGGGAGGGTGCCTCGTCATTTCAACCCCCAACGCGCTAGCCGTCCAAAGTTTTGCCCGCCATTTCGGCCAGGACATCAAAAAAAGGTTACATGCGATCAAAGATGAACCGCACAACACCGGATCCCATTTGGAACATGTCGGGCTGTATGACGTATATACGCTTGCACGCATGTTGGATCGGAATGGTTTTGATTACGTGGAGCATCACTATGCGCGGTTCCATATACCATTGAGCCGTCAACGATACGTCCAGCTGGGCCTGTTTGAGACGCTGCTTAAGCCGATGTGCGACACCGTCATCATCAAAGCTCGCAAACGCATGTAACGTGCAAGCAACAACGAAAATCCGTCGAAGCAAAGAGAAAACGAAAACCAAAAAGAGCGTAAAGAAAAAAAAAGCGAAAACAAAGACGAGTGACCCGTCGCCTGCAAGCGCGGTCTTTATTTTTGTTTTCGGACTAGCGCCCTTTTTTTCCTTTCACAGTCGATTTTGAACAAAGCCCGGAAACGGCACGGGACCAAGCGTTGCAACACAACATAAAAAAAAGAACGGAAAAAAAGATCAAGGTACGACTCGAAAGCCAGGACGTGACATCGCATTGCAAGAGGTCCATGAATCGATATGGGAAAAAGCAACCGCCCTTGCCCACAAATTTTATCGCATCCCATTTTCATCGGTCCGCTTCAAGCACCAAGAAATCCAGGACGCCATCCGCATCGTGCTTTCCGGCAACGCCGTGGATGGGCCCTACGTGGACCGCGCGCAAGATGCATTTTCGTCGTGGGCCAAACGGCAAGCCGTAGGGACCAACAGCGGGGAGGCCGCCATTTACGCGGCCCTCGCATCCTGCAAAAACGGCGAAGTCATCCTTCCATCCTATGCCTGTGGCAGCATCTTGTATGCCGTGAAACGGGCGGGAGCAAAACCAGTGTATGCGGACGTGAATGACCAGTACAATATGCAGCCCGAACACGTCGAGGAAAAACAAACGCCGCGCACGGTTGCCGTCGTGGTGCCCAGCTTGTATGGGTTGCCTGCTGCCCTTCAAGACATCAAAAAAACGCTGGGAGACGGCGTGCGATTGGTGGATGACGCGGCGCAGTGCATGGGCGCACGCCATCGGGGCCGCCTGGTGGGAACGTTTGGCGAAGCGGGTGTGATCAGTTTTGCGTCCAAGACCATCACGGCACCCGGCGGGGGAATGCTGTTGAGCTCAAACAACGATTTGTGCGACAACGCAAAAGCGATGGAAGCCGAAAAAACGGGGTCGGTGCTTTACCGCGCCTTGGACATGATGGCACGGTACCGGTACCGGAAAAAGATGCTGCCGCTATTGACGGTCAAACACTTCGTCGAACAAGCCGTCAAGAAAAAAAAGCAAAGGACGTACGCACGCATCTCCAACTTGGACGCCTTATTCGCGTTCAAGCAACGCCACGACATTGAAGGCATCAACCAAGCCCGGAAAAACAACGCCAAAATCCTCGCTGAAGAACTGGAAGCCGTCGTAAAGGTGCCCGAAGAAAACCGCGAGCACGTATACAGCAAATTCGTCATCCAACTACCCTTCAAAACACCGGGGGGCGCACACAAGTCGGCAGACATGACGCGGTTTGTCCGCCTCATGGCCAAACAAGGCGTGGAATGCGAGTGGGGTTATACCCCCTTGCACCGACGCTTTGGCGGCGGCAAAAACCTTGAAAACACCGAGAAGCTCTCAGCCACCAGCATCGCCATACCCAACCACGCCGATTTGGACCCAGGACAAGTCGCGGATGTTGCGGCAGCGGTCAAACACGTACTGCGCCAGATCCGACCCGTTAGTTAGACCCCACGGGGCTCCGTTGGAAAAGCAAAAAAAAAACAGGAAGACACGACCAAGCAAACGAAAAAAAATGAAAACCGCGGAAAAGGCAACAAAAAAAAAGGAAACCATTGAGAAAGCAGGGAAGAAAAAAACCCAAAAAAAAAGAAATTGTAGCAAGACCGGCAAATAAGCCGACGAATAGGCCGGTCTTGCCAGACCCCTACACCAAGACTATTGAGTCGGGTTACTTTCTTGGTTTGCTGTAAAGAAAAAGAAACGGAGGCCTTGGAAATACTGGAAAAATAAGCAAGCGAAGGAAAAAAAAGGAAAAACAAATCGGAAAAAAAAAGAAACCGTTTTGCTGCTGCAACCAGGTTGCCTCGGTCGTTTCCTGCGTTTTGCCTTGGCCGCTGGCCGTGCATTACCCTGGCCGCGCCTTAGCGTTTTGCCGCTGCATGCGTGTTTCTCCTGGCGCTGCAAGCTTGTTGCCCTCTCTGTTGCCTTCGGGTTGTCCTCCCAGTTTCCTGCGTGGCGTCTTGCCGCTGTTTTCGCGCTTCCCGCTCTGTCGCCGTCCAGGTTTCCCTACTGAGCTTTTGGCGTTTCACGTTTTTTTGTTTCCAGCCAAACGCCTTGTTTTCCTTACGTTGGACTTCCGACAACGCCAACACCCACGGACAGCTTAATAAGCCACGGCGCGGTTTAGATGAAAATTGGAACACCATGGTCGACAACATCAAGTACTGGAAACAACAAAGCGAGTCCACGGACAAAATCGGCGAATACCGCCAAGACGAAGTCATCCGCTTCGTGGTCCAGCATCTCAAGCTTTCAAAGTCACAGACGCTTTTGGACGTGGGTTGTGCGAAAGGCAACATGCTGGCCCTCCTTCCCGCCAAAAAAAAGGTCGGCGTGGACTTTTCAATGCGCTATGCGAAGGAAGCCAGGAAAAACAATCCGGGTGCCCGCATCGTGGTGGCCGAAGCCGCCCAGCTGCCATTCGGGGACGGGTCGTTTGATCGCGTCTTGTGCCATTCGCTCTTCCACTTGATGGACATTCCCTACGCAAAAAAAGTCATCCTGGAACTGGAGCGCGTCTGCCGAAAAAAGGGCCGCATCCTGATTGGAGACATTCCCGACATGCAGGATTATCCCGGCGGCAAGCTTGCCTATGGGATTCGGACGGCATTTTTGGAACGCGTAGGCCGGCCGCACTACATCATGTTCAAACACGGATTTTTTGAGGAAAGAAACTACGCCATCATACCCGGTCCGATCAACCCGCGCTTTTACGCCGTCAAGCAAAAATAGGTCCAATTGCCTTCCAAGGCGCTTTGCAATCGCGAATGGTCAAAACACCGGAACGGTAATGCGACGAAGCAAACGAAGAAAAAAAGGAAATGAAGCGAAAGCAAGCGGAGCGGGAAAAAAAACGTAAGCGAAGCCGGTATGCCCTTTGTCGCTGCAATCATGTTGACTCCGCCGTTTTTTGCGGTTTGCCCCGTAGCCGCCGCATCACGTCGCTCCCTTTCTCTTTTTTTTTTGTTTTTGCCCATGGTTTGTTGCGTTTGGTCGTATATGTTGTTTCCAGCCAACCGCCTTTTTTTCCTCTCCGCCATACGCCCAAAAAGGCCCAAAGCAACGCGGGGTAATATATTCTTCCGCGTCTGTTGCTTGCTCCACAGGGAAAAACCATGGAAGACGTAGTGATACTGGGAGCAGGACCTGCGGGTCTGGCTGCCGCATACGGATTGGCGCGTCAAGGCAAAACCGTGCACGTGCTGGAAAAAAGTACGGCAGTCGGGGGACTTTCCCGCACGACGACCCTCCAAGGATGCCAGTTCGATTTGGGTCCACACATCTTCATCAAGCGAAACCCGCGCATCATTGATTTTTGGAAGCTCATCGGGCAAGGTGGATTGTTCGAAATCCAGGAAGACTCCCGGCAATACTGCAACGGAACCGTCTACCGATCCTTGGCCGACATCTTCTTCAACCTGCCGTTGCGCGAGCGGGTGGCCATCGTCGCGAACCTGCTGAAACGTCGGATGTGGCCCATCCGAAACGTCGCATCCCATAAAGATCAAATCGTCAACGAGTATGGCGAAAAGATGTACGCGTTGTTCAACGAAGTCATCCAGAAAAAATATTGGGGGATGAATCCATCGGAAATCGAAAAAAAGCGCACGCCAACCGATGGAAAAAAGGCGTCGGTACGCGCCCTGGCAAAAAAGACGGCCTTGACGGGCTTGCAGCGTTTCGGATTGGCCCGTAAGGCATCCGAACCGAAAGGACACACCTTCTTCCACCACAAATACGGATCCGGACAGATGTACGAAAACCTCAAAGCGATGACCGAACACACGGAAAATGCGGCGTTTCATCTGGGTTGCGACGTCGTGCGTATCCGACATGACGGAAAAAAAATCCAAACCGTGGAAGCCAAAGACGCCGACGGCACGCCGCATTCATTCACGGCACACGAGTGCATATCCACCATACCGCTGGACCGGTTCGTCCGCATGATGGAACCAAAACCGCCAACCGAGGTGCTGGAAGCGGCCGGAAAACTTTTCTTCCGCAACTTGGTCATGGTCAACCTCGTCGTCAAAGACAACCCCTTTGCAGGCCAGTGGATGCAAGTCATTTCCGACGATCTGACCGCGTATCGCATCACCAACTTCTGCAACCTATCCAAAGACATGGGCAACCGGAACCTGCACCCCATCGCCGTGGAATACAACTGTTTTGAAAAAGACGGCATCTGGAAAAAAGCCGACCACGACATCATTGGATTGGCGAAAGAGGAGTTGGCCCGCGCGGGATTGGTAAAAGAAAGCCACGTCGTGGACGCATCGGTTTTTAAGGCGGAAAACGTGTATCCGGTCTATTTCATCGGGTATGAGAAATTCGTCACGCGCATTACCGACTATCTTTCCGGATTCGGAAACCTCCAGGCCATCAGCCGGTCGTCCATCTACCGCTACAACAACATGGGCCATGCCGTCGAATCTGGCCTTGTCGCGGCGGACAAACTCTTAGGCAAAAAGGCAGACGTACAGGCGCTCAGTGCGTTGGACGGAACCCAGGACATCTACAACAACGTCTGACGCAGGTCAATGACAGCAACACCAAGAAAGGCCATAAGACAAAAACGGAAGCAACCGGCAAAGGCAGGAGAAAACCAAGACGAAAAAACCGGCCAATCCATCCCAAAAAAGACAAGCAAGTGGGAGAAAAAAACAAAAACGAAACACGATGAAAAGGCAAAGAAAAAAGTGCGAAACCCGCAAAGAAATTATAGTAAGCGACACAAATTTTTAGACGAATAGGTGTCGCTTACTAGATAGCACGTGACGCCAATTTGTATGATTAGTTGCGTCACTTGCTATAAAAAACGAAACCCGATAGGAAGACAAAGGAAAGGAGGATACAAAAAAACGAAGACGTTTGCTTCCGCCATCGAAAGCCAACGACTTCCTACAGCCAAACGCGTTTTTCTTTTTGCCGCGGGACTGCAGCAATGTGGTTCATTCCGGCAATACGGCATTTTTTGCCGCCTGAAATTCCAGCATCAGAACCCGACGTGCAGCCCGGACTTTGTGGACTCAATTTTTTTTGAAAAACCAATACAACTTGGCCAGCAGTCCACTGATGCGACCGCCCGTCAGGCTACGGCCCGGCTTAAACGAGTTAGTAAACGGCTTTGGATTCCACTTATGCTTCCACACGCCTTCACCGGCAAGATCCAGGCCGTTGGATTCCAGATCCAGGCTCAGTTGTAGGCAACGGTAGATTAGGTATGAAAACGCGAAATAAGGACAATCCGCGGCGATTGATACGCCTTGGATGACCAAGTAACCATCAAACGGGTACAACGCTAACGAGCAGCAATAAATGCCATCCGCAGTAAATAGGCCATAATAAGTCCGTTTTTCTTTCAAAACGAACGGCGGCATGAGAAGACTTTTCCTCTTGCGATAAGCCCGCAATTGCGTCTCGTGCTCCGTCTGCGATATTTCACGAAACTGCACGTTTTCCCGTTGCCCTCGGTTCACTTCATTGCGGATGTTCTTCGAAACGCGGCTCAAATCGAGGTGTTCCGAATCCAGTATGAGAGTCTCCATAGCACTCCAACCCCTTAAAAAGTAATGCTTTATATACATTTTGTAAAGTAATCTTTACACCCGTGGTCGTCGATTTTGGACAAAACAAACCCCGCAACAATACGACCGAGCGAATTCAATGCGTAAAACCCCATTCAACACAGAATATAGCAAACCAAGAAAGTTTCCCGACCGAATTCTTGGTTTGCTAGACAACACAGCACAAAATCTTGAAGATTTTGTGTGGCCCCACAATTTCAGCAGAAACTGTGCGGAGACTTGACAAATCAGTCGTGATAGTTTCAAGTCTTGCGGTAATGATGAAAAGACAAGGTGCAGGCTCACGGATGAAAACCGAAAAAAAATCATTCATCAAAAACACGATGATAATCCTGGCGTTCAACGGCCTCACCCTCATCACCAGCTTCCTATTACGCCCGCTCATCGCCCGGTTCATCGGTCCGGAACAATACGGCATCTTCGCCCTCATCCTAAGCACGGCCGCGGTCATCCCCGCGTTAACGCTTCTTTCCCTGAACAGCGCCATCCTCTACTTCGTGTCAAAACACCACGCCGACAAGAAAATCATCGGACAAATCATCTTCACATCGGTGTCGTTCGTCACCGCATCATCCATCCTCTTATTCATACCCCTGCTGCTGATCATGCCGAACCTCGTGGCCCAAATCACGTTCTGGCCATTTTTAGTGGCATACCTCCTGGCGTTCATCAACGTCTTGTTTTACATCGTGCAAGCCGTCCAGCAAGGCAAGGAAGAATTCCGATCCTTCAGCCTCACGGGATTTCTTTCCACCTTCTCAGCCGGAGTCTTGTCCGTGGGAACCGCATATTTTTTTACCGACGCGACTTTCAGCGCGCTGTGGCGTGCCATCGGCATGATGCTCATCGTCGCGGCCGCGTTTTTGACCCTTACCCTAGCCGGATCATTCAGCAAAAATATGCTTAAAAAAATGTTCCGCTATTCGGCGCCGTTGGCCATCGGGGCAATCATCGGATCGACGTACGCCGTATTAGATCGGTACTTCATCGCACGGTTCCACTCCCTGGCCGAAGTGGGCTATTACGACGTATCGTTTTCCCTCATCATCGCCATCCTGCCGGTTGCAACGACGTTTTTCACCGTCATGGCGCCCCGCATCATCAGACAAACCCGATCGTTTCCCGCCTACTTCAAGAACGTCTCGCTGGCCACCTGCACCATCGTTACGGCATTCGGCCTTGCCGCGTATTACTTTTCAGACATCATCGTCACCCTCCTTTTGGGAAGCGTTTACTTGCCGGCCACGCCCATGATCAAGATCCTGGCACTGAGCCTCCCGTTCATGGCTTTTTTTGGCCTCATGGCTACGTCGCTTAACTCGCTGGGAAAAACCAAACTCTGCTCCGCATTGGCCATTTTACTGACCGGCGCCATCATCGCCACCAACCTCCTCCTCACGGAAAAATTCGGAGGCATCGGGGCGGCCTGGGCCACGTTCGCATCCTACGCATTCATCAGCGCAATTGGGATCACGTACTTCCGGGCCGTGCACCACGTCCACATCCGAAATCTCGCCATCCAACTGGCGCTTTTCTTCTTGTTCGCAGCCGGTTACCACGTCGCCTTCGAACCGTTCGGCTTCAAAGCCAAAGCCGCCGCCTACGCGCTATTCCTGATCTTGACGCTCTATACGCAACGGGAACTAACCCGGGCCATCCTCAAGGAATTAAATTGGAAAGCCCTGTTGAAAAAATAAGACAAAGAAAAAGCTCAGGCGTAAGTCTTGGAAAAAGAAAAAGGGGCCGCTTCGACGCGTACACGAAAACAAAAGACAACAACAAGAAGCAAACGCCAAAGACCCCAAAAAAAAAGCAAGACAAAACACAGAAGAAAAAAAACGGAAACCCCCATCAACGCGCCGTTGCTACCGAAAACGCGTTCCGTCGGTTTTTTCCTCGATTCAAACGGTTTTTTCCTATTTTACGATTTCCAACAAAACGGCTCTGTTGAAAATCATTGAAAAGGGAAGAAACCGCGCTTGCCGGAAACAAAAAAAAGCAAGGCGACCCCCCGGCGGCACAAAGACAAAACGACCCTTTTTTGTTTTTCCTTTCCTTTGTTTCAGTTTTTTCCACTCGGCTTTTTGACTTTTTCAACACGGCCCAACAAAGCTTGCGGTTCGGAAGCGGCGATTACCGGGTCTCACCCAACACGGCCGAAAGTTCCTTTGCCGTCGGAAAATTGACCAGCACCGCCCGACTCTTCCCAATATAAACCGCCATACTGCCTGCGGCCACGGCCGACGCGCCCGCATCCACGGCCTGCTTGAAGTGCCCGATCTGACCGGCGCCGCCGCAGGCAATCAACGGAATGGAAACGGCGCCGGACACGGCATGGATCAACTCCACGTCGTATCCCTGCATGGTGCCTTCGCGGTCGATGGACGTCAACAGGATTTCGCCAGCACCCCGCTTGGCCATTTCACGGGCGAAAGTTGCCGGTTCCAGACCCGTGCCCTTCGTTCCGCTGCGGGTGAACACTTCGTAACCGGAAGCGGTTTTCTTGGCGTCGATGGACGCTAAGATGGCCTGCGAACCGTAGATTTCCGCCGCCTGCGTGATAAAGCGGGGATCCTCCACGGCGTGGGTGTTAATCACGACTTTTTCAACGCCGATCTTGAACAGTTTGGCCACGGTCTCCAACGTGTGGACGCCGCCGCCGTACGTCAGGGGCATGAAGCACTCGTCCGCGATTTCGGCCAACATCTCAAACGGCGGCTTGCGACCTTCCAAAGTGGCCGAAATGTCCAAGACCACCAGCTCGTCGACTTCTTTTTCGTTGTAAATCTTGATGGCGTTAACCGGGTCGCCCACGTAGCGCGGGTCCTTGAACTGGACGGTCTTGACCAACCGGTCATCCTGCAGAAGCAAACAAGGCATGACGCGCGTCATCAACATAGCCATCACCCTTTCACGAAATTTTTCAACAACTCCATGCCGAACTTGTGGCTTTTCTCCGGATGGAATTGGACGCCGTAAATGTTGCCTTTGGCAACAGCCGAAGTAAAATCATAACCGTACTGCGTGGTGGCGGCCACGTCGCAAGCTTCCTTGCACACGACGTGGTAGGAATGGACGAAGTAAAACCGGGAATCATCCGGCATGTTGCGAAACAGCGGATCTTCCTGCCGGACCGACACGCGGTTCCAACCCATGTGGGGCACTTTCAGGCCGCTGGATGCGTCCAACCTGAACCGCACCGTCTCGCCATCAATCCAGCCCAATCCAGGCAGTTGGCCCTCCTCGCTTTTCTTCGTCAACAACTGCAGCCCTAAGCAGATGCCCAAAACGGGAGTCTTGTCTTTAAGGACTTTTTTATTGAGGATTGGAATCAGGCCGCTTTGGTTCAGCGCAGCCATGCCGGCGTCAAACGCGCCGACTCCCGGCAAAAACAGTTTGTCGGCGTCCTGAATCTGGGCCGGATGAGAAGAGACCACGGCCTTGACGCCGATGCGCTTGAGCATGTTCTGGATGGAACCCAGATTGCCGATGCCGCAATCAACAATGACAAGCATAGGGTGGTTATGAGGAAGGTCCAATAAAACGCTCACGTTGAGCTCTTGGTGTATTTCAAATAGAAGCTCTTGGGAACCAAATCGGCTTTGTACATCAGCCAAAAGATGGGACGCATGAGCCGGAACGTAGCGTGGTATGTCTCGAAATCCTTGAACGAGCGCTTGGGCAGGGCCATAATCGCATCGAATTCCACGTCGGACAAGCCCAGACGCTTTTTGACCTCGACCGTCACTGCATCATCGTACGGCACCGGCGTCTTGAGCTCGTCCAAGGCCGCCGCGCGCATCATCTGGCCGGAACGCACCAAGGCGGCAAATTCCGTATAGCGCAAGTCGCGACCGAATTTGCGTGCCAACACGAAATTGTCGCCAAAAATCGTATATCGGTTTTCCATGTGGTGCCCGCCGTACCATTCCCAACCGAATTCTTCCTGGAGGAAGTTCTTCACATTCTCCTTATTGTATTCGATGTAGTACAAAGGCCGCGCCCGCTTGATGCCCTTGAAAAGCCACTTCATCCACTTGGACAGCCATAAGTTAGGGTAGTGCTTCATCGGTTTGGTTCCGAAACGCTTGTGCACGCTTTCCACATATTTGCCGTCGAAATAAAACCAACCCAACGGCGTGATGCCTTCAGTGCGGAACGAGTGACCGTCGAGGATGTATTTGACACCATGTTTGTCCGCCACATCGTACAGCGTCGTAATCAAAGCGATGTCGGTCAATGCGTCGATTTCAGGCACCGAAGCCTTGAAAAATGAACGGGCCAGGTCGTTGAACTCGTCGTTGTCCATCACATAGGTCTCCAAGTCAATGTCGAGTTTCTTGAGGACCTTTTGGATGTTCTCCACAGCGATGCGCGAATTCCAGGTATTGTCAAAATGGACGGCCAAGGGACGCAGGCCCAACTTGACTTTGGCCAAATACAACAAGTACGACGAGTCACACCCGCCTGAAACGCCGATGACGCAATCGTATTTCTTGCCTTTTCCGGAAGCCTTAATCTTTTCCGCGAGGTCCAACAGCTTTTTCCACCCGGCCTCACCGGTCGGATACTCCTCGTCCATCTGGTCATGCAAGTAGCAATAGTTGCATACGCCGGCGGCGTCAAAAGAAATGGCTGGAATCGTCGAGTCGTAAACGCACCGGGTGCAGACTTGGAAAGGTTTGGAGTCCGTCATGACAGGGAATCACATCGTTTTTCCTGATTACAGAATCCGCGTCTTATAATATGGCGCCTGGGGCCAACGCACGGTACTGTCGGATCAGTTTTTGGGTAATCGGTTTCCAGTGGTGGTATTTCAACACGAACACGCGGGCCCGGTTTCCCAAGGATTCACGGTAGGTCACGTCCATCAGCTGAAGCAGCTTCTGGTATATTTCCTCCTCGGTCGATGCGTTGGCGATGGGCGGCACGTCAGCATAATAGCGCAGGTGCAGCTTCTCGTCGATGAAGCGCAACACCGGCTTTCCGCAAGCCATGGCCTCCAACGCCACCAAGCCGAACGAGCCGATATTGAATTCGTCTGCCACGACGTCCGCTTGGCGATACCATCGAATCAGTTCGGGTGCGCTCATCCGGTCGACGAATTCCACATTCGCACCAATTCCAAGTTGTTGGACCAGTTCCCTGCTTTTTTCCTTGTGGATATCCCAATAAGTCGCAACCAGCCTTGCGTCGGGACACGTCTTGAGAAACCGGGCGAATGCCTTGAAGAACTTGTCATTGCCTTTCGTGGTCCAGGAATGCCGCGTCGGATAGAAAAACGTCAGGCGGTCATTGGCCGTGCGCTTCTGTTCAGGCGCAAATTTTTCCGTGTCGATGATTTGAAAGACAAATTCCGCATCAAGCCCCATTTTTTCAATCAAACCCAGCTGGTCCGGACTGGAAAAAAAGAATTTATTGCACTTTTTGAAAGCCGTTCTCAATAATATCCCAAGAGGCGTGTTCTGGACCGCATAAAGCCTCAAATCGCTTCCCATGCTATGGGCGATGAACGGTTTCCCTAAAAAAAACGCGTAAATGCATCGGCCCCCGTGGGCATGGATCACGTCATACCGCCGCGTCAATTTCCATAATGTGAACAAAGTGGTTACGGGATTTTTCGGATTCCAAAATTTAACCCAGTCGTGGTTTTCAGGTGGCACTTCCAAATCGGTTGGGTCGCCGGAAACAACCAAGTCACACTCAATACCGTCCTTCCGTAAATATTTCGCATAGTTGAAAGCAAGATTGGCGACATTACCAAGTTGGACGACTTTCACCACCAATCACCAAAGGTCGCCGAGACGGTACCGTATGCTGTCAAAACACTGCGATGCGGATTTGGGTTGTCCGCCTTCAAACATCGCTTTTTTGATTTCGAGTAAGCCATGACCGGTGACTATGGAAACGGTTTCTCCGTCTCGGAAAGCGATTTGCCCAAGTTTTCCGAAAACATGTCTTTTGTCTTCGACGACGGATGACTCGACTATCGTTATTTTTTTGCCACGATAGGTTGTAAACGCGCCGGGGTATGGTGGTGCCAAGGCGTGTATCAACGAATTTATTTTCTCTGCTGGTTGTTCCCAGTTAATTCTGCCGTCTTCAGGAGTCCGTAGACACCCATAACTTGCCGTTCCTTCTTGTTTTTTTCGCCGGATGGTATTTTTGGAGATGGATGCGTATACTTCTTCGACCAATTGGATGGCGGTTGCGTCTATTGTTTCTTTTAAATCAGAAATATAGGTTCCGTCGTCTATGGATACTTTTTTTTGCAAAATTAGGTCACCGGTGTCAATGCCTTCGTCCAAGTAAAAGGCAGTCAACCCAGTAAAAGGTTCGTTGTTTATCATTGCCCAATTCAAGGGAGCGAACCCCCGGTATTTTGGCAGCAAGGACGCGTGGAATCCGATTACCCCGCATGGGGGTAGGTTGAGGATTCGTTTTGGGATTAGTTGTCGCCAGCCCACAACAAAGATGAGATCGGGATTATTATCCTCGACGAATTCAACGTAATCCTTGCCCGTGGCTACGAATAGGGGAATACCATGAGCGTTGGCCAGTTCATCTAGGGAATGAGCCCACAATTCATGCTTTTCTGGAACAAACGTCACGACGCCGGTAACCGACGCACCCAGTTGGATGAGCTTTTGGAGGCAACGGTAACCGATGGTCTGACTGCCCATGAACACGATTCTCATTCTATCCCACAATCCGAAAACACATATAAAGGCTAAGAACCAATGTATATAAAACTTTACATATCGGGCATGGTGCGAGAAGGCGAATCCCGTAAAAAGAAGCGGAGAATGTTGGATTAGATGGGACCCACCAAACAAAATCAGGTTCTGGTAACCGGCGGCGCCGGATTCATCGGCAGCTTCGTGGTCGAAGAACTGGTGCGGCTTGGAAAAGAAGTAATCATATTGGACAATTTCCGCTCTGGGAAGCGGGAGAACCTGGCCGCCGTGTCCGACCGCGTCAAAATAGTAGACGGTGACATCCGCAGCATCGACACGCTGGACCGCGTGATGAGGGGGGTCAAAAGCGTGTACCATTTGGCCGTGGAACCGTTGACCATCGGACTGATCGACCCGTTCTTGATGGACTCCGTCAACAGCACCGGCACGCTGAACGTATTGTATTTGGCCAAGAAGCACAAAGTCCAGCGGTTCAACTACATCTCATCGTCGGAAGTCTACGGCACGGCCCAATACGTGCCCATGGACGAAAAACACCCGCTGATCCCCTACACGACGTACGCGGCCTCCAAGCTTGCAGGCGAGGCCTATGTGCGGTCATTCCATAACTGCTACGACATGGATTACACGTTGATCCGGCCGTTCAACGCCTATGGACCGCGTCATCGCACCGACAGCTATTCCGCGGTCATCTTCCAATTCCTCCAGCGGTACCTCAACGACAAGCCGCCCACCATCTATGGCACCGGCAACCAGACGCGCGATTTGACGTTCGTGAAAGACTCGGCCCGAGGCATCGTGTTGGCGGGAGAATCAGAAAACACGATCAACGACGCCATCAACATCGGATCGGGCGCCGAAACCAGCGTGAACGAAATCGCGGCCGTCATGGCCCAAGTCCTCGGAAAGGACCTTGCGCCCGTTTATGCCAAGGAGCGGCCGGGGGACGTGATGCGCCATCTGGCCGACGTTTCAAAGGCACGGAAAAGCATCGGATATACGCCTCAGTATTCGTTTTTGGAAGGCATCCAGGAAACGGTCGATTGGTATAGTAAGCGACACAAATTTTTAGACGAGTAGGTGTCGCGAACTTGATTGTCTTTCACGAAAACTAGTTGACACTTTCACCATAACAATAATGGGTGGTGAAAGTGAGCTTGGAACGCAAAAAACGATATCTAATTCTACACCGAAACGATGGGAACTTTCGGCGGCTG
>Ga0082335_1001757_pt1 | contig 43851 bp, 43 predicted proteins | sample Subgrocontami58m_FD_72375 | JGI IMG/M metagenome (GOLD analysis project Ga0082335, IMG submission 72375) | Subsurface groundwater microbial communities from S. Glens Falls, New York, USA - GMW37 contaminated, 5.8 m (SPADES assembly) (version 2) ...
CAATTGCAAAACAAACCGCCCACCAGGGAACAACTTTAGAACCAAGGAAATAATCTTTAACAGATTTCTGCTTTCCTCCGGAAATAATTCCGAATATGGCAATTCCTATAAGGTAAGCCGCAATTATTATATAATCTATTAAACTGCCTTTCATGGGATTGGTATTATTTATTCATGATTAATAATGCATTGGAAACAGATCTTTCGCCTGACTTATCACTCGGAAAATTAACCACACCTTTTTCTTTTGTCCACATGGTTGTAGAGCCGCCTCCGTCTAGGTTTATTGCATCAACACATCCGATGTCTTGCAAAAATTGTTGAGCTTCAATCAGACTCATGCCCTCAGCTTCTTTACTCCTGCCATCAACAGTGATAAATACAACATATTCATTTGTCGTACAAAAAAAGTTCTGGGATGCCGCTTTTTTACAAAATCTGTATCGGGCAATTTTACTTTTTCTGAATTTAGTAAGAGTAATGGACCAGTTAACAATACAGCCGCTTCTTCTTTAGACAGTTCATAATATCTGTCTGATCTAGCCTGTTGTATTATAATTTTATTTTCCTTCGTTAATACGATAGCTCCATTTATAATGCTCGGCGATTTAGCCCATCTTGATTCAGAGGAATGAGTATAATTTATTACTGTATCATTAATTTCGAAGTATGCAACACTTCCACCCTTAGTCATGTCAAAAAAACCACCATTAACTGCTGCTGCTGCATTTTTACTTTTCGCAAATAAGCTTGTTTGTTTTAAACTCGTTTTGGAATAACAAAATTCAAGATGGAACTTGTTAGCAGATTTGCTTCGAAAAGCCAACAGACTAATTATTTGGTTGCTGTTAAAAAGCGAGTCTGTTTTTAATTGAATAAAACATATCGAATCTCGTGGTAACTCTTTCTCAAGATTTAGAGTTTTTATACCCTGACCACAGCCGGTATAAATTAGAAAGATTAACAGGAATGATATCTGAATTTTCTTTAGCATATTTTAAAATAATCAACAATGTTTCATCCCGCAAAGGGTGCGGGACAAGCAGAACAACCTACTTGAAAGAATAACTAATTTTCAGGACAAATTTTCTTTCAACTTTGTTCTGGATTTGTAGGAGCGGCAGCCTTCATAATTTTATTACATACATTAGCCCCTATAACCATTACTAATCCAAGAGGCAATCCTAATATTCCTCCAATTAGCCAACAAATTCTTCCGGCGGAAAAATTATTGATGATAATTAGTAAACTGCCTATACCGAATAATAATGCGCAGGTCACTATAGAAAAAGTAAGTATCCCAGACGGCACTTCTGATGTTAAAATAAAATAAAAGAGTGAAAAGACGAAACCAACTATTACCCAGATCTTTACAGTCTGCGGCAAGTTTGAAAAACCGGATTCCATAATTTTTCTCCTTTCTTATTAATGAATGACAGCATACACACAGGAAAATTTATAAAATATATATTGGTGTTGCACTAACTACCGCATGGAATTTATACCGCATTCAATATAACGACGATACATTGTCATATGTACTGGGTTATTTTTTCTTTTTCAGTTTTGCTTTTGCCCTTTCTAAATTTTGCTTCGCTTTATACAGCACTAATTTTTTTACCAAAGTTACCGGTATAGCTTTCTCAAACGGAAACTGAACTGTACCCTTTGAAGTTTTATACTTTACCAAGTCATCTTTGAAGAATTTAATTACAACTAAACTCCCAGGATAAAATCCGATGTGTTCTGTGTGAGCAGCGTAGTAAACCAATATACCGTGATATTTAAAAGCGGGCATATTGTAACTGATTAATTCTTCTGCTTCGGGTGCTGCTTGTTTAATTGCCCTTCTTAGATCTTTTAGAAGTTTTTTTACTTTTGGAGGAAAGACGGATTGATATTCATCTATGGTTTTGAATTTTATATTTGAAGTCATTGCCATAATTTTTTCTCGCTTTGTAAATGTTGCTTTTTTAAAAACTCAGCGTATCAACGCAAAATCCTAATGTGTCTTTTATTTAGATTGTTCAGAACTTGATATTCCGAACAAGTCATATGGTTTATTACTGAGATTATCGTTGAATAAAAAACCCGCAAGAAAAATGTATGCAATAAATCCTAAAACAAAAAGCAGCTGAACCCTAGATGTTTTTTGAATATCTTGTTTTGATTTTGGATCACAAACTTCACCCGGACAGTACTGAGCTTTTTCTTTGTAAAACATCGAATAAAATTTACACCCCAAACAAATACCAAACACAGATTCAAAGAATAAAAATATTAAACAAATTAAACAGATAATTCCCGTTATTGGGCTGTATGCATTTACTATTATGAAAAAGACAAACATTATTGCCGCCAACACCACTCCAATTATCCATGCAAACTTTTTTTGTTGAGCCCCAACATATTCTGGAACTTGATTCCTAACGATTAAACGCCCAATTATTAATGAAGGAGAAAATTTAGGATTAATAAAGACGCGGATTAAAAAATCCGTGAGAAAAATAATTATCATATACTTAATCATTAAAAATTCACCCTTAAATAAGATCATCATTAAAGAGATGAACATAAATAAAAATAGTATTCCTGCCGCAGCTCGTATTTCACGTTCATTTAACACAGGAATATTATATCCTTTAACTTCTTCTCCAAATTTTATTGCTTTGTTCATTACCACTCCTTTTTTTGTTCTTATGTATGACGCATTGATATTTGGGTTAGTTACATTATAGTTTTGAACTATATAACGGCTTTGCGCCTGACGCGCCGCCCAGTACAAACGACTAAGCATTGTCAACGCAACTATTATTTCGTAAATGCCGAACAGTTTAAGGCAGTCGGCTTGAAGAACTTGTTATATATAATTACTAGTCTTTTTTAAATAAACTAACATCATCAATTCTCATCTTCCACGGTTCTTGATTGTATGGTAAATTCACATGCACTTCAAATCTTAAGAAATAGTCACTAGAAATATTTAGCGGTGCCGTAAAGGTTCTTTCATATTTTTTCCAAACCCCCGTCTGTTGATTAGTAATGCTATCCCAAATAAATGTGGATTGCTCTTCGTCAAACTCGATAAATAATTCGGAATTCCCGGCCAATTCTTCGACATAATACCAAAATGAAATAGTGTATTGTGAACCGGAGATAAGATTTGTATATGGAACTAGATATTGTAATGAGCCCCAACTTGAATCATAAACATATCTTGTTGGATTTATTAATAAGTAGTTGTTTCCGCTGTGAGCTTGATTGCCGATAATAATTTTAAATATATCCTTGTTACTTCTAAAATCCCATGTTGTGGGTAAAGAATCAATTCCAACTTCCTCAAAATCACCATTTTGAATTAGATTATTATTTTGAGTTGTAAGCTTACAAATATTGCTACCGCCTAATTTTCCATATTCGTTCATGGTGTAAACACGGTAATAATAATCTTTAAGAGGTTCTAATTTTGAGTCCTTAAAGATTGTATCAACAATTGATGTTGATACATGAACTAATGTGCCGGTATTTTCATCAATTCCAGAGGAGACATGCCTAAACAATTTATATTCTCTGAAATCATTTGCGTCCGTCGGTGACCAAGATATAGATGCTTCTGAGGCGGTAACATTTTTTGCTTCATATAGTGTAACACCAGTTGGTAAACGTAAAGCATCTAGATAAATATCATTATTGACTTCAAGCGTTGAACTCTTTGATAGATATGAACCATTTTCAAATATTTTTTGAACTTTGAGATTATAACTGGCTTTTGGAACATTAGTAATTTGAAAATTGCCGTTGACATCAGATTGGGTAGTATAATTTTGTAATTCATTAAGAGATATCGTTGCATTTTCAACCGGTTTATTTTTATAAATTACTTTTCCGGCCACCTTGAATAAGTTTGATTCAGGGTTTGTGCTTTTTTCGTTACAACTAACGATAAATATAATCACGAATAATATTAATAGAAGATTTCTCATCAGCATGACTCTTATTATATTATGTATAACAATGTTGCTTAGAAAATACAGCCACGAACAATAGACTAATTCTGAAAAGCTAAACTCTAATGCGATTCAATTAGCCAGCCGCTAAATTCTTTTAATATTTTTTACTTCCTTAAAATTTTCTCCATTGGTTTTCCTTTTGCCAATTCATCAATCAGCTTATCTAAATAACGAATCTTCTGCATTAGTTTGTCTTCTATTTCTTCCACACGATAACCACAAATTACACCGGTAATTTTTGAAACATTTGGATTGATTTTTGGTGCTTGTGTGAAAAATGATTTGAAATCACTTTTATTATTGATTTGTTGTTGTAATGTTTGCTTATTATATCCTGTTAGCCAAAATATAATTTCATCTACTTCTGCTTTTGTTCGGCCCTTTCTCTCAGCTTTTTGCACATACAACGGATAGACACTAGCAAACGTGGTTCTAAATATTCTTGTATTATCCATTTTATTTATTACCTAATATTTAAGTTTTATGTCTATTATTAATAACTGTATAACGATGTTGCAACTAAGCCGTAGCAGAACAAGAATGCCGAATAGAAAGACTACGCCAAAGTTTACGCAACAGGCGATTAAATTTCAGCACAATCGCAGACTGCTTCACCCATCTTTCTAAAAAAGTTATCATTTGGGTTCCCATAGTTCAATCTTGTTGCCTTCTTTGTCCATGATATGTATAAATTTTCCATAGTCGTAAGACGCAATGCTGTCTAGTATGGTTACTCCGTTTTCTTTGAGTTTGTTTACAAGCCCTTCAATATTCTGAACTTGGTAATTAATCATAAAATCTTTTGGGGATGGGGAAAAATATTTATCTCCTTTTTTGAAAGGTTTCCATTGAAGAGAATTTATTTCGTCGGGTCTGTTAATGTTTCTGGATTCAAAACTTGATGAACCCCATTCATTGATTTCAATCCCTAAATTTTTAGTGTACCATTCTTTCGTTTCCTTCAGATTGTCTGAATAAAAGAAAATTCCACCGATTCCGGTTACTTTTGGAATTGTGTCATTCATAATTATTCCTTTCTGTTTATATGTGTTAACAGTATTGTTTATTTTATCACTTGTACTGAAACTTAATATTAGTAATGATAAGAGTGCTATTATCGTAACTTTTTTCATTTTATTTTCCTTTCAATACTATATCAAATAGATTAGTATAATTATTAATATTATTTAGCACATAACGGCATTGCAATTAAAGCGCCGCCCATAACTACAATAACGCTTTTAGCAACTACCTTTTTTGTTTTAAAATCAGTTTTGTTTTACAAATCAACCTTGAATAATAAATCTACTCTGAAAAGCTAAACCCAATTACCTTATCAAACGACTGCATCAAAGATGCGGTCGCTTTGAGTTGCGGGTTATAAAGCGCTTACAATATTATTTTATTAATTATTTTTATGAAATCATCCCAGCCAACAATAATTCCTAATATTGCACTCGCAAAACCAACTATCGTGACTAGTGCTGATATTATTTTAACTATATATGAACCTCTTACTTTGCTTGCAGAATTCTCATTTATCAATCCAACTTGCAACAGAAATTCAATTGGTAACGAAACAATGAATTTAACTCCTTCCAAAAACCACTTTATAGGATTTTTCAGGTCCGAGTTGTATTCTTTTATTGCTTCATTAGATGAACCACCATATCTGATAAGACTCTGAGTGACTAGATCAATATAATGGTTAAGAATATTGTTGCTGATTCTATATGGTTCTTCTATTTGCTTTTTAATTTCGGGGATTGCATTAAGAATTATTTGATAATTTCTTATTACATAATTAGCAAAAGGTGGTCGCAAGTCGCAGATACCATAACTTCCAAGAATATTCTGAATTTTATCGCTATCATATAACAATGACGAATATACTTTTAATTCTTTGTCGTCTTTTGCTACAAATAGATTAAATTTTTCAAGGTAGTCAGCAACAGTAGTATGACGTTCAATCATTTTCCTTCGCCAATAAAGAATACGTAATAATCCAATTGACATTACTGCAACTACAATCAATGTTAATATTATTCTATTCATAGTCAGCTTTATAATTATTAATTAACCCGCCACAAAAAACTCGCCTCGCTGAAGACGCAAGTCGAAGCGGGCGGCGGACAGGCCCGCCAACGGATATGATGGCCGGGAATGTTATAGATTAAAAGTACACTCTTTATTTTTATATATAAAGGAAAAATTTCGGAAAGAAATATTTTGCGGAGAAAATTAAACAGTTTAATTTTTTTTATTGCAGTTTCCAAAGCCTGTCCCCAAACTTTGAGTTCAACTTAAACTTTAAATCCTGCTTTATCAATCGAAAATAAGAGCAGAGCAAGATCAAGAGCATGATCATGATTATTTAACCGACAACCGATAACCGATCACCATGCTTTGACAAGCTCAGCGTTACTAAGTGATAAGATTAAATCAATTTGTTATATTTATTAAAAGAATTTGTAGAAAGGAAATATGAAAAATCTGAAAATTATATCATGGAATGTTAATGGAATACGTGCCGTTCTTAAAAAAGGATTTTTAGAATGGTTCAAAAAAACCAATCCGGATATTTTATGTATTCAAGAAACCAAAGCATGGGAAGAACAACTTCCGGAAGAATTAAGAATTGTGCCGGGATATAACGCATATTTTTGTCAAGGAATAAAAAAAGGTTACAGCGGGACAGCGATCTATACAAAAGAAAAACCGTTAAGTGTAAAACGCGGTTTTGGAATTGAAAAATATGATTGCGAAGGCAGAATTTTAATCGCAGAGTATAATGAATTCATTTTGATTAATATTTATTACCCGAACGGTAAGCAATCCCAAGAAAGACTCAATTACAAAATGGGTTTTTACGAGGCGTTTCAAAAATATGCAAATGATCTGAAGGCAAAAGGGAAAAAACTTATTATCTGCGGAGATGTAAATACAGCCCATAAGGAAATTGATTTGGCGCGTCCGAAAGAAAATTCAAAGATATCCGGCTTTTTACCTGAAGAACGCGCATGGATTGACCGGTTTTTAGCAGATGGCTATTTAGATACTTTGCGGATGTTTAACGATGAAGGAGAAATATATACTTGGTGGGATCAAATATCTCGCGCAAGAGATAGAAACGTGGGCTGGAGAATAGATTATTTCTATATAACTGAAAATTTGCGGAAGAATATTTTAAATGCATTCACTATGCCCGAAGTTATGGGCTCAGATCATTGTCCGGTCGGTGTAGAAGTAAAATTTTAACTTTTACTAACTAGATTATTTTTTTGAAAATTCCAGTTTAGCGGCGCCCGGATAACGAACGACAATTGTGTCGCCGTTTTCAAATTTATTCATAAGTAATTCCGCAGAGAGCGGATTAATAATAAACTTTTGCACAGTGCGTTTTAGCGGTCGAGCACCGTATGTAACATCATATCCGTGCTGAAGCAGAAAATCTTTTACATCTTCATCAACTTCCAACATGATATTTTTTTCAGCCAGCATTTTGCTAACCTTCAGCAACTGAATATCAATAATTTGTTTCAGTTCGCTTTTTAACAGCGGTTTGAAAAATACTATTTCATCAATTCTATTCAAGAATTCCGGACGAATTGTTTTTCGTAAAAGTTCAGTTAAAGAAATGCGCAACTCACCTAAAATATTTTCAAAATTAATTTCGTTAATCTCAGAAAGTTTATCATGAATCAAATGTGAGCCGAGATTAGACGTCATAATTATAATTGTGTTTTTAAAATCTACCGTTCTACCTTGATTATCGGTCAAACGTCCGTCGTCTAAAACTTGTAAAAGGATATTGAATACATCGGGATGAGCTTTTTCAATTTCATCAAGGAGAACAACGGAATATGGTTTCCTTCGAACCGCTTCTGTTAATTGTCCGCCTTCATCATAACCAACATAACCGGGGGGTGCGCCGATCAACCGTGACACAGAAAACTTTTCCATGTATTCACTCATATCTATTCTTATCATTGCGTGTTCATCATCGAATAGAAATTCAGCAAGAGAACGAGCAAGCTCAGTCTTCCCCACTCCGGTTGTTCCAATGAAAATGAAAGAACCGATCGGACGATTGGAATCTTGCAATCCAGCGCGTGATCTTCTAATAGCATTTGCAACAGCTGCAACAGCATCATTCTGACCGACAACTCTTTTGTGCAGCACCTCTCCTAATCGCACAAGCTTTGCCCGCTCACTTTCAAGCATTCTACTAACCGGAATTCCAGTCCACTTTGCAACTACATCGGCAACATCTTCTGCGTCAACTTCTTCTTTCAACATTTTATTGTTTTTTTGAATTACAGCAAGTTCTTCCGTTTCTTTTTTTAGTTTTTTCTCCAATTCATTTATAACACCATAACGAAGTTCAGCAACCTTGCCAAGATTTCCCTCGCGTTCAAAACGGTCGGCATCAACTTTTGCTTTTTCAATTTCACTTTTCATAGAACGTATTATCTGAATCTTTTCTTTTTCAAGTTGCCAATGCCCTTTTAATTTATTCCGCTCTTCTTGCAGTTCACTAAGTTCTTTTTGCAATTCAGTAAGTCGTGAAGCAGAATCCGAATCTTTTTCTCTTTTCAAAGCTTCTCTTTCGATCTCAAGTTGTTTTACTTTTCGCTCAATGGCGTCAAGTTCTTCAGGCATAGAATCAATTTCGATTCTAAGTTTGGATGCAGATTCATCAATAAGATCAATGGCTTTATCAGGAAGAAATCGATCTGTGATATAACGGTTGGATAGTTGAACCGCGGCAACAATAGCGCCATCCGTTATTCTTACACCGTGATGAACTTCGTAACGCTCTTTCAATCCGCGCAAAATGGAAATAGAATCTTCTTCGTTTGGTTCGATTACTAAAACAGGCTGGAATCTTCTTTCCAGAGCAGCATCTTTTTCAATGTACTTTCTAAATTCATCTAGTGTTGTTGCACCAATTGCGTGAAGTTCTCCGCGCGCAAGTGCTGGCTTCAAAATATTTGCAGCATCCATCGAACCATCTGTTCTTCCCGCGCCGACAAGCAAATGCAACTCATCGATGAATAAAATAATTTCACCTTCAGATTCTTGCACTTCTTTTACAACAGCTTTAAGCCGTTCTTCAAATTGTCCGCGGAATTGTGTTCCAGCTACGAGAGCACCCATATCTAATGCAACAATTCTTTTTGTTTTGAGTGTCTCCGGCACATCGCCAGAAACAATTCGATGAGCAATACCTTCAGCAATAGCTGTTTTACCAACACCAGGTTCGCCGATTAACACAGGATTATTTTTTGTTCTCCTTGAAAGGACTTGCAACACACGCCGAATTTCTTCATCGCGTCCTATCACAGGATCTAATTTATTTGAGCGTGCAAGATCGTTCAGGTCACGTCCGTACTTTTGCAAAGATTGATATGTGTCTTCTGGATTTTGTGAAGTTACTCTTTGATTTCCTCGGATATCTTTGAGCGCAGAGAGAATTACTTTTTTATTAATTCCGGAGTCATTTAAAATTTTTCCTGCTGGGCCTGAATCTTCACTTAAGGCAAGGAGAATATGTTCATTTGAAACATATTCGTCTTTTAATAATTTTGTTTCTTCGGAAGCAGCATCAAATAATTTAGCGGAGTTTGTAGAAAGTTGTTGATTTCCTATTCCGCTTCCCGAGACTTTTGGCAAGCGCTCTAATAGCTCTCCAACCTTTATACGTATATGATTGATGTTAACACCGGATTTTTGAATAATTGAAACAGCAAGGTTAGATTGGTCTTGAAGCATGGCAGCGAGAAGATGTTCCGGCTCAACAATTTGATTATTATAATTTTGAGCTATCTCTATTGAAGTCTGAACCGTTTCTTGTGCCTTGACCGTAAACTTGTTAAAATTAAAAGCCATTGTGTAACCCAGATAATTTCTATCACTAATTTACCGTTCATACAAATTATTTACTAAAAAGGTTTCGAGTTCGTAATATAATATTACGAATTAGTGAATATTGAATTAGTAATAAAATTCAATTATTGTTGATATGTTCTGTTTATTGAGTGTAATTGTGAATTGTTTTAATTTAGTGCCCCCGTTTCTCAAACTCTTTTTAAAATTATTCCGGAACGAAATGAATTTTGAAGACGATACAATAGTAGCTTTAGCAACACCAGCTGGAGTAGGTGCTATTTCGGTAATAAGAATTAGCGGTTCTAATAGCATTTCTACAGTTGATAATATATTTGAGGGGAAATATAAATTATCAAACAGCGTAACACATACAATTCATTATGGGAAGATTATTGATGAAAATAAAGAATTAATTGATGATGTATTAGTTTCAATTTTCAAAAAACCGAACTCTTACACTGGAGAGGAATCTGTAGAAATTAGTACACATGGAAGTTCACTTATAACACAGAAAATAATTCAAACACTCTTGAAACAAAACATCCGTTTAGCTGAGCCTGGTGAATTTACCAAACGAGCATTTTTAAACGGTAGAATTGATCTAGCCCAAGCTGAAGCTGTCGCGGATTTAATCAACTCAAGAACAGAAGCTTCATTTAGAGGAGCTAGAAATCAACTTGATGGATTACTTTCTAAAAAGGTTGGAGATCTTAGAAATAAATTAATAACTGCATCATCACTGATTGAATTAGAGTTGGACTTTGCAGAAGAAGATTTAGAATTTGTTTCAAAGAAGGAGGTAATTAAATTAATAGATGAAATAATTCTTGAAATTGATCAATTATTGAAGACCTATAAATTTGGTAAAGTTTTAAGAGATGGCGTAAACGTCGCAATAGTTGGCAAACCAAACGTAGGAAAATCATCTCTTCTAAATTATATTTTGAAGGAATCTCGTGCCATAGTAAGTCATATACCGGGGACAACACGAGATGTTATTCGTGAAGAAGTTTCAATTGATGGAATTTTATTTCGTTTATTTGATACAGCCGGGATCAGGAGTTCGTCTGATGAAATTGAAAAAGAAGGAATATCGCGAAGTCAGATAGCAGTTAAAAATGCGGATATTGTTCTTTTTTTAAATGATGTAACGGAGGGTTTTTCAGCAAATTTATACAATCAACTATTAGAATTAACATCTAAAGATAGAGTAATAATAGTTTTGAATAAGATTGACATTAATCCCGGAGAATCTTTTAGTGGAGACATAAAAATTTCAGCTATTACTGGCTTTGGCATCGGTAATTTATTTACTTTAATGAAGGAAAAGGTAATTGGTTCAAATAGTTATACTGAGAAATCTGCCATTATTTCGTCAATCCGTCATTATGATGCACTTCGAAAAACTTTAGAACAACTTAAAAGTGCTAAGAAATCTGTTGAAAATAAAATGAGCGGTGAATTTGTTTCCACTTATTTAAGAAGTGCCGAGGACTTCCTAGGAGAAATAATTGGAATTGTATCTTCTGATGACATTTTGAACAATATTTTTTCAAAATTCTGTATTGGAAAATAACTAGTTTCACGGGAAACCAGTAATAACAGATCTGAATAAAAATCGTTTCATGTGAAACAGAAAGGTTTAATGAGAAATTTTGATGTTATAGTTGTTGGTGGAGGACATGCCGGAATTGAGGCCTCGATTGTTGCGGCTCAAATGGGTTGTTCAGTCGGACTTGTAACGATGGATAAGAATGCTATAGGCAGAATGTCATGTAATCCGGCAATAGGAGGTAGTGCAAAAGGACATTTAGTGCATGAAATTGATGCACTGGGTGGATTTATGGGCATTATAGCTGATAAAACTGGTATTCAATTTCGAGTACTTAATAAATCAAAGGGACCAGCCGTTTGGGCGGGTAGATGTCAATCTGATAGGAAGTTATATTCAGAAGAAGCGAAAAATTTAGTGACAACATTTAAGAATCTTGAAATTATTGAGGATTCAATTTTTGAGATCTATGAGGAGAATAAGAGAATCTCCTATGTTATAACTATTTCGGGAAATGTCATAAAATGTAAAGCATTAGTAATTTGTTCTGGAACTTTCTTGAATGGATTAATGCATACAGGTCTAACTTCATCAAAGGGTGGAAGATATGGTGAAAAAGCATCATTAGGTTTGAGTGAATCTTTAATAAAAATGGGTTTTTCATCAGGTAGATTGAAAACAGGAACGCCTCCAAGGTTAAAAAAAGAATCAATAAATTTTGAAACTCTAGAAGAACAAAAAGGAGATGAAAATCCCCAGCCTTTTTCACTTCGAACAGATAAAAAGCAATTCCCTTTTCTCTCTCAAATAAGTTGTCATATTACTTATACAGATAAAGTAGTCCATAGTATTCTTGAAAAGGGGTTTGATAAATCACCTATGTTTACTGGGTTAATTGAGGGCGTCGGTCCTCGATATTGTCCATCTATTGAAGATAAAATTGTTAGATTTTCAGATAAACAACGTCATCAACTTTTTCTGGAACCAGAGGGACTAGAATCAGATCAGATTTATCTTAATGGTTTTTCAACTTCATTACCTTCAGAGATACAATATGAAGCGATTCAAAAAATTAAAGGACTTGAAAATGCTGAAATGATACGTCCTGGTTATGCTGTTGAATATGATTATTTTCCACCATATCAGGTAGATCTTACTCTAGAAACGAAATTAATTAAAGGATTATATTTTGCTGGGCAAATAAATGGTACATCGGGATATGAAGAGGCTGCCGGACAAGGAATAGTTGCTGGTATTAACGCAGCATTACAAATACAAAAAAGACCCGAATTCATATTAAAAAGAAGTGAAGCTTACATTGGTGTTTTAATAGATGATTTGGTATCGAAATCCACCAATGAGCCGTATAGAATGTTTACATCTAGAGCTGAGCATAGACTTTTGTTAAGGCAGGATAATGTTGACAGAAGGCTTCTTAAATATGGCTATGAATTTGGGCTATTATCAAAAGAATTATTTAATGAAATGAAAGAGAAGGAATTATTTATAGCTATTGGAAAAGATTTGTTATCACAAACAAAAGTATTGCCCAGTCAAATAAATAAACTACTTGAGTTAAAAAGTCTTTCTGAAATTGATAACGCAGAAACGATAGATAAATTAGTGAAAAGGCCAGAGCTCTCACTAAAGGGAATAATAAATCAATTTGAGCCAGAATCCAAAATTTATAATAATTTGATGGGTAATGAAGAATTATTAGAACAATTAGAGATAGAAATAAAATATGAAGGTTATATCAAAAGGCAGGAAGAATTAGTTGTAAAAACGGAAAGATTAGAAAAAATGTTAATACCTTTAAATTTTAATTATAATAATTTAAAGACAATTTCTACTGAAGGTAGAGAAAAATTGTCAAAAATAAAGCCGCATTCGATAGGACAAGCAACCAGAATCTCTGGGGTTACACCTTCAGATATTTCCGTTTTATTAGTATATTTGAAAAGTTAATTAAGAGGGTTTGTTGGATCTTCAAGAACAGTATTTACGGGAACTTAAAAAGCTTTTTTGGGAAAATAGTCTTAATCCAGATGAATATCAGTTAGAAAGACTTGCACACTTTGCACATCTTGTTACACAGAAAAACACAAGACTTAACCTTATTTCACGACGTGATGTACTGCAAATAATTGAAAATCATATTTTTATTTCTTCTTATATAGCCGAATATCTTCCAAATAAAATTTCTAAATTTTTAGATATTGGTACAGGTGGTGGATTTCCCGGTATTCCTTTAGCGATAACACGTCCCGCAATGAGAGGTGTTCTTGTAGATTCAACAACAAAAAAAATTGAAGCTGTAAAAGAATTTATTAGTAAACTTAAACTGAATAATATTGTTGCAGAAAATTTAAGAGTTGAAAGTGAAGAGTTTAAGCAAAAATATTCTGACTCTTTTGATTTAGTATTAAGTCGAGCAACTGTTACATTAAATATCCTTCTTCGTTATTCACTACCTTTAATTAAAGAGAAAGCCTATATCGCAACAATAAAAGGAGGAGATTTAGTGGATGAATTTAAAACGGCAGAATTGAAATATAAAGCGCACATTAAAAAATCTACCATCTTTGAATTATCATATAAACCCACCAACGCAAGAAACGAAAAAGGAAAGAAGTTGATTTTATTAGAGATCAACAAGTAATTTTTTGAACCAAATAATCTTTCCCCATTTTTATATGAACTGTTTCAAGAATAAAGTTATATTTACTCGTTAGAATTTTTTGTAAATACTATTGTAAATTTAATCCTTAACTTCACCCTTATTAAACAAAGCTGAAATAGCCGTCTAGTAAAATGAATCTTACAGAAAAATTTTTAAGATATTCTACAAATAGAGATGTTGTTTTTGTTTTAGGTGCTGGGGCTTCTCACCCCGATGGAGTTCCCCTGCAGAGAGATATGTTGCCGATGATAATATCAGGCGGAATAATTGAAATCGAAAATTCAGAGATTGGAAGAATTGTTACCGAGTTTATCAAGGATAATTTTGAATACAATCCGACCACTAATCAATATCCACAACTAGAGGCTGTGTTTGGTTTTATTGATTATTTTATTCAACAGAACGAGAGCCTTAGTTCAAAATATACAAACGAAAAAATTAGAGACATCAAAGAATATTTAATTAAACTAATTCACTACGTTGTTAATATTCAAACTGATAAACGAAGTCACTACTATCATCTTTTTTGGAAAACAATTCAAAAAAACAATTCGAATACATCAATCATAACTTTAAACTATGATACATTACTTGAACAAGCATTTGATTTTTTGTTTAAGAATCATGGGTATATTGATTATTGCATTCCGTTAATGAATTATGAGCGCTTACCGGAGTTACGAAATTTTAATTTTTGGATTAATCCACGTGAACCAATATCCGTAGATAATGATAATAATCCAATTGCTTATAAGATCATTAAATTACACGGAAGCTTAAACTGGAAGTATTGTAAATGCTGTAATCAAACACTACTTACCCCATGGGATAGAATGATAGATTTGAATAAAGGAAAATTTTTGGGCTATACTTATCCAGATAATAAAGAATATGAGTTTTTGTGCCCAATTGACGGCACAGAATTTCAGACGCTTATAATGCCTCCTACATATCTCAAAACAATCCATCATCCATTGATATCACAGTTAATGGCTGAAGCATCACGCGAAATTAGAGCAACAAAAAAAATTGTCTTCATCGGTTATTCACTTTCGAGCTCAGACGTACACATTAAAGCATTATTTAAAAAACAAATGACCCCGGAAAAAGAATTAATAGTTATTAATCCCAAACAAAAAGAATCGTTAGAGCTGAATTACAAATCACTTACACCAAATGTACGTTTCGTTTATTCTTCCTTCGAAGAATTCGTTAATGACGAAGAAGAAATAAATTCAATTTTTTCTTAGAAACGTATTGACACAATCAAAATCCCGCTCTATTTTAATACTACTTTATTAAAGTAGTGGAATTATCACAATGCTGTCAAAATTAGCAACGTTAATATTAGGCATTTTGTCTGAAAGAGAGCGTAATCCTTATGAGATTACAAAAATGCTTGAACGATTAAATACACGCAAATGGTTGCCTTTAGCAGATTCGACAGTGTATGCCACGATTAATAACTTGAAAAAAAACGGACTCATTTTAGGAAGGCAGGAGAAAAGCGGAAATCTTCCCGAGAAAACAATTTATAATATTACACCAGAAGGTGAATTTGAATTGCACTCTTCGATAACAAGTTTTTTGGAAGATGATTTAACCGTACCATCAAATTTTGATATTGGAATTTTATTAATGTATAACCTTAGCAAACCAGAAATTATGATGAAGCTTAAAAAGAAATTAGAAAGACTTGAAAATTTTTCTTATAACATAAAAAAACAAATTTTGAATTTTGAAATGGAACCATCTAAAGTTGCCTTTACAAGTTTGGCAATGTTAAAACATAGAATGCATTTAACTGAAGCTGAAATGAAAACCATTCGAGAGTTAATTAAAGAATTGAATGTAAGACATACTATTTCCGATATATCACCATTTGATTTGAGAATGATGTAGCTCGAATCAAAAAAAATCATCTTCCGGACCACTCCATAAATAAAATTTCTTATCGTTTAATTATTAACTCAATATTGTATTCGTCTAGCTTTGTTGGACTTGAAGATTTTGGATATGGATTTAATGATTTTAGAATTATTCGGTATCCGTTATAATTAATTTCTCTTGGAAATAATGTAGTGTGAAGAAATGAATGTAATTGTTCTCCTTCTTTTGAAAGCGTTAAACTAACACCGCCGTCACCAGCCCAAACACAGGTTACATCCATTGGGCAACGAGAATCGTTAACACCGTCAAATTTGATTGTAATATTATTCTCAATGGATGCCTCCTCCCCATAATTAATACGCACTAATACTGAATCAATTACTGAACTAATTACAACTGCCGGGACTTTCGGCGAAGTTAAATCCGTATTATCCTTACAGCCAATAATAATAGTGATAAAAAGAATTGCCGAAAGAAGTATAGTTTTTTTCATGTTAAACTCATTTTATAAACAATCCAATTTTATAAAACTAATTGAGAAAACAAAAGGTAAATATTTGTTGCTGTGCATTAAACCTTTCGCTTAATACAGATTGTCTATAAAACAGAAGCAAAAATATTTTTTACTAAGGAGGAAAACACAATGAAAAAAACAATCGCAATATTAATAATTATTGTTGTAAGCTTTACGGTTGTCTCGGCTCAAACATTAACACCCCAAATAAATAGAACACAGAAAAATCAGCAGCTAAGAATACACCAAGGAGTAAAAAGCGGAGAACTTACTCGCCGAGAAGCACGTAAACTTGAAAATCAGCAAAAAGCAATCCGATACAATAAGCGAATTGCAAAAGCTGATGGAGTCGTAACTTCAAGAGAGCGTAAACAAATTCACAAAGAGCAAAACAGAGCAAGTAAAAATATTTACATAAAGAAACATAATAGAATTAAACAATAATCCTCCCCACACAAGTGACTCATACATACCCCTAAATCCGCTCTATGAATTTTGTAGAGCGGATTTTTTTGCAATAATTCATAAATAAAAAGTAAGTTTTGAGTTATGGTGTTATTTATTTTCATTTTATTTAATGAAACTGAACCTTATCTTGCACCAAATAAAAATTTAGAAACAAAAAAAGAATTGTAACTTTTTCAAAAATCTTAAATGTTATTCTAAATCAAAAAAATATTATGAACCGTTCGGAAAAATTATCAAATGAATTATATAACTCGGTTTTTGGAGATCCTTGGCACGGTTCTCCTATAAAAAATATACTCGAAGGAATTTCATTTGAAAAAGCATTTCTAAAACCCATTCCCTATGCACATAATATTATAGAATTGACGTTACATCTTAATGCGTGGATAGAAGAAACTTTAAGCCGTTTTAATGGTAAGATTCCTGCAGAACCAATTATGGGGGATTGGCCCACACCTAAAGATAACAACGAAGTATATTGGCAAACAGTAAAACAGAAACTATTTGCTGATACAAATAGATTGATAGCTGTAATCAAAAAATTTCCGGAAGACAAACTTGATGAACTTATAGGCGGGGAAAGAAACATTTCGCTTGGAACAGGTTTTTCTTTTGAAGGATTAATAATCGGATTGGTCCAACACAATGCATATCATGCCGGACAAATAGCGTTATTAAAAAAAGCAATTTGACACAGTAACATTATTGATTAAGAAGCGTCTATTTAATTGTTGAATACAATATTTATGGCCAAATAACGTTTACAGTCTTAGTTATACTTAATTGTCTTTCTCATTCATCAACTAACCTTAGGGGATTAAGATGAGTTCTAAAGTTGTAATCCTTTTATTAGTATTTCTTTTTATCTATGCATCAACAGCATTTTCGCAGGAAGACCGGTCATTAATAAAAGAAGGCGCTCCAAACGTTTTTATTGATTGCAATTATTGCGACATTAACTTTATCAAAGAGCAAATACCAATTGTTAATTATGTTCGCGATAGGAAAGACGCCGACATCCACGTTCTTTACACTTCTCAAAGCACCGGATCCGGAGGAAGTAATTATACTTTACTTTTTATTGGGCTTAATAAATTTGCTAATGTGAACGATACAGTAAAGTATGTTACAAATAAAACTGATTCAGAGGATCAATCAAGAATTAAAATGGTCAAAGCATTAAAACTTGGACTTATAAAATATTTAGCCAAATCTAGTGTTGCTGATCAAATGAATATTTCTTTTCCTAAAACTAATAAAGTGGAACAGCCGAAAGACAACTGGGATTATTGGGTTTTTAAATTAACTTCCAGTGGAAATTTTAGCGGTGAGAAGAATTATAATTCTACTTCCATTTACAGTTCTATTTCTGCCAATAGAACTACAGAAGATTTAAAACTCAGTTTTTCGCTGTCAAATAATTACAGCGAAAGCAATTATTCGTACGATACAGATTCAGGCACCGAGACTATAACCAACATTACAAGAAGTCAATATGCCGATGCATCTTATATAAAAGCAATCGATAGCAAATGGTCGTGGGGAATTTGGGGCAATGCATATTCATCAACATACAGCAACATAAATTTTAGTTACTCTTTTGCGCCCGGCATTGAGTACAACGTTTTTCCATATTCCGAATCAAATGTACATCAACTGAGAATCCATTATAAAATTTATAGCATATTTAACAAATACGTTGATGAAACTATTTATTTTAAAACCAAAGAAAATTTGTGGCAAAGTTCTTTTGGCGCATCTTTATCATTGATTGAACCATGGGGAAGCCTAAGTATTGGATCAGATGTTGAAAATTACTTTGATGACTTTAGCAAAATTGGATACGGGGTGTATACCTCCGCTAATCTAAGATTGTTTAAAGGGTTTTCTCTCGACTTCTACATCAACTATTATAAAGTCGGTAAACAAATAACATTACCGGCCGCAGGCGCATCCCTTGAAGAAGTTTTATTAAGAAGAAGGCAATTTGAGACGAGTTATAATTATTATGCATTTTTCGGGATGTCTTACGCATTTGGTTCTATCTTTAATAATTTTGTAAATCCACGGTTCGGCGGCGGCGGTGGTTCGACAATTATTATCAGTAATTAAAAAATATGCGGCGTTTTCAAACGCCGCTTTAATTTCAATCTGTTCCGTTATCAATTAACATTTTTTAACTGCACCATTATTTATTATTAAATATTTTTGAACGACATTAATAACGGAATGATATGAAAAATCTATTGAAAATATCAGTCCTTCTTTTTCTTTTCTGTATTGGTATTGCTGCTCAGAATGCAACTAACAATTTAGTTGTTGAAAAATATTTACCGGGATTAAATAGAATTTTTAAGCTTCATGAGATTGTAAAAGAAATGCATCCCGCACTTGAAAACGTTTATCCGGTTGCAGTAGCAGAAGAAGGACAATTCTACATTTTTGAACCCGCCGTAAATAATTCATATCGGTTTGTGAAACAAACCGCGATTATATCACCAGTTCCTAAGGGAATAAAGGCAGCTTACCCGCTTCAGGAAAATGATAACAAAATGACGTGTGTGGTTACCGGAGAAGTGTTTGATTCAATGGATGGCTATGCAATAATTTTTCATGAATTTGTTCATTGTGCCGAGTTCGCAACTGTTGAAATGAAGCTGAAGGAGAATTTGGAAATCTATAAACTTGCAATGAAACAGAAAGATTGGATGTGGGAATTGAATTACCCGTTTCCATATTCAAAAAAGAATTTACCGAATCCTTAGAATCTCTTCTTTCGGCAATGGATGAAAAGGATCTAGATGCTGTAAAGGAAGCCAGGAAAACACTTCGTCAGCATTTAACCCAAGAAGAATATTCTTATATGACTTGGGTTGAATGGAAAGAGGGATTTGCCCGCTGGGTGGAAAATAAAGTGAGAAATAAATTTAGAATAAATGAAAATCATGCCGGCAGAACAGAACCATATAACAGAACAACATTTTATGAAGCAGGCTCGCAATTGATAGAACTTATTTTTAAATCGAATCCGGAAATTTTGCCGGATTTAGAAAAACTTTATTCATTCATTCAGCAATAATATTTCGGAACTAGATTAATAAAAATGACAAGCTCAGAAGTAATTAAAGAATTAAAAAAACATTTCAATCCTAAAAATATTGAAGGAATGAAACGGTACGGAATTAAAGCCGAGAAAGCTTTCGGTATTAACGCTCCCACAATGTATGCAATTGCGAAACGCATTGGAAAAAACCACGAACTTGCTCTTGAGCTGTGGGCAACCGGCTACCATGAAGCGCGGCATATTGCCGCAATGATTGATGATCCTAAACTTGTTACAAAATTACAAATGAATAGATGGGTAAAAGATTTTAACTCGTGGGATATAGTTGACGGAACATGCAGTAACCTGTTTAGAAAAACTCCATTCGCAATTGAAAAAATTTTGGACTGGTGCGAAAGAAAAGAAGAATATATCCGCCGCGCTGGTTTTTCTTTGATTTGTTATGTTGCTGTTCACGATAAGAAAAGAGACGACAAAGATTTTCTGCAGTTCTTTCCGCTGATAAAAAAATATTCTGTTGATGAAAGAAATTTTGTGAAGAAAGCTGTTAACTGGACATTACGGACAATCGGTAAACGAAGTAAGTTCTTGAACAAGGAAGCACTCAAACTTGCAAAAGAAATTCAAACACTCGATTCAAAATCTGCACGTTGGATTGCAAACGATGCAATCCGAGAATTGACCAATCCTAAAATTTTATCCCGAATCAAGAAATAACCCCGAGAGCAAACACGTAAAGATCGTTACATTAAATCAAAATTTGCTTGACAATAATTAAATGATTCCTTTTATTTGTAGTGTATGAGTTATCTAATACACTAAGGCAGAGGGGAATATGATTAAAATTTCAAATTTGAGTTTCGGTTATAAAAAGAAAAATCTTCTATTCAACAATCTCGATCTTTCACTTACACCCGGAAATATCTATGGGTTGCTGGGTAAGAACGGAGCCGGCAAAACAACGCTGCTTAAATTAATCTCCGGTCTGCTTTATCCGCATGGCGGTAGTTGTACTATAGATGAAGCAAAAACAATTGCACGAGATCCAGATTTACTAAAAGAAATATTTTTCCTTCCAGAGATCAGCTTTTTACCGGCCGTAAAGGTTCGCGAATATCTAGAAATTTATACTCCGTTCTATCCAAAGTTTAATAAAGAAAAGTTTTTCCAATATCTAAATGATTTGGAGCTTGAGACAAACGGAAAAATCACAAATCTTTCATATGGACAGAGAAAAAAATTTTCAGTTGCGTTTGCGCTTGCTGCAGAGACAAAAGTAATTCTTCTCGATGAACCAACCAACGGTTTAGACATTCCGGCAAAAAGTGTTTTTAGAAAACTTGTTGCATCATCAATTAACGAAGAGAAAATATTTGTGATCTCTACTCATCAAGTGAGGGACATGAAACACCTGATAGACCCGATAATAATTTTAGACAATGGCGAAGTGATCTTTAATCAGCAGATTGCAGAGATAGAGCAGAAATTATCTTTGAGGTTGCAACGGGAAGAACCGGAAGAAAATGAAGCGTTATACTACGAAAACACTTTGGGCGGTTATGCTGTTCTTTCCGAGAACCATGATGACGAAGACAACGATATAGATATTGAGTTGCTGTTTAATGCAGTAGTTGCAAAGAATGAAAAAGTAAAAACTCTTTTTAATACAGGGGTGGCGGTATGAAAAAACAATTTAATTTAAAAAGATTTCTGCGAACATTTTGGAGAGAACTTGCTCTTAACAAGACCAACATTTTAATAATGATTGCTTCTTTAACGTTTATTAGTCTGTTAATGAACCTGATATCTCAGCGTCCGTCTTTTCCAAAGCTCAGCAGATATGGTATAGACGGCTTCCCGATCGTTGCTCTTGTTTATTGTCTGATTATTGCTAGCAGTTCATTTTCAGAATTGAATTTTGCCGACAGGAAAATTGATTTTTTAATGTTACCGTCTTCAGTCGTGGAGAAATATATAGTAAAATTTATTTATACAACTCTCGGATTTTTTCTCTTAAGTATTTCATCTGTAGGATTATCGGCTATTTTAATTGAGAGCTATTACTATTTGTTCCCCTCGGGAACGTTATTCAGAAAATTGATGCACTCGTATTACTATTATAATTATAATAGGATATTTCAAAACTATATAATGTTTCATTCAATCTTTTTCTTCGGCGGAATATATTTTAGAAAACTGGAATTAGGTAAAACATTCTTAACTGTGTCGGGAACTATCGCGACGCTTGGCATTTACTTAAGCCTACTTAACATACTTCCTTTTTTTAAAAATGTATCAACACCATTTGATATAATGAATGTTTCAATGCAGATCAATGAGAATTCAGACTTGTCGCTTAAATCTTGGTCGAACATTTTCGAATTGAACAGGACAGTAAAAGACATAGTAATTTTTTGTGCATACAATATTTTGCCAATATTCTTATGGGTACTTAGCTTTTTAAGACTCCAAGAAAACGAGGTCTCAGATGGAGTTTAATGACAGCCAAGCGATCTATTTGCAGATAGCGGACTACATCTGTGAAAAAATCCTTTCAGAAGAATGGAAAGAGGGAGATAGAATTCCTTCCGTTAGAGAGCTTGCAATTGAAGTAGAAGTAAACCCCAACACTGTGATGCGGACGTTTACGTATCTGCAGGAGAAAGGAATTATATCCAACCAAAGGGGGATTGGCTTTTTTGTTGCTGATAGCGGCTACAAACAAACAAAGAATTATATGTCCAAACATTTTATTAAGACGGATCTAAAATATGTTTTTAAGATGATGGACTTACTCGGTATCAGCTTTAACGAATTAAAAGATCTTTATAACAACCATAAATTCAACAAGTGAGGGGAATATGAAACTAACCAACAAAATTCTCTTAGTGTTTTTGATCTTACTTGTTTTATTAGTAACCACCTACAAAATTATCTTCAATGGAAAAGTTGAATTAATACCGAACGCAATTGATAAAAACGCAGATTACATTTACAGAAAAATATCCTTTGCGGAAAAACCGATAAATACGTTAGAACTAAACGGCAGATTCATTGTAAATCTTATAAAAAGCGATACTTTATTTGTAGTTATACACGGACCGGATAATTTGGTAAATAATTACATGGGCCTAGAACAGAATGGAAGTAGAATGTCCATTAGTTCAAAAATTGACTTATCAAAATATTATCATCCAATCACGATTGATTTTAGAACAAATAAATTAGATGCGGTTTTTTTAAGCGGAGGAACAATAGTTTCCACAAAAAAATTTGACGGCGATTTGTTAAATGTGACATTAAAAGACTCAGCCATGTTCGATGCTACATCCAGCATGTTTAATAAAGTGAATATCATTGGCGAGAATAAATCTACTACGATGATTTCCAAAACAAAGAATGCAACAGTTCAGTTATTAGACGAAAGCAATTTACTGCTAACTCTTGACGGCGGAGAAATAAGCGGAACAATCGGCGCAAAAACAGATTTTGGATTGGAAGGAGATATTAAAAAGAATAGCGTAATAAGAGTTAAAGAAAGAAAAAATGGGAGGGAGAAATAAAATGAAAAAAGAATTTCGATTTTTAATTTCGATCTTGTTTCTCTCACCTGTAATATTTTTATCAGGATGTAAATCTGAATCGGAATCAGACAAACTTGTTTATGAAGGAAGCATAAAATTTGAGAATGCCGATTTTGCAGGAGCTGAAAAAACATTTATGAAAGCAATAAAAAATTATCCCGATAATCTGAAAGGATATTTTAAGCTTGCAAGCGCAAGAGTTTGCTCTAAACCCGATATAAGTTTTTTTGATGAACTTATGTGGATAACCAAAGAGAAATCTTACCCGCACAACCTTCTTGAAATTCCTGTGGCTTTTCGAGGCGGCAGATATTCCGAAGATATTATAAACACTTATGAAGAAAGGAAGGAAAAATTATTAAATATTTCCGATGAGATTTCCGCATTCACGGCTGCGATAAAGAAAAATCCAGACAACGCTAAACTCTACCGAGGCAGAGGAGAATGGTGTTTCCTTTTAGGTGATAAAAGAGAAGCCCTGAACGATTTTACAAAAGCGACACAACTGGATAATAATTTTGATATGGCTTTTCTTATGCGGGCAAGGTGGTACACCAGAGGATTTGTGAATTACGCGGAACATAATTATGTGGATTTTTATGAATACGATTTGAAGAATAAATACAACATACGCAGAGCATTCCAGATTAATCCTAAAAATATTTTGGTTCAGACTGAACTTTATGCAATCTATATTAAAGATAAAGTCAGTCTGGAAGAACAGTTAAAACTTCTTTCCCAGATAGTGGTTACGGATTCAACTAACGTGGGGGCACTTAGAAACAGAGCTTGGTTAAAAAAACAGGCAAAAGACAATAAAGGAGCTTTGCAAGATTTTATGCAGCTGGTAAAAAAAATTCCAACCGATAGTTGGCACAGAGATGCGTTGGGAACACAAGAATTGGAAATGGGTATGATTAAGGCGGGGTTAAAGGATTTAGAAATAGCGAAAACGCTTAGTACTTACCCTAACCAAAAAAAATGGATTCAGGAAAAAATAGATAAGTATAGTAAACGTAAAAAATAATTATGCCAATTAACCAAATAGCAAATAAAAGAAAATTAAAACGGAGGGTAGTATGAAATCAATTAGAGCAATTTCCTTTTTAGCAATAATGTTTTTCTGCGTTATTGCACAAATTACAAATGCTCAAGAGAAAGTGAACAGAACCGAACAGCAACAACAAATTGAAAAAGCGCAAGCAAATAGAGATGCTTTAATTTCTGATATGACCAATCTTGCTTCATTAGTTCAACAATATTATAGGAAACCCACTGTATTAGGCGGTGGCGGAAACAGATTTACCGGCTGGTTTATCCCCGAAGAGGTTGATACAACAGCAAACGGAATGTTTTCAGCGATGATTGCAAAAGATTCCGTTGTATTCGTCGGGACAGGAAATGTAATCGGTAAAGATGGAAAGAATAGAGTAAGAATTTTTATGTCTGTTTATCCTAACATTATTAAATCTGTAATTACTCGAAACTAAGTGAGCAAAAAATAATATATACATTATTGATAGCCACACATTTATAGATTGCTATTTATTTGTAAATGATAGATTATGGAATCGTAAAATTTGTAAGTATAGTAATAACATTAGTTTTTTGTTGGAAAGGATCTACCGCTGATTACATAGTTGTTTACATAAATGATATCTTTAATAATAATTCATGGGGGTGAACGTGAAGTTCAAGTCCGCAATCTTTTTGCTTTCCTTTATAGTATCTAATTTTTTATTCGCTCAACAATCATCAGAAAATTTTAAACTGATTGGTTCAGTTGTTGATTTAATGACGAGCAAACCTCTTGCAAATACTTCGGTTGTGGTTTTTTCTAAATCATCCGGCAAAGAGCTTAAGGGAATTGCTGCAGATGAAAAAGGTAATTTCACACTTGAGAATATTCCCGAAAGCAAAGTCCGCGCAAAATTTTCTATGGTTGGTTATCAAACTCAAGTAATAGATTCCGTTGATCTCGATAAATCGTCTAGAATCGGATTGATACGGCTATTGCCGACTTCGATTGAAATGCCGGAGATGGTTATTAAATCAATGAAACCGATGATCGAATTTCATGCAGATCGTCAAGTAATAAATATGGATCGCCTTCCGGGCAATTCCGGTTCACTTACAGAAGCGTTAAAAAATTCCGGATTGGTGGAAGTTGATCCGGCAACAAATAAAATTACTGTGCGAGGACAAGGTTTAAAAATCCAGATGGATGGACATGAGTATAGTATGCCGGCCGAAATGCTTGCTCAACTGCCCGCAACAATGATTGATCAAGTGGAGGTTATACTTGCGCCCGGTGCAAAAGAAAGCGCCGAGGGCGGAACTTATATTTTAAATCTGATCACAAAAAAAGAAGCATTCAGCAACATTAGCGGAATGCTTTCTTTAAGTTATTCAACAAATAAAAATTCTTTTGGCGGCAGTTACTTTAACTATAAAGTTGATAAACTTAATTTATTCGGACAGGCATACGGAAGTTATTTTACAAACAATGTTTTAAATGAAGGCGAAAGATATGTTTATAGCAGTCCGAGTATGTATTATCAAAATACTTCTGGAGAAGGGAAAAACAATTACTATGGCGGATATTTCAAGTTCGGGTTTGACTACGATTTCGACGCTAGTAATTCCGCAACATTCTTTATTAATTATAACGGGTACAAATACAATTCGGAAAACACAGGAAATTCTTTTGTAAACAATTCTAATAATGTTTTTCAATACAGCTACAATAGATTAAACAACAGTGACGGAGCAAACAACAATCTTTCTTTTTACGGATTCTACAAGAAAAAATTTGATACTAAAGGAAATGAATTAACTCTTGATGCGATGTACACTATTTATGGAAATCCAACAAATTCTAAAATGAATTTAGGATACAGCAACAAAATCAACAATCCGCAGTTACAGAACAGCAATACAGACGTTAACGCCAAAACTTTCATATTAAAAACTGATTACGTTTTGCCGATCGGTCAAAACAGATTGGAAGCAGGTTACAATTTTACTTACAGAACCAGAAATAACGATTACAACGTTTTGGATTTTTCATATCTATTAGACACGTGGAGAGACAGCTTGCAGTTAAGCAATCTTTTCAAATATAACGAGAGTATTCATGCGCTTTACTTAACCTATGCGCATAAGCTTGGCGACTTTGATATAAAATTCGGTTTAAGGGCTGAAAATCTTTCTACCGAAGGAAATCAAATCACTCAGAATATAACTTTTGGAGAAAACTTTTTGAGCTTCTTCCCAAATCTTAATCTTTCATATAAATTGAGCGATATGTTCCAGCTTAGCTTCAATGCATTTAGAAGAGTAACATACCCGCAGATATATTACATAAATCCTTTCCGTCAATACCAGGGACCAAACTCTTTTTCTGCCGGTAATCCTAAAATACAACCGAACTATGTAAATTCATTTGCTGTAAATCTATCCCAGTTTATAAGTTTATTCTATACGTATACAACCGGAAATATTACATATGCAACCACAACAGAAAACGACAGCATACTGATTTCAAGTTATATTAATCTTAACAATCAGAATACTTACGGATTTTCTCTAACGCTTCCGTATAACAACACTCCAATGATGCCGTTTCATCTTCCGGATTTTATAAGCTCGTGGTATGTTTCTTTCAATTATAGATATTCAAAACAATCCGGACAATATTTAACGGAAGATCTCTCATTAACCGATAAAAGCTACACACTCAATACTTATCTTAGCGTTAAGTTGTGGTTTGATATTGATGCAAGCATTTCCTTGTATTATATACCAAGAACGGAAAACCGGCGCGGGGTAAGAAGCGAAATGAAATATATGTCTCTCTACTTAAGCAAGACAATGATGGATCGCAAAATAAGAATTTACTTGATTGCGAATGATATTCTTAATGCTCAAAGAGGCAACAATGAAACACTTGGTGGTAATTATTATACAAGAAATTCATATAGAGTACTTAACAGCCAGAGTATAGGAATTGGCATTTCATACCTATTCAATGATTACAAAGAAAGACGCGATAGAAATATTGACGACGGTAGAGACGCTGGCAATAGAGGATTTTAATAAAATATATTTTAAAGAAGAGACGCCATATCAGCCTCGGCAAGTCCGAGTCTCGACGGGCATGACGTCTCAAGCTTTTAATAAGGCTCAACTAAAGGAGGAGGGAATATGAGAGGCTTTGAATATTTTTTTGTTTTTCAATTTGCGTTAGTTATTGGATGCGTATTATTTCTCTTTCACATGTTGTATAGAATTGTTAGAGCATTTGAAATATTTGCAAATGCTTACGCAGTAAAGAATACGAACAAAGAAAAAAAAGAATAATTTCTTTCAATAAGAAACGGATCACGGAAATAATAAATTAATTTTAGAGGGGTTATGAAGACTAAAATTATTTCTCTCTTACTTTTTCTCTTATCAACAATTTCTTTTGCACAAACCACAAACGTTGATTCACTTTTCACTGCGATGAAAGAACACAACAGTAAAGGAATGGCGCTGATTAAAAGCGGCGATAAGAAAGCCGGACTGAATGAATTGTATCAATCAGTAGAAAATTTTAGAGATTATGATTATGAATTAATTGACAAAAGGGATTCCGTTAAAGCTGTTGTTAAAAATCTTTTGGATACTAATCCGGCAAACTTCGTATATAATTACATATACGGAATGATGATCTCACTTACTCAAAGAGACTCTGCCGGGTTTGCAAAAGTTAAAGAGTATTACGAAAAAACAATTAGCTTAGAACCGGAATTTCGATCAGCGTATACCGCGCTCGCAAGTATTGCCCAACAACAGGGTGATAACGAAGAAGCAATCAGACAGTACAACAATGCTATTAAAATAGATTCAACCTATTATCAAGCATATCTTAGACTTGCTTCAATTTATAAACGCGCTGAAATGTATGACAAAGCAAATGTTCTCTGGCAAAAAATAATTAAAGCGGACTCTACTTTCGAGTCAAGCACGTGGGCAATGCTGGATATAGCAGATACAAAAAAAACTTTCGATGAAAAATATTCCGTTTTACAAGCGGCACTTCGTTTAACAAAAGATTTAAAAGTAGCTGTTAGTCAACGCTTGTTGTATTTATTAGGATATGATAAAAACGCTCCAGATTCCGCTGAGATTTTAATAAGAAAAATTATTTCTGGTGAAAATGGCAAGCTACGCGAGATAAAACAACGCGGGCTATCAAGTATTTTTAATATTATTAGCAAAAATAACAAGAATAGAATACCAACTTTTGCGGAAGAAGTTTATAATGAACAAAATCCGATCTTGCTTTTACAGATAGGTTCTTTTATAGCGGACTCGCTAAATAATATAACACTTGGTTTGAAATACCTTGAGAAAGCATATGACATAACAACACCGGAAAGCGTGTATGAAACTATTGCATTTGGTAAGTATGATCTTAAATGGCTTAGCGGAACTGCTCAAAAATTTAAATATGGCAGCGTCACTCTGGCATTAGGAGATAAGTATTACAAGCAAAAAGATTATGATAAAGCATTAAAATATCTTCTAGAATCCGCAAAGGTAAACGAAAAAAATAAATATCCTCAAGCTCATTATCTTATTGGACAAGTGTACAATGATCTAGGCAAGAAAGATGATGCTGTAAAATGGCTTGTGAAGGGATTGGTAATTAAAAATGATGCAAAGGCAAGACAAACTCTTGAAAAATTAATTAGTGAATTGAATTCAGACGTTACGGATGAATCAGCAATAAATAAAACAATTGAAAAATTGTTACGCGATGAAAGAATGAAAAGCGCCACACCTGCAGCTGATTTTACTTTGTCCTCCTTAAAAAACGAAAAAGTACAACTCTCAAAACTGCAAGGTAAAGTTGTGATTCTTGATTTCTGGGCAACATGGTGCGGCCCGTGTATTGGAGAATTGCCCAAACTTGTAAAACTGTACGAAGATTATTCGAGGAATTCTAATGTTGTATTCTATAATATTGATGTTGATGAACAACCCAAAATTATCCAGGAGTTTATGACAAAGAAAGGATATTCATTTAATGTTTTACTTGCTTCAGGAACCGAGGTACAAAAGCAATATGGAGTAGACGCGATCCCAACTAAATTTTTGATTGATAAGAAAGGAAGAATACAATTCAAACATATTGGTGCACCGCCGAAAGAAGATGTTGCAGAACAGTTAAGCAAAGAGATTGATGAACTGCTTCAGTTGGATGAATAAATAGTAATCGAATCAATTTCAAAGTCTATTTAACGGGAAAATTTTTATAAATCTTTTCCCGTTATTTTTTATTTTGACCCGCAATAAATACACACTTAAAATTCAACAGGCTCATTTATGATAAACTATATTCAAAATCTTCCTGTAATCGTTCGCACATCTTTCTTACTTATTCTTTCAAATATGTTCATGACGTTTGCATGGTACGGCCACTTAAAGAACTTGTCCGATAAAAAATGGTACATTGCCGCATTCGTAAGCTGGGGAATTGCACTTTTCGAATATCTTCTTCAAGTACCTGCCAATAGAATAGGTTATACAGAACTAAATCTTTCCCAATTAAAAATTTTGCAAGAGATAATTACACTTTCAATATTTGTTCCTTTCGCAATGGTTTATATGCGTCAACCGTTTAAGATGGATTATATTTGGGCAGCGTTATGCCTAATGGGTGCTGTTTATTTCATATTCCGTTCATAAATTTTTGTTAACTGTGTAACTTTAGAGGTGAATCGGTCATCTAAATGAGTATAAATCATAAAGGAAAGTGATTATGAAAAGAATTAGTGTAATATTTTTTTTCGTATTGTATGTTATCGCTCAATCATCTCTTTTTGCCCAATCAAAAGCGGAAAAAATTGATCAGCTAATTTCAAAGTATAACGAATACAGATATTTCAACGGAAGCGGTCTTGTTGCGGACAACTTTAATGTTGTAATCAAAAAAGGTTACGGTTTCGCAAATATGGAATGGAATATTCAAAATGCACCGGATACGAAACACAGACTTGGTTCAATAACAAAACAATTCACGTCAATGCTGATTATGCAGCTTGTTGAAAAAGGAAAGATCAAACTTGATGGCAAACTGACGGATTATTTACCTTATTACCGTAAAGACACCGGAGATAAAATATCAATTGAAATGCTCCTCACCCACACTTCCGGTATTCCGAGTTATACTGGTCAAGAAGGTTTTATCGAAAAGGTTAGTAGAAAGTTTTACATGCCGGATGACTTTGTTAAAGAATATTGCAGCGGTAATCTTGAATTTGAACCGGGCACGAATTTCGCATATAACAACTCGGGCTATTTTATACTTGGAGCCATTATAGAAAAGATTACCGGAAAAACTTATGAAGAAAATCTTAAAGAGAATATCTTCGAACCGCTAGGAATGAAAAACTCTGGCTATGATTTATCTGAACCGATATTATTGAAACGCTCATCCGGTTATGAAAAAACTTTGTCTGGATATAGGAACGCACCGTTTCTAGATATGTCACTGCCTTATGCAGCAGGGTCACTCTATTCAACAGTGGAAGATCTTTTGATGTGGGATAAAGCGCTTCAAACAGAAAAGCTTCTTCCGAAGAAATTTATGGATGAGATATTTAAACCAAGAATAGATGCGTTCGGAGGAAAGTATGCGTTTGGATGGAGACTGACAAAAAAGAAAATCGGGAATGAGGAGTATGATGTAATTACTCACGGAGGGGGAATCAACGGCTTTAATACGATAAATTATTTCATGCCAAGGAATGGACAGGTGGTGATTCTGTTTAGCAACGCAGGCGGCGCTCCTTTAGACGAAATGACGGGAAAGATAATTGATATATTGAACGGGATAGAAGTTAAAATGCCGGCTAAATCACTTGCTGAACACCTCGCATCTTTAATCAACGAAGAAGGAATTAAAACCGCCGTTGATCAATTCAAGCAGATGAAAAAGGAAAAAGATCTATTCGTTCTTAAGGAAAACGAGATGAATCAGCTCGGATATTCCTTAATGAATGAGAACAAGCTTAACGAAGCAATTGCTGTATTCAAATTAAATGTAGACGAATTCCCGAAATCTGCAAATGTGTACGACAGTTACGGTGAAGCACTTCTAAAAAAAGGAAATCAAGAAGAAGCTATTGTCAATTACAAAAAATCTCTTGAATTAAATCCAAGAAACATCGGCGCGATAAAAGTGTTGAAGAATATCGGTGTAACAGTTGATGAACCGAAAGAGATAAAACTATCTGCCGAAATATTAAAACAATACGCGGGGAAATATCAGCTTGCGCCTAATTTTGTTATGACTGTATCGGTTAACGGCGAACAGATATTCGTTCAGGCGACAGGCCAGCCGCAAGCAGAAATATTTCCTTTAGCAGAAGACAAATTTTATCCGAAAGTTGTTGACGCACAGATAAAGTTTGTGAAAGAGAATGGAGCTGTTACCCAACTAATACTTTTCCAGAACGGTAGAGAGATGCCCGCAAAGAAAATTGAGTAGATTCAATTCTCGATAAACTTCTGACAGAACCCGGTTTCAGCAGAGCCGGGTTTTTTGTTTTACGTTCATAACTGTAAATCCATTCTTCAATCACCCACGTCCATATTTATTCATGCTCATGATCTTGTTCTTGATCTACAGTTAAAACAGCTCATGAGCAAGATTAAGATCAAGAGTTTACCCGTCGTCTTTTTGGCGGGCAAGACTAACATTGTCAGAATATCCGCATTTCGGTGTTGCATAATTATGCATAATCTTGTATAATTATACCCCAAATTAATAAAGATTTGCAAAATGATAAATGTAGGTATAGTTGGCGCGGCTGGTTATTCCGGAGTGGAGTTGATAAAACTTCTTCTTAATCATGATGAAGTAGTTATTACAAAACTATTCGGCAGTTCAACCGTCGGCAATTACATCGAAGAGATACATCCGTCTTTGCGTGGAATGATTTCGCTCCAAGTTGAGCAATTCGAAAAAGAAGCACTTGAAGAAGTTGATCTACTGTTTGTTGCAATGCCTTCGGGACAGTCTATGCAAGTTGTTAAAGAAGCGGTTAATTCAAACGTTAAAGTGATAGATATCGGCGGAGATTTTAGATTAAATGATGCCGCAGTTTATACAAAATATTATAAACATGAACATACAGAGACAAAGCTTCTAAGCAGCGCCGTATATGGTTTAAGCGAGTGGAATGAAGACGCTATATCAAGCGCGAAGTTGGTCGCAAATCCCGGATGCTATCCAACCAGTATTTTGTTACCACTTCTTCCATTGTTAAAAGAAAATCTGATTGAGTCAAATAATATTGGAATTACTTCGTACAGCGGAACATCCGGTGCGGGAAAATCTGTTACCGCAAACATGATTTTCAGCGAAGTTAATGAAAGTGTGCGTGCATATAAAGTTGGCAATCACCAACATAATCCGGAAATCAAACAATACTTAAAACATTTTAGCGGAGTTGAAACAAATTTTTCATTTGTGCCGCATCTTCTTCCGGTTACGCGGGGAATCTATACAACAATACATGCCTCATTAAAAAATGATGTAACTGAAGCAAAAACAATAAACACATTTAAGCATAATTATTCATCAGCCTCGTTTATACGATTCATAGGAACTGAAATACCGGAAATGAAAAATGTAGTCAACACAAATTTTTGTGATATCGGATTTAGAATTTATGAAAACAATGCGCTGGTTCTTTTTTCTACTATTGATAATCTCGTTAAAGGAGCCGCAGGCCAAGCAATTCAAAACATGAACATAATGTTCGGATTTCAACAAACAGAAGGATTATTAAAATGCAGCAAGAAGCAATCGTTGCAGATAAAATAAAAGACGGTATAACAGCTCCCAAAGGATTCAGTTCAGCAGGAATCCATTGCGGAATAAAAAGATCAAGAAAGGATCTTGCACTAATTGTTTCCAATGTACCAGCTACTGCAGCAGCAGTTTTTACTCTTAATAAGGTTCAAGCGGCACCGGTGTTAATTAGTAAAAAACATTTGTATGAAAGCGAAACTTTCAAAGCAATAGTTATTAACAGCGGGAATGCAAATGCATGTACCGGAGATCGCGGATATAAAGATGCCGTAACAATGGCAAACGAAACAGCAAAGGTACTAGGTGTTAAACCTGAAGAAATTTTTGTTTCTTCAACCGGCATTATTGGAGAACCGCTTCCGATCGTAAAAATAATTAACGGCATTCATCAAATAGCCAAACAAGTTGATAAAAGCGAATACATAAGTACAGCTGAAGCAATTATGACAACAGATACTTTTGTAAAATCAACCTCATCAACGTTTATTATAGATGGAAAAGAAGTAAGCATAGGCGGAATTGCAAAAGGATCCGGTATGATTCATCCTAATATGGCAACAATGCTTGCATTTGTAACAACCGATGCGGCAATAGAAAAAAATGTTTTTCAAAGCTTATTAAAAAATGTTTGCGATAAAACATTCAATAGAATAGTTGTTGATGGAGATACCAGCACTAACGATATGGTTATTGCACTTGCAAACGGAGCTTCAGGGATTGGTCCGCTTTTACCTGAAACGGAATCTTATAAAATATTTGAAGAAAATCTTTATCAAGTAATGAGAAAATTATCTGTCGATATAGTTGTTGACGGCGAAGGCGCTACAAAATTAATTGAGATTACAGTTGAAGGCGCATTAAGTGATGAAGATGCAACAAAAGCTGCAAGAACGGTTGCACTTTCTCCGCTTGTTAAAACCGCTATTCATGGTGAAGACGCAAACTGGGGAAGAATTATTGCAGCGGTTGGTTATTCAGGAATAGATTTCGATCCGGATAAATTTGAAATTATAATTAATGATGTGCCCATCCTCAAACAGAATTATGTTGTTACGTTGCCTATCGCAGAAGCGAACAAGACACTAAAATCAAAAAATGTAAATCTATTGATCAAATTAAATATGGGAAGCGGGACTTCTACAGTTTGGACGTGCGACTTTTCCGAAGAGTATGTAAAAATTAACGGGAGCTACCGCACGTGACGAATCCTGTATTCAGAAAAGAAGATGTTTTAATTGAGGCGCTTCCGTACATACAGCAATTTGAAGGGAAAACTTTTGTTATAAAATACGGCGGAGCTGTTATGGAAGAGGAACAGCTTAAATCAATGGTAGCGCAAGATGTTACACTGCTTCGCAAAATTGGTATTGATGTGGTTGTTGTTCACGGTGGCGGAAAAGAAATTACTTCTCTATCCCAGAAATTAAATATTGAAACGAAGTTTGTTAATGGACAACGCTATACAAACGAAGAAACACGAGATGTTGTTCAAATGGTTCTTGCGGGATCTATCAATAAAGATATCGTACGACGAATAAATATTCACGGCGGCCGGGCGGTTGGTATTAGCGGCATTGATGCGGAATTAGTCTCGGTAAAAAAATATGAGAAAGATGATTTAGGATTAGTCGGTGAAGTAATAGACGTGAAAACAACCTTAATAAAAAATTTATTAAGAGACGGATATTTACCTGTAATCGCGCCTATAGGTGTTGATGAAAACGGAACAGTATATAATGTGAACGCAGATATTGCTGCGGGTTCTATCGCAGGCGCACTTGAAGCTGCGAAGCTTGTTTATATGACAGACATTGAAGGAGTGAAAACTAATGATGATTTGATTCCTCATCTTACTAAAGAAGATGCCGAAAAATTTATCAAAGATGAAATAATTAAAGGCGGAATGATTCCTAAAGTTGAATCCGCTCTTGATGCGATTGATAAAGGAGTTCAGAAAGTTCACATTGTTGACGGAAGAATTCCTCACGCCTTGCTCTTGGAAATATTTACAAAAGAAGGTGTTGGAACAGAAATAGTTGGAGAGTAATGACAACGGGAATAAAAACGGGAGAAAAATCATGACTAAAAAATTAGAAGAAATTCAGAAACGGCATGCGTTAATTAAATCTGTTATTACAACGCAAGAAATTTTTAATCAAACACAACTTGTAAAAGTGTTGAAACAAAAAGGGATCAAAGCAACACAAGCAACTCTTTCACGTGACTTAAATGAACTTGGCGTTGTTCGGATTCCAACTGCAAGCGGATTAGTTTATAAACTTAGCACCACCGGAAACGAAAACACTCTTCAAAATAGAATTGCAGAAGAGATTCTTTTTGTAAAAGGAAACGAAAATATAATTATTGTAAAAACATATCCCGGACGCGCGCAGGGTGTTGCAGTATTTCTTGATCGGAAAAATGATTTAGAAATTCTTGGTACTATTGCTGGCGATGATACAATAATTGTAATTCCGCAATCAATAAAAAAAATCAAAAAGTTAATTGAGCAAATAAAAATAATATTAGGAATAAAATAATGAGTAAAAATAAAATTGTTGTTGCGTATTCAGGGGGATTAGATACGTCAGTAATGGTTAAGTGGCTTAAAGATAATTATGATGCCGAGATAATTACGTTTACCGGAAATCTTGGCCAAACAAAAGAATTAGTTGGCCTTGAAGAAAAAGCACATAATTCCGGTGCAACAAAATCATATATATTAGATTTAACAAAAGAATTTTTGGAAGAGTATGCCTTCCCTGCATTAAAAGCTGGTGCAATGTATGAAGAAGCTTATCCTATGGCTTGTTCGTTGGGAAGACCATTACTTGCAAAAACGCTTGTAGATGTTGCACGTAAAGAAGGGGCGAACATGGTAGCTCACGGTTGTACAGGAAAAGGAAATGATCAAGTTCGTTTTGAAGTTGCAGTTGGTGCGCTGGCTCCGGATTTAATAAATATAGCGCCGCTGAGAACTTGGGAATTTAAAAGTCGCGAAGAGGAAATTGATTATGCAAAAGCGAATAATATTCAAGTTGCAGCAACGAAAGACAATCCATATTCCATAGATGAAAATATTTGGGGAACAGCAATAGAGTGCGGCATTCTTGAGGATCCGATGGCAGAACCGCCGGAAGATGCATTTCAACATACTGTTTCACCCGAAGATGCACCGGATCAACCGGAATATGTTATTATTGAATTTGAAAAGGGGATTCCGGTTAGTGTAAATGGTAAAGAAATGGATAGTGTTTCTCTCGTTAAAGAATTAAATAAAATCGGCGGACGAAATGCAGTTGGAAGAATTGATCTGATCGAAAATAGATTAGTAGGAATTAAATCTCGAGAAGTTTATGAAGCGCCGGCGGGAATAATTCTTCACAATGCACACAAAGAGTTGGAAAGAATCACTCTTGAAAAATCTGTTGCACATTATAAAACTTTAATTGTTCAAGAATATTCAAATTTAATTTACAACGGTTTATGGTTCTCTCCGCTTCGAGAAGCTATTCAAGCGTTTGTAGATAAAACTCAAGAAAAAGTAACCGGTATGGTAAAGTTGAAACTTTACAAAGGAAACATTATTGTTTCGGGTAGAACTTCTCCGTATTCGTTGTACGATCCGGAATTGGCAACATACACGGCCGCAGACCAATTTGATCATACAGCATCGGAAGGATTTATAAAAATTTACGGATTGCCTTACAAAACAATTAATCGTGTTATGCAAAAAGCTGAAGCTGAAAATAATCAACCGGCATAAATAAATGGCACTTTGGGATAGCAGATTTAAAAAATCTTTGGCGGAGAATGCTTTAAAATTTTCTTCATCAATTAATATTGATGGAAAACTTTTCAACGAAGACATTGATGGAAGCAAGGCACATGTTAAGATGCTTGTGAAGCAAAAAATAATTTCAGCTAAAGAAGGTAAATCTATTCTTAAAGCATTAGATGAAATTCGAAAAGAAATTTCTTCAGGTAAATTAAAACTAAATTGGCAAAAAGAAGATATACACTCACTAATTGAAGGTAGGCTTGTAGAAAAAATAGGAGAGACGGGGAAAAAACTTCACACTGCCAGAAGCCGTAACGATCAAGTAGCTCTTGATGAACGATTATATATGAAAAAAGAAATTGCCCAATTAATTAAACTAACAAGAACACTTCAAAAAACTTTACTAAAAAAAGCCGAACAACATAAAAACACAATTGTATCCGGCTACACTCATTTACAAAGAGCGCAACCAATTTTATTTGCCCATCATTTGCTGGCGTATGTTTCTATGTTAGAGCGCGATATTGAAAGATTGAATGATTGCGTAAAACGCGCGAACAAATCGCCGCTTGGCGCTGGAGCTCTCTCGGGTACAACCTTGCCGATTGATCGGGAATATTCCGCAAAACTTCTAGGCATGAACAGGATCGTTGAAAATTCTCTAGACGCAGTCGGCAGCCGTGATGTAATGATTGAACTTATAAGTATTTGTTCGATTGTAATGATGAATCTAAGCCGTTTGAGCGAAGAACTTGTATTATGGAGTTCACAGGAATTTTCGTTTGCAGTATTTGATGATTCGTTTTCAACCGGAAGCAGTTTAATGCCGCAGAAAAAAAATCCCGACATTGCCGAACTGATCCGTGGAAAAGTCGGAAGAGTTTATGGTTCATTATTCGGATTGCTTACTGTAATGAAAGCATTACCGTTAGCATATAACCGAGATATGCAGGAAGATAAAGTTCATCTCTTTGAAGCACTAGATACAACTAAAGATTGTCTGAATCTTACTTCTGAATTATTAAAACATACACGATTTAACAAAAACCGTTTTGAGAAAGAACTTAATGGTGACCTTCTTCTCTCCACAGACCTTGTTGATTACCTTGTTCGTAAAGATGTTCCTTTCAGAAAAGCACATAATATAGTAGGGAAAATTGTTTCTGTGTGTGTTGATCAAAATAAAAAGTTGAATCAACTCACAATCAGCGAATACAAAAAAGTCTCACCAAAATTTGAAAAGGATATTTTCAAACTACTAACAGCATATGCAAGCGTTAAGAACAAAAAATCTCAAGGAAGCACTTCACCAAATGAAGTTGAAAAACAGCTTAAATACTGGAAAAACAAGCTTATATAAATCCTCAATAAATTATTTCTTTCTTTTCATTACCCAGTTGGTTTATTTTTTAACATATTTTAACCAACTAATTCTAAAAGCAAATCGTCTAAATATTGCTCAAACTCTATATAAATCAATAACTATCTAAGAGGTTAGTATGAAAAGCAATAAGCTATTTTTCACATCGTTAATGATTCTATTTTCCTTTTTAGTTTTCTCAGGATTTTCTGGCGATGAGAAAAATAAGAACAACGGATTTGATCTAAAAAATTTAGATCGCTCTGTCTCTCCGGCACAAGATTTTTATCAATTTGCATGCGGTGGCTGGCAAAAGAATAATCCGATCCCGGATGAGTACAGCCGTTATGGTTCATTTGATGTTTTACAAGAAGCAAATAATAAAGTGATGAAAAAAATTCTTGAAAATGCCGCAGCAAATAAAAATTGGCCGAAGGGCTCAGAACAACAAAAGATTGGAGATTTCTATGCAACCGGAATGGATTCGGCACGGATTGAAAAAGAAGGGTATAAACCGATTATGCCAGATCTTAAAAGAATTGATGCTTTTCAAGATAAAAAAGAATTGATAAAGCTTATCGCTGAAAAACATCTTAGCGGTGTAGCAGGATTCTTCGGATTTTTTGTAACTGCGGATGCAAAGAAAAGTAATCTTATGGCTCCGCATCTTTCGCAAGGCGGAATTGGATTACAAGATGTTGAATATTATACCAAGGACGATGCTCGTTCAAAAGAGATTCGCGAAAAATATGTTCAGTATGCTGCAAATATGTTTAAGCTCATAGATGTTGATGCAGCAACTGCTGACAAATATGCACAAACGATTATGAGCATCGAAACAAGATTTGCCAAAGCATCAAACACACGTCTTGAAAATCGCGATCCCTTGAAAACTTACAACAAGATGACAATTGAAAATCTAAAGAATATTTCTGACGGATTTAATTGGGATTCTTATTTTGAAAACCTTGGTGTTGAAGACTTAAAACTTGTTATTGTTGGTCAACCCAAATTTTTTACTGAGCTTGGAAAAATGATTGATGATATTTCTCTTGATGATTGGAAAATTTACCTGAAATGGAATCTAGTTCGCAGTACGGCTCCCGCTTTAAGTTCATCGTTTGTGAACGAGCAGTTTAATTTCAATGGTAGATTTATGGCAGGCACAAAAGCAATGCAGCCGCGTTGGAAAAGAATTCTTCAATCTGTAAATGGCGCGATGGGTGAAATGGTAGGGCAGCTTTATGTTAAAGAAGTTTTTCCACCTGAATCTAAAGCAAGAGCAAAAGCAATTGTTAATAATCTTCTTATTTCAATGGGTGAAAGTATAAAAGGGTTGGAATGGATGAGCGAAGAAACAAAAGTACAGGCATTAAAAAAATTAAGTGCGTTCGGCGTTAAGATTGGTTATCCCGATAAGTGGAAAGATTATAGCGGATTAGAAGTTGCTCGCGATTCGTATGTCAAAAATTTAGAAAGAGCAAGAAAGTGGGCGCGTAAAGATAATCTTTCTAAAATTGGCAAACCTGTTGATAAAGCAGAATGGAATATGACTCCACAAACTGTAAATGCAAATTACAGTCCGACACACAATGAAATAACTTTCCCTGCTGCAATTCTTCAACCGCCGTTCTTTAATAAAGATGCGGATGATGCAATTAATTATGGTGCAATGGGTGTAGTTATCGGTCATGAAATTTCTCACGGTTTTGATGATCAAGGAAGAAAGTTCGATGAAGTTGGAAATTTAAAAGATTGGTGGACAAAAGAAGACAACATTAAATTTCAAGAACGCGCAAAGAAACTTGCAGATCATTATAGCTCGTTTGTTGCGATAGATACTTTCAGAGTAAATGGACCCCTTACATTAGGCGAAAACATTGGTGATCTTGGCGGTTTGACAGTTTCTTATGCAGCGTTCAAAAAAACAGAACAGTATAAAAAAGGAGAAATGATTGACGGATTCACTCCTGCTCAGAGATTCTTTTTAGGTTATGCACAAGTTTGGGCAGATAATATTCGGCCCGAAGAATTAAAATTAAGACTTAAGACAGATGTTCATTCACCGGCAAGACAGCGTGTTTTATGTCCGCTTTCAATCTTACCGGAATTCTTCCAGGCGTTCGATGTAAAACCGGGCGATCCGATGAGAAAACCGGAAGATAAAATTGTAAAGATTTGGTAATTGAAAAATAAGATTAAGGGATGAGCGAGCGCTTTCTATTTCTCTTAATCTTATTCTATATTTGCTCAACTGAAAATCCAATAAACTAGGGGAAATAATGTACGCATTAGAAGTAAAAAATTTAACCAAGACTTTCGATAAATTAGTCGCGGTGGATAATGCATCGTTCGAAGTGCCTGAGGGTTCTATATTTGGTCTCATTGGTCGGAATGGTGCAGGCAAAACAACTACGATTAGAATGATGATGGGAATTTATCTTCCAGATAACGGTGAAGTTGTTTTGCGCGGTGTTAAAGTTGGACAGGAGTTTAAAAATCAAGTTGGTTACTTACCAGAAGAGCGCGGATTATATAAGAAGATGAAAGTTCTCGAAACCCTTCTCTATTTTGCGGAAATAAAAGGGAAGTCCGGAAGAGAGGTTCACAAAAAAGCAGAAGAATATTTGAAACGGTTCGAACTTTATGACCGCAGATTATCTAAAGTGGAAGATCTCTCAAAAGGTAATCAGCAAAAACTTCAATTTATTTCCACGGTTCTTCACGAACCGGAATTTATTATTCTTGATGAACCATACTCCGGTCTCGACCCGATCAATACAAATCTTTTAAGAGAAATTATTATTGAGATGAAACAAAAAGGAAAAGTAATAATCTTCTCAACGCACTTGATGGATTTTGCCGAGAAGATGTGCGATCATATTGTAATGATAGACCATGGAAAAATTATTCTTAAAGGCGCATTGAAAGAAATTAAATCTAAGTACTCGCAGAAAAATGTAAGCTTAACTTACGATGGAGATATATCGTTCTTAAAATCCAATCCAATCGTTGAAAGTATTGCTGATTACGGTAATACAACAGGCGTTAAATTGAAAGAGGCAAACCAATCCCAACAGTTATTAAGAATGCTATTAGATAGAAATGTAACAGTTAAAAAGTTTGATGCAAACGATATTTCACTGCAAGAAATATTTATTGAGCTTGCCGGTCACGAAGACAACGGAACAAACGGTAAGGAGGTGCGCAATGCTTAATTATAGAGTGTTGGCGATTATTAAAAGAGAACTCCGTGAAAAATTATTTTCAAAAGCGTTCATCATTTTAACTCTTATGATACCGGGACTAATTATTGTGTTCGGTGGAGTTCAAGCGCTTCTTTATTCTACGGAAAGTAAAGGACTTAAATTCGATTTAGTTGTTGAAGACAGCGGGTTGCTGGGAGATTTTCAAAATGAATTTTCGCAGCGGGATTTTGTTACAAAGAAGCATTATGTTTTTAATTACATGTCAATGACTCGTGAGGATTTTAAAACACACCTTCAGAACAAAAGACAGCAGATTGTAGATGAAAAATTATCCGGTATTATTTTTATTCCTTTAAGTGCACTTAAAGATAAAAAAATCGAATACTATGCAAAAACTCCGCAGAACATTTCCCTTTCCCGTGAATTAGAAAGGCCGATAAATAAAATCTTCCTAAATAATTTCTTTAAGAGTAAGTCTCTTTCTGCTGAGGATCTCGATTTTGCAAGAAGCGGAGTTGATTTCACCGGATTTAAGGTTACCAAGGATGAAAAAATTGCTCAAGAAGGTTACGGAAATATTGTACTTGCATACGCACTTTCATTTTTGCTTTATATAAGTCTTCTAATGATTGGGCAAATGGCTATGCAGTCTGTTATCGAAGAAAAGGGAAGTAAAATTGTTGAAGTGATTTTATCTTCCGTAAGCGCAAAAGAATTAATGACCGGGAAAATATTGGGTTCAGCAATAACCGGTGTGGCACAAATGGCTGTTTGGCTGGGAACTATTCTTGCCGTTTCTTCATCTGCCTTAATTGCCTTGCCACCCGAAGTTACTCTCAATATTAAACCAGATCTTGTAATTTATGTGCTGTTGAATTTCTTTATTGGGTTGGTTTTGTTTGTTGGTTTATTTTCTATGATGGGAGCGATTTTTGATAACGCTCAAGACGCAGCTTCCGGCAATATGCCAATCATGATGCTGATAATAATTCCATTCTTCATTGCAATATCAATGATGGAAAATCCCAACAAACCATATATTGAAATTGCATCGTTATTCCCATTCGCATCTATTATAGTAATGCCGGCTAGATTAGCTTTGATAGAAGTGCCAGTATGGCAGCAGGCACTTGCAGTTATTATTAATCTATTGACCATTTATGCTCTCTTTCCAATAGCAGGGAAAATTTATCGAATTGGAATTTTACGAACAGGCAAAAAACCAAAATGGTCCGAAGTTATAAAGTGGTTGAAATATAAATATTAAAATAAATTCTGAGGAGCTTTGCGACGAAGAATCTCCTAACGTATTAATGGTAAGAGATTCTTCGCTTCGCTCAGAATATTAAATGAACGAAAACGAATTATGCCCATCTCTTATTGAAAAACTTCAGAAAGACTTTTCTTTAGCAAAAGATTCTTTGCCTGCAGTTAATGATATTGCAGATATCCGCAAACATCTGATCAACAAAGTAACCGAATTAATGTCTAAAGATTACGAACGATTTCTTGGCAGTATGTACCGCATTGATGTTAGCGAATCTAAAGTTAGCGAAATACTCCGCTCAAAAGACCGAACAACTATTCCCGAACGATTTGCAGATCTAATAATTGAACGCCAACTGCTCAGAATCAAAACTCAGATGCTATATAAGAGCGGAAAACTTTAAGAACAATTCCTTTCAAGCATCAACAATTCTCATTATTTTTAAGCAAGATTAAAAATAATTTTGTTATGACTAAAAAGTATTTGAGAGACCACGCTATAGTAAATTACGCCGCTATAATTCTCGGCGCCGCAATGATGGCTCTCGGTATAGGAGTGTTTCTTGTTGATGCACGAGTTGTTCCCGGTGGTGTAAGCGGATTAGCAATGGCGTTTCATTATTTATCTGGGAACACAATCCCTATTGGAGTTATGATCTGGATAATGAACATTCCCTTATTTATTTGGGGACTAAAAGAATTAGGGA